>Ga0307987_1000242_pt1 | contig 33823 bp, 24 predicted proteins | sample EllFjometagen181_FD_203157 | JGI IMG/M metagenome (GOLD analysis project Ga0307987, IMG submission 203157) | Marine microbial communities from Ellis Fjord, Antarctic Ocean - #181 | ecosystem: Environmental > Aquatic > Marine > Unclassified | place: Southern Ocean | collected 2014-10-08 | reverse complement strand
GCTTCATGGCGGAGCTGGCCTGGGACGACGAGCAGGAGCTGGGGTACTGGGCGGTCGAGGACATCCCCTGGCGGGTGGCGGCGGCCACGGTGGCCATCGAAGACAAACGTTTCTGGGAACACCCCGGTGTGGACGCCCGCAGCGTGGCCCGTGCCGTGGTGCAGAACGCACGGGGCGGCGAGGTGGTGTCCGGGGCGTCCACCCTGACCATGCAGGTCGCCCGCATGCAGGACCCGGGGTCGCGCACCTACGGCAAAAAGCTGGTGGAGGCGCTGACGGCGCTGGCCCTCACCGTGCGCTACGACCGTCGCGAGATCCTGGCCCACTACCTGCGGCTGGTGCCCTACGGCAACCGCATCCACGGCATCGGCTACGGAGCCCGACGGTATCTGGACAAGCCGGTGGCCGATCTGTCCTGGGCCGAGGTGGCCTTCCTGGCCTCCCTGCCCCAGGCGCCCTCCCGCACCAACCCCTTCCACAGCTCCGGAAGAAAGCGCGCCGTCAAGCGGGCTGAGCGCATCCTTCAGGAGCTGTCGGAGGGCGGCGTCATCGGCGAGGCGGATCACGCACAGGCCCTGCAGGATCTGGCCGTCCTCGAGATCCCCGACCGGGGCGTCCGGCCCTCGGCGGCCATGCACACCATCCTCCAGCTCGAGGCCGAGCTGCGGGGCGATGCCCAGCGCTGGGACACCCTGAGCCAAGACCCAGTGCTGCGCTGCAGCCTGGACCTGCCCCTTCAGACCGATCTCGAGGCCATCCTGGCCATCCACGTGGGCAGCCTCGAGAAGCGGGGCGCCGGCAACGGCGCGCTGATGGTGGTGAACCCACACACCCGTGAAGTGGTGGCGTCGGTGGGCTCAACCTCGTGGTTCGACCCCCAGTACGGCGGCTCCATCGACTTCACCCGGGTGGATCGATACCCCGGCTCGACCCTCAAGCCCTTCCTCTACGCCCTGGCCCTGGACCGCGGCGTCATCAGCCCCTCGAGCACCATGGACGACCTGCAGCGGGGTCCCGACGGCATCGCCAACGCCGACGAGCGCTTCCTGGGTCCCCTGCTGCCCCGCAAGGCCCTGGCCAACTCCCGCAATGTGCCCGCCGTGCGGCTGATGGCGTCCGTGGGCCTGGACGAGGGCTACGCCTTCTTCGAGTCCCTGGGGCTGCACGACGGCCGCCTGCCCGCCAGCCACTACGGGCTGGGCCTGGCCATCGGCGGCGCGCCCACCAGCCTGCAGCAGCTGGTGAGGGCCTACACCGCCCTGGCCGACGACGGCCGCCTGGGAGACCTGGTCTGGCTGCCCGACGAGCCCCACACCACCACCCGGGTGCTCTCGCCCCACAGCGCCCAGCTGGTGACCCAGTGGCTGGGGGATCCCCTGGCCCGCCTGCCCAGCTTCCCCCGCATGGGCTTCTCCGAGTACCCCTTCGCCGTGGCCGTCAAGACCGGAACCTCCGAAGACTGGCGCGACGCCTGGGCCGTGGCCTTCTCCGACGAGTGGGTGGTCGGGGCCTGGGTGGGCCACCCCGACTGGCGCCCCATGCGCGGGGTCAGCGGCTACGGCGGCGGGGCCTCGCTGGTCCAGGTGGTGCTCGAGCACCTGCACGCCGACGAGCTGGACGGGCTGACGGACATCGGCTTCCCTCCCCCGGAAGGCAGCGTCACCGCCCGCATCTGCCCCCTCTCCGGCAAGCTGGCCGGGCCCGCCTGCGAGCACGCCGTCCGCGAGCACTTCCTCCCCGGCACAGAGCCCGTCGCCCCATGCGACGTACACCTACAGCTCACCGTGGACGACCGCACCGGCGCCCTGGCCACGGTGGACACCCCGCCCGAGCACAGCGCCACCCGCCGCTACGCAGACCTGCCCCCCCGCTACGCCGCATGGGCCGCCAGCCAGGGCATGGAGGCGCCGCCAGCCATGAGCGTCATGCCCTCCCCCGCCAGCCTGCGCTCCGACGCGCCCCCTCGCATCGCCATCACCGCCCCCCAGGATGGCAGCCGGGTGGTGCGAGATCCCGAGACGCCGCCCGAGCTGGCCACCCTCACCCTGAGCGTGGACGTGGACCGCGGGGTGGACCAGGTGCTGTGGACGGTGGATGGCGAGCCCTTCGCCCTGGTGCAGGCGCCCTTCACCGCACGCTGGCCCCTGAGCCCCGGCGAGCACGTCTTCGAGGCCCGCGTCCCCTTCCACGGCGCCTCGTCCGACCCGGTGAGGGTCGTGGCGCACTGACACGATAGAAGCGTGCTCCGAACCGGAGTCGCCCCTGTCCGTCCCCTCCCCCGCGCCGCACCGTCCCGTCCGCACCCCGGCGACCTTGCTCGCCGCTGTATTGGTGGCGTGCTCCGGCGACCCGGACCCACCCTCGGCCGACGAGGGGGTCACAGAGGCCCTGCACACCCTCGGCTACGTGGACTACACCGACGAAGAGGCCAGCACGGAGCGCTCGGGTACGGTGCTGTGGGACCGCGACAAGGCCGCCCCGGGCTACCGTCTCTACATCGACCCCGGCTCCTGTGAGGCACGCCTGGTGGATCTCGCGGGGGTGCAGGTCCACCGCTGGAAGCAGTGGTTCTGCTCCACCTGGTCCTACGGCGAGCTGCTGCCCGACGGAGAGCTGCTGGTCACCAGCTCCTCGCGGCTGCGCAGGGAGCGCTGGAACGGCTGGAAACGCTGGAGCATCCGTGACGACGTACACCACGCCCAGGAGCCCCTGCCCGACGGCAGCATCCTGGCCCTCACAGAGCGACGCCGCCAGCTGGCGCCAGAACGGCTCGAGCCGTGGGTGAACAACTTCGACGAGGTCCGGGAGCACCTGGACGATCTCTGGCTGCAGGATCACTGCCTCACCCGCATCAGCGCCGACGGCGAAGAGCTCGACAGCCTCTGCCTGCTGGAGCTGCTCGAGGACAACCCCATCGGCTTCGAAATTCAGCCCAACAACGCCTCCTTCGACCGCCAGACCGATGAATACCTGGTGGATCTGTTCCACCTCAACTCCGCCCAGTGGCTCACGGACAGCCCGCTGGAAGCCCAAGACCCCATGTACGAGGCGGGCAATGTGCTCATCTCCGTCCGCAACCAGGACAGCGTGATGATCCTGGACTGGGACGCCCGGGAGCTGCGCTGGGCCTGGGGTCAGGGGCAGCTGGCAGGCCAGCACGACGCCTCACTGCTGGACGACGGAAACATCCTGCTGTTCGACAATGGGGTGGACTGGACCCAGCTGGAGAACGAGATCGCCCAGACCATGGAGATGGACGGCACCAAGGCGCGCTATGCCGAGCGGCGACGGGTCCATCCGTCGAGGGTGATCGAGCTGGACCCCCGCAGCGGCGAGCAGGTCTGGGAGTTCCCGGGTCTGGGTCAGCAGCGGCTGAACACCGTGGCGCGGGGTTCGGTGCAGCGGCTGCCCAACGGCAACACGCTCATCGCCGCGTCGAGCATGGGCTACGCCGTCGAGGTGACCCACGAGGGCGAGAAGGTCTGGGAGTTCTACAACCCCTCGAAGAAGAAAAACAACCGGGCCGCCATCGTGTTGGTCCGGCACTACCCAGCTGAGTGGGTCGAACCCTTCCTGGAGCGCTGACCACGACGACGACACAGCGCCCAAGGCAGCCCGAGCAGGCCGAGCCACGCAGCGTGGACGCCGCCGCCACAGCTGCAACCACCGCGCTCCTTGTCGGGGTTCAGCCCGGTGTCGCCGCTGTCGAACGTCGGCTCCCCCAGCGCCAGGCGGTAGCGGGCGGTGGGCTCGGTGAGGCCTGTCACCGCCAGGAACTCACCTTGGCGAAGGCTGATGGTGGTCCCGATGTCATAGGGGCCCGCCAGCATGAGCTGATCACCGGCGACCGTGGGCTCCACCGTGACCGAGCAGTCCCGGGGGATCTCGTAGTAGTCGGTGCCCAGCATAGGCAGCTCACCCTCGAGGCCGTCACCGACGAAGCCCATGTCCTGCACAGCGGTGTACAGCGAGCTCTCGCTCAGCATACCGTTGCCCATGGCGCCGGTGAACACCGCCCAGATCTCGCCCTCGGACCGCCCCAGGGCCTCGGCGAGGATGGTGTGCCAGGGCTCGCCCGTGCGTTCCGCTGACAGCTCCCACACGGCCTGCACCGCACCATCGCCGACCATGAGCTCATCGACCGCAGCGTTGAGGGGGAACATGCCGTATTGGTGGTAGTTCTGGGTGCTGTCGAAGCGGTAGCCGGGCTGGGTGCTGTAGTAGTAGGACGACTGGGCGTAGGCCTCGAGCTCGGGCCGGGCCAGCTCGGCCATCCACTCGGCGCTGGCCTCCCAGTACCAGGCCTCCTGGTCGCCCACGTCCCAGTCCCGCAGCGCGAACTGCAGCGCGTGGCTGAGCTCGTGGGCGCACAGGCTCTCGAAGAACTGCGTGTAGGGCGCGTGGGTGGGGTTCAGGTAGATGACCGGGTAGCCGTCGGGGAACTCGGTGGAGGTGTACTCGGTGGTGAGCCCGGTGCCCCCCAGGGTCGGCTCGAGCACGACCCACAGCAAGAAACGATCGCTGCTCACCGGCGGGGTCCAGCCCCGATCCTCTACCAAGGCCTGCCAGGCCGCCTCGAGGGCGCCGGACGCCAGCTGGGCCTCGGCTTGGCTGGCGTCACCACCGTTCCACGCCACGGTGAAGTTGGCGGAGTCCACCCAGTGATCCAGCCGGCCACCGTAGACCTGCTTGTCGGGCCACGGCGACGGGACCGGCGAGGGCGAGCGCAGCTGGGGCGGCGGCTCCACCACGCGAGGATGGGGCGGCGGTGCCAGGCCCGCGAGAGCCTCGAAGACCTGTCCCATAGGGATGTCGTGCAGCCCGGGTCCGGGATCGAGGGCCGCAGCGGGCTGCGCCATCAGAAACAGCGTGGGGATCAGGTGCATGGCGGCTCCAGCCATGAGTCTACCCCGGGGATGGGCGGGCCTCACCGTCGCGCCCTGGGCTATGCTGTCGGCATGGATCCGTACGAGCCACCAACTCCACCACACCGCAGGCGCCCGAGGTTCTTCGACATCCTCACAGCGTTGCTGATCCTGGTGGTGCTGGCAGCTCAACTGCACTTCCACTTCAACGATGTGCGCCTGCCCCGCGACCCCGGCCTGTACTACAAGCTGCTGCCCTCGCTCTACCATGCGATGAGCGATCCGGTAGCCAACGCCGGGGAGCTGCTGGGTGCGCTGATCCAGAGCACCGGCTGGTACAACCTGCTGCTCGCCGCCGGGGTCCACCTGCTGGGCAGAGGCCCCCTGGCCTTCGAGCTGGCCTGCACGGGCTGGGTGGCGCTGCTGCTGCTGGGCGTCGCCCTGGTGGCGCGGCACGAGGGCTCTCCCCTCGCCGGCTTCTGCGCCGCAGCCCTGGCCGCCGCCATGCCCATGGTGATCATCATGGGCCGCACCCCATGGATCCACATCCCCGAAGCAGCGCTGGCGGTGATCGTCCTGGCCGCCTGGCAGCGCGACCGCGGGCTGGAGCGCTGGCGCACGGTGCTGTTCGTCGGCATGGGAGGCGTCCTGGTGATCACCCTGCGCCACTCCGGCCTGATCTGGATGGCCGCCATGGCACCGATGCTGCTGTGGACACCCACAGCCACGCGGCCGTGGCGGCGCATCGCCATCGTTTTGGCGTGCTGGGCCCTGGCCATCGTGGTGCCCGCCATGCATCTGCTGGAGTACCTCGAGGCCAAGATGGGCGCCCGGGATCGCTACGCCTCCCAGCTCCCCGAGTTCCTCGAGCAGTTGGTCTCCAACCTGGCCTGGCCCACCGTGCTGGTCTGCGCCCTGGGGCTGGTGCTGCTCAACATCCGACGCCCGAGCTTGCCCGCTGGGCCCATCCGCCCGCTGTTGTTCATGTGGCTGCTGGCCGGTGGTGCACTGTGGAGCCTGTTCCGCGCCGGGCTGGACAACTTCACACCCATGATGGCGGCACTGGCCATCCTGGCGGGGCTGGGGCTGGCGCGCATGGGGTCGTGGGGGATGATCCCTGCACTGTTCGCCTTCGTGGTCTCCACCCTGCCCCAGTGGCTCGAGAAAGACACCGTGGTGGTCTTCCATAGCATCCCCGGCTTCCCGGACTTCACCGCCGGCGTGCATCCCAACAACCACTACCGACCCTGGCAGGGCTTCGCCCACCCTCAAGTGCGCGACCTGCTCGAGGCGTCCTGCCCCTCACAGCCCCAGGCGGGCTGCATCATCGCGGTGGACCAGGGGCTCTTCTCGCCCTTCACCGAAGACCCCGGCATGCTCGAGCTGTTCCTGATGGACCTCGAGCGGGTCAACCTGCTCTCCTTGCGGGACATCGGCGGCCTGCCGCAGCTGGAGACGGTCCACGGCCTGGCCAGCTGCTACTGCCCAGAGCGCGACACCCAATGGCGCGAACGCTACCCCCACTCCCAGGCCCTGCTCAAAGAGCTGATGGACGCCTTCGAGCTCGAGGCGGTGTGGTCCACCGACCTGTTCCTGGGCTGCACCTACCAGTGGATGGCCCCCGGTGGTGAACTCGAGAACCTCGAGGCTCTACCCGAAGCCATAAGCCCTGCCACCCCCGGCCCAGGCGGTGTCGACCAGCGCAGGCCACGGGGTGTGGAGCAGGACATGAACCCCCACTAGGAACCCGTTGCCACCCTACGGGGCCTTGTCGGCATCCATGCCCGGGGCACCCATGCCCGGACCGCCGCCCGGGGTCCTGGGACCGCCGGCGCCACCGGCGCCACCAGGGCCGCCGCCGCCACTGGGAGCGCCACCCCCGTGCTGGGCCATCTCGCGCACGTGGCCACTGAGGACGGTCTGCGCATCCAGGTCGCCGTTGACAGGCAGCAGCCCGCTGCGCTGCATCTGCTGGTAGACCTGGCGTGCGGTGGGCACGGACTCGGGGTCCATGCCGCTGGCCTCGGCCACGGATCGCACGTAGTCGTCGAGCTCCTGAGTGAACTCGGATTCGTCGATGGTGTAGGTCGTAGCACCACTCGCTGCGCCGGCGGCCGCTTCGACGTCGGGGCCACCGGGCGCCGCCTGGCCGGAGAGGGGCACGTTGGGCAGGTTGCCCGGGCCCGGACCGCGACCGCCGCCCATGGAGTCGGTGGCCACCGTGCGGTGGACCAGCATGCTCCGCACCCGCAGCCCGAGGGCGAGGTCGGAGAGGATCACCACCGCTGCCAGAAAGATGACGGGCACCCAACCTGGAGGGAGTTGGATGCGGTCGTTTTCATCAACGCGTTCTGACATGTCCGACCTCAGGGGGAAGCGCCCGCCATGCTAACCCGCGACCCAGGGCTCGTCTTGCAAGGCCAAAGGCTGCAACGGACCGCATACACCGATAGAATGGGCACGAGAGCCCCGGACCCGCAGCTTGAACGACACCCTACCTTCCACGCTCGCCCACGCCGACGCGCCCAACGGTCTCATGGAGATCCTGCTGGCGGGCGGCATGGTCTCCATCGCTGTGTGGGGCACACTCTACGCCGTGCTGGGCCACTGGCCCGCTACCGTGGTGGAAGCGCTGTTCTTCGTCGTCGCAGCCTGCTCGTACGTGTGGATTCGCCGCAGGCCGAAGCAAGTGGTGCGCTCGGTCCAGATCAACGTCACGGCGGTCTTTCTGGCCTGCGCGGCCAACACGGTGGTCACCGGCGGCCTGCTCGAGTCCGGCCTGTTCATGATCTGGGGCCTCATCGCCCCCATGGCCACCCTGGTCTTCCTGGGCCTGCGAGACACCATCATCGTCTGCGTGGCCTTCGCCCTGCTGCTGGTGGCGGCGGTGCTGCTACCCCTGGACGCCATGTGGGCCACCCCGCTCCCCCCCGACATGCTGCCCTGGCTGGCGGCGGCCAACGTCCTGGGCAGCGGCTTGTTGTGCCTGATCACCCTGTCGTGGTTCCTGGTGCGCCTGCAGCGCGAACAGGCCGCCCGGGAGGAATCCCAGCGACAACTGCTCGAGCGCGCCCGGCTCGAGTCCCTGTCCACCCTGGCCGGTGGCATCGCCCACGACTTCAACAACGTGCTGATGGCGCTGTTTGGCAACCTCGAACTGGCGGCCGCAGAGCTACCCACAAACAGCCCCACCCGCGCCAAGCTGTCCAAGGCCCAAGAGGCCCTACGGCACGCCACCTCCCTGACCCACCAGCTGCTCTCGTTCGCCAGCGGCGGCACACCGGTGCTGTCCACCACGTCCATCGGCGACACCATCCGAGACTCCGCCAGCTTCGTGCTCACCGGCAGCACCTCCCGCTGCAGCTTCGAGCTCGACGAGGAACTCTGGGCGGTCGAGGCCGACCTGGGCCAGATCAGCCGCCTGATCCAGAACCTGGCCATCAACGCCTCCCAGGCCATGACCCAGGGAGGCACCATCACCATTCGCGCCCGCAACGAGATCGCTGGAGGACCCGGGCCCCGCGCGAACTTCGGCAAGCGCTTCGTGCTCATCGAGGTCGAGGATCAAGGCCACGGCATCTCCGAAGAAGACCGGGCTCGCATCTTCGATCCATTCTTCTCCACCCGCTCGGGCAACAGCGGGCTGGGCCTCACCACCTGCTTCTCCATCGTCCGCGATCACGGTGGCGCCATGGACGTCGAGACCGTCGAAGGACACGGCGCCTGCTTCAGCGTCTGGCTGCCCGCATCGCAGCACGTCGCCAATGATCTCGAGGCGCCGAGCAGCGACGAGCTCGCCTGCCCCGAAGACATCACGGGCCAGCGCATCCTGGTGATGGACGACGACCCCGCCGTACTCGAGGTGCTGTGCGACATGCTCGAGTCCCTGGGGTTCCAGCCCATCGCCACAGAGGAAGGCGGCGAGGCGGTGGCCACCTGGCAGCAGGCCGAAGACGCCGGCCAGCCCTTCCACGCCGTGATCCTCGACCTGACCATCCGCGGGGGCATGGGCGGGGTCGAGACCGCGCAAGAGCTGCGGGCACGGCGTGCGCAGGTGCCCATCGTGGCGTCGTCGGGCTACGCCAACGACCAAGCCCTGGCGAACTTCCGCGAGCACGGCTTCGACGCGGTGCTGCGCAAGCCCTACCGCATGGACGACCTCGCCACCTCGCTCTGCGGAGTCTTCGGCGACAGCGACTGACCCCGATACCGGGCCGTACGGTGATAGGCTCAGCGCTCTTCCGGAGGGTCGCCCCATGACCAGCGTCGTCAGCTGCCAGGCCTGCGAGAGCTATGCGCCGGACCAGGTCCAGGCCGCGGTGGATGCCTGCTTCTCCGAACTGGGAGGGCTCGGTGCCTTCGTGAAGCCCGGTGACCGGGTGTTTCTCAAGCCCAACTTGCTCATGCCCGCGAAACCAGAGCAGGCCATCACCACCCACCCCGCGGTGCTCGAGGCGGTGATCCTGGCGGTCAAGGCTGCAGGCGGCGAGCCCATCATGGGTGACAGCCCGGCGGCCACGCCGCTGCGGCTCACCGCGCGCAGGGCCGGGCTCCTGGCGGTGGCCGAGCAGCAAGGCGTGCCCCTGGCGGACATGACCGCCAGCGTGATGATCCGCAGCGAGCGAGCGGCGGGCAAGCGAAGCTTCGAGGTGGCCAAGGCGGTCTTGGACGCCGACGTGGTCATCAACCTGCCCAAGCTCAAGACCCACGCGCTCACCTACGTCACCATCGCCCAGAAGAACCTCTTCGGGCTGGTGCCGGGCCTGCAGAAGGGCCGCTGGCACATGGCTGCCCAGGCCCCCGACCACTTCGCCGGGCTCCTGGCGGATCTGTACGCCTCCATCATCGACCATCCCGACGGACCCAGGCACTTCCTGCACCTGGTGGACGGTGTGATGGCCCTCGAGGGCAACGGCCCCGGAACCGGCGGCAGCCCCGTCGCCATGGGCGCCATGCTGGCCTCCACCGATGCGGTGGCCGTGGATCGAGTGGCCTGCGAGCTCGCAGGCCTGGACGCCAGCTTGGCTCCGGTACTGCGCATATCGACCGAGCGCGGCCTGGGTCAGGGCGTCCTCGAGGCCATCGATCTGAAGGGCGTACCCCTGGCCGAACTACAGGGCCGGACCATGCAGCCCCCCGAAGGGCGCAGCTCCTCGCCCAGCATGCAGGCCGCCCTGTGGAGCAGTGCACGCCTGCGCAACCTGGCCCTGGATCGGCCCCTGGTCCACCGCGAGCCCTGCGTGTCCTGCGGGCACTGCGCCCGCATCTGCCCTGCGGAAGCCATCCGTATGGACAAACCGCGGGGCGCGGCGAGGGTGGACTACACCCGCTGCATCCGCTGCTACTGCTGCGCCGAGATCTGTCCCCACGCGGCCATCGACAAGAGCGCGGTCCCCCCCGTGGGGCGGCTGCTGGCCGACGACGGGCTCAGGCGCCTGGGCATGCTGGTCGTGGTAGGCATACCGCTGATCGCCGTCCTGGTCCTGGGAGGGATCATGACCCTGGACCAGCCTTCGGTTCCTGACAATGGGCAACCCGCGGCCCAGGTTCACAGCCAGCCCCAAGGCCCACAGCCCGGCCGGCTCGGTGGCCGGCACCGAGACGCCCACGCCTTGCCGCTGACCCGCACCGAGGCACTGCTGCTGCAGTACGCCGCCAGCGGTGACCCCCAAGCCCTCGACCGCGCCGCCGCCTCCGCCCGGCGCCTGGTGCGCGAAGGCGAGCAGCACGACTACCCCCGCTTCCTCATGGCCCTCATCCACCAGCTCCGGGACCGCCCGGTGGAAGCCCAAGCCATGCTGGACCAGATCACCCCCCAGCGGCGTCACTTCTGGGCGCGCTTCTTCGCCGCGGGCCTCGAACCTGCAGCGCCGTACCTGGCCGCCAACGTACAGCAAGCCTGCCAAGACGCGCCCCAGGCCCTGGGCGAGATCTGCCAGGACCGCGACGCCGCCCAGCCGACCGTCGACTACCAAGCCTTCCGCCAGGCCACCTGGATCCACCACAGCCGCGACCGCCTGACCACCTGGGGCCAGGCCACCGCCGACATGACCACCACCATGTTCTTCGAGACCCTGGGCATCCAGCCGGGCATGGACGTGGTGGACATCGGCGCCGGAGACGGCTGGTTCGCGGTCCCCTTGGCCCAGCACATCGGCAGCGGCACTCTGTGGGCCACCGAGCTCGACCCGGGCCTGGTGGACTACCTCGCCTTCGCCGCCCAGCACCACGGCCTGAGCAACCTGCAGGCGGTGGCGGGCCATCCCTCCAAGCTGGGCCTCGAAGCCGACGCGGTGGACGTGGCCTTCGCCTGCGACGTCTTCGCCGCCATCTACGCCAGCCCCCAGGCGGCCCAAGATCCCCAGCTTCCCGCCGCGTTCATGGCCAGCGTCGCTCGCTCGCTGCGGCCCGGCGGCACCCTGGTGGTCATCGATCGCACCGAGTCCCCCAAACAACCCGAAGGGCTCCAGGCCAGCCGGCTCATCGAGGATCTCCAGGCCGCAGGCCTCACGTCCATCGACAGCCCCATTGTGCTGGGGGCCGGCATGCAGCTGCTGCGCTTCACCAAGCCTGAAGATTCCAACTAAAGAATCCATACAGGTCTCCGGATCCACAAGGGCCTATGCCTCCACTGAGGGGGTGCCCGCCCTGTGAGCTCGCTCGCAGTGGGCCATGCTCGATGGGACGGCGCTTGCCGTCCGCCCTAGATCGGGCGACACTCCATCCGTCACCCTCGCCGCCGAGGCCAGTCATGCGCTCCGCTCTCATCATCGCCTTCGCCTTCCTGCTCCCCTCCACCGCCATGGCCATCCCCTGGTTCGATCAGGACTGGGCCGAGCAGATCGTGGCCGAGGAGTTTCCCGACTACTGGGCCTGGCTCCAGCAAGTGAAGCCACGCAACCAGGAACGCTACGAGGCACAGCTCGTCCAGGGCCGCACCATGGCTGTGACCCAAGACACCCAGCCAGAGCTGGTAGACGCCTGGCTGACCCACTTCTACGCCCTGGACCACTACCGCGACCTGGTGAAGACCTGGAACACCGGCGACGAAGCCCAGACCGATGCCCTGCGCCTACAGCTCATCTCGGCGGCCGAAGACGTCCACCTGGCCGTCTTGGAGCTGTTCGAGGCCAGGCAGTATTTCAATCAAGCTCATGCCGACCGGCTCGAGCTCAAGGTCGCCGACTACGAGCTGAACTTCGACGTCTACGCCATGGAAACCGTGGAACGCACCGTCGGGCCGGTCACGGACTAAGCACACTGGCTGCAGGCACCCGGTACACCGCCGTAGGGCGGAGCCACTGGCCGTGGGCGTCGTTGTCGGCGGGGGCGTCGTAGCAGCCGACCCGCTCGAGCCCCACGGGGTCGAGGAAGCCACGGCTGGGGTCGCCTACCAACACCGTCACACCTCGACCGGCCAGCAAAGTGAACCAGGCCACCACCCGCTCGGTGAGCTCCCGGTCGTAGGTCATGTCCCCGGCCAGGACGAGATCCACATCGAGCACCTCGCCCACCAGGTCACGGGTCTCCACCGCCATGGCGAGACCGTTGGCCTCGGCGTTGAGCCGGCAGGCCGCCTCGCAGACCGGGTCGATGTCCACCGCCAGCACACTCGCGGCGCCAGCGCGGGCCGCCGCCAGACCACCGATGCCGCAGCCAGCGCCGAAGTCCAACACCCGGCGGCCCGCCGCCAGGGAGGGATGATCCAGCAGATGGCGAGCGAGGGCCTGGCCCCCGGCCCAGGCGAAGCCCCAGAACGGCTCGTCGATGCCCAGGACCTCGAGGTCCTCGGGGCGACAGGTCCACCAGGGGCAGCGATGGGTCACCAGGTGCAGGCGCAGCTCCGGGCACAGCACAGGGCTGACCAGCTCTGTGTTGTCCAGGACCAGGGTCAATGGATCGCGAAAAGGGTCGATGAGATGCTATCCTCACCCCGGCAGGACAGGCCGGGAGGGCCCCATGGGGCACATTGGACTTCGGACTTGGCTCGCGACAGCCGCGCTGCTGTGCTCAGCGTTGGGCTGCGACCCGGGGGAGCGCAGCTACTACGAGAAGGGCGTTCAGGGCATCAAAGACCTGCCGAATGAAACCTATCCCGCCATCGTGCTGGACCCGACCCAGCTGGACTTCGGCGTGGTACATGCCAGCCCGGGCGACGCAGTCGACCAGCGCAGAGTGGCCCGGCCGATCCCGAAGAACCGACCGGGCCCGAAGGCGCTGACGAGGGGGGCTAGCCCGGCGCGAAGAGGAACGGGTAGGTCACGATGACGATGCCGTTCCGCTTGGGCTCGGGGAACTCCATGTACAGGAAGCGGCCGTTGATGCAGCTCTCCACATCGGAGCTGTCCAGGGTGCTGGACTTGGTGGTGGCGCTCGAGACCGAGCCGTCGCCGGCGATGACGAACTTCACCGTCACCTTGCCCACGAGCTGGGGGTCGCGCTGCAGCTCGCGCTGGTAGCAGTAGCGGATGTTGCGAAGGTGGCGACGTACCACCGCGTCCACCACGGCCTTGTCCATCTGGCCGAAGACGATGGCGTCACCGCCGGGGTTGCGGATCTCGCCGATGCGCTTGCCACCCATGATGCCGTCGCCGGTGCCGTAGCCACCATCACGACCCTTGGTGCGCATGCCACCGATACCGCGGGCCGTGCCGCCGCCGCCCAGGCCCGAACCTCGGGAGCCCAGACCGTTGGTACCGTACTGCACGCCCTTGGCGCCGATGAGCCCGCCGATGCCGCCCAGGATGTCCATGGACAGGCCGGTGTTGCCCAGCACGCCGTCCAGCTCGCTGCCGTCGCGCAGGGCGCCCAGCACGCCAGCGTTCTCGGCGACCTCCTTGTCGATCTGGGACTTGGCCAGCTCGACCTTGTCGCCCTTGGCGCGGTCCATGACCGCATCGTCACGGCCCACCTTGCCCTCGTCCTTCTTGGCTTTGGCGCCCTCGGACTCGGCCACCTTCTCGGGCTGCTCCTGGTGGCGCTCCACCACCGGTTCCTGCAGGAAGATCTCTGCGAAGCGGGCGGGGAGCTCGATGGTGTCCACGTTCATGGTCGAGGGGGTGGAGGACAGCACGATGCCGCACATGGCGCCCATGAAGGCCGCGCTTGCGAGGAAGGCGGTGAAGGGGCCATCCACGCGGTCCCGGGCCCGGGTGAGCAACCGCTTGCCAGGGGGCACCAGGTGGGTGGCGAAGATGCCGCGGCCGGTGTCCACCACGATGCGCTCGCCCTGATTCAGGGGCAGCACCACGCAGCCGTCCTCGTCGGTGGCCAGGCCACCCGCGACCCGCACCGTATCGAGGGTGATGCGCTCGCCGTCGCGCTCCACGAAGCCGGTCCAGTTCGGCGCCACATGGCAGGCGGGGGCGCCGTCATCCCAGCGGATCAGGGAGTGGTCGTCACCGGGCAGGGTGTCGGGAGGACAGTAGAAGTCCGTGCGGCGCTCCTGCTGGGCCTCGCTGAGCATGGGGGCCAGCATCCAGGCCACGCGGGCGAAGCCTTCGGGGACCCAGGCCAGGGGGGCGCCCAGCAGCCTCCAGCGGTAGCCGGTGCTCGAGCCGATGGTGACGGAGCGCTGGTCCGCTGCGTGGTGCTGGACATCCAGGACGATGTCGTTCCAGACCTGCGCAACCTCCACAACGTCGGGTCGATTGCGGTCGATACCCATGTCTCCGCCGCCGCGCTCGGAGCGCAGCACGAAGTCCAGGGCGTCCTCTTCGGGCAGTGGTGAGACCGGCTGCGAGTCGGGGGTGGTGGTGGGGGTCCAGGTAGGGGATTCGAGCATGGGGATCTTCCTTCGGGCCGCAGGCTGCGGCCTCATTCCGGGCGTCGTTCGCGGCCTCTCGGGGTTGTGTAGGCGCGGCGGTCTCGTAGTACATTGACCACCCCGGTCCCCCCGGGTTCCCACTGGACATTCTCTTTGCGTCCCCTCGACAGGCTCCTGACAAGGGGGTGGGAACCACCCCTGACCCACGTGAGATCGGAAACAGCCTCCCGAGCCACGACGGGTCCGGGCGCGACGACTCGGATAGGCCACTGTCAGAGGTGAACAATGGCGAACTACTTGGTCGTGGGCGGAGCCGGCTACATCGGGTCCCACATGGTGCGTACTCTCATCGAACGCGGGCACCAGGTCACCGTGCTGGACGACCTGAGCCGGGGCCATGCCGCTTCGGTTCCCGCCGAGGTCCTGGTGAAGGGCGACCTGGGCAACCGGGCACTGCTGGACGAGCTGTTCTCCCAGCGCTCCATCGACTGCGTGATGCACTTCGCAGCCTTCTCCCTGGTGGGCGAATCGGTGGACGAACCCCTGGCCTACTACCGCAACAACACCGCCCGCCCGGTGGAGCTGCTCGACGCCATGAAGCACGCCGGGGTGGACCGCTTCATCTTCTCGTCCACCGCCGCCACCTACGGCGAGCCCGTGCGGCTGCCCATCGACGAAGACCACCCCACCGCACCCACCAACCCCTACGGGCGGTCCAAGCGCTTCGTCGAGCACATACTGGACGACTGCGAGGTCGCCTGGGGCCTGCGATCGGTGCGGCTGCGCTACTTCAACGCCGCGGGCGCCCACCCCAAGGGCGACATCGGCGAAGACCACAGCCCCGAGAGCCACCTGGTGCCCCTGCTGCTGCAGGTGGCCCTGGGCCAGCGCGACGAGATCTCCATCTTTGGTACCGACTGGGACACCCGGGACGGCACCTGCATCCGCGACTACGTGCACATCTGCGACCTGGCCCGTGCCCACGTGCTGGCCGCCGAACACCTCGCCGACGGTGGTGAGACCCGCACCTTCAACCTCGGCTGCGAAGAGGGCACCTCGGTCCGCGAGATGATCGACGTGACCCGCCAGGTGACCGGCCACACCATCCCTGCGGTGGACGCCCCCCGGCGCCCCGGCGACCCCGCGCGCCTGGTGGCCTCATCGGCCCGCATCCGCGCCGAATTGGGCTGGGCCCCCGAGTTCGACAGCCCCGAGCAGATCATCCGCACCGCCTGGCGCTGGCACGAATCCCACCCCCAGGGCTACGCCACCCCCTAGTACCAGGGCTACGACACGCCCTAGTAGGAGCCTCCCATGGCCGACATGTTCGCTGACGTTCGCCAGCCAAAGAACACCCCCGACCCCACCCCACAGGCGTCTCCACCTCAGGCGGCGCCGGCAGCGCCCACTCCGGCTCCTGCCGCACCCGCGCCCGCGGGCCTCCAGTCCGAGCAGCCCACCAACAAGGCCTTCCGCTACCTATACAAGGGCGCCTTCACCATGCTGGAGGTCGACATGCCCGCCGGGGGCAGCTTCAAAGCCGAGAGCGACGCCATGGTGGCCATGAGCCCCACCATCGATGTCGAAGGCAAGCTCGAAGGCGGTGTGTTCGGCGGCCTGGGGCGCATGCTCACCGGCGAGAAGTTCTTCTTCCAGACCCTCGAGGCCAAGCGCGGCCCGGGCACGGCCCTGCTGGCCCCGGCCATCCCCGGCGATCTGCACCACCTCGAGCTGGACGGATCGGTAGAATACGTGCTGCAGAAGGACGGCTTCTTCGCGGGGTCGGACACCCTGACGGTCAGCACCAAGATGCAGAACCTCAGCCAAGGCTTGTTCTCCGGCGAGGGCTTCTTCGTCATCCGCGTCAGCGGCCAGGGCACGCTCTTCGTGTCATCCTACGGGGCCATCCATCCCATCGACATCCCTGCTGGCGAGCAGATGATCATCGACAACGCCCACCTGGTCGCCTGGCCCGGATCCATGAAGTACACCTTGGAAAAGGCCGCCAAGGGCTGGATCTCGAGCTTCACCTCTGGCGAAGGCATCGTCTGCCGCTTCACCGGCCCCGGCCGCGTGCTCATCCAGAGCCGCAACCCGTCTGGTTTCGCAGCATGGATCCGCAGCATGATGCCGCAGCAGCGGAGGTAGGGCGGGCGACGGGCTTCCGGCTACAGCACCCGACACAGCGTCATCGACGCATCACAGTCCAGGGTGGCGGTGGCACCAGGCTCGATGCGGGCCACGCCCACACGGATGGCCGAGGCCCCCGGGCTGCGATCGAACAGCGCCCAGATGTCGTAGCGGCCCGCGTCGATCTCCGTGCCTGGCTCGAGGCGCATACCACCGACCTTCAGGTACACCTCGATGGCGTTGCCCTGCACCCGGTAGCTACCCGGGGCCGGCGGCGGAGGGGGCTCTTCCGGTTCGGGCACGGGTGTAGCATCGGGCGGAGGTTCTTCGATGGCCACATCGGCCACAGCAGGCTCAGCGGGCTCCGCAACCTCGGCCTCGGCTTCGGCTTCGGCATCAGCATCGGGCTCCGCAACCTCGGGCTCACCACCACCCTGCAGTGCAGCGATGGCGGCCAAGCGGGCCGAGCTGGCATCCACCGGCTGTGGGGGCTCGGGTTCGGGTTCGGGTTCCGGTTCCGGTTCCGGTTCCGGTTCCGGTTCCGGCTCAGGCTCCGGTTCCGGCGCAAGCTCCGCAGGCTCGGGCGTAGGCGCCGGGGCGGACACCGCCACAGGCGCTGGATCGGGGATGGCAGCCGGCTCGCTGGGCTCGTCCGCTTCGATCTCACCCTCAGCCTCGGCATCGACCACCGCGGCGGGGGGCGTCTGCAGCTCACCGTCGGGTTGCTCCATCGAATCGATGAGCATGGTCAGTCCCCAGATGCCCGCCGCCACCACGGCCAGCACCCCCACGCCGACGCCCACCAGCATCATCCGGCGGGACGAAGCGTCGTCGGGCTCGGTCCGGCGCGGACGGCCGGGACGCGGCTCCCAGTGGCCCTCGCCTTCGATGTCGATGCCGATGCCGATGCCACCACCGCCCGGGCCAGAGCCGGTGGCGGTGGTGTGAATGGGGGAGTCGATAGCCACCGGGCTGTGGGCAACGCCATCGCGCTCGCCATCCACAACGATGGCACCCGCACCCGCTGCGGCGCTGTCCGCCGCACCCCCGCGTCCACCCCAGGTGCTGCCCAGGTCGTAGGTGGACGGCGGCGGCTTGGCGGCCACCGTGCGGTCGTAGGCGTCGAGGTAGGCGCCGTCCGGGATCTCGCCCTCTTCGAGGACGGTGCCGATGATGGGGTCCCGACCGGGCTGGGGACGCGCGCGGGTACGCAGCATGGGGGCCACTACCCGCTCACACCAGGCGCGTAGGCTCTCGCCCGGCAGCTCGGCCTGGAGCTCTTCGCAGGCCGTGCGCAGCTCGAAGGCCGTGGGGCGTACCCCCGGTGCGAAGGACAACATGCGCTCGAGCAGCTCGTACAAGCCGTGGGGCACCCGCCCCAGGATGTGCTCGTCCAGTTGCTTGGTGACCTTGTCTTGGTGCTGCAGCGGCTCCAGGCTGGCGCGGCCGAAGGGCTTGTGGGCCAGCAGCTCGAAGAGCACCGCGCCCAGGCCGTAGATGTCCGATGCGGCGGCCACCTGGACGGTCTCGTCGTCGAAGTCCAGGTGCTCCGGCGACATGTAGCTCTGGGTGCCGATGAGGAAGCCCGCGGTGTGGCTCTCCCGAGCCTCGAAGTTGGCCCTGGCGATGCCGAAGTCGAGCACCTTGGTGGAGCCACCATGGGTGAGCATCACGTTGCTGGGCTTGATGTCCCGATGCAACAGGTGCAGCGCCTGGCCATGGGGCTCGAAGTGGTAGGCGGTGTGCAGGGCGTCTGCGACCTCTTCGATGATGGCCAAGGCCTGGCGCACGGGCACGCGGGTCAGCTCCACCAGCTCAGCGAGCTGGATGCCATCGACGTACTCCATCACGATGGCCCACTCCCCGCGCAGGCGCTCGAGATCGTAGACCTGCACGATGGCCCGATGCTTCAGGAGACCCAGCAGGCGGGCCTCGTCGCGCAGGCGACGCACAGCGTCACTGCGGGCCTTTTCGAGCTGGGGGTTGGAGCCACCGCCCATGGCGTGCAGCAGCTTGATGGCCACGATGGTGCTGAAGCCTTCCTCTCCGAGCTTCTCGGCCTTGTAGACCGAGCCGAAGCCTCCGCGGCCCAGTAGCTCTGCGACCTTGTACCTACGTTTCCGCATCCACCAACCTCGCGCCTGCCACCAACGGGCCGAGCATAGCAGGAAACCCGTCAGGCGTGCCCCTCACTCCCCCCAGAGCGTGGCAGAGATCTCCAAGGAAAAGACCTCCGTGATGACCCAGCGTAGGCTAGCGGACAGTGCGACGACGACGCACCAGCCCCAGCAGACCCACGCCCACACCCCACAGGCCCAGAGCCGAGCCGCCGCTGCAACCGCAGCCGCCGGGCTCTTCGGGATCCTCGAGCTCGACGATGGGGTCGCCGGTATCCGAGACGGCGGTGTCGACCGGCGGCGCGGTGTCCACCGGAGGGTCCTCGATGTAGCGGGCCTCGACGTGCTCATCGATCCAGTCCATCACCGTGTCGATGCGGGTAGAGCTGCCCCAGCCAGTGGTGCAGGGGTAGTCGGCGTTGTCCCAGGACGAGACCCAGGACATGATGCCCGCCAAGGCCAGGCCATCTTCGGTCTCGACGTAGGCCGTGCCACCGGAGTCGCCCCAGCACATGTTGTGGCCCTTGTCGTAGGTGTACAACCAGTGCTCATCGAACTGGTACAGGGGCACGTCCACTGTGCGCTTGGTGCCGGAGTCCCAGCCGTCTTCGTGGGTGACGCCATAGCCGACATAGCGCACGGTGCGGTCCGTCCAGCTGTCATCCACCGAGCCCCGGGTGAGCCTGGCGGGCTCCACCTGATCGAAGGGGGTGGTCAACTCCACCAGCCCCGCGTCACGGCCGTTGATCATGCTCTCCCGGTAGTCCGGGTGTACATAGACGGCCGTGATGCGCGCGGTCCCGTCGTTGCTCCCGGAGCCCGGCGAGGCGCCCAGGTAGGCCATGGAGCTGGAGGTGTTGGTGAGCCCATCCACGCAGTGCGCAGCCGTGAGCACCCAGTAGGGATCGATGAGCGTGCCTGAACAGGTGCCATCCCCCAGCCAGAGCATCACCGTCTCGGGAAACTCGTCGGTGAGCTCGCCACCCACGATGGGGTTGGCCAAGGAGGGCGAGGCGAGCAGGACCGAGATCGCAGCAGCATGAAACATTCTGTTTCTCCTGCGGCTTAGATAGCAGCCCCTGCAAACACCGCTGTTCACAGTTCGTCAAACCGCGCCCTGAGCGGATCTTCAGTGGTTTCCGCTACGGACTGACGGCCGCCCACGCGGGGTCGACCGCCGGCAGAGGCCCCTCGAGGTGGCACAGCCCCTGCTGCTCGAGCAGCACGGCCAGCTGTTCGACCTGCTTCGCATCCAGCAGACCCCGGCGCACCATCTCCATCACGCTGGTCTCGAGAGAAGCGGGAGAGACGTCGAACAGCCGCAGCTTGCGGGCCACGCGCATGGTGCCGACCGCGGAGATGCTGCCCTGGTCCCACAGGGTCAGCGCCATCTGGAAGGCGTCGTGGCAAGGTACGAGCCAAGGCCACGAGCCCAGGAAGGCCTCGGGGTTCTCCGTACGCTCGGTGCGGATCAGGGCCCGCTGCACACCACCGGGGATGTTGCCGGCCCGCAGCTTGAGCTCGGCGATGCCCCGTGCGTCATCGGCGCTGACGCCATGCTGGGCCAGCACCGCGGGCAGATCGCCCAGGGGGATGTCCCCGGCGAGGATGCGCCGATACAGGCCGTAGATGATGGGGTCGACCTCGAGATCGTCCCCCAGCAGGATCTCCTGAGCGCCCGGCGGCAGGGAAGCTCGATTGCCCAGCAGGGCCGCCAGCTTGTAGGAGACCTGCTTCTTGAGCCCACTCAGCCGACCTCGCCTAAGCAGCGCGCCCCAGTTCTTGAAGGTGGTCCCGTCGAACTCGATGCCGTCCAGCAGGAACTTGCGCTCGAGCACCCGGCGCAGCTGATTTGGGCTCGAGGACACGAAATAGATGGGGGTGTGCCGCGAGACCTCCCCAGGCCCCCGCCGCACTTCCTTAAGCAGCTGAGCCATTCCTGGAATGGTCACCTTGTCCAGCGCCCCCTCGAAGGGGATGCGGGCGACACCCTTGAGGGAGGAGAAACGGGTGTTCAGGTAGGTGCGATCGATGTCGCAGGTGAAGATCTCACCCTGCCAGTCGGCGGGGTAGCTCCGCTTGCTGACCGTGTGGACGGGAAACCGCCAGCGCTTGCGAGCCATGGCTACCAGCTGAGCTCGACCAGCTCGTGGCTGGCGGGAAGAGCCATGAGGTCCTGGATGACCTCGACGACGGGTCGCTGCTCGTAGATCACGGCGTGGACCGCACGCACGATGGGCAGATCGAGGCTGTGGTGAGCGGCGAACTGGAAGGTGGAGCGGGCGGTCTTCACGCCTTCGGCCACCATGTGCATCTCGGCACGGATCTGCTCGAGGGACTGGCCGCGAGCCAAGCGCTCGCCCACCTGATGGTTCCGGGACAGCGGCGAGGCGCAGGTGCACATCAGGTCGCCGATGCCAGCCAGGCCCCCGAAGGTGAGCACGTTGGCACCCATGGCCGCGCCCACATGGGCCATCTCGTTGAGCCCCCGGGTGAGCAGCAGGGCGCGGGTGTTGTCTCCCATGCCGAGCTGGTCCACCACACCTGCGGCCACAGCCACGATGTTCTTGAACGCGCCGCCCACTTCAGCGCCCACCACATCGCTGCCGGTGTAGACCCGGAAGGTTGGCGAGTGCAGCAGGGCCTGGGAGCGTTCGAGGACCTCGCGGTACTTCGAGGCCACCAGGGTGCCCGCGGGCTGCCGGCGCATGATCTCACGAGCGAGGTTGGGGCCGGAGAGCACCCCGATCTTGCGGACGCTCGTTTCTTCGCGGAGCACCTGGGACATACGCCTGAAGCTCTGCTGCTCGATGCCCTTGGTGGCGTGCACGATCATGTGCTCGCCGCTGAGGAAGCCGCCCATGTCGCGGGCGCACTGGCGCAGCCCGTGGCTGGGCACCACCAGCAGGATCCAGTGGCTGTGCCCGCAGGCCCGCTCGAGATCGCTGGTGGCGGTGATGTTGGGGGAGAGATCGAAGCCCGGGAGGTAGCGGCTGTTGGTGTGCTGCTCGTTGATCTCCGCACAGCGCTCTTCGCTGCGGGCCCACAGCAAGACCTCGTGGCCGTTGCTGCCCAGCACATCCGCCAGGGTGGTGCCCCAAGAGCCAGCGCCGATGACCGTGACCTTCTGCATGGTGGCTCCTATCGATCCGCGGCCAAGGAGCGGCCGAGGTCGTAGCCCCGCAGCCGGTTGCCGTAGAACAGCAGCAGCTTGCGGTCGTGGTGGAAGACCCGATCACCGCAGCGTTCGGCCGCGTCGTGGGTGTGGTAGATGGCGAAGTGTTTGAGCGCATCGTTGACGATGTCCGGCACGTCGCCCCGGGCCACCACCGCCTCGAGGGAGGGGGGGTCGGCCAGCGCGTCAATGGCGCCGAGCACCCGCTGTACCTCGGCATGCACCTCGGCCATGGGGAAGGAGTCCTGCACGCCACCGCTGCGCAGCAGCCGGTAGGGGTCCATGCCGGGGTTGGCGCGCTGCAGCAGGTTGTTCAGGACGAAGCCCAGCACGTTGGTGGACATCACCACGTTGTCGCGGCCGAAGGAGGCACCGATGACATCGGCTAGTTCGTTGGTGTATTGCTGATCGCGCTGGTCATCGCGTACCGGCACACCATTCCGACTGACGTAGCCGCGGGGGTCCACCACCCTACCCTTGGGATCGAGGCTGCGGCCCTCGAGGTCCACAGGGTTGCCGAAGACGTCCAGGGGCTTGCCGAAGCGCACCACGATGCGAGCGTCCAGCGAGAAGAGGTTGGACATGAAGTTGAGGACGCGCCGCGGCCTCGAGAACTCGTCGTCGCTGATGATGAAGCGCGCCTTGCCCACCTCTTTCAGGTGATCTTCGATCAGGGTCTCGGACTCGAGCACCAGCTTGTAGTTGATGGTGGTGGGGACCACGAAGATGTCGGGCTTGCTGCGGCCGGCCTGCAGGTTGTTGGTGTAGGCGCGCACCGCGGTGCCCAGCAGGCCCTTCTTGAGCTTGCGCTCGACCTCGCCGCTGCGGCTGCGGGTGCCGCCGGGGAAAAACAGGCTGTGGTACCCCATCTCGAGGGCGCAGGTGGAGTACTCCTTGAGCACCGCCTTGTAGAGCTTGGCCTGCTTGCGGCGATCGACCTTGTAGGCGCCGAGGTTGGACATGAAGAAGGACAGCACGGGGTTGTCGAAGAGGTTGAGCCCGGCACCGTAGGTGAGCGGGGGCACGCCCATCAGGTAGATCGCGTAGCCCAGCACCGGGCTGTCGAGGTTCGAGCCGTGGGTAGGGGTGACCAGCAGGGTTCCCCGGTCCATCAGCGCACGAACGTGGTCGACCTCGCCCTCGACGCTCACGTACTCCTGCAGCCCACGCCGCAGCAGGATGTCCATGTTGGCCACCCTGCGCAGCGAGGCGCCCTTGAGCAGGGCGGAGAGCCCATGAGGCAACACACTGGTGGCTATCCGGTAAACCCGCTCGTCGAAGTTGCCCAAGACCTCTTCGCAGTACTGCCGGGTGATCTCCGTGAGCAGCTCCTTCTGGCGACTGGGAGAAGCCGAGCCCAGCTCCCGCCGCACGCGGCCGTACAGTTCTCGGTAGGCGCGGGTGGCCGGGTCCGAAGGGTCCGCACGCTCGAGGCGCAGACCTTCATGGTAGAGCGTGTCGCTCAGGACACCCTCGAGGTGCCCCTCGCGCCCCTCAGCGCCCCGGACGAAGCTGTCCACGACCCGGGAGGTCACCTCGACAAGGGCGCGATCTTGGTCTTCCCGTCGCATGACAACTCCCACTCGAAGGCTGTCTTGGGCAGATGTTGGCATAGCACGCCCGGTCCACCGTGCGAAGCGGGCGAGCCCCACGGTGAGAGGATACCTGGAGACCACCCGGTCCACCTCACAGCCACCGAGCTCCCCCCCTCCCATGAAGGCCCCCCTCAAGCGCAACGTGATGGCCGGTCGCTTCCTCGCCGGCACGGGGATGGTGGTGGTGGTGGCCTTCTGGTTGCCCATGGTGCGGGGCTGCGGTGCCGAGGTCAGCGCCTACCAGGCCACCCAGGTCAACAACATCTTCTGGCTCTACCTGGTGGCCGGCGTGACCCTCATCGGCTGCGGCGCCGCCCTGTTCCGCGCCAGCAAGCCGATGCTGCTCATCATCGCCAGCGCTGCAGCCGCCCTGCCCTTCCTGCACCTGCTGTACAAGTCGACCATCGAGCTGACCGACGGCGGCGAGATGGAGCCCTTGGTGGGCTACTGGCTGATGCTCTTCTCCCTCACCTTCGGCACCATCTTCCCCTGGTTCGCCCGCCGCTCCATGGCCAAGGAAGCCAAGATCGGCACCGCCACGGGCAGCGGAGGCAAGGTCAGCTTCACCTTCGAGGGCGACCCGGACGACGACGACGGGGACTGGTAGCGCCGGGGGTGGGCCGAGCTTCCCACGTATAGCGCGCTATCCGCGCCGTACGGCCGGGGGTGGGCCGAGCCTCCCACGTATGGCGCGCTATCCGCGCCGTACGGCCGGGGGTGGGCCGAGCCTCCCACGTATGGCGCGCTTTCCGCGCCGTACGGCCGGGGGTGGGCCGAGCCTCCCACGTATGGCGCGCTATCCGAGCCGTACGGCCGGGGGTGGGCCGAGCCTCCCACGTATGGCGCGCTATCCGCGCCGTACGGCCGGGGGTGGGCCGAGCCTCCCACGTATGGCGCGCCATCCGCGCCGTACGGCCGGGGGTGGGCCGAGCCTCCAACGTATGGCGCGCTTTCCGCGCCGTACGGCCGGGGGTGGGCCGAGCCTCCCACGTATGGCGCGCTATCCGCGCCGTACGGCCGGGGGTGGGCCGAGCCTCCCACGTATGGCGCGCTATCCGCGCCGTACGGCCGGGGGTGGGCCGATCCTCCCACGTATGGCGCGCTATCCGCGCCGTACGGCCGGGGGTGGGCCGAGCCTCCCACGTATGGCGCGCTATCCGCGCCGTACGGCCGGGCGGAGGCCAGTGCGGCCAGACCATCGCGACGGGCAGTGGACGCTTACTTCCCCGCGGTGAGCCTCCACAGCAATCCGCGGGCGCGGGCTTCGTCGGCCTCCAGGCCCATGGTCGAGAAGCGGCACAGGGCGGTGGCGCAGATCTCGAGGGCCTCGGCACGTCCGCCAGGGCTCGCGCCCAGCACACGGGCCAGGGCCAAGAACGCTCGGCTTCGCCAGGTGGGGATCTCCACCAGGTCCAGGCAGGCCTGCTCGAGGGCCTCCAGATCACCGTCGGCGTGGCTGTGGCGCTCCAGCAACGCGCGCCCTCGCAAGGCGGAGGCGCCGATGGCGCTGGCCAACTCGATGGCCCGGTCCAGCTGCACCGCGCTGCGCTGGGGGCTGCGCGATGCCTCGCAGATACCGCTGGCCAAGCGAAGCTCGGCCTCGAGCAAGCGCAGATCGCGCTCGTGGGCGAAGCGGATGCTCCGCTCCAGGCCGCTGGTGAGCGTCTCCACGGCGCCCATGCGTCCCAGCAACCGCATCCGAGCGGCCTCGACCCTCATGGTGCCTGAGCGGCGCCCCGCGCGCTGCCAGGCGTCTCTGGCCCGGTCGAGAAGGTCCAACGCGTCGTCGAAGTCCTCCCGAAAGCAGGCGATCTCCCCGAGCTCGAGCAGCGCCGCACCCCTGGGCCCATCGAAAGCCTCTCGGTCCTCGATCAGTCCTATACAGCCTGACAGGGCATCGACGGCGTCCCCGTGCTGCCCCAGTCGCGCCGCGAGCTGACCCTGCCTGAACAGCAGCACCGGGGCTGCATCCTCACCCGCCAAGCTCTCGAGCATCACAAGGCTCTGGTGCGCTCGACCCACCTGGCCGCGGTGGAGCTCGATGGCGATGCGCGTATCCAGCAACACCATCATCAGATCGCGCTGGGGCTCTACGGGGTCGACCTCGTCCAGCAACAACGCCGCCGAGTCCAGCTCTCCGAGCTCGACCAAGACCCCCGCCATCTGCACCGCGCGCACGTCGTGCATGGTCGAGCCGAACTCCAACCGCTCCCTCGAACGCACGAAGCAGCGCATGGCCAGATCGGGAAGATCCGCTCGCCATGCGGCATCACCGCCGGCCGCGAAGGCCTTCTGCGCATCGCTGTCGCGGCCCGCAGCGGCAAGCCCGGCGGCCGCTTTGGCGAAGCGCGCCGCAGCATCTTGCCAGCGCCGCTCGGACACCATGGCCCGGGCCTCGGATAGCAGGGTCTCGCACTTCTGCTCGTCCACGTCAGACCAGCCTCTCCATGCTCTCCTTCGAGGCTACCACAGGCAGACCGGGGTACGTTCATGGCCATGACCCCCTCCCGCCAGCCACCCCGGCGCCAGCGTGGGTGGCACCGTGGCTTGGCGGCCACGCTGCTCGTCGCGCCACTGTTGGCGGCGCTGCTGCTGCGACCCGACGCCAGCACAGGACGCTGGGTGGGCCTGCTGCTGTTGGCCGAGCCTCTTCTGATCGGCCTGGCCAGCTACACGATGCTGATACTGCTCAGCAGGCGCTGGTGGCTATCGGCCGTGAGCGTCACCATCGGCTCGGCCACCGCGGTGGCGCTGCTGCACGCCCCCGGCGCCCCCCGGCCCATCGCCGAGCTGGAGATACCCTGGGCCGACCAAGTATCCGCCTGCGCCCAACAGAACGAGCTCCCCTCCGCTCCCCTTCGTGTGCTGAGCTGGAACGCCACCGGAGCCGCACTGGACGATGCCGCTCTGGATCTTCTGTTGGAGCAACGCCCCGATATCGCCGTGGTCACCGGCCTGCAGGACGGCGCCTTCCTCGAGCGACTAGCGGAAGTGCTGCCGGGAGAGAGCCTCAGCTTCGGCTCACGCGGCGACCAGGTGGGGCTGTTCGTGAGGGGCGCATTCATCGACTGCGGCGACGAAGCCGGTGCCTGGCCCCTGACCATCTTCGGTCCCGGCCAAGGGCCGATTCTCGCGGACTATGCGTTGGATCAAGACGACCAGGCGCAGCTGCCCGACGACCACGCGGCGCGCAGGACCTCCGGCCAGCTGGTGTTCGCCTTTCCGCACATCCAGGGTGTGGGCACGGTGCCGGTGGTGGCCTACCAGCTGCCCACCCACTCCAGCCACCTGGGCTCGGACACCTGGACCCACGCTGTTCGAGACGGAAGCCGGGCCCTGGCGGCCGCCGCCGCCTTGGGCGGACCCTCGGTGGTGGCGGTGGGTCACCTGGGAATCCCTCCCACCTTCCAGCACACCCTGGCAGTGTTGCGGGGCGCAGGACTCCACGATGCGGGCGGCCCACCCACCTGGCCCGCCACGGTCCGCGGCCTGCCCTTCCTGCCGCTGTTCCGGATGGAGCGCGTCCTGTCCGGCCCCGGCTGGCGCGCCCGCAGCGCCGTGGCAGTGGACATGCCCAGCGCACACAAGCCCCTGCTCGTACAGCTCGAGCGGTTGCAGGACGACGAGCCGACCCCCTTCAGGGATAACGACTGACGATCAGAAGCGGCCGCCCACCGACAGGCCCAGGGGCGTGATGCCCACGTGGGTGAACTCGATCACCGAGCCGGCCGCTAGGCCGACGACACCCACACCCAGAAGTCCGGTGGTGACCAGACGGGCCGTGTTGAAGCGCGCTGTGAGGTCATCGGCTTCGGAGCGGCCAAAGCTGGCCGGCTGCGAATTGGCGTCGGTGACCGAGGCGTAGGCCGGGTTGACCCAGGCGAAGTACAGGCCTGTACCCACGGCCACGCAACCACCGCCACCGCCCAGCAGCGCCTTGCCCATGGCCGAACCGCCGGTGCGGGGGGGCTTGGGGTCACGGGGAGGCTTGGGGTCACGGATAGGCTTGGGGTCGTCGTCGCCATCAGCCACACCGTCATCGGACACGTGTGTAGCGTCGGGCTCGGGGTCTGCAACCGGCTCGGGCTCCGGTTCGGGCTCCGGTTCAGGCTCGGGCTCCGGTTCAGGCTCGGGGTCTGCAACCGGCTCCGGTTCCGGTTCTACCACCGGCTCGGGCTCGGGCTCGGGCTCGGGTGTAGCGGCGGCAACAGGCTCGGGTTCGGGTTCGATGACCGGCTCGGGCTCGGGCTCAATGACAGGCTCAGGCTCGGGCTGCACCACACCGCTGCCACCCGTGGGATTGCCGAACTCGTCGAAGGTGACCCCACCGCCGCTGGCAGAACCACCACCCACAACGGGGTTGCCGAACTCGTCGAACATGACGCCATCGTCAGCACCGCCGGCGTCGGCCACCGGGGCCTCACCGAAGCCCATGGGGCAGAGAGACTCGTAGTTGGGGGCCCTGCCAAACTTCCACCACCTACCGTAGGTCACACCATCGGTGCACAGGGCCTGGACCAGGTACTTGCCCTCGGGCAGGCGGGTGGTCTCATCGGAGACGTGGCCGGCGATGTAGATGGTGGTGCCGCCGGTATCGAGGGGCACGCCCATCCCGATGGCCTTCTTGCTGCGGACTTCGCGACGCAAGCCCTCGAAGACCGAGTGGGCGTCGTCGAGGGGGAAGTTGGTGGTGTCCCACTGGAAGTCGTTGTCGATGGCGAGACAGGCACGGAAGATGTCCATGGCCTTGTCCTGATCGCCGTCGATCCACCTGGCCAGGCCCTCGAAGTACCGGACCTTGGCCTGGGTGCGGGCGGTCAGGGGCTCTTCGGCATCCGGAGCCACCTTGTCGATGCGCTTGACGAAGCGCGCCACCTCGTCGAACTCTTCGGCCTCGAGGGCTTCCTGAGTGGCCACAAGGAGGTCTTCGACCGCGCCCGCGTGGGCCACCGAGGGCAGGGCAAGCGCGAAGAAAAGTGCCGTGGCTACTCGCATCCGCCGCTCCAATCCTGGGAGCCTCCGTCGAGATCCAGAGTGTAGGTGCAAGTCTGGTCCTGTCCGACCTCGAAGGTGGATCGAATGGTATCGCCCGCGGCCGTCTTGACCTTGGTGCGGTAGGTCCCCGCGGGGATGTCGTTGAAGGCCCGCTCACCCGCGCCGTTCCAGGACTCCTTGAAGCCCAAGGCCGAGGTGATGGTGACCGTGCCACCGCCAGCGGGCTGGAGACCCAGCACGACGTTGCCCACCGTGTCGCTGGTGATCACGGGGGTGGGGTCGGACACCGGATCGGGGATCGGGTCGGCGACCGGAATCGGAATCAGAACCGGAACCAAGTCCGTGACATCGACGGTGCCCGAATTGCCGGATTTCTTGATGAGTACGATGACACCCACGGCGCCACCACCGACCACCAACATACCGATGAGGCCCACAGCGGCGAAGATGAGGCCCAGGCCCCTGCGCTTGGGCGCCGGAGGGGCTTCGACGACGGGTGCGGTGGGGCCGGAGGCCACAGGGCCGGAGGCCACAGGACCGCTGACCACAGGGATCGGCGCCGAGCCGGTGGCAGAGGTCGAGGGCTGCTCTTGCGACGCGTGTTCGACATCCGGGGGGAGATCGTAGGTCTCCAGCGCATGCATGGGCTGAGAGCCGGTGGTCTCGCCGGCCCCTTCCACCGCAGGAGGCTGCACCGGAGCGGCGGGCTGTTCCGACGCCGCGGGGGCGGCTTCGGCGGGAGGCTCTTCTGCGAGCTCGGGCGGCACGTCGAAGGCGGGCTCGGGCTCTGCCGCGGCGGGCTGTGGCGCCGAGGCGTCACCGATGGGCTCGACGTTGGCGTCCTGCAGCCAGGAACCGGAGGCTACGGGCTCGGCCGGCTTGGGCGGCCCGGCGAGAGACGCGCTGGACCCGGCAGGGTCCTGGGTCTCGTCGGACCAGGTCTCACCACCGGGACCGCGCACGAACGCGGAGCTGCGGTCTTCCACCAGGGTGGTGCCCGTGAGTGGATCGTGCGGGACATCCTGGGGCTCACGCACGCCCATGGCCTCCTTGACGTACTGACGGCAGAGTCGACGCAGGCTCTGGTCGCTGGCACGCTCGGAGAATTCTTCGAGCTTCTCCATCACCTCGGCAGAGGTGGGGCGCGCGGTGGGTTCGTACTCCATCATCTGGAGCAGAAGCTCGCGAACCTGCTCGGCGAGGTTGTCGTCGATCATGGACAGATTGATCTGGGCCACCCGCTGCTCGAGGGCGGTCTGGAAGCGCGCCTCGCGGATGAAGATCTTGCCGAAACGTTCGCCCGACAGGATCTCCCACAGGGTGATGCCCAAGCTGAACACGTCGGCCGCCGGGGTGTCCGGATCCCCCATCATGCGCTCGGGCGCCATGTAGGCCTGGGAGCCGAAGGCCAGGGCCTGGGTCTCGGCCTCGCGGTCTTCGAAGTTGGCACGAGCGGTGCCGAAGTCGAGCACCTTGACCTCGCCGGCCTTGGTGATCATCGCGTTCGAGGGCTTGATGTCCCGGTGGATGACCCTCAGGGGCTTGCCACCCTGCAGAGGACGGTGGTTGTAGGCGGCATCGAGGGCCGAGGCGATGGCGGCGCCAGCCTCGAGGGCGGCGCGCCGGGGGAAGAGTTCGCCCTTTTCGGTGAGGAAGGTGACCATGTTCTTGAGGTCGACACCCTCGAGATATTCCATGATCACGGCGCACTGGCCGTTGATGGACGAGAGGTCTTCGACCCGCACGATGTTCTGGTGGCGTAGCAGCCCCAGCAAGCGAGCCTCGTCCCGGGATCGCATGACGATCTCTTCGTGACCAAGCCACTTACCGTGGAGCAGCTTGATAGCCACCACGGTGGAGAAGTTGTCTCCGGTGACCATCTCGGCAAGGTAGACCTTGCCGAAGCTGCCCTCGGAGATGGCCTTCAAGAAGCGGAAACGGCGGCGAGGCTCCATACGTACGACGGTCCTTCGAGCAGCGGTCTACGACCGTACCCGGGCACTATAGCAGCCCGGAGGTCAACGGGAAGAGCCCCACCATAACCCAACAGGACACCAGACCACTCCCCCACGGGATCACTGGTCGCAGAATCCGCCTTCGGCCGTGGCAACTTCCAGGCTCAAGTGCATCAGAGCCAAGTACTCGATGACCCGCTCTTCGACGCCAGGATCATCCTTCTTCACCTTCTCCCAGCTCCAGCGCCCGCGCAGGCCTTCGCCCCAGTGAGACGAGTGGTCGATGACGTCCTGCTCGCGGCTCAGCAGGATGGCCGCCAGGCCCATGACCGTGGCGTCCTCCTTGCGCTCGGAGGCCAGCTCGAGTTCACCGTAGACTTCGGCGATGCGCGCAGTCTTGGACCACGCCTCGACCTCGAGCCCGCTCACGCGACGCAGGGACAGCGCCTTACGTTTCCCGCCTTCTTCCTTGATCAGGTAAGACATCGCCGCGTAGCGAGGCCGCACCTGGCCCGAGCCACAGAACGCCTGGTCGAGACGGGTCTGATCGCCGGCCTGATCCAGGAACATGGCCAGCATGCTGCGGTTGCGTTCCTGGGCATCGTCCAGGTCCCCAAGGCGCCTCAGCGCCTGCTTGACCTCGTCCTCGGTCAGCCCCATGCTGGCCAGGTTGCCCTTGCGATTGGCCTTGGTGTACTTGAGCTCGAGCAGCGGATCCACGCGCTCGACCCGATGTCGAACGGTCTTCTCGGACTCGACCACCCGCTCGTCCACCAACAGGTAGAGGTTCACGCCGACGCCAGCGAGCAAGAAGGCGCCGAGAATCCAGGGTCGGAGCTTCATTCGGTCCTCACAGCCCCAGCTTGCTGCGCACGGTCTCGCGGTCGGGCACGGCGGTCTGGGTGCAGTATCCGTCGCCGCGGACGTACCGCTTCCAGTCGCGGAAGGCTACCTCGTGACCGTAGTTGAGCCCGTAGTAGCACACCGCCAGGAAGTGCACGGCGATGACGCCTGGGGTGTAGTGCTGGCTCTCGCCGGGGATGTAGCCACCGCAGAAGTCGTTCTTGAAGTTGCTCGCGGTACAGGTGAGCGTGTCGCCCAGGAAGTAGGGGCCCTGGTTGAGGTTCTTGTCCGTGAGGTACTTGCGGTAGGCGTGCAGCACATTCGAGCGCTTGACCCGATCCTGGTAGCGGCTGTCATCGTAGCCACAGTTGTGCGAGGTGATAGCCAGCTGCACCGCGGCACCGGACTCGGCGATCTCCGGGTCCTCGTAGGCTTCGCGGATAGCCTCGATGGCGGCTTCGGTGGACAGGGTGAGGTCGGTGCGTTCGTCGACCGTGCACCTCTTGATCTTGCAGGTCGTCTCGTCCTTGGCTTCGTCGTAGGACACGTACTGAGCGCGCTTGCGCACATTGTTGGGCGGGGCGAGCGCCGTGGGGGACCAGACGACGCTCGAGCCTCGGAACGAGCAGTCCCTCACCTCGAGGCCCAGACGATGGCCGACCTCCGGCATGAACTGCCAGAAACCCTGGGCGCAGACCGGCGACGAGATCTCCGAACGATAGCGTGATTCCTGGTAGGGCACCGCGGCGATCACCTCGGGCATTCCCGACTTCTGCAGCGCGCGCACGACCTCGGCGTAGTCGGACTCGACCTGCTCGAGGCGCTTCCAGAAGGACCAGCCGGTGGCGGTGAGCTGGTAGGTACGGGTGACCTGGTCCAGCAGCTTCTGGTCCCACTTGCCCGGCTTGTTCTGGATCTCCGGCCAGCCCGCCGCGTCGGCGTTGTAGGACATGATGAAGTCTTCGAAGGGCTGCTGCAGGCCGTCGCGCAGGTCCGAGTTGACCTCGGTGGTCATCGGAACGAGGTCGTAGTACTCGACGCCTTCGTCCACCGGCCCCAGCCCGGCGATCTCGCGGGTGTGGACCTTGATGAGTGAAGCCAGCACAGCCACGACCGTGACGAGCCCCACCAGCACCACACCGCCGATGAACCAGGTGGGGATCCCACCCTGGGTGCTCAGCTCCTGGATGTTGGTGGGCTGCACTTCCGGGGTGGCCTGGGAAGCATCGGACAGGATGCGACGCTCTTCCCACACGCCCAGGCGCTGGGCCCGCACGAACTGGAAGGTGATGCCGCGCCCCGGAGAGCCGAGATGGACCGCATCGCCATCGTTGAGGTAGACCACGCCCACCAGCACGTCTACGTCGGCCCAGTCGAGGTTGGCGTGGGGAGCCACGCGCACCTGGGCGTTGCCCACGGCGTCGATGGCCACCGAGCCACCATCGTAGGCCGTGATGACCGCATGGCGGCCGTTGAGGCCACGGTAGCCCTTCAGGGTGACCCCGCCGGGACCGGGGTTGGCGCCCAGTCGAACCACGGGCCCCCGGTAGACCTGCTCCCCCTGCATGGCCATCGTGCCATCCAGGTAGCTGATGACGACATCCCAGCGTTCTTGGCTCATCGTCGAATCACCAGCTCGACGTTGTCGAGATCTGGGAGATCCGCGAGGATCTCGTGGGCGTGCATGGCGCGATCACCGGCGAACAGACGCCAACGCCCCGCAGAGAGGGACAGCAACTCGGCCACGTGTTCGACGATGCCGCTCGAGGGAACGGCGACGCCCAGCTGCTGGCGCAGGGTGACGTGGCCACCGTCGTGCTCGACGCGCAGCGCCAAGGTGACGATCTGGTTGGGCACCACCTCGAGCCCGATGGGGGTCGCGGCATCGAAGACCTGCATCGGAGGGTTGCCCGCGGGGCGCACGCCCCCCTGGGTGAAGCGGTACCAGCCCGTGAGGCGACCGGAGGCATCGAAGCGCAGGGGCAGGAGCATGCCCACCAGCTTGGCCACGGCCTCGGAGACAGGCTGCTGCACCGGCAGACGGAAGCGCCGGTCCTTGGTGCCGGGCCCGAGGGAGAGGCTGAATCGCTGGGACTCACCCTTCACGCTGTCCGTAGGCAGCGGGTCCGGCGTCCTGGCGGTCCGTCCATCACCCGCCGGCGCCACCTGGGGTGTCGGCTTGGGGCTGGGGGCGGGCGGTGCCTTCTTCTTGGTCTTGGCCGGCGCCTTCTTCTTCGGTGCAGGCGTGGGGGCAGGCGTGGGCTCGGTCACCGGTTCTGGCGCTGGCTTGGGAGCGGGAGCGGGAGCGGGAGCGGGAGCGGGGGCGGGGGCGGGAGCGGGAGCGGGGGCGGGGGCGGGAGCTTTTGGCTTTGGCTTTGGCTT
>Ga0307987_1000241_pt1 | contig 33898 bp, 25 predicted proteins | sample EllFjometagen181_FD_203157 | JGI IMG/M metagenome (GOLD analysis project Ga0307987, IMG submission 203157) | Marine microbial communities from Ellis Fjord, Antarctic Ocean - #181 | ecosystem: Environmental > Aquatic > Marine > Unclassified | place: Southern Ocean | collected 2014-10-08 | reverse complement strand
CTATGCCCTCCAGAAACGATCTAATCCGGGGGGAATAGGTGCCGCCTCCGGCGCCTGCGACCCTTCGCGCCCCCTACTCGGGCGCCTCGGAGGGGAAGCCCAGGGTCTCGGCGCTGTAGGTGCGCAGCTCCCACTCGCCCTTGCTCAGGTCCACGATGACGTGCAGCTCGCCTTGGTGGGCCACCATGCGCAGGATGCGGGTGGTGTTGGCGTCGGTGCAGGTTGGCTCGGCGTCGGGCAGGCCGCCGCAGATCCAGGCGTCTTGGGTCTCGGGGTCCACCGTGGCCCACACCGGGGTCTGGCCCAGCCACACCGGGCCGATGTGGGGCATGAGCCGGTAGGGCAGCTCCACCGCGCCGTAGTCTTCCCAGCTCTGACCGTCGCGGGTGACCGCCACCACGGCTACCGAACCGTCGTCGACGAAGCCGCTGGCGGCCAGCATCACGCGCCCTTCGGGGCCGTCGGCCAGTGCCGGGTACTCGAGGCGCCAGTGCTCGGCGTCGCCCGCGAGGTCGGAGAGCTCGGCGGCTGTGATGGCTTGCCAGTCGATGTCTTCGCCCAGCAGGGCGAAGCCCATGTGCACGTCGCGCTCATGGCGGGCGTCCACGGTGGTCCCGCTGGCGCTGATGGCCACCCATGCGCCACCCATGACGGGCAGCAGAGCGGCATCCTGGGGGAAGCTGTGGATGCCCGCCGCCGAGGCGCGCTGCCAGTCGTGGCCGTCCCAGCGCGCCAGGTCCACGCTCATGTCGCTCTCTTCGGTGGCCCAACTCTCGGTGGCCAGCCCGTTGGGATCGTGGGCCCAGGCCACCATGAGCACGCCCTCGAGGCTCGCGCTCATGGCGGGGCGCCAGTAGGGGCCCACCCGGTCCACGGGGAAGCCGATGTCGGACCAGGTCTCGCCCACGTCGTCGCTGGCCATGCAGCGGGGCAGCCAGCCGGTCTCGTCGGCGTCGGGGCTCAGCACCACCTCGCGGAAGCACAGCCAGTGCAGTGCACCGTCAGTGGCCATGGCGGCACCTTCTACGGCGATGGCGTCGGGGTCCGACAGGCGCTGACCTTCCACCCACAGCTCGCTGCGGTGGGCGGGATCGTCCAGATAGCGGATTTCCGACTGCAGTTCGCCGGCGGCCGCCAGGTCGGCCAGGCCACTGCGGGAGGGGATGCCCGTGGGATCGTCCAGCAGATCGTCTCGCACCAGGCCGTCGGCCCAGGGCATCGCGAGGCCCTGGAGCGCGGCCAGGGTGGGGGCGTAGTCCACCAGCAGCACGGGCCCGTCGGCGTCGCTGCCCGCGGCCACGCCGGGCCCGGTGAGCAGGAAGGGCACCCGCCGGCAGCCGTTGCAGGCGCAGCCGTGGTGGCGCCAGGGGGGATCGCTGGTGGCGTTGGAGTGGCGACCGTGGTCGGCGGTGAGCAGCACCCAGGTGTCGCCGGCGTAGCCGTCGTGGTCGTCCAGCCAGTCCCAGAAGTTGGCGAGGGGGCGGTCCAAGCCGCGGACCTTGGTCAGGTGCTCTTCGTTGTCGCCGTAGTGGCCGGAGCGATCCACCTGGTGCAGGTTGGCCAGGGCCACGCGCACCGGGTGGCCCTCGAGCTGATCCTGCAGGGCGGCGAGGACCTCGCTGTCGTCTTGGGAGGCCTTTTCGCTGTCCTCTCCTTGACTGATGAACTGGTAGGTGGCGCCGTGGGGCTGACCCATGCCCGGCCACAGGCTGTGGTCCACGGCGAAGGGCAGCTTGGTGTTGCCCATGATCACGGCATCACCGCCGGAGATGGTGGTGTCGGCACGGCGCAGGGTCTCGGCCAAGGTGGGCAGTGGGACCCGGTACACCCCGGGGTCGTCCCCCACGGCGTAGTTGGCCAGTGGCACCCGGCGGCCGGTGACGATGGCGGCGTGGGCTGGCGCCGTGGTGGTGGCGGCCAGGCTCCAGGCCTGGGTTGATCGCACGCCGGTGCCCAAGCGCTCGTCCCACACCGACGGCAGGAACTCCGAGGGCTGCTCCCCCGTCGCCGATGAGGGCTCGTCTCCCAGGGATTCTTCGAGGCGCACACCGTCCATCACCAGGATCAGGGCGGTACCGTCGGGGAACACGGTGGCGGGTTTGTCGCAGGCGGCCAGGCCCAGCAGCAGCACCCCCGCGGCTGCGGAAGTCTTCGAGAAGCGGCGCTGATGGAGGTAGACGTCCATGGCAGGTGCGAGTGTAGCGGCCCGTCACCACACTGTCGCGAGGTCCGTGGGTGGAAACTCCCCGCTCGGTACGGCGTCCTGCGGATCGAGGGTCAGCCCCCGGTCGCTGGCCGTTGCGTGTGGAGCGCCTAACGCCGGCCGGTGAGCCCCACGATGAGCAGCATGCTCATGATGGCGCAGACCCCCATCATCAGCATGAACATGCCGGCGGTGGGGATGGAGTGGACCACCCCCGCGGCGGGCAACACCGGGAACAGCAGGTAGGCCGGCAAGAAGGCCAGCTCGTGTAGGCTGAAGTTAACCTCCGCCGAGCGGGGCCGTGTCAGCCGGGCCACCAGCTCTGGCAGGTAGACGGTGAAGGCCGCGGCGCCGGCGGTGGCCCAGAAGGGGTGCTCGATGAAGGTGAGGCTGTTGAGCACCAGCAGGTCGGCGCCCAGGGCGGCCAGCACGGCGGTGGTGACCGCCAGGTAGAAGCCCACCTTGCCCAGGGTATCGGTGAGCCTGGACTTCTTTCTTTTCTTGGGCTTGGGCTCGGGCTTGTTGAGCACGGCCAGGGCGTGGGCTTCCTGGGCCACCCTCCGTTCGAGGTCCAGCAGTGCTGGGCTGCGGGTGACCCCCAGCTCGATCTGCTCGAGCTCGGCCAGCAGCTCTGTGAGCCGCTGCACGTGCTGCGCCGCACCGGCGGGCAGGGGCTTGTCGCCGGGGGGCAGGGCGGCCGCCGCCAGGCCGCGCATCTTGGCCAGCAGGGCGGCCTGCCAGGCGAGGATCCAGTGTTTGAGCCGCTGCTGGGCTTGGTGGATCTTGCCCTCGAAGGTGCTGCGAGCCGCCGGGCCCTGGTCGAAGCTGGCCTCGACGGTGGTTAGCAGGCCACGGGTCCACGACAGCAGGCTGCGGGTCTCGGCGTGGGCGTCGTGGCCTTGTTCCGCGCTGCCGCCGATGCTCGATGGAAGCTGGGTGAAGTTGGGGGAGGCGGCGATGCCCTCGAGCTCGCTGAACAGTTCGTGGCAGCTGTCCCGTCGCTCGATGAGGGCCTGGATGCTCTCGTCTTCGACCTCTTGCAGCAGTGGCTTGACCGCGGTGGCCCAGGTGGCTTGTTCGAAGGACGGGTCCAGGGCCGCCAGGGTGTAGTAGATGGGATCGAGGTCCAGGGCCCGTCGCAGGCAGATCTTCACGCTGCGGCCGGCCTGGGCGTAGCGGGAGGCCACCAGGGCCTTCTGGTAGTGCACGCCGCCGTCGTTGGGGATGGCCTGCTCTGCCGCGTTGGCCAGCTCCCAAGCGTCCTTGTACTGCTGGCCCAGGAAGCTGGCCCGGGACGCCAGCAGCTGCATGCTGCCCGCGAGCCCCGGGGCCAGGCCGGCGGGCAGGACCTCTGCGGCCTGCTGGAAGGACGTCGCCGCAGGGGCGTGACGGCCGTCGCGGGACAGGACGAAGCCCAGCCGCAGGTGGATGCGGGGATCGAGTTCGTCCAGATCCCTGGCGGCATCGAGGTAGCGGCGGGCCCTCTCGATGCGGTCGCGGGCGGTAGTGCCCAGCACCGCATCGGCCTGGCCGAGGAGCTCGTCAACCCGCGAGGCCACGTCGGGGCGAAGGCGTCGCTGCTTGCGGGTGTGCACCAGCACGTTGCCGTGGCGTGCTTCGATGGCCCGGGCGTGCCCCAGGGTGAAACGATGGCTGAGCTGGTTGAGTAGGACCTCGTTGGACACCGGGCTGACCCGGGCTTCGGGGTCGTCGTCGTCGTCTGTCAGGCGCGTGCGCCAGCCCATGGCCTGCGGCGTCACGCGCTTCCAGGCCAGGGCCTCGAGGTTGATCTCCTGCGCCACCCGGGTGGCCTCGCTGATGTGCTCACCGATCTCGTCGGGGCAGAGCGTGGGAGGATGTTCCCCCAGGCAGTTCAGGCAGTAGGCGTTCATGGGTGGTTCAGTGCTGGCTCGTGCGGCCTCGCGGGGGGAGCCCCGGTGGCGCGACAGTATACCAAGCCTATCGGCAGACAGGCCCGGTCGGTGCAGCCTGGGGACCCTTCCCCACGATAGGTGGCCAAGGATCACCGGAGTGTAGCCATGCCCCTGGCATTGGATGTGGACCTGCCCTTTGTGCAGGACGCACAGATCGTCATCGACGCTCAGGCCAGCGAGCCCGCCTGGAAGCAGGCTCTGGAGATCGACGACTGGACCGTCTATTTCCCCTCGGCCGAGGGGCAGCCTCAGGTGCATGCCGTGGCGCGGCTGATGGTGGACCGTGACGCCTTGTACCTGCACTACCGGGTGGTGGACCCGGAGCCCGACAAGGTCCGGGCCAGGCTCACCCGCCGCGACGGTTTCTGGGGTGACGACTGGTGCGGCATCTACCTGGACCCCGCGGGTGAGGCCCAGCGGGCCTACATGTTCTTGGTCAACCCCCTGGGTGTGCAGGCCGACGCCACCCGCCTGGCGGGGCACGATGACTCCATGTCCTGGGATGGCACCTGGGACAGCGCAGGGCGGCTGACCGACGAAGGCTACGAGGTGGAGATCCGCATCCCATGGCGCACGGTGCGCCATCCCGCAGAGGTGGAGCAGGTGGGCATCAGCCTGCTGCGCTCCGCCGGTCGCACCGGTGAGCGGGCGGCGTGGCCGGTGCGCGACCCGGACGTCTCCGGCATCCTGGTCCAGGAGAACCTGCTGGGAGGCCCCGGGCGCGTGGACCAGGGTCTGGGCCTGGCCATCACCCCCAGCCTGGTATTTGGCTGGACCGACGACGGGCCTGCCGGGGGTCGTTGGGGTGTGCAGGGCCTGGCGCCGGGACTCACCGCCCGCTTCGATCCCTCACCGGCGGTGGCGGGTCTGCTCACTATCAACCCCGACTTTTCCCAGATCGAGGCCGACGCCTTTCAGCTCGGCATCAACCGCCGCTACGCCCTGCACTACACGGAGAAGCGCCCATTCTTCACCGAGGGGCGGGAGTGGTTCGACGGTCCCTACGGCAACATTGTCTACACCCGCTCCATGACCACCCCACGCTACGGCGCTCGGGCCACGGTGGAGGCCGACGGCTGGACCGTGGCGGCGCTGCATGTACTCGACGCCGATCCCACGGACTCCCTGTCCGAGGGCGGTGGCTGGGGTGAGGCCGAGCTGGGTGCCGAGGGTGAGCGCCGCTCCACCCTCGGCACTGCCCTGCGGGCCCGCAAGGCCGTGGGCCGCGACGGCTACCTGGGGGTGCTGTACAGCGACAAGACCATCACCGGCTCCTGGCTGGGAAACCGGGTGCTGGCCGTGGACGGTCGCGCCCGCGTGGGCGATGGTACCTCCGTCGAGGGCGCGGTGCTGGGCTCACTGACAGACTATGCCAGCGGCGACCGCGAGCTGGCGCCGGCCGCGGCCGTGGCCGTGGACCACGAGAGTCGTCGCTTCGCGGGCGGCCTCGAGTCGGTCTACGTGGATGAAGAGTTCAGGGCCGAAAACGGCTACCAGGTCTTCGCTGACTCCTGGTTCAACGGCGCCTGGGCTAGGTGGCGGTTCTACCCGGAGCGGGGGCCCGTGCGGCGGATCGGCTTCCTGCCCATCAGCACTGGGGCTGCCTGGCGACCCAGCGACGGCCAGCTGCGCAACCTCGAGGTCGATCCCGCCATCTCGCTGTTCTTCCGCAACGCGATGAGCCTGAGCGCCGAGGTGGAGCGGGAGTGGGAGCTGTACAACGACACCATGCTGGTCTACGACCAGTTCCAGGTGGTGATCCAGGGTGCCCCGTCTCGCTGGCTGCGCCTCGAGGCTGGCACCGAAGCGGGCCAGGGGCCTTACTACGCCGAGGTCTTGGTGGGTCGCTACGCTCAGGTCTACAGCGAGCTGCGGGTCAGCCCGGGCCGCCGGGTCGCTGTGAGCGTCGAGGGTGCCTTCGAACGCATGAGCGACGATGAGCGCGAGCTGTACGCGGGTTGGGTCGGCCGTGCGAAGCTCGAGTTGTTCGCCACCCGTGCCTTGTGGGCCCGGCTGGTGATCGACCGCTCGAGCCTCGACGACGAGCACTCAGGTACGGCCCTGGTGGCCTGGGAGCCCTCGCCGGGCCGGGCCATCTACCTGGGCGGCGGCGTGGACCAGGACGCGGACGACGAGCTGGGCTGGCAGGTGTTCTCGAAGCTCAGCTGGCAGTGGTTGCGATGAGGCGACGGGCTGGCTGGCTGCTGCTGCCCTGCGTGATCATGGCGCTGCTGGTAGCCCTATGGCGGCCGGCAGGGAACGGGCCTGGCACGACCCTCGAGCTCGCGGCGGCGTCGGTCGAGGCGCCGCCCACGCCCCGGGTCACCCGCATGGGGGGCGCGCCGGAGCCATTCGTGGACGTCGCGCGCAGCCCGGACCCCGCGGCGGAACCCGGGTTCGCGCGCCCTGGCTGCGAGGGGGACGATGACTGCGGCCCTTGGGAGCGCTGCGCCCTGGGCGCATGCATTGATGGCCGGCGGGGCTGTGACGTCGACGGCGACTGCGGGGCCGGGGAGCGCTGTGAGCTCGGGGCCTGTCTGATGGGTTCCCGGGAGTGTGGGTCCGAGCGTGTCTGTGCCGAAGCCGGGTCCCGCTGCCTGTTCGGGCGCTGTCGTGTGGGAGAGCCGGACTGCGCGGGGGATGGCGACTGCGGCGCCGGGTCCCGCTGCGTGCTCGAGACCTGCTTCGAGGGCGAACGGGACTGCCTACGGGATCTCGACTGTCCCCGGGAACAACGCTGCCTGTTCGAACGGTGCGCACCCGGCGGTCGCCAGTGCGATCTCGACGATGACTGCGGTGACGGTTGGCGCTGCAGCTTCGGCGGCTGCGTGCAGGGCGAGCGCCAGTGCACGGCCGATGGTGACTGCGGCGACGGCTGGCGTTGTGTGCTGGGCCGCTGCGTGCAGGGCGAGCGCGACTGCGGTGGAGACGATGACTGCGGTGAGGGTTGGCGTTGCGTGTTCGATCGCTGCGCCCAAGGCGAGCGGGAGTGCGAGCAGGACGACGGCTGCGGCGATGGCTGGCGCTGCATGTTCGGTCGTTGCGCAGAGGGAGCCCGCGAGTGCGAGCAGGACGACGGCTGCGGCGATGGCTGGCGCTGTGTGTTCGGTCGTTGTGCGGAGGCTGATCCCGAGGCGGCGCCATAAGGAGTCTCACCGAAGGAGTGGGCCATGACCGAGCAAGAAGTCGAGCTTCCCCGAGCCATCCCCCTCGAGGGGCCCGAGCATCGTGCGCAAGTGCACGGCGCCATCTCCATCCCCGGCCAGTACCTGCGGGCGCTGGCGCGGGCCCGGCGTCCCCAGGGTGTCATCAGCGCCGCCGCCGCCGCCGCACTGGGTCCCATCGTCATCGAGCACCCCGGTCGTGTCCTCGAGCCCACTGTGGTGGCGCGTTTTCGCCAGGTCTGCGGCTACAGCGAGGGCTCGGTGGTGCCCGCCTGCTTCTTGGAGACCCTGTTTCAGGGGTTGATGGTGGAGATCGTGCTGTCGCCGAGCTTCCCCTTCAGTCCCTTCGGGGTCATCCACCTGGGCCAGACCCTGCAGCAGCACCGGGCCGTGGCCCCCGACGCGGTGCTCGATCTTCGTTGCTCCTTGGCCGAGGTGCAGCAGACCCGGCGCGGCTACGAGCTGGACATCGCCATGCTGGCCGAGCAAGCTGGCGAGCCGGTGTGGCAGGGTGTGGCCAGCCTGATCTCCCGGGGCAAGGCCACCCGAACGGGCCAGACCCGTGGCGTCAAGAAACCCCCGGCGGCGGAAGCGGGCGGATGGAGCGAGCCCTGGCCCCTGGACGTCGCGGGCGACACGGGCCGCCGCTACGCGGGGGTGAGCGGCGACTACAACCCCTTCCACCTCTACGGGGTCCTGGCCAAGCTCTTCGGCTTCCCCAAGCCCATCGCCCACGGCATGTGGACCCTGGCCCGCGCGCTGGCGTGGGTCGAGGCGGAGCTGCCGGAGCTCCCCGAAGCCCACAGGGTGCAAGCCAGCTTCAAGAAGCCCCTGCTGATGCCCGGCGCGGTCACCCTGCGCCAGCGGCCCTTGGAAGGCGGTGGGGGCCGAGGCTTCGAGGTGCGCCATGCCCGCAAGGATCATCCCCACCTGGTGGGTGAGATCGCCTGGTAGCTCCCAGCGCTACTCGTCCTCGACCGCTTCGAGCTCCACCACCTGGATGCCGTAGGGGTCCACGGCGGCGAAGATGCCCTTGGACAGCAGCTTCTTGCCGCTGATGGCCTTGCCCCACAGGGGGGCGGCGGGGTCCTGGGCCAGGCGGTCGTAGGCCATGTACTCGCGTTCGGGGTCGATGCGCTCGGCCATGGCGCCGGTGAGCTCGAAGGCGTTCTCCCGGCGGTCCTGGTTCGACAGATTGGCGAAGACCACCAGGGGGTTCTCGGCCTTGTCGTCGGAGACCCGGCCCACGGCCAGCAGGGCGTCGTCGGCGCCGCCGCGGCGGGGCTGCAGCCAGACCCGGTTGTCGTCGGCCAAGGCGGGCAGCACCTTGCGGGCCATGCCCACCCGCGCGTTCTGCTGGGCCAGGGCCAGGGCCTCGGGGCTGGGATCCTGCAGCACGTCGATGCCGGCGTACTGCTTGAAGCGCAGCTTCTCGCGGGATCCAAGCTCGTCGCCGGCAAGCTCGGCGTAGGGGCCGCCCATGAGCTCGACCAGGTTGCTGATGCGCGCGCCGGCCTGCAGATCGTCGCCGAAGTGCTGCTGGAAGCGGTCCTCGTCGTGGCTGTCGAGGTTGGCAAGATCGTGGAACCAAGGGTGCTCGAGGGTGCGCTGCAGATCGGCGGGGCTGTGGACCTTCAGCAGCTCGTGGTACCAGCCGCCCTGGCCGGCATCCAGCCAGTGACGGGTGTCGTCGCTGGTGTGGAAGTCTTCGCCCATGACGAACAGGGTGCGGCCCGGGGTGTGGCGATCCACATCGGCCTGGGTCTCGCTCACGCCTTCTTCGAGCAAGCGCAGGGGCAGGCCGGTGAGGTGGTCCAGCCGGAAGCCGTCCACGCCCATGTCCACGGCCCAGAAGCGCATGACCCGAATGAGCCACTCCTGCACGGCGAGGTTCTCGTCGGTGGGGTCGATGTCCCACCAGTGGTAGCCGTAGCGCATGCGACCGTGGTTGAGCTGGGCCACGTCGTTCCACTCGAACCAACCGCCAGCGGCTTTGTCGTGGGGGCCCGCGGCGCCGTGGGGGTCCCCTGTGGCCGAGCCGTACAGCCAGGGCGCGACCCGCTCCATGGTGTCGGGTTGGTCGTCAACCAAGGCCAGCTCTACCGTGGCGGTCTGCTCAGGGGTCACGCTGACCTGCGAGAAGTCGTTGAGGCGCACCTCGCGGTGTTCGTTGCCGTCGGCGTCGGTGCTCACGAACAGGTCGCGGAAGGTGAAGTCGTGGCCCACGTGGTTCAGGGCCACATCGAGGATCACCTTGATGCCCAGCTGGTGGGCGCGATCCATGAAGTCCTGGAACTCTGCGTTGGCGGCGTCGCGGGCGGCCTCGCCCTCGAGGCCCTGGGCGGTCCGGGACAGCTCGGGGTTGACCGAGAAGAAGTCCTTGGCGGCGTAGGGGCTACCCGCGTCGTCCGAGGGGTGGCGGTCTTCCCACTTGGAGACCTCGAAGGGCGGCATCATCCAGATGGCGGTCTTGCCCTGGGACGCGAGCCACTCGAGGGTGTAGCCACCGTCGGTGCCCGGCGAGCCGTGGTCCATCATGTCGGCGAAGGTGCCGTAGCGGCCGGTGGCGGGGTCGAAGTTGACCATGCCCACGTTGATCTCGGCCATGTTCAGCGCATCGTGGCGCTCGTCCCGGGGGCGGAAGCGCACGTCGCCGATGCCCTGCTCTCCCATCCAGTCCCAGCTTTCACCGCCGTCGCGGGAGATGCGGCCTACCGCTCGGTAGTTGCCCACCTGGTGTACGGGCAGGTCTACCTGGTACACCGCGGCGCCGTCTTCCCAGCGGTCGAAGCGCATGTCGATGGCGTCGAAGAGTGACAGGTCGTCGGTGTGGTCCACGTTGGTCCACAGCTGGGCATCGAGGGCTTGGGGGTCTTGGACGTCGTAGACCCGCAGCTCGAAGCCGATGGTGTCGCCGGGCTGTTCCCAGGGGAAGTCCACCAGCCCGGAGCTGTCGGTGGCGCTGGTGCTGAACCCGCCGATGCGTGGCTCCCAGTCGCCGGTGTTCTGTGCGCCCAGCAGGTCCACGATGGGGGCCAGGTCGTCCACGCAGCTGCCGCCGCTGGGATTGCAGGGGTCCTGGGCGTGGACGAGGGCAGACAGGAGGATGAGCGCGAGCATTGGAGGCTCCAGGGGCGGCGCGCGCCCTGTAATCGACTCGGGGTGGCTGGGGAGGGTGTCGAACGGGGTGTCGAGCCTGGGCCCCATGCATCATCTCTGCCTGATGCCGGACCACCTGCACCTGTTCACCCGCAGCGTGGATGCGGCCCTGCTGCGGGGTGCCATGAGCGGCCACGCCCGCTGGCTTGCCCATCACCAACCCCGAGCACCTCCAGCGCCCCCGGGCACACTAGGTCAGGTGGGATCGCAGCGGTGCTATCGAGCATAGATCGCGGCCTGCATCCAGCACCCGCCGGGGGCGCTTCGGGCGGCACGGGGCTTGCATTGGAGGTGGACATACCGGAGGCTCGTTCTATGCGTCGTGTCGTGCTCGTATCGTTGGTGGTGGTGCTGTTGCTCGCGGCGGCCATGGTGTTGGTGCCGGCCCTGCGGGATCGCTGGCGGCCCTGGGGGGCGGGCTGGGTGCAGGGCATCGACGTGTCTCACCACCAGGGTGCCATCGCCTGGCCCGCGGTGGCCGATGACGGCGTGCGCTTCGTTTGGATCAAAGCCACCGAGGGGGGCGACTGGGTGGACGCGCGCTTCGCCGAGAACTGGGAGGGCGCTGGGCAGGCGGGCATCGCCCGGGGCGCCTACCACTTCTTCACCTTCTGTCGGCCCGGCGCCGAGCAGGCCGCCAACTTCCTCGAGACTGTGCCGGTGGTCGAGGGTGAGCTGCCGCCTGTGGTGGACCTCGAGTACGGGGGTAACTGTGCCCAGCGACCCGACGACGCCACCCTGGCGGTGGAGCTGGAGCGCTTCATGGATGTGGTGCAGCAGGCCACGGGTCAACGGCCCATGGTCTACGTCACCCGTGAGCTGCTGCGGGATCACATCACGCTACTGGTGGGTGAGCGGCTCTGGGTGCGGGCCATCCACCATCCCCTCGGCATGGCCACCCCCGTACCCGCCGCGGTGTGGCAGTACTCCAACATCGGCCGGGTCGATGGCATCGAGGGTCGGGTTGACCGCAACGCCTGCAGGGTCGGGGACTGCCCCTGGTAAGGCCCGACCCGTCGAGAGCTCGAGGATGGACAGGTAGGCGTAGCTGCCCTCGCGCACGGAGACGTCCAGGTGCAGCTGACCCCAGGCGTCGGGCTGCAGCTCGTTGAGCTCGGCCACGACGTGGTCGTTGCTGGGGCCGCCGTCGTGGCCGGCGCCGGAGCCCGAGGTCTGCAGGTCGATGCTGGCCACCGCCGCGCCGTGGACGGTGTAGGTGGTGACCCGCCGCTCGAGATCCTCCCGGGCACCGAAGAGCCGCAGGGTGTAGCTGGAGTCGGGATCGAGCCCCCGCAGGAACAGCCCGCCGGGGGTGTCGGCGCCGTCGGTGTAGAAGAAGTCCCCGGTGGCGCTGCCTACGGCCAGGTCTTCCAACAGCTCGGGGTTGGGCCAGATGAGGCCGCCGTTGCTGCGCCCGTTGGCGCCGAACCCGCCGCTGATCACCAGGTCGATGCCGGTGGGGCTGCCGTCGCTGTCCACCAGGTCGTCCAGGTGCTCGCCGGGCAGCACCGTGCTGTCGCCTTCGAGGCTGTGCCAGTTGTTCCAGTGTTGGCCGAGCCAGTCGGGGGATGTCGTGTGCTCACCGTCTTCGTTGTTCGAGGGGCCCAGGTCCACCAGGATGCGGGTGCCGCTGTCCAATGCAGCACCGCCGCCTTGGGGTGTGGGCTGCACGGCGGCCTCGACGGCGGGGCGCAGCACCGAGTCCCATAGGGTGTAGCCCGCCTCGCTCAGGTGCAGACCATCGTCAACGAACAGGCCGCCATCCGGGGGCTCACCGGTGGCCAAAAAGGCGGCCGGGACATCGACGTAGATCACGCCCGGGTCGGTCTCGGCGATGGCGGCCACCGCGGCGTTGACCTCGGCGGCCTGCGCCCAGCCATCCCAGCGCGCCGGGGTGGGGGTGATGCCGACGAAGAGCACCGGGCGGTCCCGTCCCAGGGCGGCGCCCAAGCGCTGGCGGAAGCAGCGGAAGCGCTCCACCACCACCTCGGGCTCCACGTCGGCGTGGACATCGTTGGTGCCGGCGAAGAGGATCACGGCCTTGGGGTCGTGCCGGGTGACCAGGTCGTCGGTGCGCTGGGCCACCTCGCCCAGCTGGGCCCCACCGAAGCCACGCTGCAGGGGTGTGTGGTCCTGGTAGGCAAGGGCGAAGCCCTCCCAGCGGCGCACCGAAGATGAACCCACGATCACCAAGGGGTCCGCCGGCCAGGGCGCCGTGTCGTCCTGGGCGGTCCAGGTGGTGATGACATCGTCGTAGACCGAGACGAAGGCGTCGGACTCGGCGCAGTGGTCCACGGGGTCCGCAGTGTCGTTGGAGGTGTCGCTACCCCCGGTGCTGTCCCGGCTATCTCCGGGGGGTGGACCCTTGCCGGTGTCGTCCTTGGAGGGACAGCCGAGCAGCAGGACGAGCAGGGGTAGGGGGTGACGCATGGGGACCTCGCGGCGAGGTTGGCCGCTGCTCGACATTCACAGCGCCACCCCTATTGCGAGCGCACGCATGGTTCTCCTTCCAGCCTTCGCAAGGTAGCATGGGTCGATCTCAGCTTCCGGAGAAACCCGATGCTCCCCAGCCTCGCCCTCGCCCTGCTGCTCGCCAACCCCCTGCACGCCGAACCGGCGGCCGAGCCCACCCCGGAAGCTGCACCTGATCCGATGGTCGAGAAGTCCTTCCTGCTCGTCTCCGCCAGCAAGGACTGGGACACGGCCCGCAGCACCGCCAGCCAGGCCGCCCAGGCCCTCGCGCTGGAGATCAAGGTGGAGGTCGAGCCCCATCCCACCGAGGGGTTGAGCTTCGATGCCAAGACCTGCACCGACAACGGCTGGGCCCATCCCTGCTACGTGGCCCGCGGACGCTTCGACGATGGGGAGTTCGTGAGCGTGGAGTGGTCCAGCGCCTACGAGGGCTTCACCCCGGGGTTGTACATCGTGGTGGTGGCCTCGGGACCCGAGGCGGATGTGAAGAAGCACCTGGATGCGGCCCAGGAGGTGTACGGGGATGCGTACATCAAGAAGGCCAAGGTGTACTTGGGGTGCATGCACTGACCGTGCATCACCGCCGCTGGTGGAACCAGGCGTAGGCGGCCAGGGCCCCCAGCCAGCAGGCGCTGGTGACGGTGGACAGGGTGATGGCCAGGGCGTTGTTCTGGGTCCAGGCGAACAGGGGGAGCACTGATCCCACCAGGGCGCTGGTGATCAGCGTGCCCCCCAGCAGCAGGCCGCGGGCCGTGCTGCGGCGGTCCTGGCGAGACCGGCGACCGTGGCCCACCAGGCGGTACGGGTCGGCCCAGAACGCGACGCCCAGCACGATGATGACGCCGGGGAGGATCACCGACATGCCCAGCCACGAGGACACCGCGAAGACCCCGTAGGCCAGCACCAAGCGCACCCAGGCCAGCCCCGGGCCGAGCCCGCCACGAGTCGTGGGTGCGAAGACCAGCAGGACCAGCATCAGGAACAGCGACTCGAGCAGCACCTCCCCCGGCAGGGCCAGGGCTTCGCTGACCGCTTGGGTGACCACCGCCACCTGGGGAGGCTCGAGGGGGGTGGCCTCGAGGTACCGAGGCGCGTACGCAGCGGCCAGCTGGCCCATGCCCGCCCGGGCCAGCGCCTGCAGCACGGAGGTCACCGCGCCCAGGGCGATCACCAGGGCCGTGGGCGGTCGCCAGCGGGGAGATTTGTTCGATGTGGTCATGGGCTCTACAGCTCCAGGCCGCGCAGGAAGGCCCGGTTGCGGCGGGCCGACTCGAAGGGAGATCCCATGCCGGGGAGCACGTCCTGCTCCACGATGATCCAACCGCCGTGACCCGTGCGGCGGAGCTCGCCGGTGATGGCCTCGAAGTCCACCGCGCCACCACCCAGCTCGCAGAACACCCCTTGGCGCACGGCCTCGAAGTAGTCCCAGCCCTGGGCCGCGGCCTGCCTGCCCACTTGGGCGTCGAAGTCCTTGTAGTGGATGTGCCAGCAGCGATCGCCGAAGGCCTCGAGAGCCTGCATGGGGTCGCCGCCGCCAAACGCGTAGTGGCCCATGTCCAGGCACAGCCCCAGCAGCTCGGCGCTGGTGTGCTGCATCAGCGCGGCAACCTCGGCGGGGGTCTCCACAAATCCAGCGCAGTGGTGGTGGAACACGGTACGCAGGTCGGTCTGCTCGCACACGGCCCGGGCCACGGCCTCGGCGCCGCGACCGAAGGTGGCCCACTGGGCCTGGCTCAGTCCTTGTTCGGGCCGGATGCGGCCCGCGTTCTTCACCCGATCGGGCACCGAGCCGTTGTCGTCGGCCAGCACGATGAAGGCCTCGTCGTTGATGGCGGCCAGCAGCCGCGCCACCTTCAACGCCTCGGCCACGCCGGCTTCATGGGCGCCCTGGTCCGCCAGCGCCACGGGCACGAAGGCCCCCAACAGATCCAGATCATGCTTGCCCAGCAGGGCTCGGAGGGCATCGGGATCTGTGGGCATGAAGCCCCAGTCCCCCAGCTCCGTGCCTTCGAAGCCGGCGCTGTCCATCTCCCACAGCACCTGGTCGGCGCCGGCGGCCTGGCCGTCGAGGTCGAACTCGAGCACGCCCCACGAGCAGGGGGCGTTGCCTACGCGGATGCGCTGGCCTTGCTGGCGCACGGGGGGCCTGCGGCAGCTGCAGGCCGGTAGCTTGGTGTCTGAGCTCATGATTGCTCCTTGCTCGCCGGGAGGGCGTGGAAGTGGCGCTCGTTCACCACCTGCGTCTCGAACTCGGCCCGGGCGGCCTGCACGTTGGGCATGGTGCTGACCTCGGCCACAGGCACGTCCCACCAGCTCTCGAAGCCGGGGACCCGGGCTTCGCGGTCGCACTCCACCACGATGACCGCGGGGCCGCTGTAGCGGGCGGCCTCGGCGATGGCGTCCTGCAGTTGGGCCAGGGTCTCGGGCTGGAACACCACGGCGCCCAGGGCGCGGGCGTGGGCGGCGTAGTCCACGGGCAGCACGGCCTGGCCCAGGGCTTCACCTTCGCGCAGGCGGAACCGGGTGCCGAAGCCGGCGGAGCCCAGGCCCTCGGATAGGCCGCCGATGCTGCCGAAGCCGTGGTTGTCGATGAGCATGATGTTGAGGTTCAGACCTTCTTGGACCGCGGTGGCCAGGTCGCCGGACATCATCAGGTAGGTGCCGTCGCCCACCACGACCCACACGCCGCGATCGGGCGCCGCCAGCTTCACACCGATGCCCGCGGGGATCTCGTAGGCCATGCAAGAGTAGCCGTACTCGATGTGGTAGCTCTTGGGATCGTCGGTCATCCACAGCTTGTGGAGGTCCCCCGGGGCGCTCCCGGCGGCGTTGATGATGACGTCCCTGGGGTCGAGGGCGGCGTTGAGCGCGCCGAGCAGGTGGGCCTGGGGCATGGGCTTGGCGCCGGTGGGCCGGACCAGGTCTTCGCGGATCTCGAGCCAGGCATCGCGCTCGTCGGCGATCTCGTCGGCGTAGTCGCTGTCGACCTTCTCATCCAGCATGAAGCCCAGCTCGTCAAGGGCGGCTCGGGCATCGCCCACCAGCATCAGCCCACCGTGCTTGGCGGCGTCGAAGTCGGTGATGTTGAGGTTGACGAAGCGCACGTCGGGGTGCTGGAAGGCGGTCTTCGAGGCGGTGGTGAAGTCCGACCAGCGGGTGCCGATGCCGAAGATCAGGTCGGCACGAGCGGCGATGCGGTTGGCGGCCTGGGTGCCCGTGGCGCCCACCGCCCCGAGGCACAGGGGGTGGCTGTCGGGGAAGGCGCCCTTGCCGGCCTGGGTGACGCAGACGGGGATGCCGGTGGCCTCGGCCAGTTCGACCAGCTGGCTGTTGGCGCGGCTGTAGGTCACCCCGCCGCCGGCCACGATGAGGGGTCGGCTGGCCTGGGAGATCATGCGCGCAGCCCGGGCCATGGCGGTGACGTCGGGCCGGGGCCGGCCCACCCGCCATACGCGCTTGTCGAAGAAGCCCACAGGCCAGTCGAAGGCCTCGGCCTGGACGTCCTGGGGCAGCGCGAGGGTGACCGCGCCGGTGTCGGCCGGCGAGGTGAGCACCCGCAGGGCCTCGGGCAGGGCGTACAGCAGCTGCTCGGGGCGGTTGATGCGGTCCCAGTAGCGGCTGACCGGTTTGAAGCAGTCGTTGACGGAGATGTCCTGGGACGCCGGCGACTCGAGCTGCTGCAGCACTGGCGCCACGTTGCGCCGGGCGAAGATGTCGCCGGGCAGCAGCAGCACGGGCAGGCGGTTGATGGTGGCCAGGGCGGCGCCGGTCACCATGTTGGTGGCCCCCGGCCCGATGCTCGAGGTGCACACCCAGCAGCCCAGGCGATCCTTCATGCGTGCGTAGGCCGCCGCGGCGTGTACCCCGGCTTGCTCGTTGCGCACGGGGATGTAGGGCAGCTCGGGGTACTCCTGCAGGGCCTGTCCCAGCCCCGCCACGTTGCCGTGGCCGAAGATGCCGAACACGCCGGCGAAGAAGGCCTGTTCCCGCCCGTCGCGCTCCACGTGCTGGGCCAGCAGATAGCGGACGAGGGCTTGGGCGGTGGTGAGGCGGATGGTGGGCATGGGAAGGTCCTCGGGGCTCCACCTTCAAGTATCCGCCTCGGACCCTCGAGGGCTGGACGGAGCATGGCGGTTCACGCATACTGAATGGGATTGGTGCCGGCCGCGCTGTCCAGGAGGGGACCAAAATGGGGGGAGAAAAGGGGATGATCTCACTTCTCATCGTCGTGTCGCTGGCGCTGCCCACGTGTGCCGCCAACGCGGCATCCCCAGAGGCCCTGGCCGAGGCGGAGACGTCCTTGGCCCCCGACCGTGTCGCCCGCCTCGAGGCGGCCACGCACTACTCCGATCAACACTACGGGCGCGCTGTGTTGGTGATGGAGGGTGACCGGGTGATCTGGGAGCGCTACCGTCGCGGCCTGCACCCGGACGAGCCCAAGCAGATCTTCAGTGGCACCAAGACCTTCCTCTGCGCTGTGGCCGTCGCCGCGGAAACGGACGGCCTGCTCGATCTCGACCAGCCTGCATCCGTGTGGCTGACGGAGTGGCAGGACGATCCGGCCAAGGCCACCATCACCGGTCGTCAACTCCTGCAGCAGACCAGCGGCCTGGAGCAGGACTTCCCCCGCTCGGCCATCGACGCCATCCGTCCCTTCCCACGGATCGGCGACAAGCAGAGCTGGGCCGTGGCGCAGCCAGCCGTCAGCACCCCAGGGGAGCGCTTCGACTACGGCTGCATGCACATGCTCGCCTTCTCGGAGCTGGTGGAGCGCGCCATCGGAGAGACAGCGCTCGCCTACCTCGAGCGTCGCATCTTCGAGCCTATCGGCCTCGAGCACGGGCCCTGGAAACACGATCCCAGCGGCAACGCCATGTTCGCGGTGGGGGCCACCCTGACGGCCCGGGACTGGGCGCGCTTCGGCGTGCTGATGCGGGACGATGGCGCCAGTGAGAGTGAGCAGGTCCTGCCACCGGGTGCCCTGAGTGCCTGCTCCGAGGGCAGCGAGGCCAACGCGGCCTACGGGCTGGCCCTGTGGCTCAACCAGCCCATCGATGCGGACTTGGTGGAGCGACTGCCGGGCTCATTTCACTACTTCCATCCCGAAGCGGCGCTGCTGCCGGGAGGACCTGACGACCTGGTGGCCGCCCTGGGCTGGCGGCACAACCGCCTGTACGTCATCCCGTCCCAGGATCTCGTCATCGTGCGCTACGGGCGCTGGCAGGGAGGCTACCGGGACGCCGAGTTCTTGGCGCTGCTTTTGGGCGTGCCCTGAGCCACGGGGCGACCCCAGGTGCGCAAGGGTCCTGGCGCTAGCCCATCATCCAGCGATGCTCGGCCGTGAACTCCGGCACCGTGTAGGGCTCGTCGGGCAGGTGGCGGATGGCCCAGATGTAGTACATGGCGTAGCCGGGGGCGGCGCACTGGCTGTGGTCCCGGCTGTCCAGGATCTTGATGGTGTCGTACTGGCGGACCTTGCGCACCTCGTCGCCCAACTCGCCATGGCCGTAGCCCTGGGGTTTGTCGAAGCGGTAGTGGTAGATCTCGGGCTGGGGGTGGTGGTGGGGTGGGTAGCTGGACCAGCGCCCGGGGTAGTTGATCACCTCGCCCAGCACCAGCTTGCACTGGGGCCGGTTGCGGATGTCGAAGATGGTGCGGACGATGCGGTAGGCGGTGTCGTCCAGCTGGCCCTTTCCGCGATGCTCGTTTTCGAGCATGTTGCCGCCGTCGAACAGCACGTAGGGGAAGGTCTCGTCGTTCTCGACCCCTACGTAGGCCAGCTCCACATCGGTCAGGGCTTCGAACTCGAGGGGGAAGCCCTTGGGGTAGTGCAGGCAGATGGGCTCGTCTTCGAAGATGGACTCCCGGCTCACCACCGCGCGACCGTCGGGCTTGGGCAGCACGAAGGTGAGCTCGCCCTTCAGGAGCAGCAGGGCGCCCTCGCGCTGGGACCGAGTGCGGACGGTGCGGCCGGCGGGCATGCGCAGGATGCCCATCTCGATGCCGGTGTCGGCGGTGTTTTCCCCAATCTGGGTGATGTCGGTATAGCCGTCGGGATCGAAGCCCTCTGGATTGCGGATGTGGTGGGGATGCAAGGGACGCTCCGGCTATGGGATGCGCACCACTATCCCCGGTTCCCGTGAGCGACGCCCCCGGAACAAAATGCTTCGACGACGGGATATGCGTACTACGCGATACCCGAGCTTCGAGAGAGAGGAAGGTCATGCACATCTCCGAAGGCATTCTCACCGGCCCCAGCGTGGTGGTCACCACCCTCGGCGGCGCCGTGGTGCTCATCTGGGGTGCCCGCAGCATGTCGCGCTTCGTGAAGGAACAGCCCAGCCGCCGGGCACTGCTGGGCATGGCTGGGGCGTTCATATTCCTGGTGTCCCTGATCCCCATCCCCGCGTTCACCGGCACCACCTCCCACCCCTGCGGCACCCCGCTGGCCGGCATCCTGCTGGGCCCGGGGATCGGAGCGGCCCTCGCGGCCCTGGCCTTGCTCCTACAAGCCTCGTTCTTCGCCCACGGGGGTTTTTCGAGCTTGGGGGCCAACACCCTGAACCTGGGCTTGCTGGGGGCGGGCATCGCCTGGCTGGTCTTCGCCGGCGGGCGCCGCATCGGCCTGCCCATCTGGGCAGCCGCCGGGCTGGCGGGCCTGTTGGGTGACGTGGCCACCTACATTGGAACCGGGGGTATGCTCGCCACCCACCTGGCCTTCGTCGCCCCGGATCCCCAGTACGGGTTCCTCCAGTACCTGGGGGTGATCTACGCGGGCTATGCGCCCACCCAGAGCCTCATCGCTGTCGGTGAGATGGTGGTCACCGGCTACGCGGTCCACGCCATCTACCGGCAGCGCCCAGAGGTGCTGGTGAGCCTGGGCGTGATCGGCAAGAAGGCGGCCGCAGCCGCCGCAATCCTGCTGGTGCTGCTGGCCACCACCGCGCCCTTCACCCCCGCGGCGCTAGCGCAGTCCCCCGACGAGCCGGTGGCCGAAGAACCCGCCGAAGAGGGCGGCTTCCTGGGTATGGACGAAGCCGTCAACGAGGCCGTGGCCGAGGCGGCTGGTGCTCCCGCCAGCGACCCCTTCATCGACATCGAGTCCATGGGCGACGTGTGGAACACGGTGCTGCTGGCGGCCGGCGGGGTCTGCGGCTTCGTCATCGGGCGCTGGTGGCATCTGCTGTTCGGGGCGGCCCCGAAGGGCGACGTAGGCGAACCCGGAGGCCCATGAGCGGTGGTCTGTCCCTGTCCAACTTGCTGAAGGTCGAGGACGTCGCCCTTCGTGAGCAGGTCTACGGGCTGCAGGGCTGGGATCCCCGCGTCAAGCTGATGCTGACGGTGTCCGCCGTCTTCCTCAACGTCTACCTGGCCCAGCCGACGGTCTCCGTGGCTCTGCTTGCCCTGGCCCTGCTGGGCTTGCTGGCCTCGCGCACCCCCTGGCGAGCGCTGCTGTTCTTCGTGCTGGCCCCCAGCTGGGCGCTGCTGCTGGTGGCTGTGGGCTTCGCGGTGGGCTTCGGCCACACCCCCCTGTGGAGCGTCGGCCCCATCACCGTGACCACCGAAGGCCTGGCCCAAGGCGGCAACGCGGTGCTGCGGGTGGCCTCGGAGATGTCGTGGATGGCCCTGCTGATCCTCACCACGCCGTTCCACGACATCCTTGGCGCTCTGCGTTGGTTCCGGGTGCCTGAGGTGCTGGTGGGCACGCTCGGCTTCATGTACCGCTACATCTTCATGCTGTTCGACGAGTTCTCGTCCATGCGCTCGGCGGCCCGGGTTCGCGGGGGCTTCGACGGTGTCGGCCGCGGCATGGGCACCACCGGCGCGCTGCTGGCCCAGATCTTCTTTCGGGCCTACGATCGCAGCGAGCGCATCGCCCTGGCCATCCAGGCGAGAGGAGGAGATCTGGCCCAGCCCGCCGCCATGTCCCACGGGGCTTCGGTCGCGTCCCCTAGCGCCCCCTCCGAACTTTGCCCTGAGGACTGCGACGTCACCCCCGAGGGGATCCCCACGAGCGGTGAGCTGTTGGTCTGCGAGGACCTGCACTTCGCCTACGAAGGCGGCATCCCCGCGGTGCGAGGGGTGGGGTTTTCCGTGGGTCCTGGCGAAGCCGTGGCCCTGTGCGGCCCCAACGGGTCGGGCAAGACCACGCTGCTGTCCCTGCTCACCGGCCTGCTGCGCCCAGACAGCGGCCTGGTGCGGCTGCGGGGCGAGCCCCTGACCCCCGATGTGGCCCGGCGGGTCCACCACAGCGTGGGCCTGCTGTTCCAGGACTCCCAGGATCAGCTGTTCTCGAGCTTCGTGGCCGAGGATGTTGCCTTCGGCCTACGCAACCTGGGCCTGCCCGAGCAGCAGGTCGAGCAACGGGTCCACGAGGCCCTGGCCCTGTGCGAGGTGGACCACCTGGCTCACCGCCCGATCCACCAGCTCTCCGGTGGCGAGATGAAGCGGGTGGCCCTGGCGGGCATCCTGGCCATGCGGCCACCCCTGCTGGTGCTGGACGAGCCCACCAGCGGGCTCGACCCGGCCGCCGCAGAACACCTCGAGCGGCTGCTGGTGCACCTCAACCGCGACCACGGCTACGCCCTGCTGCTGGTCACCCACGAGATGGAGCGCCTGCCCCGGCTGGCCCAGCGGGTGCTGGTGGTCGCCGAAGGCCGGCTGATGGCGGACGGCCCCATCCGCGAGGTGCTCACCGACCTGCCCCTGCTCGAGCGCGCCCGCCTGCGCCCACCCCCCATCACCGGGTACTTCCACGCCATGGGCACGCCCTGTGATGAGCTGCCCCTGACGGTGGACGAGGCGCTGGAGCGGGGCGACTAGCGGGCGGGGATAGACCCCGCCCTACAAGTCAACGAAGTCAGCGCCGGGGTGGGGGCCCCTCCCTACCCTCGGGCTTGCAGGCCAGGGGGAGGTCGTCACTGGGGGCCCAGCAGCTGCCCTCCACCGCGCCGTGGGGGCTGTCGAAGCTGCAGGCGTCGTCGTCGTTCAGGTCCTCGCAGGCGTCGATGGCTTCGCGGGGAGGGGTTGGGGGTTGCTGGCCGTCCTGGGTGGGCGGGCCGTCCTGTGCCATGGCGCTGCCGGCCAGGCACAGGGAGAGAGCGATGGGGAACAAACGATTGATGATGGTCATTGTCGGCCTCCTTTCGTACCCTTGGACCCCCGAGGTGGCCGGGTGGTTTACGCCTCGTTCGGCTCCCCCATGATCAGCCGGTTCTGGGGCGTGATGTCGTCGGGGATGGTGGCGCAGCGCACCGTGAAGTCGGCGGCCCGCAGGCGGGCTACTCGGGTGGCGTCCACGGCGATGGGGCCGTCCATCCAGGCTCCCATGCCGCTGGTGTCACACAGGCGTAGGTCGTGGCAGCAGGGCAGCACGGCCACCCGACAGCGGGCGGCGATGGCGTGATCGAGCACCCGGTCAGTCAGAGGGCCGCAGGCATGGACCGACGCCAGCAGGGCTTCCGATGGCACCACCACATCTTCGAGCCGTCCACTCAGGAAGCGCACCCGTCCCTCGAGCTGGGGCCAGCGTTGCACCAGGGCCGCCAGCACACGGCGGTGGGAGGGGGGCTCGTCGAGATCCACGCAGAGGGCCCAGGGCGTGGTCTGGTCCATCAGCAGCAGGATGGCGGCCAGCAGCCCGTGGCCCGCGGCCAGCTCCACCACCGGCCCGCCGCGCATGCGTCGCCGGACCCGGCGGGCCACCTCCCAGGCCTCGAACAGCTCCTTGCGGGGCAGGCAGTCGGCGCTGCAAACAGCCCGGGCGATGTGGGCGAAGAGGGTGTCCCCGGTGACCAACTGGATGTGGCGTGGTTTGAGGGTGGACCGGGACGAGCGCACCAGGGGCAACATGTCGCTACGCTGGGAGCCCATGGGCGTCTAGGACTTCACGTCGGGGTCAGGCAGCATGAAGTCGCGGATGACGCCTTGCAGGTCGTGGTAGCTCTGCACGAAGCCCCGCAGGGTGCGTGATGCCGCGCCGTAGGTGTCGAACTCTGCCTCGCTCATACCCTCGACCTCGTAGGCCCGGCGGAAGTCGGGGAAGACCTCGAGCAGGCGCTCGACAATGGCGGGGTCCACGGGGCGGGAGAAGCGCTCCACCACGGCCACGTCGGAGTCGTTGATGATGGTCTGCCAGCCGTAGGGGATGGTGAGGATGACGTCGCCGCCGATGAGCTCGGACCAGTGCATGTGGTGGCGGTAGGCCGCGGCCAGCAGGCGGGTGCGGTAGCCGCGGTCGCGGTACACCCGGTCGGCCTTCTTGATGACCGCGATGCCCGCCCAGTCCAGCAGGCCGGGCTTGATCGCGATGCCGTCGCGCTTGCGCAGCACCTTGAGCCAGTCGTCCATGCGGCCCACCATGATGGTGCACACCGGGGTGATGCCGTCGTTGGACAGCCCTTCTGCGCTGCGGCGGTCCAGGGCCCGTTCTACGGCGGCGGCCACGGCGAGGGCCTGGGGCACGGTGAAGCTGACCGTCGCGTTGATGCTCACCCCTCGGTAGGTGGCCTCTTCGATGGCCTTGATGCCCGCGGCGGTGGCCGGGATCTTGACCTGCATGTTGGGGGCCAGCTGGCTCAAACGCACCGCGTGGTCGGCCATGGCGGCGGCGTGGCGGTAGAGCACCGGGTTGGTTTGGACGGACAGGCGACCCTTGAGCCCGCGTTCGCGCTCGAAGACCGGCAGCAGCAGGGCGGCGCCTTCCCGGGCCATCTCTTCCACCAGGCGCCAGGTCAAGCGCGCCTCGTCCCAGCTGGGGTTGCCTTGCACCATGGCCTGGATACGCTTCTCCCAGCGTGGCATCTCCTTCTGGAGCACCTGCAGCACGATGGTGGGGTTGGTGGTGGCGCCGGTGGCCCCGTGCTCGATGGCGTACTCGAGCTCCGAGATGGCGCAGGAGTCGTTCCAGTAGTCGGTGGGGAAGCGGCTGACGGTCTCGTGGAGCTTGCTGGCGTAGGTCATTGGATCTCCCGTGGGGCGCGACGGGAAATCTCTATCGGATCGGGGCTGCCGGCGTGGGGATCACCGCTGTCTCGATTCGCTCCCAGGTGGTCCAGACGAACAGGTGTCACATCCCCGGCGCCCGGATACGCGCCCATTGAACACCACCCCACTGGAGACTCCATGAAGCTGTCCGCCCTCATCCCCATTGTCGCCCTGTGCCTCGGCCTGACTACCACCGCCTGCTTCGACAACGGCGACTGCGTATCCGAGGACGAGCTCTGCGCTTGCGAGGGTGCTGGGCTCTGTACCTGGGACTGTCCGGACGGCCGCTGCAGCTACGAGGCCGGCGGCGCAGGCGCGGCCAGCTTCAGCTGTGACGGCGGCGACTGCGATCTGCTGGCCAGCGGCACGGGCGCGGTGGACTACGACTGCCTGGGCGGCGGCTGCTACGCCGAGGTTACCGGCCAGGGCTCCCTGGACCTCAGCTGTGCCGGCGGCGCCTGCACCGTGGACTGCAACGGCACGGGTGCCTGCACCATCACCGACTGCGACGACTGTGAGTGCAACGCCAGCCTGACCGGGATCTGCGGGTAGTCAGGGCCCTACTGCTCGGCGACGACGCGGTTCCTGCCTCCGCTCTTGGCTTGGTACAGCGCCGCATCGGCGCGTTGGATCAGGGTCTCCAGGGTCTCGTCCGCCGAGGATCGACCGGCGATCCCGATGCTGGCGGTGACGTGGAAGAGCGTGGCGTCTTTCCCCTTGTGGGCGAGCGCAGCGAGGGTCGTCAGGAAGCGCTCTGCGAACACCTTGGCGCCATCGATGCTGGTCTCGGGAAGGACAACGCAGAGCTCTTCTCCGCCGAAGCGAGCACAGAGGTCTGAGCGTCGCAGGGTCGCGCGGAGGGTCGCGGCGGCGGCACGGAGGACGTCGTCTCCCACCGTGTGGCCGTGGGTGTCGTTCACCGCCTTGAAGTGATCGAGATCGATCATCTGCAGGGTCAAGGGCTGCTTGTGCCGGATCGCGAGGGCCACCATCCGCTGCCCATGTTCGGTGAGGTAGCGTCGATTGTAGAGCTCCGTCAGCGGATCCCTGATGGAGAGCTGTTCCACCTGACGGAACAGACGCGCGTTGTCCAAGGCCAGGCCAGCTTCGCGGACCAGGGCGCCGATCAGGGCGGGTCCCCGTGGCGGTGGTGGGGTCGTCTTGGTGCGGTGGATCACGACATGGGCCGCGCCGAACAGGGCCGCTGAAACCTCCAGCGTCATTGTGGCACCGGGCGTCGGGGCATCGGTGATGGTCATGGCCGCGCATGGGACGGCTTCGGTGATGAATGTCTGAAGGTGCGCCAGGATCTCGTCCGGATCTCTGGTCGAAGAGAAGAGCTCGAGGGCGTGCAGCAGGGCCTGGGTCTCCGCCCGTGCCGTGGTCTCTGCGGCCAGGGCTTGGGAGATCTCCTGCCCCTTCTGATAGAGCTCTCGGCTCTTGCTCTCTGCGATCTCCTCGGCGGCCCTTCGGGCTCGTCGCTCCCGCGCGAGGCGGCGGGACAGGATGGTGATCTCGTCCATGTTCGTCAGTCCGAGGGGGAGACGAGGAACACCACGGCGCCATCCCCTGCGGCGGGCGGCTCGCGATGGATGACCAAGGCATCGCCGAAGTGTTCCACCGCGGCCTCGAGCAACCCGTGGGCCAGGTCAGGCAGGTTGCGACTGGAACGATAGGTCATGCGCAGATGCCCAGGGGTGGAGGTGTCGGTCTCGAAGCTCGGCAGCTCGGCGTCCGGGTAGAGCTTCTTCACCTCCAGGTGAACGAAGGAATGCACCGTCGGCAGGAAGTCGAGGGATGAGCTGATGCCTTCGAAGAACACGGGGAACAGGGTGACGAATCTGCCGAAGAGATGGTGCCCGAACGCGCGCAGCAGGTCGGGGACCGGGAGCCCAGTCTGGGCGGAGGCTTCGCCCACCAGCGCCATCATCTCGCTGGGGTCATAGGTGCCGACAGAGGTGTAGGCACCGCCGGAGTCGAGATCGACGTTGTCGAGGATCTCCTCGACGAGCTGTGGCGAGTGCCGTGCGTCGAGCATCTCCATGAATTCGGTGAAGACGATTCCCTTCATGACTTTCTCGCTCGGTTCGATGTCCGCAGAGTGATCGTTTGATCGGGTAGGCGCTGTCGCATCGAGATGTTGGCCCGATGACCTTGGAACATAGCTCGTTTTTGGTCGGGCCCCGCCGAGTGATGCATGGGTATCCATCGGGTGGTCAATCCCCCGTCGGCAGCAACACCACCAGACTGTCGGGGTCGCGCTCGTAGACCACCAGATGGTCGGGTCCGGCCCGTTGGATGAGGGGGAACCACGCTTCTTCGGCGAAGCCGGTCTGGGCCGCCGCCATGGCCGGAGGGTAGAGGTCCAGCTCCATGTAGGCATCGCCTCCTGGCAGGGTCGCCAACGCCGTGGCGTAGCTGTAGGCGGCCAGGGCCGGCCGGGGGTGGAGGTCGTTGTGCACCGCGCCGCCGTAGAGGATCACCGTGGCGTCGGGGGTCTCGAGGCCCTGCTGGGCCAGTTCGCCCAACTCGCGAGTCATTACGGCCAGGAGCTGATCGTAGACGATCTCGTCATCGGGCCCGACCACGGCGTCGTAGTCTTCGCAGGTCAGCTCGAGGGCGTGGGGGGTGACCCCCAGCTCCCTGGCGATGCGGGCCAGGCGCACGATGGCGTCTTCGGTCTCCACCGGGCGGTTGGTGGCCTCGGGCAGGACCTCCACCACCACTTCTTCCTGCGCGCCGCAGCCCCCCTCGAAGACCCAGGTCTCGATGACCAGATCGGTGGTCGAAGGCGCGAGCAGGGGGAGCAGCTGGTCGGTGAACCAGTCGATGGCCGCGGGGCCCTGGGGACCCTCCACCACCTGGTGCAGCTCGCCCACCCCCAGCACCCGCGGGCCCCGGGCGCCGATGTGCTCGACCAGCGCTGCTGCGTCCGCCAGCTGTCGGTGGGGCGGGAGCACCGGGGGCGCTGGTGACCCGGGGGCGGGCGGCTCCGTGGGCGGCTGGCTGCAGCCCACCAGCATCCCGATGAAACACAGTGCCTTCATGGCTGCACGCCGGCGCGCCAGCGGCGCTCGATGTCCACGATGCGCTCGTCGCTCAGGGGTTGGTCCCGCGGGGCGGGGTGCAGCTTGCCCTCGCGGGTGTACAGCACCGGCCGGAACTCGCCCATGTAGCCAGCGGGGGGCTCCCGATCGTGGGCCATCACCCGACCACGATCGTGGGTCATGGGGGTGCGAGCCACCACCCAGTCGTTCAGCCCCAGGATGTCGATGATGGCGGCGTGGGGGTAGACCCAGCCCAGCACGCCAACGGTGGGGGAGGAGATGACGGGGTTTTCCACCCCCCCAAAGGCCTGGGCGCCCTGCTCGCGGGTGGGGAGGTAGGAGGTCTGGAACTGCTGGAAGACCATGTGTTCCTGTCGTCGAATGCAGACGTAGTGGTCGACCATCCATCGCTGCAACAGGTCCCAGCGTTGTGCATAGTCGCCGATGGGGCCGGGCAGCTTGGTGGCCAGGGGCACCACCAGCATGTGGGTCTGTGGCCGGGTGGTGAGGCCGCGGCTGTGCCACCAAAGGCTCCAGGGCAGCAGGTTGGTGGCTGCCAGCAGCACCGCACCCACCGCCAGGATGGGCAGGGCCCGCAGCTCGAGGCGCAGCACCGCCCAGGCGAAGCCCAGGGCCAGCAGCGGGATGGTGTGGGCCAGCACCCGGTACTCGAAGTGATCGCCCCCCACCACCAGGACGTAGTAGCCGATGTGGGCCGCCACGGCGCCGAGGGCCAGGGCCCACAGCCAGGGCTGGGACGCTGTGGTGGTGGGCCCGCTGCGGCGGGAAGCCCACAGGCTGCGCAGGGGGACCGCCATCAGCAAGGGAACCCAGAGCCACAGGGCGTACTCGAGCACGAAGGACAGCAGGTAGCGCCCGCCGGCCTCCGGCCAGGGCTCCACCACCTTGGCGTAGTAGGTGTTGGGCAGCCACTCACCGTAGACGCCGTGGCGCCACAGCAGGTGGGCGGGGATGATCAGCAGCGGCAGCAGGCCCAACGCGGCGCCCGCCAAGTCTCGCACGGTGCGCTTGCCCCCCAGCCACAGCGCCGCGGGCGCCAGCAGGGTGACCCCCGCGAAGAGCAGGCCATCGGGCCGGCACAGCTCGAGCAGCGCCGCCAGCAGTGCCGCCGCCGCCAGCCCGCCGCGCCGGGCTCCCAGGCCGGGGAGCGCCAGCAACCAGGCCAGCAGCAGCAGGTCGAACAGGGCGGTCTCGAGCCCCGACGAGGCCCAGGTTAGGAAGCTGGTGTTGGTGACCAACAGACCCAGGCCGATGCCCGCCACCAGGGACAGGGGCGCCACCCGTCGGCTGCGCTGCCAACTGCGCAGCAGCGCGAACGCGCACAGCAGCACGCTGCCGATGGAACACAGCAGCGCCATGGGGTTGGCGCTGCGGGGCGGCTCGACCCCGGTCAGGGTCCAGATCCCGTCCAGCAGCCACACCCACAGGAAGCTGGTGTAGCCTTCCACCGGCAGGAAAGGTGGGGCGTTCCAGGTGTAGCCATGACCCAGCTGCCCATTGCTGACGTAGCGGAAGGCGATGAAGGCGTCGTCGGTGAGGAACCACAGCGCGCGCCAGCCCAGCACCGCGCACACCACGGCCAAGACCGTGACGGCGCAGATCTGATACCAGGTGTTGCGGGCCATGGGATCCTCACGGGCAGGGCCTCCCCACGAGCTTATCGCGCTCGTCGACCGGGGTGCGCCGTACCCCAGGGTGGACCTCGTGGTCGGAGGGTGCGATGTTCTTCGGGTTCGAATGGCCTCAGGCTTCTCATCTTCCCGTCCGATGGTGCGTGAAGCACGATCACCCCGAGCGCCGCCCATGCTCCCGTTCCGCCCCTCTCGCTCTCGTCGCGGCCGCACAGCAAGCCTGCTGGTGTTGTGGTCGCTGCTCGCGTGGGTGCTGCTGACAGCTCTGCCAGCCTTTGCTCTGGACCCCTACAAGCCCATCCATCGCTACGCCCACGCCCACTGGGATCGGGGCAGCGGTCTGCCCTCGACCTCCATCCAGCAGCTGCTGCAGACCCGCGACGGCTACCTCTGGCTGGGCACCCAGGATGGCCTGGTGCGCTACGACGGCGAGGACTTCGAGGCCTTCACCGCGTCGGAGTACCCGGAGATCGGTAACAATCACGTGCAGTCGCTGCTCGAAGCGGACGACGGCGCGCTGTGGTTCACCACCTTGGGTGGGGGCCTGGTGCGCTACCAGCACGACGAGTTCCGTGCGTGGACCAGCGCGGACGGCCTGAGCTCGGATGTGGTGCGCGAGCTGTTGCAGACTCAGGATGGCGCCATCTGGATCGGCACCGACGAAGGCCTCGACCGCATGGTCGATGGGCAGTTCGAGAGCTGGGATCTGCGGGAAGCGCTGGGGGACAGCGTCATCCACACCCTGTTCGAGGATCGCGAGGGCCGCCTGTGGGTGGCCAGCCGACACGGCGGCATCTGTGTGTTCGCCGATGGCGCCTGCCAGGATCCTCCGCTGCCCGAGGGCCTCGAGATCAACCGCGCGCGGGCGTTTCATCAGGCCGACAACGGCAGCCTCTGGATCGGCACCGAGGGCGAGGGCCTGCTGCACATCCAAGAGGACAGCTACTCCCGGCTCACGACCCAGGAAGGCCTGTCCTGCACCGAGGTCACCGACCTGGTGGAAGACCGTGACGGCAACCTCTGGATCGGCACCCGCCGCTCGGGAATCAACCGCCTGGGACCCGGCGGCCCTGAGGTCTACGGAGTCGAGGACGGCCTGAGCTTCCCCCACGTGACCTCCTTGCTCGAAGACAAGGAAGGCAACCTGTGGGTGGGCACCTACGCCGGCGGGCTGAACAGCCTGCGCGAGGCCGCTTTCGTCACCTACGGCGAGCGAGACGGCATCACCACCGAGGTGGTCCTGAGCGTCCTCGAAGACCGCCTGGGCTACGTCTGGGTTGGCACCATGCAGGGCCTGTTCCGCATGCATGGCGAGAAGGTGGTGCCCTTCGCCGGCGAGGAGTTCGTCGATCAGATCGCTGTCACCGGCATCTTCCAGGACTCCACCGACGCCCTGTGGGTGGGAACCTTCGGTATGGGGCTGTACCGCTTCTCCGAGGGCGTGTGGACCCACTGGACCGCCGACGACGGCCTGCAAGCCAACTATGTGTACTCCATCGCCGAGGACGCTCAGGGAGGCATCTGGGTGGGTACCCAGAAGGGTCTGTGTCGCATGAAAGACGAGCAATTCGTGCCCGTCGACCTCGAGCCCGAGCTGGCCATCCTCACGGTCCGCGTGCTGCACCTGGGCGGGGATGGGCGCTTCTGGGTGGGCTTCGACGGCGGGGGCCTGTACCACTGGACGGGCTCGGCGTTCGAAGAGATGCCCATGCCCGATGGCGTCACCGCCAACCAGCTGCAGCTGCTCGCCGCTCACGAGAGCGCCGACGGCACCCTGTGGTTCGGCACCGAGGGTGGGCTGTTGCGCCTGCAAGACGGTGAACTGCGGATCCTCACCGCTCGTGATGGCCTGCACGACGAGCGGGTGTGGCGGGTGCTCGAAGACAAGGCCGGCAACCTGTGGTGCTCCAGCAACCTGGGTGTGTACCGTGTGGAGAAGACCGAGATCGATGCCTTCTTCCGAGGGCAACGCACCAAGGTGACCAGCCAGGTGTTCGGCACCGCCGACGGCATGGCCAGCTCCGAGTGCAACGGTGGCATGGTCGCCGCTGGTGCCCAGACCCAGGATGGCCGCATGTGGTTCCCCACCACCCGCGGCGTGGCGGTGGTTGACCCGGCCGAGGCCCTCGAGCCCAAGCCCATCCCCTCGGTCACCATCCGCAGTGTGGAAGTGGACGAAGACGTGGTGGACCACCATCAGCCCCTGGTGCTCGAGCCTGGTACCTTCCGCGTGGCCTTCAACTACGCCGCGCCCTACTTCATCGCTTCGGAGAAGCTCACCTATCGGTACCGCTTGGACGGTGGTTTCTGGAGCGCCATCAAGCCCCACGACGTCCGGTTTGCGTCATACACCAACCTGGATCCCGGCGAGCACACCTTCCAGGTCATCGCCTCGAACGGCTACGGTGCCTGGAACGAGGTGGGCGTTACGGTGCCCTTCGTGATGCTGCCGTTCTTCTACCAGACCGTCTGGTTCTACGTGTTGGTGGCTGGGGTGCTGCTGTTTGCGGTGTTCGGGGGGTACTGGATTCGGGAGCGTCAGCACCAGTCCATGCAGCGGGAACTGAGAGCCAAGGTGGCCGAGCGCACCGCCCAGCTCCACGCCTTGGCAGAAGAGCGCAAGGAGCTGTCCCTGCGCGACACCCTGACCAAGCTCCGCAATCGCCGCTTCCTGGCTGAGACCATCCGGCCCTTGGTGAACGCCATCTCCCGCCAGCACGCCAGCCCTCGGCCGGTGGGCGCGGACCACCGCAAGCCCACCCTCGCCGACCGCGTGTCCCTGGCCATTATCGACATCGATCACTTCAAGGCGGTCAACGACACCCACGGTCACGACGCCGGCGATGCGGTGCTCGAGCAGTTCAGCCAGCTGTTGGTGGACACGGCCCGGGGCCAGGACGTGGTGGCCCGCTGGGGTGGCGAAGAGTTCCTGGTGGTGTTGCTGGGCGCCGACGAAGAGGGCCTGTGCTCTTTCGGCGAGCGCTTCCGACGTCGGGTGGCGGCCCGGGAGTTCCTGCTGCCGTCGGGTGGCAGTATCCGCCAGACCTGCTCGTTGGGCCTGGTGTGTTGTCCCTTCTACCCGGTGGGTGAGCTGGGGCTGGACCTCGAACAGCTCATCTCCGTGGCCGATCTCGGGCTGTACCACGCCAAGCGCAGCGGTCGGGATCGCTGCATGATCGTCAAGCCCGGCATCCGTCCTCCCACCAGCCATGACGAGGCGGTGAAGGCCCTGTCCAACCTCGATGATGCCACCGAGTCCGGCTACGTCGTGATCGAGCAGATCACCGAGGATTAGCCTGGAGACAGCGATGGCGGGCGCGCTCGAAATCTCTTCTCGAAGCGCCCGAATGTGACGCTATAGTTCGGGCTGGACATCCCACATTCTCTTGGTGTTCCAGCCATGTGTCGCCTCCCAGCCATGCTGCTCGCCCTCGCCTTTGGCACGGCAGCCCACGCGCACTATCCCCACGACGTGGCCCACTGGGCCGCGGTGTCGCCGGACCCATCGGAGCCCCGCTGGGCCACCAGCCTCGAGCGCATCAACCTCGACCTGCTGGGCCGATCCGATGACGGCCGCAGCTGGGCGGCTCGGCTCGTGCCCTCCGCCACCGGCGAGGGCGGGGTTCACTCCGGTGCGTTTCTGACCGCCACACGGCTGGTGCTGGCCACGCCCGAAGGTGGGCTGTTGGTCAGCGAAGACGCCGGCGACACCCTGACCCGAGAACCCTCCATCAGCGACAGTGAGCTGGCGAGGGTCGTGGCGTCCCCAGGTGTCCTCGAGGATGGTTTGGCCTTCGCGGCCGGTGAGACCGCGGTGTGGCGTACCGACGACGCGGGGCTGTCCTGGGAGCCCGTCCTCGACGCTGTGGATGCGGGCTTCTCCGATGTGGACCTCTCCCCCGACTTCGTCACCGACGGCAGGATCTGCGCGCTGGAGGGCGAGGGCCTGGCGTGCAGCACCGACCACGGTGAGCACTGGTCCTGGAGCGCAGCACCCGCCGACAGCTTTCGTATCTCCGTGGGCGCGGAAGAGCGCCTGTGGGCGGCGGTGCGGGGCGCAGGGCTGTTCGCGTCACCGGACATGGGGTCCTCCTGGTTCCTGGCGGACTTCGAAGGTCAGGACGTGACCACCGTCGCGGAGCTGGGGGACGGGCTGGTGCTGCTGGCTCTGGGAACAGAGGCCGCGTGGCGTTCCACCGACGGCGGCATCGACTGGGAGACGGTGGAGATCGTGGAGATCCCCTTCGATCAGAGCGCCGATGGGGTGAACTTCTTCGACTTCTTCGAGGGGCCCGATGGCGCGGTGTACTCCACCAACTGGTTTGGGCTCGCCCGGTCCGACGACGGGGGCGAGACCTACAGCTTCTACGACACCGAGCCCATCCGAAACACCCACTCCGTCGCCCTGACCGTCGGCGACGACGATGAGCTGCTGGCATGGATCGGCACCTACGGGGGCGGCCCCGTCCTGGTCGATGTACACACCGGGGTCGCCACCGACTTCCCAGGGCTCAAGGGGCGCTTCACCCGTGACACCACCACCACCAACCACTGGGCCCGGGATGGCTTCGCCATCTTCGACGAAGGCTACGACACCTACCTGAGCCTCGATCACGGGGTCACCTGGGAAGCGCTGGCGGAGGTGTCCCACGAAGGCCTGGAGACCCTGGACAACGACGTGAAGGGGGTGGCCATCGCACCCAACGCCAGCGACGACCCGTACCTGCTGCTGTCGGTGGGCCAGGGTGCCATGTCGTTTGTGAGCTCCGAAGACCTGGGAGAGAGCTGGACCGTCGGTGCCCAGGACCCACCCTGTGAGCAGATGGGGCTGGCCGCGGCGGTCTCCCCCAGGTGGCCCGATGGGTCCCGAGCCTGGGCGACCTGCCACGGCGCGGTGTACGAGACCGGGGACCGCGGCAGCTCCTGGTCCATCATCGGTGACACCCGGGCCTTCGTCTACGAGCTCGTCGAGCAGGCGGACGGCGCCCTGCTGGTGGCCACCCGGGATGGGCTGTGGTGCATGGACGACGGGTCCACCGAGCGCATCGCCTTCGAGGGTGAGCTGGTCATGTCCGTGGCTGTGTCCATCGACGCCGGCGACGACACCGTGTTCGCCCTGGTGCCCACCCTGGGCTGGATGCGCAGCGACGACGGCGCCGAGACCTGGGTGTCGCTGCCGGCGCCCACCGCCGACTTCCCCCGGATGATCGTGATGTCCCCCCGCTTCGCCGAGGACGGGACCGTGGCTGTCGCTGGGTATGGCGGCGCCTGGGCCAGCAGC
>Ga0307987_1000239_pt1 | contig 34067 bp, 28 predicted proteins | sample EllFjometagen181_FD_203157 | JGI IMG/M metagenome (GOLD analysis project Ga0307987, IMG submission 203157) | Marine microbial communities from Ellis Fjord, Antarctic Ocean - #181 | ecosystem: Environmental > Aquatic > Marine > Unclassified | place: Southern Ocean | collected 2014-10-08 | reverse complement strand
GGGTTGATGGTTTTGAATGGTCTCTCATGAGGCAGAAAAGATCTTTAAAGAAGTTTAAATATTGGGGCCGGGAGAAATCTGAAATACTGCCTTTCATGTAATGGGCTGCCATTTTTTTAAAATAAGGAGGGTCAAAAAAGATCAGATCAGGTTTTTTACCAGCTGGAACCGGCCAGGCCAGGTTTTCAGGTTCCCACAAAAAAGGCTCTATTTCAGGCCTTGTTTTTAGCCGGTCCATCAGATCAAAAGACCAGCACCTCCTGTTAAAGGCAAGACAGGTAGATGCAACTACTCCCCCGCCTGCCATTGGATCAAACACAAGATCGCTTTCTTTTGTAAAATAAAATAGAGTGTGAGCAACGAGCTGGGCCGGGATTCTTCCGGGCCAGTCATCTCCGAATCTATGGTCAACATCATTGAAATACCAGTTATCCCAAGTACGCAATCCCCAGTTCAAAGCCTTAAACCGTTCCTGGTCTGTTTTTTCTTGTAGAATAACAGACCATACCAAAGGTTGCGGAACAAAATATTTTTGAGTAATATCAAGGATACAGGACCCAGCTCTAAAATCCTGATGAATTTTGTTAAAAAACTCATTGTTTTTCCGGGCATATTTTGAAATAGTTTCTCTGTGGATATTTAACCTTTGGGCGATACGAACATGCGGGATACCCAGACGTGTCATCAATGCGACCTTAATCTGGGTGGAAAATTCCTGCTGAGGATTCTCTTTTTTCTGATCATTTTTTTTGTTTATTTTTTCCAGATCTTCTGCAAACGTCTGGATTTCTCTTGCGCTGAGTTCATTTAGCGCAAGTATTGGCAAAAGATTCTTCTTCTCTTTAAACGGGATAGAACCTTTTTGGGTGACCTCGTGAAAAACCTTGTCAGATACCTGTTCAAGCCTTGCCAGTGCTTTTGTTTGCGCTTTGTTCAGGCCGTGTCTTACAGAAGCGGTTTGAACTATTGAGGGAATGTCGGTTAATAAAATCAGATCATGCATCAGGAAAGACTGCCACTTCAAGGGTTTCGGCAAATTTTTGAAAATTGACTCTATCTGTCCAACATATTTGTTGGACAGGTCATTTTCAGTCTCTAAAACAACAGAACCCCGTTCCTTGCTCCGCCTTATGGAATCTATCTTTGACAGTAATTTGTGCACCCTTTCAAGAGGTGTTTTACCTACCGTCAAATACTCAGGCTCTTTAGCCATTTCCACATCAATGATTTCAATGGTTTCTTCAATTGACTCTATGGCTGATAAATCTTGTCTTAAAAGATTTTCTGCAGCGCTTATCCTTCTTGCCTGAAGATCATTCACGACGACGATTTTTGCCTGGATAATCGTCATATCCGTGTAATCTTTAATGGCTCTGAGCCTTCGTTCTCCTGCGATAAGCTGAAACCTGTCTTTTTGTTGCTGTCGGACGATAATGGGTTCAATCAATCCATCCTGTACAATACTTGCGCCAAGTTCTCTTAATCTTTCTTCATCAAAATATTTGCGGTGTTGGAAAGGAGAAGGATCAATCTTCTTAATATCTATCTGGCAGAAAGAAAAAGGATAATTTTTATGATCTGGTATCGGCATAATACAAATCCTTTTTTAGGAAAATTAAAAAAAAGTCTGTATGGGTTTAAAGGTATAGATGGTTTATAGAAAATATTTTTAAAAAAGTAAAACTGGCTAAAAACACGGGATTAAAAATTTGGTCGTATGGCCGGTCTTTTTTATGAAAAACCATTAATCAAAATCCTCAAGACTGGTAATAATAGTCCGCCCCTTTAAATCCGACTCTGGGGGAGAAAAGTCATAGACTTATGTTGCGAGCGGGTCTAACCCTCTAAAATAATAACAAAATTTGACTTGCTGGCTGCAAATCCATATTGATAATAAATTCAATGAGTTAGAATGCATTTCTAAAATTCTTAAAAAAACTGGTAACATAATATTTCTCCCCTTTGCATACCTCACCGTGTCTGGCACAGGCAGTTCCAATGGTTAAAGGCTGTCAAGCCAGGTAAGCGTTTCCTTATTGTTTTTCCAATCTATTAATTCATCTATTTTCTTATCATGTGTTATTTTTGACTGTGTGTATTCAATAAATCTTTTTTGGATATCCCGTTTTCTCGACAGATCAATGTGCAAATAATCCATGGTGGACTCTACACTTTTATGTCCAAGGCGATTTTTTATATCAGACACAGGATCGCCTAAAATAAGCATCTTCATAGCGCATGAATGCCTGAAGCAATGGGCAGGGCTCAGTCCTTTGAGGCGCTTTGGCGGCAATGCTTTTGCTAAATATTTCCTGCAAATCTTATTAATACCGTGCCTTGTCAATTCTCTCTTTCGCTGGTTGATAAATAACCGGTGGCCAAATAAAGGGATCGGATCAATACGGTAGTTTAAAATATAGTTTGTGATTAAAGAGGCTGTTTTCGGGCAGAGATTAATCAGCCGGTACCGGTTCCCTTTGCCCAGGACTGCGATGGTTTCGTTTCGAGGATCAAAATAATCAAAATTAAGCGTTGCAATCTCAGTGGCCCGGGCACCAGAGTCATAAAGAAGATGAAGTATGGTAAAATCTCTCACTCCTTCCTTTTTTTTAAGATCCACTGCTTTAAAAACTTTCAGGATCTCTTCCGGGTATAAAAAACCCATCAGTTTTTTTTGAGCCCTTTTCTGCGGGATATTCAGGATGACCTCTGCAATGTGTTTTTTATCCGGATGCATAAACCGGATCATTTTTGCCAAAGATTTAATGACTGCAAGGCGGTTATTGCGGGTTTGAACCGTATTTTTTCTATGGGTCTCCAGGTGATGCAAAAAAGACAGGATTGCATCTGCTGACAGATGCTCTATTTTTAAAGATTTTATTTTGATTGAGTGGTAGTTGCCCAAGAAATACAAAAACAAAGCAAAGGTTTGCCGGTACGTTTTAATGCTTTGTTCACTTGTGCCTTTTATCTGGGGCAAGTATTGACTAAAATATTGAAGTAAGCAACTTGATAATCTCATATGGCCTCATGCATTGACATTGAAAAATCAAACATCTGGCGGCGATGTTCTGCATCCAGTACTTTCAGATATTTGGTGGTGTATTTGTACTCACTGTGTCCCATGTAAGCCGCCAGCACTGGCAAAGCATTTTGAGGAGATTTGCCCTGCAGCTTTATTCGTTTTAGTGTATTCACAGCGAATGAGTGGCGCAGGGAGTGGTGTGAAGGTCCACAAAAATTTGTAGCGCCTATTACTTTTCGAGGTTGATCAAGGTTAATATATTTGATGGCTCTGTTAAACCTGCGCTCAGTGTAATGACGTGCCAATCTTGTTCGATCACCTTTTATCAGCAAGAAAGGATCATCATCCTCATTGAGAAACAATCGCCGAACGTTTAACAAATTGTTTATTTCAGACGCAACTGCCTTTGGTATTGGAATCAACCGCTCTTTTTTGAACTTTGTTTTCTCAATATAGATTGTTCTGTCTTGATACTTATAATTGGGTCTAATCAAATTTAGAGACTCCGAGATTCTCAGTCCGCAACGGGCCATCAATAAAAAAGAAATATAGGCACTAAAATCACCTAAATAAAACCGCTTAGTTCGTCGCATCAACTTAATTACTGCATTGAGCAAAAGACTTGTTTCTGCTGGAGAGAATATAAAAGGAATAGTCTGGTTTTCTGGTAATTTGGCAATTTCTATCAATGGATTTTCATGGATCATTCCTTTGCGTATAAAAAAGTTAAAAAACATTTTTATCATTCGAAAAATCATATTTATAGATCGTTTTTCGTAATCAAGGTTGGCTTGGAACTTAAGAAAAAACAACGTATTAAAGGATGTCCAGGTTGCATTTTTTTCAATCACATATCGATCAAGAACTTTAAGACTATAAATCATCATTCTTGCTGAATACCCCAACTGAAGGCGATATTCGATAAACTCTTCCATTTGTTCAGTCAGAAAACTCTTAAACAGTTTCATCAAGGATAATCTCCCGCATAAGATTAATATGGATACTCAAATATCTACGACTTGAGCAGATATTTTTATGGCCCATCATCTCTTTGATTTCATAAAGGGATGCACCGGACTCCAGAAGGTTTTGTGCATATGAATGACGTAGCCAATAGGTGCTTGAAGGAAGATTATTTTTCTTCATGCACGCCCGGATAAAACTGGGAATGTCACTTTTGTTTACAGGATTATAAGGTGGGATAAGTTGTAAAAATAAAGTTCGGTGCTCACTCACAGGCCGCCCTCCTACAATATACGCTGTGATTGCTTTGATGGTGTCATCTGGAAGCGGAAGCTGTGCCGGGCTATAATTTTTCCTGGATCGAATAAAAATTTCTTTTTGCCTGAACAAGATATCATCCAGGGTGATCAATCTGATTTCTCTGGGACGTAGCCCCAGATAGTACGCCAAGTGCATTGTCGCATAGGTGCGAAGATCTTTTGTATCAGAAAAGTCAAGACTGCTAAACAATTTTTCGACTTCTTTTGGACGTAAAAATTTTGGTGGTTTTGAACGTGCAAACTCTGGAGGACTTACCACTAAAGGGGCAAAATCCTTTTTGATATATCCTTCCAGATAAAGATATTTTAAAAATTTACGAAGGTGTGATCTATACATCCTACTTGTTCCAGGTGAGTAATCTTTATTATAAAGCGCTAAAAAGTGATCGATCTGTTCGATTGTTATCTTACAAAAAGCAATATTTGATTTTTGTAAATAAAGATTGAGGCTGGATAGTATTTTTCTCATCCCCTGAACTGTCTTTTTCCTGCGAACCTGAGCTCTATAATAATCCAGGTATTGCTCGAAGACTTCAGGTATCTTATTGGCAGTTTCTGTCATGGTTTCTCCCAAAAGATTGCATGACAAGGTGATGGATAGTTGCCGGGTCATGCTGTTCCATCTCTTTTTGATTGTTAAGCCCTGCTGGTGACGGCAAAGCAGTCTTGTCAGGAAGGGATAATACCTGGAAAAGACTACCGTCAAATGCGATCAGGTCCAGATCAATCAATGTATTTCTGGCAAGAATATATTCATCAACTAAAATTCCAAGGAGCGTGCAGATTTTATCATAGCTGTAATATGATAATCCATGGCGGTCAGCCACTATAATCAGAAACAGATACAACAAAAGCTGATGATGATTGAGGCTTGCCCAAAAACCTTCCCGTAGAAAACGGTGCTCGATAAAAGCAAAGCTGCCTGTGATTTTTCTGATGCGGCAAGGTTCAATTGGATTTTTTTCAATAGACGCACGAAGACCGTATTTAGACCTTGAATCCAAACTTTTAACTCCATTACGTTTCATTTTCATGGTATTGCCTCCTTGAAATTATCACTAAAGGCAACTTACACTGCTTTTTGGGGAGGGTCAGTCCCTGTTTTGTGTTGGAAACGGCATTTTTTGGATTTTTGTACTTCTGGACGAGGGCCAAACCCTAAAGGCGGCGGCAAAATATCCAAATACGGGTTGGCAAGCATCCGAAGCTGGGGTAGAACGAATTCAATACCAAGAACAGATCGAAAGGATGACACGGTTGGTTGGCAATTTTCCGGCAGTGATGGAAGAAGCTCAATCAATAAAATCAAGGTTGAGCGAATAAGAAATAATCGTCGCCTCATCCACCGCAGGGCACTTGGAAGACTGATGTCCAACCGAATATTTTCAGCTGCTGCTTCCTGACTTGAAGATTTTTCGATTTGACTGATAATATTTTCCACTTCAACCAATGTTCCGGGTAAGCGTGACGACAGGCAATCCGGAAGCATGCTGAAAGTTGCACACCCATCCGGGCAGTACCACCTGGCGATTTTTGCCCCATCTGGAAATTTTCTGGGATAGGTTCCATGTTTGGCGAATTTACAACCCCCTTTGGGATGCAGTGGACAGTGATCAAGTTTAGCATCTCTCCATGCTTTTCGTTGTATATACTGTTCGACAGGGAGAGTTGTCGCATATCGAAGTTGCACAATTTTTTCCTTGAACTAAGGTACAAAATATGAAACATTTTCTCTATGGCAAAGATCGGTCGAAATACACCATGCCCTTGTGGCAGTGGCAAAAAATACAAGAAATGTTGCCTTCTGTTGCAGGATGGTGCGATCCAACCTGAGCCTCAACCCACTAAATTCACACCAGTTTATACAGAATTGGATCAGCTTTCAAATAGTGTTATGGATCTTATAAAGAACGATAAATTGGACGAGGCAGAAGCCGTATCCAAAAGACTTTTGAATGAATATCCTGATCAGATTGATGGCTTTGAACGTTTCGGCCAGGTCTACGAAGCCCGGGGGGACAAGCAGATAGCAGCTGACTATTATCAAAAGGCTGCTGATTTTGCCAAAATAATGCCAGGTTTTGAGCAAGAAAGCGTTGAATACTACCTGTCAAAAGCAAAGAAAATGAGAGAAGAAAAAAAGTAAAAGAATTAAATCCAAAGAAAATAAATCCTTAAAAATTCCTTAGAAGAAAATCACGCAACAAAAAAAAGTCGCAACCTAAATAGACATAGTCAACACCATTTCAGAATGATTGTCGGCCCATCTCCTCTCCTTGTCTGGAATGAATAAAATTGGCACTTATTTTTCTCTTTGTATTTTATAATTGTTCTGTTATTCATATCGCTTGGTGGTTATGATCCCAACCTGATTTATGATTTAAGAGGTTTATGAAAAACGGAACAGATTTAACAGTGGGGCCGGTCCTGCCCAGTATCATACGGTTGTCTTTGCCCATTATTGGCACTTCTTTTATCCAGATGGCATATAACCTGACCGATGTAATCTGGCTTGGCCGGACAGGTTCTGCAACGGTTACAGCTGTAACCACAGCCGGGTTTTTCATGTGGCTCCTGATGAGTATTTTCTATTGTACAAAAGCAGGTACAGAAACTCTAATTTCCCAGGCCGTCGGTAGAAAAGATCTGGATATGGCAAGGAAGGTGGCTGAAAATGCACTCTCCTTCAGCCTTTATGTATCCATTATTTTAAACCTGGCGGTTCTAATCTTTTCCGGATTCCTGTTAACGTTTTTTACACTGGAAACAGGGGTTATAACCCAGGCTGTTATCTATCTGAGGATCGTCTCCTTTGGGATGGTTTTTGCCGTGATCAACCCGGTTTTAGGTTCAGTTAATATCGGATTCGGTAACAGTAAAACCCCGTTTATGGTTAATTCAATAGGCCTTTTCCTGAATATTATCCTCGATCCCTTATTGATCTTTGGAATATTATTTATACCAGCTCTTGGTGCAAAAGGGGCGGCAATTGCCACTGTAATTTCCAACACTCTGGTATTTTTAGTTTTCCTGGTGAAATTAAAATCCAGGAATTCTGTATTACCCGGTTTAAAACTTTTTTCGCCCATCACAGGATCTGTCTTAAAAAAGATTTTAAGAATTGGTATCCCTGTATCCATTCATCAGGTAGCTTTTTGTTTTTTTTCCATGTGTATTGGAAGAATTGTGTCTGTTTACGGTACCATCCCCCTGGGGGTTCAAAATGTTGGTGCGGGTATAGAGGCACTCTCCTGGAACACAGCTTTAGGTTTTTCTACGGCTCTCGTGTCTTTTACTGGACAAAATTACGGAGCTGAGAAATATGACAGAATCCGGAAAGGATACTACATCATTCTTTTCTTGAGCCTGAGTCTTGGAGTTATAGCAACAGTGGCTTTTGTCTTTGCCGGAGAGCAGATTTTTTCTTTATTCACAAATGAACAGGATATGCTGGCCATCGGAATCCTATATTTAAAGATTTTAGCGATCTCTCAGATTTTCATGTGTATTGAAATTACCTCTGCCGGTGGTTTTTACGGTCTGGGAAAATCCAAACCACCATCCATAACCAGTATTTTATTCACAGGGTTAAGAATTCCCGCAGCACTCCTGGTTGTGTATTTTACAGAATATACTTATGCCGGAGTCTGGTGGTGTATAAGTATCAGCAGCGTTTTTAAGGGTGTTATTGTGACTGCCCTCTATTTTTTGACATTAAAGAAACTTACGAAAAACCTTAGGATAAAGCAGCATAAAGATTAAGGATAGCTTGTTCGAGCGAGCAATTATAGACATAGTTCACACCATTTCAGAATGGGTATCTGTCAATTTTATCTCCAATATATAGTAATGACATTTTGAAATATTTGATTCTTCTTGTTCCCATATATTTGATTTTTTAATTTGAGGATGAAAGTTTGCTCTATACCAGATGTGGTATTGTGGGAAATTTTAAAAAAGTGAGTCTTTCACGTTAATATAATCGCTGCCGTCCAGATCCTTGCCACCGCATATTTCAGCTTTTGGAATCTATTTCATACTTCTATTAACAAAAAGCGTCTTCCTATCTATTTCTCAAGCCTTGACAAAACTTATATTCTGTCCGATAATTCTAAAGACAGGTGTTTTTTCCAACCATTTGATTTCAAAACAATTTTTTGAATTGGTAAATAAATTTTGAATCCGGTTAATAAGCAAGGAAATATTATGAGTAAGCTTAACAGAGCCCAAAAAGATTACATCATTGAGTTGCTTCTAAAAGATCAAAAACTTCCTATTGAGTTCAAACACATATTATTTCCACCGGACCGCCAGGAATATGAACTTGTAGATGTTAATAAAGAGACGGAAGAAGATCTTATTAACGAAACAATGGAAAACCTTTATGGGTATTCAATGAACAGACAGTAACTCATAAAGGCGGAAGCAAACGAAAAATATCCAAAGTGCATTGTCGTTGGTGTAATTCAGAATTCTGTCCATACATAGCTAATCGTCTCCGAAAACAATTTAATTGCTGTTCAGCCTGCAAGCATAAAACTTTTTTGATTAATTTATTTTTTTTGCAAATTAAAATTTTTAAAAACTCTTTTTTGAATGTGCGAAATGTCCGCTGATTTGTCAGCCCCAACCCAATAAAAGATAGGGTTTCACTCAAATTTCTTTTTATCACCGATCAACCATTTTTCCGCAGAAAGCCTGTTACATCAACTGATCTAAGGTTTTCCAGTTCTTCATCAGTAGGTTCTATTACAATTTTCACATCCGGGGAAATTTTTAAATCCCAGTCAGTACTTGCTTTTACTTCATCTATGGTGGTGAAGGGATAGTAGGCTTCCAGGTAAAACTCCTTGGTTTGCGGGTCGGGGCGTAAAATGCCCAGGGTTGAAATAATGGCCGCTGGCCCGCCACCCACAAATCCGCACTTTTTACGGCTGTCTCCTCCGGTTAAAAACCCTGTACTGGAAATATAATCAACTTTTTCCATAAACCGGCGTTTTTCATGGGAAGCCATGATCAGGTATCGCTTGCAGCCCACCGAGATATCACTGGCCCCACCGCTGCCGTTGAGGCGAACCCGGGGAGGCAGGTATTTTCCCGCCTTCCAGGGCGGCTCATCCCAGATACCGGTGGTGTTGACATTTCCGTATTTATCGACCTGGGCCGCACCGATCACTGCGTTATCGGCCCGTCCCGATAAAACCAGGAATCCCAAGGCATCAATGGCGTTGGTAAAACTGGTGGCATTGGCTGATATTCGGTTGCATTCTATACCCCAGGGCAGACCGCCCACCGGGGTGGACCCATAAACACCACCTTCGGTAAAAGGCCTCAGGTTGGGGGCATGGTTGGTTTGGGCAAAATAACCCGCCAGCATGGGCAGGCCTACGCCCAGGATAATAAGTTCACCGTCTTTGATTTCCCTGCCGGTTATAATGGCCATGAATTCTTGCTTTGTATAATCCATCTTCTCTACCCCTTTGTCCTATCCTGCAGTTCACGGATTTCAGCATCGCTCCTGATCCACTTTCGATACGGATCCATCAGGAACCCAGTCGCTGTTTGGGAAATTTTTTCTATTTTTTCCTCGCCAATGAGTGCCATGTATTCCTCGTGGCTATTCCAGCTATTGACCCATTGATCGCAATACGCTTCAGTATCGGCTTCGGTCTTCATCATTTTGTTCATGTAAAACATGTGCTCCTCGTCGCTATCATAGAGACCGGGGGATGCTTGGGGCCAGGCCGCATAGGGCCAGTAAACAACTGCATCGACCACCTCGGAGATGATCCTGACCAAGTTGGGATACTGGCGCATACAGTCGGTGTGAACGATCTGGTCAGTCACCAGCACCACCTTTTTGGAGGCCCGGGACATCTCAAAGCGATTCCATTCCGTGCCCAGCATGATTGCATTTCCATATATGTCGGCCATGGTCACATGAATCGCTGCCACATCAGGCCTGATCGTGCGAAAGGCCCCGTATTTTTTCCCGGTGAAAGGGTCTGTGATTTCAGGAATCTTGCGGGTGCAGGGGTACTCGTCAGGATAATCAGCTGAACACCACTGCTGGTCATTGTGGATACTGACGGTGGCCGGCACGAAGGGCCAGTTCATTGCACCGCCGAAAAACCGCAGGGCCATGGCACCGTTGGAGTAATCTTCCATCCGGGTTTTGCCACTAATAACCGCGCGGTTGAGTCCGGCGGCAAATCCGTATACTTCCAGCCCGGAAAACCCCACCTCAACCCGGTCCACTGCACCCACAGCTGCAAGAAGGTTGATCTGTTGGGAACCACAATGGCAGATGACATTCAGATTTTTTCGTTTTTGTTTGACCATTTCCTTTCCAAAAGCAATGGAACACGATCCCACCGGCAGGGCTGCCCCATTGCAATAGGTCATGCCATCCCACGTATAATTGGCTACAGCCTCCTGAATTGACAATAATTTATTCTGCACGCTTAATCTCCTTTCAGCATATAGATGTCATTTGATATAATAATTTTATGCTTCCCCCTCGTGTTCTGGATCAAATTAAATTGATGCCTGAACACAGCTTTACTACAAAAGCAAATAGTGTGCCAATCATTCGTCGAATCTATTGTTACACCGTTTGTCCATGATATAGAAAGCAATTTATCCTTACACTGGGTGATAAATAAATGCATCAAGGATTAAGGGCAGCCAAAAGTTGCAGCCGCATATCGTCGGTGCAAAAACAGATAATGGTGTATTTTTACACCGTGCCATTGCGCAACATGACCGCAGGGCGTAAAATGGGTTTGTTCATAGCCACCCTTACAGGAAAAATTTGAACACCTGTTTCAAGTTCATTGACCCTGAAAGCAAGTTATAGCAAGACGTTGAGAAAAGCAGTTGTTCCATACCCCCTCAAGGCTTTTGCCACGGGAGCCAATGAATTTTATAATGTCAAGGTAGTTTAATTCCAGGCATAGAGCTTGCATGCCAAGGTTAGATAGAAGTTGGGGCGTGAGTTTGTTTTGTTTCCAACACAACGGGTTTTTAATGATACTATTGATTGCAACAAAAGGAGAAGTGTAATGAATTACGATTCAATTCTTTATGAAGAACAAGATGAAATTGGCATATTAACCCTGAACATGCCCGAGAAACGAAATGCTTTAGGCATCCATGCAGAAACAGAGATTACCGAATGCCTCCAGGACGCGGCCAAACGTCATGACACAAAGGTCATCATCCTGAGGGCCAACGGCCCTGTATTCTGCGCCGGACATGACCGGCCGGAGATCTTAAACCAGCCGGTTTCAAATATCCGCAAACTTTTCCAGACGTCTTTCAATCTTATGAGTGCCATCCGAAATGTACCCCAGTGCGTTATTGCCGAAGTCCATTCCATTGCCATGGCCGGTGGGTGTCATTTGGTGGCTGGCTGCGATCTCATAACAGCGGCCCGGGAAAAAGCACAGTTCGGGATGACGGGTCTGATCTATTCTTACAATTGCACAACGCCGACGGTTGCCGTCAGTCGGGCGGTGGGACAGAAAAAATGCATGGAAATGCTCATGACAGCCGGACTATACAGCGCTGAAGAGAGCCGGGAAATGGGTCTGATAAATAAAGTTTTTGACGATGATCAACTTCGGGAAAAGACCATGGAATTGGCCAAAGACATCTGTAAATCCAGCAAGTATGCCATCTATATGTCCAAGCAAAATTTTTATGCCCAGGTGGAGATGACAGAACAACAGGCATATATGTTTGCCAAGGAAATGATGGCCCAGCAGGGTGTGAGTGTCAATGCCATAGAGGGGTTTTCCGCTTTTATCGAAAAACGTGATCCGGTCTGGAATGATGACACTTTTTAATTGAAAGTTTAATACTGAAGGAGAATCGTTTCGAAATCTTCATAATTGTCCTTTCAAGACCCTTTGGGCTTTGGTATTTTTGGGATTATCGTTGACAAAACAGCCCCTTAGTTCTATTAAACTGATTAGGTGTTCATCCGCAAAAGCCTTTCGTGGATGAACACTGATCAGACCTGGGTTATTTTAATAAGATAAAGGACTAAATTCAACAATGCAGAAAAAGAAACAGCACGCCAACACGGTATTGCTAAACCAGGAAAAAAAAAATTACCTGGCCGATGCCTCTCCGCTGCTTTTCGAATTGCTGGATGTTACCCATGATGGTATTATAGCATTTGACGGGACCGGTCATCTTATTTACATTAACCAATGTGCCCAACAGATCTTCGATATCAAAGCGGAGGATGCCCTGGGCAAACCCGCAGTTTCCATTATTATAGAAGATGATATTTTAAATTTAATAACCAAAAGCCTTCTTGACTCTGCACAAACTTACGTATGGCGGGAGCGATCGCTTCTGGTCACTGCAAGCCGATTAAGCAGTGAAAATATTCACAAGGGTTGCCTGGTATTGCTGCAGAAGACAGCTCTCATTAAAAACAGTGACGACGAAATCGATCAGATCAGAGAAGAATTTGCGTCATTGCTGGAAAGCTCTTACGACGGCATCATTCTGGCCGACGGGAAATCGATTCTACAAGTCAACGCCAGCTTCGGCCGCATTACAGGCGTTGCACCCGGACTGCTCATCGGTAAAAATATCAATGATCTGAATAGCAAGGAACATGTCTGCCTGGCAGCGGTACAGGAAGTAACCCGGCTGACCACTTATCACAAAAAAACCCTGACCCTGCAACGTTATCTCACCAGCGGAAACGAAATTTTTGTCACCGGCAATCCGATCTTTAACCGGCATGGCCAAGTCGCCCGGGTTTTGCTCAATGTGCGTGACGTGACAGAGCTCAAAAGCTTGGAAGACCAGATTAAAAAGGTTACCACCGTTTGCGAGGAATCCAAAGATTTAAGCGATGAAAAACTCAGTTTTTTCCAGGGTATCGTGGCTGAAAGCCCTTCTATGAGGCGCCTGATCGATCTTGTTTTACGCGTCTCCAGGGTTGATTCAACCGTGCTGCTGGTAGGAGAAAGCGGTGTGGGAAAAGACGTTTTCGCAAGACTTCTCTACCGCTTGAGTGATCGCAACCAAAAACCGTTCATTTCAATAAACTGCGGCGCCATACCTGAGAACCTGCTGGAAAGCGAGTTTTTCGGTTACCTGAAAGGTGCGTTTACAGGCGCAGACCCCAAAGGCAGGGCCGGATTGTTCGAGCAAGCCAACCAGGGTATCCTGTTTCTGGACGAAGTGGGCGAATTACCTTTACAGCTCCAGGTAAAGCTCTTAACGGTAATACAGGATCGGTGCTGCCGAAGGTTGGGCGACACTAAGGATATCCGCCTTGATGTACGTATCATCGCCGCCACCAACCGTGATCTGAATCAGATGGTTTCGGATGGACTTTTTCGTGCTGATCTTTTTTACCGTCTATATGTCGTACCCATAACCATCCCGGCCTTGAGAGATCGGCGCGAAGATATTTTACCCCTGTCACTGATGTTCCTGAATCGGTTCAACACTAAATATAAAGTCAGCCAAACCCTGGGCCATGAGCTCATGTCTTTTTTGGAAACCTATGAATGGCCAGGCAATGTTCGGGAGCTGCAAAATGTCGTCGAGCGTATGGTGGTCACCGCGGACGAAAACATTCTGATGCCATGCCATTTGCCGAACTCAATAAAAAAAAGCAGTGACAGCTTACCCTTCTCAAAACTGTCCGGCACTCTGAACCTGAAGGAAGCCAGAGAGATAATGGAATGCGAGATGATCAAACTTGCGGTTGCAAAAGCAGGCACCACACGAAAGGCTGGCAAATTGCTGGGGATAGACCACAGCAATGTTACCCGCAAAGCAAGACGCTATGGGATCGACCTCCAGGCAGCAGCGTCACAGACCCATGAAAAAAAAGACAACATACCTTCCTGAGAAGGGACCACAAAATACAATGTTTAAAAAAACCGCTTTTCCAGCCAACACAACTGCTTTCGGTTAATGTGCTCTTGGATTCCTTTATCCTATTAAGTGATTCTTTGCAAAAACACACCAATCGGTGTAAAAAAACACCAATTTGACCGGTATTCACCGGAACTACAGATTCAACACCCAGCCCGGTGAATACATCAGGTAATAAACCAGAGGATATGGAAAATATTTTTAACCGTGTCATTCTCGGGCAATACATCTGTTTAATTGTTCGAAGATATGATCCTCGGCCACATCCCATCCTATAAATGTCAAGAAGGTCGCTGTGTGATCAGACCAGTTTATCCACTCGCTCTTTCCCCCCACAAAATTGAGCATATCGGTTCGATCAAAAAATCTGACACGTCCATTTATCCTGAACAATTTTAAAGGAACCGTACGGATGAATTCTTTGAATTCTTTTTCATCAAAGGACCGGGATGCCTCATAGTTAAAGGTTATAAATCCAGCCTATTTTGCAGCCGTGCGCCCTTCATCATTTGCCGGCGCATACAAATCCTTTTCAGGGTCATAGGTCTTGAAAAACAAACCGCTCACTGGATTGGAAATTAATTTCTCCTGGCACGCCCAGAGGATATTCGGATCAACATTTCCATATAAAGTCGGGATGATTTGACCCTTTGTAGATTCCTTTTGAATTTCCTTTAAGACTGAAGGGACCGTTGATTTTTCTATGGTATCAATTTTATTTAACAGGACGAGATTTGCCTGTTTTAGCTGACTTTTAAATACAGATCCAAACACATGACGGGCTCCCCAGAAGTCAGCGGCCACCAGCATGATAGTTTTTCCATACGAAAAATAGGATGCCAGGGTTCTGTCATCCAGGGTTTCAATAATCGAAAGGGGGTCTGCCACTCCGATCGCTTCAATGATGACGCGTTCAAGTGAGTATTCATCTTTGAGGGACAGCAATGCTTGAATCAGGTCCAGCTTCAATGAGCAGCAAATACATCCACTGGTCAGTTCGACAATATTCGCTGATGCCGTATCTTTTATCAGGGAAGCGTCAACACCGACCTTTCCGAATTCATTGACCACCACAACGGTTCTGGACAAATCTTTCGCAGATTTCAGAATCCGCTTCAACAGGGTTGTTTTACCAGACCCGAGAAAGCCTGTTATAATAAAGACATTTGTTTTCATATCATCCCATTGGCGGGTACATGCTCAATCCAATGGGATTCCCCGGATTTATGGTGAGCACTTGTTCACAGGCGTTTCCTGAGAGAAGATTGATCAACCAAGTTTTATCTGCCTTAACCTTCCTGACGGAAAGACCAAAAAGTGCTGCCATCTTTTTAGTATATCTGATGTGGCGGGACCGGATACCTGCAATGGTCTCAACCAGGACCACTTCCTTATACCCCTTGAGTATTTCCATGCCCAGCCAGAGCGCATCCTCTTGCCCGTATTTTTCAAGTGCCTCAACATACTCGGTAAGGGGTGTCAAGCCATGATCGATCCAACCCGGGCTGAGAAAAAAGGCATGATCACAACCCGCATCCGGGAAAGCACCACGAATAAGCGGGATACAGTCGTGGGCCAGCGGTATCATAAGCGTGAGGCGGTCAGAAACCAAATCTGCAAGACCACCGCCGCAATAGCCATACAAAAGAATAACCGAATTGATATGTCTATCTTTCTCCAGACAGGCTAAAGCCGCCATCACTCGTTCGCGCAATGCGCATGGATCCCGGTGCAAGTCCTGTTCAAGGTAAACAACCCTGGATTCTTCTATCCCAAGAGCCGTCAGCTCGGGTTTAAATACCTTGCATGAAAGAATGCCGGTATCTGGCATTAGATGTATGGTCATACCGGAAAGCACCCCTGATAAAAAAGACTGATGCCATACATTTGGTGTTCTCCATACTCATTATTAATTGCAAGGTGCATAATAAAACCCTCTAATTAAGGTGGAATCTATCATTTAACAGTTTCACATAATAAGCAGATGCTTTTGCATTTGGCGTGCCAGGCCTTGCAAACTGACTTCTTTTACAGTCTGGCAGGCTATTTTTAATGAGATATCATACACCTGCGGCTTCTCGGGTCAACCCCTTTTTTATGGAGAGTTTTAGCTCGTAATAATTATCATTTATTTATTATAATTCGCTTCGCTCATTCTTTTGGGTTTTTTAAGGCATGGGCAGGATAGTTAGCAAAATTTGGCTGGGAGGCCGCTGATTAAGCAGCCCCCCATGTAGCATTTTGCTATACTACCTGCATCTGGATATCCCTTGCCAGGTTTCCTCCCCAGGATATCCTGGCTCCGTTTCTCCAGACTCCGCTAATTTACACTTATATTAATCAAAATCCAAGAAAATATGCGTTACTTTTTTTCTTGGCTGCAAACCCGGTCTCTCTGTTTGTTTAAGAAAAAATAATTATTGTTAAACCTTTATTTCCGGTATATTTAGATCTTCTCCCTTTTTGAACGATTCAAATACTTCCATTGGTGTCCTGTACTTTAATGATCCATGTATTCTGCCTGTATTATAAAATTCCATGAATTCCGCAGTCTCTAAATACGCTTGCCCATATGTCATAAAATATCTTGGTTGTAAAAATTCGATCTCCAATATTGAATTAAACGCCTCTATATGGGCATTCTTGTTGGGGGTTGCTGGGGGAATTAATTCATGAAGTAATTTATCTTCTCCAAATTTATTTGCATTTTTTATGAACACATTTGATGTCATCTGGGTACCGTTGTCGCTTCTTATTACCAATTGGTCTTTATTAAATATCCTATATTTTTTGATTGCATTATTTAACGTGAAAACCAAATCTTTGCCGGTACACCTTAACCCAATGTAATAATTAACAATTAACCTCATATAAACGTCAATTATTGCCAGTATGTAAAAGAACCTGTTTTCTCCATGGATGAATCCATATTTTAGATCCAGTTCCCACATCTGATGGGGTTTGCATATTATTCTATTCACACATCTCTTGGACCTGGGCTTCTTCCTCTTTTTCATTTTTGGCAAAAGCAAACCATTTTCTCGGCAAAGGCGGTATGTTTTTTTGGAATTGACCATGTAATTAAAATCTCTTCTGAGATAATGGGTCAGTTTCTGATAACCTCCACCATTGGCAAACTCTTTTTTACTCCGGTAATTTTCCAAGGCTGATACAATGACTCCGTCAAAAATAATAGTTCCGTCCGGATTAGTTGTGTACCCTGGGATTGGACGTCCCGGATTATTTTTTCTTTTATCCTCCTTTACACGGTTTTTTTGGCTATACCATGTTGAGTTTGATATTGATGCATACTTGATAACCTTTTGAACACAATATCCTTGATTAGTAAATATTTCAGCTACTTCTAATCTTTCAGCCAGAGTTGGTGAGTTTTTTTTAAAAGCTCTTTTAATATTTTGATTTCAAGCTTGATGGACTCGTAAAAAGTATGGATTCACAACCCATTGTATTTATATAATAATTTTAAAATATGTGCTTGCTTTTTTGAACTAAATATTGTATATATTGCCTATATTATCAATAGCTTAAAGGCAAATTGCATGATCAATAAAAACGACCACAATCAGATTCTACTTTTCGATCCTTGGGATTTTTTGGAGCCTAAGAGGAGATCTATGCTTGATCAATCATGGGCTGGATTTTTCCAAAAGGAAATATTGCGCGACCTCCCGGTCAAAGAACTCATTCCAAGTTTTTCAAGAACCATGGGTCGTCCCAGTAAGGAACTTTATACTATGCTTGGCGTACTGGTTCTGCAGCAAGCCCATGATCTGACGGATAATGAAACAATTTTCCAGTTTTTATTTAATACCCAGTGGCATTATGCATTGAATATTGTTGATGAATCGGATTCAGCCAAGTATGTAAGCCTGAAAACCTTGTGGAGCTTTCGACAAATACTGATCGAAAAGAAATTGGATACCGTTCTTTTTGAAAAAATCACGGCAAAACTGGCAAAGGCCTTTAACGTTAACACAGACAAGCAGAGAATTGATTCAGTCCACATTAAATCCAATATGCGCCGTCTGGGGCGGATCAGCATTTTTTCGACAAGTATTAATAAATTTCTTATCAATCTGAGACGCAAATATCCAAACCAGTTTAAAGATATAGATACCAACGTGGTGGAAAAATATCTTTCAGACAAATCACTATCATGTTTTTCTCTGGTTAAACCTTCAGATTCTCCGAAGACCCTTGCTGACGTCAGTAATGATCTTTTTGATCTGATTGAACAATTCAAGGGTTGTTCCGAAGTTACCTCCATGTACAGCTACAAACTGCTTGAGCGTGTTTTGGAAGAACACTGCAACCTTGAGGTGACTGATGGCGACCACAAAGTTGGAATAAAAAAGCCGAAAGAAATACCAGCCGACTCTCTCCAAAACCCTTCAGATCCCGATGCAACTTACAGTGGTCATAAGGGACAGGGATATCAGGTCCAGGTGATGGAAACCTATACAGACACAGAAGACAGGGAGGCGAAAAACAAAACCCTTAATCTCATCACCCATATCAGCGTAGAGAAGGCCAGTCAGAGTGATGCCCACGCCCTTGTACCCGCCATTGAGTCTGTTAAGGAACGAGACCTCAGTCCCCAAGAGCTCCAGGCCGATTCCCTGTATGGCCGTGATGAAAACTGCGAATATGCAAAATCAGAAGGAATCGACCTTGTTTCTCCGACCATGGGAGCGACAAAAAGTGAGGGCATGACTCTATCCGATTTTGAACTTTCAGCAAATGGTCAAGTTGAAAGATGTCCCCAGGGCCATACACCCGTAATCAAAAAGAATAAAAAAGGAAGAATCACCCAAGGGTTCAGCCTTGATACGTGTTATAGCTGTCCCTTGGTAGATGATTGTCCGGTAAAATCCGGTAAGAAATATTACTATCTTCGTTACAATCAAAAGTCAGCGAGGCTGGCAATGCGAAGAGCCAATGAACAGACAGATGAATTCAAGAATCGGTATCGCTGGCGAGCCGGAGTCGAGGCCACCATGTCTGAATTCGACAGGCTAACCGGGGTCAAGCGACTCAGGTTTCGAGGATTTAAATCGGTTCGATTCGCTGCAATCTTAAAAGCAATCGGAGTGAACATTTTTAGGGCAACTGCCGTCCGAAGGGCGGCAAGCTATGCATAAAAAGGAGCAGAAGTGGACATATTGAACAAAAGCCCTTCGATTTAGCTCACAAAAGAGCAATATCAGGCAAAAGATATCCTGCCAGAAAATATTTTGGGAGATTAACCCAAAAATTAATGGTAGGACAAAGTTGAAGCAATTTTTGAGTTCCGACTTTTTACAGGGGCATCAAGCTTGGCATCTGCCAGTTCTTTTCCCAAAGCCTTCCGCCCTTTGGCAGTCTGAGTTTTTGATATAGTCTTATCCCTTTTTATCCATGTGTATACTGTTGTCACAGGAACATTGTGCTTTCTTGCAACAACATTATATTGGTTGGTTTCCATACACTCTTTAAGAATTTGTGCTTTAAATTCTCTGCTATAACTTTTTCCCGTTTTTGATCCCATGTTCATCTGCTCCTTTCAGGATTTTTTTCATACCTGATTACGAGCAAAATGTCTCCATATTATATACGGGGTTAGAAAGTTCTTAAGAAAACAAGGGTATCGTTTGTTTATGGTTTCGATGATAATCTGGTGCCACCTTCTCAAATCCCGTTATTTTTCTGCTGCAAAAATACACCAAAGCCAGAAGTTAATCTATGAACTTATGCGGTTGCCTGAAGATTCAGCACGGTTATCGTCGATATTTTCAAAAAATTATTCGGTATTTCAGATTAATTCATCCATTATTATAAGTAGTTACATGAGAATATATCTTCCAGCGTTAAAAGATGTCAGGGATTCCAAGGCATGTGGCACCAAAGTTGCTTTTGCTATTCTGTACATAGAATCAAAAAATTGCTGTTTGAGAACGTGAAATAATTTGATTAAAAACCAGAAGAATAAGGAGTTCAATTGTGGGCAATACGAAACATATACCATTGGGTGTGGGGTTTTACCCTGATTGGTGGTACAAGAATTACGGGATAAGTTTTGGTCGTGAATATTATTTTGACGCAGATTATCGGGTAGACTGCCAGGGCAAGATGCAAAAACACCTCTATGACCGTTTTGGTGATGTAGGCCTTGGTAATAAGAATCCGGAACCCAAACCGATGATCACATTCGGAATGGGAATGCTGCCTGCCGTCTTTGGTTGTGAAATCATATTTAAGGATGAGGCCCTGCCCTGGGCCATGCCGCTTAAGCTTTCCAAACAAGCGTGTGACACGCTTACCATACCTGATCTGTCAACAGCATCTCCCATGAAAGAAATGCTGGAACAAATCATCCATCTCAAGAAAAAATACGGGAAGGTAGTTGGAGATATCAATACAACCGGCGTTCAAAACCTGGCCCTGAAGCTACGGGGTGATGAGTTCTATATAGATATGTTTGAAGACCCGGAGTTCTGTCATCGGCTGCTTAAATTCTGTACCCAGTGTATGATTGATTTGTGGCAACTGGTTTATCCCCTGACCGGTTCGGGAGCCGCCGATGTTACACCGATGTGCGATCCCAGCATTTACTGCGTCGCCAACTGCACGGTTGAGCAGATTTCAGGAGATACCTATTTTGAATTCGGTCTGCCCTATGACAATATCCTTGGCGAAACCCTACACCCCTTCGGTATCCACCATTGCGGCAGTCTGGATGCGGTTGCAGAGCATTATGCCAAGGTTAAAAATCTGGTGTTCATGGAGGCAGGATTTGGTACTGACTTTGCCAGAGCCCGCAGATTGATGGGCCCGGATGTGGCCTTTAACGCACGTATCAGTCCGGTTTTGATGAAAAATGGTACCGCAGAAGAGATTGCCGTCGCTGTAAAGGATGCAATTGACCAGGGCGCTCCCCTGGAAAATTATTCCATTGACACTGTGGGCCTTACCCATGGTGTTCCAGACGAAAATGTGCGGATTGCCCGCCGTACGGTTGAAAAATACAGCATCATCAGTTGAACAAAATAGAATAAGGAAAACAATTTTTCATGGAAACAAAAATAAGCACGCTGACCAAAGAGGTCATAATTGGGCACGATCACCCGGTGGTCATGATTGGTGAACGAATCAATCCCACAGGACGAAAAAAACTGGCCATGTCACTGGAGTCGGGGGATATGAGTTTATTGCAGGCAGAAGCCCTCCGGCAGGTGAAGGCCGACGCCCAGGTTCTGGATGTAAACGTCGGCATTTCCGGTTGTGATGAGTCAGCCCTCATGGTCCAGGCCATAAAGGCAATCAGTGAGGTCACAGACACCCCTTTGTGCATCGATTCGGCCAAGCCTGAAGTCCTGGCTGCCGGCCTTTCGGTATACAAGGGCAAAGCCCTTGTCAACTCGGCAAATGGCGAGGAATCCAAGCTCAGGGAGGTCCTCCCCCTTGTGGCCCAGTATAAAGCCGCTGTGGTTTGCCTGACCATGGATGACAACGGCATTCCCACAGATGTATCCACCCGGATGAAGATTGCCGATAAAATTGTCAATGAGGCAACCCGGCTTGGCATTCCCCTTGAAGACATCATTATCGACCCTCTGGCAATGAGTGTTTCATCCGATGATCAGGCCGGTCTCGGGGCGCTTACGACATTGGCCCAGATCAAGAAAAATCTGGGGGTCAACCAGACCATTGGTGCCAGTAATGTGTCATTTGGCCTCCCGGACAGGCCCATTGTAAACAGCGTATTCCTGGCCATGGCCGTAATGAAGGGACTCACCTGTCCCATTACTGACCCAACTAACTGGATGATCAGGGAAACACTTCTTCTCAGCGACCTGATGCTCGGAAAAGACGAGTTTTCCATGAATTTTATAAGCGGATACCGTGAGCAATATCCAGAAGAAGACTAAACAATGACACTTAAGTGTATAAGGAGATAAAAAATGTCAGATTTGCAGGCAATCAAAGAAGCCGTAATGAAGGGTAAACGTAAGGATATTACAGGTCTTGTCCAGGCGGCTCTGGACGCGGGTACGGATCCACAGGTTATCATCAATGATTATATGATCGAAGCCATGAAAGAGGTTGGCAGCCGTTTCGAGGCAAAAAAAATCTTTGTACCGGAAATGATGATGGCGGCCCGTACCATGCAGACCGGTGTTGATGTCATAAAACCGTTGATCACCAAAGGAAAGGAGATTGAGAAGCTGGGCACAGTGGTCATAGGGACTGTATTTGGTGATCTTCACGATATTGGTAAAAACCTGGTGGTCCTTCTCCTTGAGAGCTCAGGCTTTGAGGTGGTTAACATAGGTGAGAACGTGGGTCCCCAGCAGTTCGTAGACAAAGCCCGCGAGTTAAAAGCAGACGCTGTCGGCATGTCCAGCCTGCTCACCACAGGTGACCCCCATATCAAGAGTACCATAGACGCCTTCAAGGCAAGCGACCTTGACGGCAAGGTAAAGCTGGTTTGCGGCGGTGCTGCGGTTACCAAAAAATTTGCAGTTGATGAGTGTGGTGCTGATGGCTATGCCACGGATGCCGTTGATGCGGTAAGGGTCATTAAACAGCTTTTGGAGGCTGCTGCCTGAAAATTGGTCTGCCCGGCAATTCCATTGGGCCCTGAAACTATGAAACATATTAAAGAAAAAATGGACGATATATCTTGTTTGCCGGGCAGTTCCAAATCCCACCCAAAAATCATGGACACGGGAAAAGGGGTTGTCTTCCAGCCAATGGGGCGCAGAATTACCGCAAATCCTGAAAAGGCCATTCTGGAACTGGCTCTGGAGGCTGGTGTAGACATTCAATCGACCTGTGGGGGTAAAGGGCTTTGCGGCAAATGCCGTGTCACACCGGCAGGACCGGTCAGTGAACCCTCGTCCCATGAACTGAATCTTTTAAAGCATGAAAATGATGGAGACCGTCTGGCCTGCCAGACACGACTGCTCCAGGGGGGCACGGTTTGGATTCCAGAACCGAGCCGTTCCCTGAAGCCGGTTATTCTCACCGCAGGCCAGCCCGTGGAATTACGAATGGACCCCCTGCTTAAAGTCCATGAAATTAAGATCTCCCCTCCCTCACTAGCAGATCCTGAGGCCTTGCAGGACCTTTTGCAGGAAAAACTGGGAGAAGAAGAAAAACCGTTTAGTTTGTCTCTTTCAATTCTCAAGGCACTGCCCAAAATTTTTAAAGAACCAAAAGGGTATGTTACAGTTGTTATACGACAGGGAAATGAGATCCTTGACATTTCTTTGGGTCATCAAATCCAGAGTCTGGGTCTGGCTGTGGATCTGGGAACCACAACTATTGTGGCGTACTTGTTTGATCTGAAAACCGGTCTGCCACTGGCAGTGGAAGCAGAAATGAATCCCCAGGTCAGATACGGCGATGATGTGATCAGCCGCATTGGGTTTTGCCTGGAAACCCCCCAGGGAAAGTCAGCGTTAAGTACCCAGGTCCGGGCCTGTGTGGATGAACTTGCTGCAAAGGCCTGTAAAACGGCCAATGCGTCCTCCCGACGTATTATGGATTGTGTCATGGTCGGCAATACGGCAATGCACCATATCTTCCTGGGACTTGACCCGGTTTTCCTGTCACAGGCGCCTTATATGCCGGTCACAAAACAGGGTATAGATTTAAAAGCAAGGGATATGGGACTTGGTTTTGCAAGAGAAGCCTGGCTTCACTGGCTGCCGGTCAAAGCCGGTTTTGTGGGGGCGGATACAATATCAGTCGCTTTAGCCGTCCGTGCTGACAAAGTTACCCAACCGACCCTTATTCTGGATCTCGGCACCAATGGCGAAATGATACTGGCGGTGCCCGGTCGCATGGTGTGCTGTTCAACTGCAGCCGGTCCGGCCTTTGAAGGAGGCCATATCACCTATGGTATGCGTGCAGGATCAGGCGCCATCGAACAGGTGGTTATGGATCCTTTATCCCATGAATGTAAACTCATTGTGATTGGAGATGGCAAGCCCATAGGACTTTGTGGATCAGGGCTGGTGTCGTTGATCAGTCAACTGGCAGCGGCCGATTTTATAACCCCGGGCGGATCTTTTAATCCCCGGATGATGGGGCCGCATCTTAGGTCAAGTCCAGATGGCCTGGAATATGTTGTGGCTTTTGCTGATCAGTGCGGCTTTGACCACGATCTGGTACTGACAAGCCAGGATGTGTCTGAAATACAACTTGCAAAAGGTGCCATACGGGCAGGCGTTGAAATCATGATGCAGGAACTTGGGATTACAAAATTGGGTGAAGTTCTTCTTGCCGGAGCCTTTGGCAACTACCTGGATCCCCAAAGCGCCCAGCAGCTTGGGTTGTTCCCCTTGCCGGACCAGAATCGCATCCTCGGTGTCGGCAATGCTGCCGGAACCGGCGCGGTTATGGCCTTGATCAGCAGTAAAGAACGGAAGCATGCAGATTCTCTATCCCTTAACATGCAGTATCTCGAGTTGACAACTCACCCGGATTTCCTGGAGCTGTTTGTCGATTGGATGGCGTTTAACTGTCATGATTAGTCCACTTGTACACTCTTAAAAATAATATGGTCTATTTCCATAAAAAGGCAATAAATAATGAATAAAGAAGTTTTCAGTTTATGTTTCATGTGTTCTATCAGGTGTCCGATCACTTCAGGACAATTCCGGCATCCCGTTCAAAACATCTCTTGTTTTCATGATTTTACGTGTTGTTATTTAATGCTTTAAAAATTAATTCCAGCGGGTGAACGACACAGATATTGTCTGCTTTGGTCAGGTTTCCTGAAAGATTTAGGCGGCAAACAGGACAATCCGTTGCCACGTAATCAACCCGATTGACAGCTTTTTCCCATTCTTTTTTTTGTCCTGCTTGCTGAAGACGATTAATTTTATCCCATTAGCAAATTCGGCAGCCACATTACCAGTCCTGGAAAATAGGTTATTAGGAGTAAGACCGCTATCATACCTAACAAAAAGGGCCAGAGGTCTTTAACAATTGTCTCGAGGTCAATCTCGGCAATACCGCAGGCTACAAACAGGCAAACCCCCAATGGCGGCGTCGCCATTCCGATGGCAAGATTAACAATCATGACCACCCCAAAGTAGACAGGATCAATACCAAGCGCCTTTATTATCGGCATGAGGACCGGCACAAAAATGATCAGTGACGACCCGATATCTAAAAAGGTACCCACGATTAAAAGCATGACGTTTAACAACAGCATGATGACCCAGGGATTAGATGAAAGAGAGCCTAACAGGGTTGCTATCTGCTGGGGAATCAATTCCCGGGTTATTATCCAGGAGAAAACCGAAGCCACGGAAATAATGAACATGACCTGGGTTGTATTGACCATGGCTGTTTCAAATATCTTAGGCAACCGGACAATCTTAAGTTCGCGGTAAACAACCAGGCCCAGGAACAGTGCATATATTACGGCTATAACAGCAGCTTCGGTGGCTGTAACAATGCCGCCGATGATACCGCCAAGAACGATAACGGGCATCAACAGCGCAAAAAAGGATGCCCTGAATGATGACCAAAGTTCCTTGAACCCTAAAAAGTCTTCACGGGGATAATCCCTTTTTTTTGAGATGAAATAGGCGATAGCCATTAGGGTTCCCCCCATTATGAAACCTGGAATGGCGCCGCCTAAAAATAACTTGCTGATAGAGGTGCCTGCCAGTACACCATAAAAAATCAACGGAATGCTTGGCGGAATCATTACCCCGATTGTGCCGGCACAAGCTTGAAGTGCCGCAGCAAAGGACGCATGATACCCTCTATTTTTCATGGCGGGTATCAGTACCGATCCAACAGCTGCCGTATCGGCGACGGCAGCACCTGATATTCCGGCAAAAAACATACTGGCCACTATGGACACATGGGCCAGCCCTCCGATCATATACCCGACTATGTTGCAGGCAAAGTCGATTAAACGCTTTGAAATTCCACCGTACTCCATCAATCCACCGGCGAGTACGAACAGGGGAATTGATACCAGCGGAAAAGAGTCTACAGATGTAAACATCTTCTGGGCAATCAGTATCAATGGGACAGTACTGAAAAAATACAGATATACGAGTGATGACAGCCCCAGTGCAAATGCAATGGGCGCGCGCAGTAAAAAAAAGAATATTAATGTAATGATAAGCATTGCTTCTTGCATATCAGTTTCCCTCCGGATCTCTTTTAGTCTGTTGTTTCATTATCAATCCCTCCGGTACGCCATATTTTTTCAAGGAGGGCCAAATTCTGAACCATCATCAGAGCCGCGCCTACCGGAACAGAAAGATAAGCTATCCCCATCGGCATCAGGAGAGTGGGAGACAGTTGTGCCCACGTCTTGTCAACAAGTTTGACACCATTTGCAAAAACGATCACTAGAAAGATCATGATGGCTGAATACACCATCAGACTGGTATATTTCCTTAACAATTCCGGGAGCAGGTCGTGCACAAACCGAATCCCCATGTGGGCCCCTCGTCTGAGACATACACCGGAGCAAAGCATGGTGGCCCAGACTGTAACATACCGGCTTAATTCCTCCGACCAGAAGATTGACGAATGGAACACATAACGACCTAGGACCTGGGCAAAAACCACAATGACCAGAACTGCGAGCAAAATGATCACACAAATGCAACTGAAGCGGTCCAAAAGATAGCTGATACGCTGTAACATTATATATATCCTTATTTGTGCAGAATCGGCAGTGAACTTTTTCTGCCGATTCCGCAATAGTTAACAAACCCGATCGTTATTTTGTTTCAATCACTTGGTTGATCAAGTCTTTACCAATACTTTTGCTGAATTTTTCGTAAATAGGCTGGACAGCTGCCTGAAATTTGGTGCGGTCAGGATTTGAAATCAGCATCCCTTTTGCTTTAAGCTCTACTAAACCATTAATCTCTTGCTCTGCCAGCAGTTTTCGCTCGTATTTACTGGCCTCCAAAGCGGCATTCAGGATGGCAGTCTGTTCTTCCTTACTGAAAGAATTAAACAGGTCAAGCCGGACCATAAGGGGAACGGCAGAATATACGTGCCCGGTCAAGGCGTAATGCTTTTGAACCTCATATAATTTGGCTGAGGTAAGAACTGCGACAGGGTTTTCCTGTCCATCCACTACTCCCTGCTCCAAGGCGCTGAACACTTCACCCCAAGCCATGGGAGTAGGATCTGCACCCAACTCTCTAAAAAATGCAACGTGAATGGGATTTTCCATCGTACGAAGTTTGAGCCCTTTAATATCTTCAACACTGTTGATGGGTTTTTTGGAATTACTGACATGCCTGAAACCATTTTCAAACCAAGATAGCCCCTTAATTCCGATACCCTCTATTTTTTTATACAAGCCATTCCCCACGGCACCATCAAGAACTTTGTAAGCATGGTCCAGGTCTCGAAAAATAAATGGAAGATCCGTTACCCCGAATTCGGGTTGAAAAGAACTGATTGTGCCAGTCGAGGTAACAGTGAAATCAACTGTCCCGAGTTGGAGGCCTTCGATCAGGTCCCGTTCGTTTCCGATTTGACTGGCCGGAAATACATCGATACTAATTTTTCCATGAGTAGACTCCTTTACAAGTTCAGCGAATTTTAAGGCACCTAAATGATATGGATGACTCATGGGGGCTGCATGTCCCAACTTGTATGCCCCTGCAGAAACATAGCCTGCAAGAAAGATGGAAATGAAAAATGAAATAAATAAAGTACTCAAAGATTTTTTTGTTAAAAATTGCATCATAATTCTCCTTTTTAATTTGACTTAATAAATGCCATAGGGCTTGTGATTATTGTGGTACGAACAGTTATTAACCTCCTTTTCTTCTATCATCCAATATGGAACCCTTTATTGATCGAAGGGCCGCTATAAAAAAAACCTATCCCGGAAACACTTTTTCTTTGGGTTAGTATGGATATGGATCATTCACATATGACCATCAAAACCTTTAGGGGGTAATCTTCTATGTTTCGACCTCGATGGGGGATGTCTGCATCAAAGTAAATGCTGTCGCCGGTTTCCATGATAAATTTCTCCTTACCCATTGACAGTTCCATCCGCCCTTCTTGAACCATGAGAAATTCTTCTCCCGGATGGGTAAAAACGACCGGAAGCTCCTTGTCAGTTTCAACAGTAAGGATCGAGGGACTCATTTTTTTATTTAATTTTTTTGCAGCTAATCTTTCATAATAGAGACCAAATTCTTCAGTTCCCAGATCATGTTTGGTGCCCTTATTTTTTTTGGTCAAAACATATTGAATCTGGGGTTTTTCTTCAAACCTGTCTACAAGAAAAGCCAAGCGTACTTGCAGGCTTTCCGCCACCAATGACAGGGTGGATACCGGTGATGATACAAGCCCGTTCTCAATTTTACTGAGAAGTCCTTTTGAAAGACCTGTTTTTTCGGCCAGTGTTGCAAGGGTCATTCTTTTGGCTTCCCGCAGCTTTTTGATGCGCCATCCGATCAAAACCTCAATGTTTTCTTCTTCAGGGTTGTTCGTCTTTTTCATGTACCTCCTGTTGTATCTTGCTTCGCATAAAAGTGTTTCACCACAGTTAACAATATGTTTCGTGTATGTCAAATGAAAATTTGATTTTTTTAAAATCATTCCATACACTTGCATTACCTTATAAATAGCTTAATCATATTCCTTACAATGACCATAACGCCCTATTTATTAACTGTTCCAGCGAGTTTAGGAAGCCTATAATAATCATTTTACGCTTGTTTCAAGGTCTATTGTCTTAGAGAATAAAGTATATCTTTCAGGTTTTTTTACTTAAAAAATGGTTTTTTTGTTGCATATCGATTAAATTTTGTTTATTGGTAGTTAACAAATAATTCATCCCCAATAAACCAGACATAGGGGGAAGCGGTGTTTCGGTGAGTTCATTTTCAAAGAAAGGTTTTATGCAGCGGTTTGTAAGCGGATACAGTATATAGATCAGAAGACTGACTGTTTGATAACCTAATTGAAGTTGGAACATTAAACATAGAACTTAAGTATGAAATAGAGAGGATCTTATGAGAAGTGATGCCATCAAGAAAGGGTATAAAAGAGCGTGCCAGCGCTCCCTTTTGAAAGCAACCGGGTTGTCGGACGAAGATTTGAAGAAACCGTTGGTCGGTGTTGTGAATTCTTTTAATGAAATTGTACCAGGGCACATACATTTGCGGGAGCTTGCAGAAAAAGTTAAGCAGGGCGTTTCGCAAAAAAATGGCATACCCCTTGAGTTTCCGGCCATTGCCATCTGCGATGGTATTGCAATGGGGCATTCGGGTATGCGGTATCCCCTGGCAAGTCGAGAGCTTATTGCGGATTCCATCGAATCCATGGCCGAGGCTCACCAGCTTGACGCACTGGTATTGATCACCAACTGCGACAAAATAACCCCGGCCATGATGATGGCTGCGGCAAGGCTGAATATCCCGTCAATCCTGATTGCCGGTGGACCCATGGAAGCCGGTGTTTACAAAGGCAAGCGGACAGACGGGTCCAAATGCTATGAAGGGGCGGGTAAGGTCGCTGCCGGGCTCATGACAAAAGAGGAATTGCGGGAACTTGAAAACAAAGCCTCTCCGGGATGCGGGTCATGCGCGTTGCTCGGAACTGCAAATTCAATGAATGCCATGTCAGAAATTCTCGGGTTATCTTTACCCTGGAACTCAACCATTCCGGCAACCTTGGCGAAACGAAAGTCCCTGGCACAAAAATCAGGGGAACAGATCATGTACTTGCTTGAACAGGATATAACGCCTGCAAAAATACTGACAAGGGAGGCATTTGAAAATGCGATAGCAGTAGATATGGCCATTGGGGGATCCTCAAACACGGTGCTTCATTTGCTGGCAATTGCCCATGAAGCCGGTGTTGAGATGGATCTGGAACTCTTTGATGACATCAGTAAAAAAGTACCCAGGCTCTGCAACTTCAGTCCCGGAGGAAGTTATTACCTGGAAGACTTATACCGGGCAGGCGGGTTGCAGGTGGTCACCAAAGAACTAGCAGGATATGGATTGATTCATCCGGATACCTTGACCGTTACCGGCAAAACAACAGCAGAAAATGTCCGTAATGCCGTTTGCACGGACACCGATGTGGTCCGGAAATTTACCCATCCATATTACAAGGAAGGCGGAATTGCCATCCTAAAAGGAAACCTGGCCCGGGAAGGTGCAATTGTCAAGCAATCTGCCGTTGATGCTGAAATGCTTGTCCACAATGGGCCTGCCAGGGTGTTTGACTTGGAAGAAGATGCCGTTGATGCCATCCTTGGCGGAAAAATTGTTGAGGGCGACATTGTCGTTATCCGATATGAAGGACCCAAAGGCGGTCCGGGGATGCGTGAGATGCTGACGCCAACGGCGGCCATTGCCGGGGCCGGCCTGGACAAGACAGTGGCCCTGATCACCGACGGCAGGTTTTCAGGAGCGACAAGAGGTGCCTCGATAGGGCATGTGTCACCTGAAGCTGCAGAAGGCGGCCTCATCGCCCTTGTAAAAGAGGGGGATATGATTGAAATCAACATCCCTGAAAGAACGCTTCATCTGTCGGTCAGTGATGCAGATCTTCAAGAGAGAAAAAAAAGCTGGCAACCCATGGCTCCAAAAGTCACAAAGGGATATCTGGCTCGATATGCAAAGAGTGTTTCAAGTGCAAGATTTGGCGCGATAGTAATTTAATTTTAAGGAGATAATAAGATGGCAAAATACGATATTGAACGACTGAAAGGCAACCCTTATTTCAAGGATGGTTCCTATTGGGTCTCACCCTTTAACTTTTTAATTGATGAGGTCATTCAGGATTTAAAGGGGAAAGAAGTGGCGATTCACGACTGTACCTTGCGGGACGGTGAGCAAACCGCCGGCGTAGCCTTTTCCGTTGGAGAAAGGGTCCGTATAGCCGAGGCCCTGGACGGGTTGGGTGTCTCCAGAATTGAGGTCGGGATGCCCCCGGCATCACCTGTTATTGCAGAAGGCATGAAACAGGTCGTAAAGCGCAATCTCAAGGCAGAGGTTGTCGGGTTTGTCCGTACCATGAAGAGCGACATCGACATGGCCATAGACTGCGGTGTGAAAACCGTGATTTTAGAGCACATCATGAACCCGTTCTCCTGTGAGAGCGCCTATGGTCTCGAGAAGGCCGAAGTGATTGACAGGATCGTCTCAAGCGCACAATATGCCAATGAAAAAGGTTTGAAGACCATCTTCATGGGCTGGGAGCTGACCCGGGGGGATGACCTGGACTATATAAAGGATGTCTATACCGCCCTTGCCCGTGATTCAAGATTGGACGGGCTTTCCGTCGTAGATACTGTGGGCGTTGCCCTTCCCAGGGCAGTGGGTTTCATCTTCAAAAAGCTGGGGGAATGGCTCCCCGGAGTCCCGCTTGAGTTTCACACTCACAATGAGTTCGGAATTGCCAACGGCGCTATTCTGGAAGCAGTGGCCAACGGCGCAAGTGTTATTCACACGGCCATGAATGGGCTGGGTGAACGCACGGGAAATGCGGCCACCGAAGAAGTGGCCATGATGCTGGAGCTGCTGGCGGGTGTCAAAACAGGCATAAATCTTGATCGCATTGCAGATGTTTGTTCGCTGGTTGAAAATATTTCCCACAGGCCCATACCCGTTAATAAGCCCATCGTGGGAAGGGGGCTTTCATATCTGGAAACCGGTATTGCGGTGGATCTTCAAAGAAAATTTGAACGAGCAAATTTTAAAATCAGTACACAGCCGTTCAGCCCTGAAATGATAGGTCAGGAACCATTTCAGCTGGTTATGGGCAAAAACAGCGGCAATGCCACCATTGAATATTTCCTGGATAAGCTCGGTATTAAAGCAACAGCTGATCAGGTCGACCAGATCACGGACCGTGTCAAATACGAAGGCCGTGTCCAGAAAAGTCTGATCTCCGAGGCCCAGTTTTCCGGCATCTGCAAGGACGTGCTAGGTTAAAAAGCAGATTACCATTACATGTTCATTTTAAATCAGGAGAATAATATGTTTGATTTTTTTCCGGTGCACAGCACCGATTTTAACGGACCGGTTCTGATTACCGGCGCCGGCGGCTGCATCGGCAGCTGGGCAATTGCACTGCTGGTTAACGCCGGGGTGCCCGTGGTCGTCTATGACCTGAGCAAAGATCAGAGCCGGCCGCTCTTGCTGCTGGACAAGGCGCTGCTCGATAAGGTGACCTGGGTGTGCGGGGACATCGCTGATACCCAGGCAGTCTCCGATGTGGTATCTGCGCATGGTGTGGAATCGATTATTCATCTGGCCGGGCTGCAGGTGCCGTTTTGCAAAGCCGATCCCGCAGCTGGTGTTAATGTAAATGTGCTGGGCACAATCAATGTATTGGAAGCCGCAAGGCATGCCAATCTAAAACGGGTGACATATGCAAGTTCGATGGCAGCGGTGAGCTTCCTGCCCGGTGCCGCATGGCTCGAAACCCTGTACGGCGCCTATAAGGTCTGCAATGAGATGACAGCACGGGTCTATATGCAGGACTGGGGTGTGCCCAGCGTGGGCATTCGTCCGGGCGTGGTCTATGGTGTAGCCCGGGACCAGGGTCTGAGTTCCAAAACCACCATTGCCATTCTGGCTGCTGCAGCAGGCAAACCGTATACAGTGCCGTTCACCGGGCCGGTTTCGGCACTCCACGCAGGTGAAGTTGCTTCAGCCTTCATCCGGGCAGTTTCGGCAGACCGCACTGAAGCAAAGGTATTTGATATAAACGGTCGATCCACGTCGGTCGCTGAAATGTTGAATATTATAGGGGAAATTTCCCCCGAAGCTGATCTTGGCATGACTGGAGAGGACCTGCCATTCCCGGCCGATCTTTCAGATGAGCCGATTATCAATTACCTGGGTGACTTTGGGCAGGTGCCGCTGGAAACCGGTATACGTAATACCTATAAAGCCTTCCAGGACCTGCTATCCCGGGGGTTGATATCAGTTGACACCATATGCTGAAGACGATTGTTACCGAATATAGTAATGGGCTGACTTGGTACCAAACCTTTCAGAATGGGAGTGATAGTTATGAATTTAAAAAGCAGAAATATGGAATCAGGTATGTGGAATGAATAAAACCTGCTAAAAATGAAACTGATCCGGCAGCGGTTTGATATCCTACCGGCCGTGAATGTTGTGGCTGAACTGGAACGGGAATGCTGCCGGAACCTTTGCTGAAAAGGCGTTTATGAGCAGTAAAGAGCGGAAACATTCAAATTCTCTATCCCTTAACATGCAGTATCTCGAAATTGACAACTCACCCGGATTTCCAGGAGCTGTTTGTCGATTGGATGGCGTTTAACGGTCTTGATTAGTCCACTTGTATTCTCTTAAAAAATAATATTCTATAACCCTATTAATAGAGAACCGTTCATGTTTTTCTGATCCGTTCAACAATTGATTTGTTTTTTCATCCATAGGGAATGCCCAGATAAATCCTATGGGGATAACGATTGGTGCATTAAAACGAAGAATAACAAAGAGAAGAAATTCCTCTGCTTTTCTGCAGAGGAATTCAGGCGCTGAGAGCGAGTCTTTTGTCTATAACGACCCAGGATGAGGCCCTATTTATAGGCATTCACTGGTATTTTAAAGACTCAGTCCAGACAAGATTCGGGAACCCCAATATGTAGTATATGAATATTTTTCAGTTTTGAAATTTTGATTCCACTATATGAGCCTCAACCGCTGTCACAAGCCAATCTTGCACTGTAATTTTTATAATATATACATCACATTTTAGCAGGTTCTTGGAAAATATTTTTCCGGGCCTGGAGCAAAATCTGCTATATCTCCAACTTGACTTACCAAAATCATAAT
>Ga0307987_1000238_pt1 | contig 34075 bp, 25 predicted proteins | sample EllFjometagen181_FD_203157 | JGI IMG/M metagenome (GOLD analysis project Ga0307987, IMG submission 203157) | Marine microbial communities from Ellis Fjord, Antarctic Ocean - #181 | ecosystem: Environmental > Aquatic > Marine > Unclassified | place: Southern Ocean | collected 2014-10-08 | reverse complement strand
TGAAAGTTTCATGTCTGATACTGTAGTAAAGAAACTCGCTTATCATATTCCATTTTACAGACAGCAGGAAATGATGAGCTGTGTAAATATTGAGATTGAAAGACAGACATTAAGTTCGCTGTTTATTAATTTAGGACAGCACCTTAAACCATTATATTATGTTTTAAAAGATGCAACATTTGAAAGTGGTTATCTGCATACGGATGATACACCTGCAAGAATGCTAAAACCAGGTAACGGTAAAACAGTGGAAGTAAGAATGTGGGCTTATGAATCTGCTGGTCCAAACGCACCTCCTTATATCGTCTATGAATTTTCTGAAAATCATAAATATGAACATCCAATAAATTTTATGAAGGGCTTTAATGGTGTTATACATGCTGATGCTTTTGGTGCATACGTAAAATTGGATAAGGATCCAGGCAGCTCAATCAGCTGGGCAGGTTGCTGGGCACATGCAAGGCGTCATTTTTTTGAAGCTGAAGCTGGAGATCAGGAACTTAAAAAGTATATTCTTGAAACAATAAGTGAGATATACAAATTTGAGAAAGTTGCCTGGTTGAATAGTGCAGCAACAAGACTTGAAATCAGGGATAAACTGGAAAGACCACTGGTTGATGAAATTTTTAATAAACTTTGGCATAAAGTAAATACAAATATTCTGCTTCCGAAGGAAAAACTTACAAAAGCAATCAATTATATGCTTAACTATGAGAAAAATTTCAGAATGTATCTCGATGACCCTAATTTAAAAATCGATAACAACAGTGGCGAGAGAGTTGTCAGGAAGATCGTAATTGGAAAGAAAAACTGGATGTTTGTAGGAAGTCCTAGAGCAGGTGAATCAATGGCAATCCTATATTCTTTTGTTCAATCATGCAGAGCTCTCAAGATTAATCCTCAAGAATATCTGGAGGATATATTCAAAAAACTACCTTCTCATCCTCATAAAAACCTAAGTGAACTTCTGCCGGATCAATGGAAAAAGGCAAAAGATCTGCAAAATGTTGATAATAGTTTAATATAACTGCCTTTTTTTATTGAATAATGGTCTCAAATTTACGCTTACTGAGATAGTATAGGTAATATATTCTTTAAAATATTCAAAGAATTTTAATATTAATCAGAGAGATAATTATAAGGGAGGACACAATAGAAAAACACATGAAAAGAATTCAAATCAATTAAAAATTTCTACAGACATCATAAAATCAATGACAAATGTCTGTAGAATAAAATCGTATATTTGGAAATAAATATACGATTCATTCATAATTCTTTAACACACTCAATTTCTTCAATAGTTTGATTATTATTATTTACGAGCTAAGAAAATCATTCAATTTATTACGGGTTTTTATTAGATTCTCTTTTAAATCTAGTCTATCAGGATGTTCATTAAATAATTTTTCCTCAATATTCAATGTTTGTTTATAAAACTTTACTGCATCTTCCACTTGACTGTTATCTTTGTAAAATCCTGCCAAGTTTCGACAAGTGGCAGCTAGACTTTGGGCTATATTCAGTTGTCCATGGTTTTCTTCGTATAGCAATTTTTTTATCCTGATTGCTTGTCGATATAACTTCTTTACTTCTTCTTTTTGACTACCATACCTATTAATAAATTTAGCTAAATGATTGCATGTAACTGCATAATCTAGAGCAGCTGTTTTATTCTTAGGATGTTTATCATATAACTGGCTCAAAAGATCCAATGCTTGACGATACAGTTTTCCCACTTCTTTAACCTGATTTATATCTTCAAGGAAACCAGCGAAATTAATAAATGCGTTACCCAAACTACAAGCTATATCTATACGTTCAGGATACTTCTCATGCAATTGTTTATCAATTTTAAGGACATTTAAAAACAACCCTTTTGGTTCATTCGGCTCACCGTAGATTTGGCTTAGACACAATGCCAAATTGTTAGAAGTAGTGTTTAAATCTTGGGTAAATTCAACTCTTTCAGGATAATCTTTATTTAGTTTTTTTCTAATTTGAAGAGCACGTCGATATAGTTTTTCTTTCTCTTCAGCATATAATTTGTCATCAAGAGATCCAGCCAAATTGTCACAAGCTAAGCCCAATCCAGAAGTTATATCAACAATTTCAGGGTGTGCTTTATGCAAAAGCTCAATACTCGTAAGAGTTTGTCGAAAAAGTTTCTCAGCTTCTTTTACCTTACAATTGTTATAATAATATAATGCAATGTTATTATAAGAAGTATTCAATTCTATAGCGATATCAACTCTTTCAGGATGATCTTTGTATAGTGTTTCTCGAATTTCAAGAGCACGCTGATAAAGTTTTTCAACCTCTTCTGCAAATCCGTAATTTGTAAGAAACACAGCCATGTTATTGCATATAAAACTAACATCTAGTGCAATACCTACATTTTCGGGATGACTGTTATATAAACCTTCGATAATTTCGAGGCTCAGTCGATATAATTTTTCTGATTCTATTACTTCACCATTGCGTTTTAAAAAACCTGCCAGATTGCAACTAGTAACAATCAGGCTTTGAACCATATCCACACGATCAGGGTATTCTATGTGCAGTTTTATTTCGAGATCAAAAGAATTTCGATATAGTTTTTCTGCTTCTATTACCTTACCGCGGTCATTTAGAAATAGAGCAATATTATTACAAGTAGTGCTATAACTTTGAATTATATCTATGCGAGCAGAGTTTTCTCTGTATAATAACTTTCTTATATCTAAAGAATTTCGATATAGTTTTTCTGCTTCTATTACCTTACCATATTCTTTAAGAAACAGAGCCAGATTATTGCATGAGGCACCATAACTTTCAGCAATATCCACACGATCAGGATACTTATTGTACAATTGTTCATTAATTCTTAATGCCTTGCGATGAAGTTTCTCCACTTCATCAGCCTGACCATGTTTATTAAGAAATAGTGCTAAAAAGTTGCATGTTATTGCAAAGTCATGATCTAATTCAACATTTTCATAGTTCTTATTATATGCAATTTCCAAAATATTGAAAGCCTGTCTATATAATTTTTTCGTTTCTTTAAGCTGATCATAATCCTGGAGTAAAATAGCTAACATGCAACATGTTGCAGCAAAATCTCCAATTATGTCTACATTGTCTGGTTGCTCTTCATTCAACAATTTAAAAATATTAAGAGCTTGTCGATAGAATTTTCCTGCTTCTTCGAATTCTCCCAAATCCATAATTAATCCTGCCCATTTTCTGCATATAATGGCATAATCATGTCTCAATTTAACACTCTCAGGTTGATCAACACATAGTTTTTTACGAATTTTTAGAGCACATTCATAAGCTCTTTGTGCAGTTTTTTGCCACTTGTAATCTGATAGATTATTTGCAACAACTATAAAAAAATCGCCTAGATTTTTACTATATATTTCGTCAAAGTTTGTTTTCCATAATTTCTGTACCGTTGAATTATCCTGTCCATCTATTTCGAGTATGGATTGAATAGCCGGATAAAGAAATTTTTCATGAATATCAGCACCAAAATGGGTAGCCAATTCAAGAATAAGTTTCCCTACTTTGTGTGGATTTGCCTTTTGTAAACGAATCATAAGATTAATGCAACCACCATAAACTAGCGATAGTTTTTCAGCCTGAAGTAAAAGATTTTGCCAGTAAGAAATTTCATAAAAAGAAGCATTACTTCTATAATTTTCTTCCAACCAAAGTTCACTAAGTAAATATTCCGCCAGACCATCATGAGAGAACTTAAGAGCAGGAAGTTTCAGGTCAAAGTTTTTATCAATTATATCAATTCTTACCAATACACCTTCATTGAGTAAATATACAAGTGGAGACCCAGGTTCATTATCAATATCCTTAATAGAAAAATCATCCAGTGTTGGAGATTCTGTACCTAAAAGCAACATTATTCTGAGAATCTTTTTTGTAAATCCCCACCTTTCAACAGACTCTTTTGGTATTTTATTTTCTAAATATTTATTATAAATATCAGGTAATACAAGATTATTAGGCAGGTAAGTGTTACAATAACCCTCACAAGCCAGGCGCATCATATATGGATGTCCAAGTAATTGGCAAAGTCTTGTATTATTTACTAGGTCATCCGGAGATGTGAGAGGTCCATTATTATGTTTGTAATGTTCATAAGCAAGTCTGATTTCCTGAGTATTCCATTTGCACATTTCAATCCATGCTTCAATATGGCCATCTTTATTTTTAGCTGCATTCTCGAAATCATGATAGTGAAATTTAACATCAGGCAGAATACTTTTACCTTTGAAGTCTTTTATATATGTAGGTAAATATTCAATACGAACAGTATAAAGTATTTTAAGATTTATAACTTTATACTCCCATATTTCACTGATTAAACGTTGTATAATATCATAGAGTCGTTTTCCTCCTGTACCACTCTCATATTCGTTTACTCCTTCAAGGATTATTACTAGTTTAGTATTCCATCCTTCTCCCTGAAATTCCTCGGGTTGTCCAAATTCATATAGTTTTTTCTTGAAATCACACCATTTACCTGCTATGTGAATATGCTGCATTATTTCCTGCATAAGATCTGCAGGTTTGTTCACTCCTCTACTTATGTTCACGACAGGCACAGGAAGAATCATTATTAAATCATTTTTTTCGCATATCTCATCATCAACAACAGTAATATAATTAGAAACCTGCTTGCAAATTTCCCAACTTTTCCCTATACCTGTTGAACCGGTTACAAGCATAGCAGGCTCTTTACATTCAAAAAACGTTTCAAAATGATTCTTTAAGTCATTACGTGATATAAACACTGAATTATCAAAATCTGATCGTTTGACTTCTTCAGCTAAAAACAATTTACATGCATGTACAGTCCTGTCTTTTATTGTTTCTACATTACAGGCAATTGCAGGAATATCATCAATGGTAATACTTCTGAGTAAAAAAAGATGTCCAAGGTTTTTAATATTAAGATTAGATATAAGTTTATCCTCTATATAACCCATACCTGTATAAATTATTTTCCGTCCAGTGTCACCGGCATAAATCTGCACTCTGTCTCTTTTTAATAATTCTAGACTATAATCAAGTCCCTGCTTATGAATAGTAAGAGGTGAAAGGGGTTGAAAACGCTGTTTCTTCTCATTTACCATAATAAATTCAAAAGGACCAAACTCCCAGTTAATTTCAGGGTGTATCTTAAGATCAAAACCAAGGGCTAGTTCATTACTCACTAGATCTTTACTTGAAAAATAAGGAATGTCCAATCTCCACGATTCAACATCTTCCAACATAGTGAGAGGACGTTCAAGCATATACAATACAATTCCATTAAACCAGTTAGCATCCTTTAGGAGTGGAAGGAGTTTATCAAATCCTTCACGGAGTATACCTGGTATGTGTTCAGGACTATTGCCTCTGTTTCCATGAGTAGTTGCAAGATCATTTCGAAGTTTTACAAAACTGTATAAACGGTTTGGAATAGATAACTTTTTATCAGTATAAGTTCTAAAAAATTGATCCAGTAACGGTTCTATATTACCCTTTGGAGTAAGAACGTTTTTTATTCGCGACATCCAATCAATCCAAATGCCAAAAGAAGGAGAACGTAGTTTCCCAAGAGAATCATTCAGTAAGCGTATTTGGTCTTCCTGGAGTTCAACAGTATCGTGTGATAAAAGATAATCCATCACAAGAGAGAGACTGGTCAATCTTAAAAAATTTTCAAAGGATTGCAGTAGCCAGTTCACCCAAAGACTATCAAAATTTGCAGGATCACGCCTTTTCCCTTCATCATCAAAACAGATACGCCAAAGCGGATGTGAGATTGGATAAGGCATCCCTTTTTCAAGAAAACTATCCAGTTCTTGTGCGGCATTTAATGTTTCTTTTGAACAATTCAACTGTTTAACTATCTGAAATAATTGAGAATCCACAATAATATCTCCTTTAAATAAATTTATAGTAAGCCTTTGAATCAAAAAAGGTTATTTAATTAAGTTTAAACCTATCAATCTTAGTATGTAAACATAATAGTTTCAAGTAATTGGCCTATTATATACTCTCAGTTTTTTTGCTTTCGTTCTTAAGACAAATTTATTCATAATCATTCACTTTCTAATCATTTAGTTTTTTAATCAATGCTTATTAACCTAATCTATAAGGAGAGATATATGTAATATTCCGAAATTGAAATAACTATTATCTATTATATTTTGACATTCTATAACCTGAACTAAGTCTGTATTTTCTTCTACGTGTCCATAGAATTATAACAACAACTCCAAAACCTAAACACAATAGTATCAATCCGACTTTAACTGCTTTTGACATATTAAAATTCTCCTTTTATTATTTTTCTTATATACAATAATAGTTAAGACAGTGTTTAATAATATTTCCGAACATTTAAGGAATTTTAAAGGAATTAAGACTAATGTAGATCAAGCTTCCAGCTTGATAAAAAGCTTATGCTACATTTTTATAAGGTATTTTTGTTTTTGAAAATTGTTGTGTCTCAATTGAGGCTAGGTCAGGTGATAAAATATCGAAAAATGGATTGACTTGAGTATAGTTTAAAAAAGACAGCTTATAATACCGGAAGTTAAACGATATAAATTGAAGTATTGTATTATAAAATAACCTATTTTTTTAAATTTTGGTTTATTATCAATTTCCCATAAGTTTCGGATGGTTCTTTCTATTTCCTCTTTTATTATTGATTCCTGATTATTCACTTCTTCTTTTAATTTATAAGAAAGTTCAGTGATATATTCCCTTACATTCATTTGAGCTAATTTTTTAGTAAGCAATAGTGGAACAACTAATAATGGCAGCATGTGTGCTATACATCCTAAACCAATACGTAATGCCTGTTTTAATTCAGGTAATTCCATATTGCAGAATGATAAATTTTCTTCTCCTACTTTGACTGAAATCGCAGAAGAAGAATCGAACATTTTAATTGTTCTTACCATCTCCTCCTGTATAACCACAGCCATGTCTTTACTCAATTCTTCTATGAATTTTTCAAGTTTTTCATCCTTCAGGTTATCAATAAATTTTTTGGCTCCCCATATACCAACTTTTCTCCTTGCTTTATAGTGTTGTTCAAGAATCCACTGATCAATATATTCGTGGGCAAGTTCAATGGAACGCTGCGGCAATCTACCTATAATAGCACTCCAAAAGTTACTGCATATCTCTTTTTTAAGATCCTCAATTCCAATTTTTCTTATTTTTTGACCAACTATAGTTACTTTCTCTTCACAGCAGGTATTAACAAAAGTTACAGATTTTTCAGAAATTGAGCTCTTCAGTACAGTATATTGCAACTTCTGAAGATCATTCTTTGAAACCTGATCAGCTTTATTCAGCACTACAATAACATGATATCCATTTTCAATCAGCATTTTCATGGTATCAATTTCAAATTTTTCAACACGTGCGCTGCCTGCTCCAATACAGTAAATTACTGTATGAAACCAACTTTCAAGAGGTGTTTTAAGAGAGCGTTCTGAAAGTTCAACTTCAAGTATATTTTTCCATTCGGCTGAGTTTCCAGTCTCCAGTCCCCATGAATCTATAAGTGTAATAGGAGTAGAATTGATGTGGGTATCACAACGATGGAATCCCTTTTTTGTAACAGGAAGCCCTACACCAACTTTCATTATTTTTTTCCAATTAATGTATTTATCAGTGTACTCTTACCTACACCTGCCTTACCTATAACAACTATATTATATCTTGCTTTAATCATATTTACTTTTTCAACTCCTTGTTCAATATTTTTTTATATTTCCACCTAGAAGACTTAATCGTCTGAAAAGAATTTGATGCAAGTTTACTGAACTCAGCTGAGACCCTCTCTAGATCCAATGCTATACTGCTGTCACCTTTTTCAAGCGTTTCTGCATAATACTTATGACAAATAGTTACCGTAGTAATTCCCATGGCGACAGTAATAACTGAACCAACAGTCCCATTAACTAATCCACCTGCTATCGTACCTATTCCGGGGAAATACTTCATAATTGTACCGGCAGTTGTTACACCTAACAGTGCTGTAAAACTTGTAGTTAAAGCAGTTTTTAATATTCCAAGTTCTTTAGTTTCATATATATAAATAATAGAGGCAAGCATAGCCCCCTGGGAAGCTAATAGTAGAGGTGCATCTGAAAATGGAATAGGAATAAAACCAATTCCAAAATTCAGTGTAGAAGTTCCGGATACCACAGCAAGAGCTTTCAGTCTTTTAAGCTTTAGATTAACTCTTTGTGCTTTTATAAATGCTAGATGAATAGTTTTTGGCAGTTGCTCATTAGACCAGTTTATCAAATTCTCCAGTTCAAGATAACCATTTCCGGGAATATTTAAATTAGTAACTGAAAAAACTGCACTGTTTCCAATACTCTTCTTTACAATGCTGATGAGTTGATTCAAATCTTTTCTTGAAACAAGATCACATTTGGCGAGAACTACAGCAAATGGAATATTGTTTTCTCTAAAACGCCTACACATATCTATATCAACAGAAACAATTCTTCCACCCGAGGCATCAATCACATACCATGCAAAATGTACTCTGTCTTCAGGTGAACCTTTACCATGACCAGAAATAAATTTAAAAGTTTCTTCTCGTGAAACAGGATTAATATCAGTATCCACTTCATATCCAGCTGTATCATACAGTACTATCGGAACATCAGCATCCGTGTATTTTGTAAGATTGGCGGTAATAGGTTCTCCTATCCCTGTTTCTGCAATCTTTTTGCCGAATACAGTATTTACTAATGATGATTTACCAACCCCTGTTATACCTGTAATCAATATATTAGGTTTCTTTATTCTACTGGTCAATTTGTTTAATTCCTGTTCGATTTTCCTGCTTAGACTTGATGTATTCATAATTATATTTCCCTTATTAATTAATATTTATCATTTTATATTTATACTTAAGACTCAGTCATTCTCTATTTCCGAAAATTGTTTTAATTTTCTTTAAAATTAATTGCTTTGTTCTTTATCTATATGTTTTATCAAAGAACATATTAATGATTAAGCCCACATTGACATCAAAATCCGAATGAATTTGTTTTAACAAACCAGTAAAATAGGACTTGTCCGCCATAGTTCTAAGAACGTCGGAGGGACCAAACAGAATTATCACCATGAAGCGAAGAAGAAAAGAAGAACAGGAAGTAAATGGAATGAAATAATGGCTAAGAAAAATGTGAGATGAAATTATAATATTTTCACTCGCATATTACGAGTGCTGGGAATATTGAAATCCTACATGAGTTGCAAATTTTCTATATAACTGGTGTGAATTAGTATTAGAAGTAGATTTGGATTTAGATCCTTTGAAGTAATGGAAACGGCATTATATCATCAGCAAGGACATCTGAAGGAGCCAACATTTTCTCATGAATTTTGGTAATAAAAAACTCAAATTATTTTGACACCAAATAATTTGAGTTCAAGTACACAAGAAAAAACCCATCAATTTGGGCGAAGAGTCAAAAATATTTAAAAACTTTTTTAACAATAATTATAGGGCAGAATAGAAATTGGTCCTATTCCTTTATAGTCTTTATTTTCCATTATCATTATTTGTTCAAATATACCATATATTTGCCAGTTTTTAATTAATCGTTCATTTGAAAAATTATTCAGCTCTTTTAATAATTTATTATCAATTTTTTTACAGTTCTTCCAATGGTATTGAAGCTGAAAAACAAGAATAATTACTTTTATAATATTATTTGTCCATTCTTTATTATTCAATAAATTTTGTACAGTATTTACCTCAACCCCCATAAGCAGCAAATAACCCAGAATCTGTTCATATGGATGTTTATGAGGAAATGTTTTAACAGCAATGTTTACTTTAGAGTTATCAACTAAAGATGTAATATTCTTTTTTGTTAAAAAGCAAAGTTTCATTATAGCCGATATTCTATATAATTCGTTTGAAGCAATTTCGTCAGGATGATCAAAAAAATCATTCATTATATATTCTATTTTTCGATCATCAATAAGTTCAATTCCTGCATCTTTAATCTTAGAAAAATCATCTTCCAGTATAGCTTTCTGCATATACCCATGGGCTCTGTAAATTGATTGACGTTCAATGTCGTCATTATTGTCAAAAAACATTTCAGACATTTCTGAGAATTCTTTGGCATCATTGTTAACTTTTGCAAAATCAGAACCTTTGTTATAGAAATAATCAGAGTGACATTGGAAGAAAAGAGACTGTGAATAATTGCCGTATAAAGCGCCGATATATCGTCCTGTAAGAGGTTCAGTACTGAACGGATTTCCTTTCATTACATCAAATTTGTCAATAATTGGTTTTATTTTTGAAATAGCTTTCTGATATTCAAAAATATTCTGATAAGCTATTGATATTCTGTTATAAAGATTAGCAATATCAGCCCAGCAGTCAGGTTCATTAAAAAGTGATTCAGCAATTTTTTGAGCCTTTGTTACATGAATATTATCAGCTTCAAAATTTCCAAGATGATTATGAGCTTCAAGCCAGTTGCCCGCAGTCTTTAGATAATATTTATTTAATGTTTTGTCATCCAGTTCTTTTATGTTTTTTTCTTTTTCCAGAATAAAGAATAACAACTCACAAATAATCAGTACAAAATCAAAATTCCTGATTTTTAGATAATCTTCACAATAATCCAGAAACTTACTTATTTCGTGGTTCCTATCGATTACATCATATTTTAAAAGCTTCAACGAATAATCAGTAAATAAGTTATAAGTTTTCTGTAATTGAGTTTTTGTAAATCTAGATACTAAATCATCAATAATAGCTGTAGAGATCAGTGAGTTATCTTTTGAAAAAGATACTTGGTCTTCTCCCTTGGTATGTGCTTTTGTATTTCTGATTGGTGATATTGATTGCTGTCTATTAAATTGATACATCTCAGTACCCCCCAAAGTTTTTTCGACCCTATCAACCAGAGGAATCCAGAAACATACTTTGTTGTTTACCTCAATTAGTCCTTTAAGCCATAAACATGTCAGAGAGCAGGTGGGAATATTTGTCTGACCAATAAATAATTTTGCTGAATTGCCATATCCAAGTGCTCGTTCAGAATAGTAAGACTCTTTCCCTTCATTACGCCATTTTGGTTTGTATAATTGTAAAAGTTCTTTTCCAGCCTGTTCGCAAATAAGAAGAACTTCTCCTTGTTCCTCATAGCTTAAATTACACTCAGGGTGATCAGGCCATCCATCAATGTTGCACTTGATCAGTTTCATATCATCACGTGTACCAAAAACACCTACTTCATCAATGTACTGTTTCAATATTACTATTTTACCATTTAATTCCATTTCATCCAGGCATTGGTAGGCACGTTCCCTTGCTTTTTCTACTCCATAATAAAAAACAAATAAAAGTTCACATTTCTGTAACATTTCTCGCTGGGTAATAGTTAAGGTGGTTCTCTTATTGTCTAACGACTGACCGCACCAAGTTTTTAATATTCTCGTGAATTGACCTGCAGTATTAATAAAATCATCAAAGAAAACAATTACAGGACTATCCACATCACGATCATGAATAATGTCCAAGAGTTTCGGTAGAGTAGCAGCATAATTAGATAGGTTATTTAATGAACTCATAATTCTAGCTGAACTTTCAGTTTCTTCACCGAAGCAGGTATAGTATATTTTTTGTTCTGATATTTTATCTTTAATCTCAGGATTAAATAAATAATTCTGACAGCATTCAAGAATATATTCATCTGATATAAATTCAAGTTTACGTAGAATATCCGGCAAAGGACCATGTTCTTTTAATAAACCAAAAAAATTACCAATCCAATTATTAATTCTTGATTTAGCTTTATCAAAGCCTAAACGCTGTCCTTTTACTTTAAAAGTTTTTATTTTATTAGCAGCAATTTCAATTACTTTATTTGTCTCTTGATTATTATGTATCCAAAGACTTATATCATCCATTATTTCATTTATACAAGTATTACGTGCTGACTCCCGGCAATAGAGTGGATTGAAATCATAACCACGATATATTTGAGTTAGAAATGCAGTGAATTTGGCTATATTAAGTACATCAGGACGTTTACGATTTTGCCATGGTGTTCCTTTTTTTGGAGTAAATATTGTATAGTCAGATACAATTCCATATTCTGCTAAATAGATAACACCTTGCATAAGTTCTTCTATAGGCTGAGCGCCGAGTACAAAACCGCAACGGACATTACCCCAGCCGAATATTTTAACAGCATCTTTCATTTTCTGTAAAAAGTCGTTATACGGCATGAGATCATTTTTATCCGGACAAATTTGCGAATAACGTTTTTCCGTGAATACTTCAAGATTAAATATAACCTTTTTACACCCCACATTGTAGGCCTTTTTCATATAATCATTGTTCCATGGCGGTAGAATATTTAAATAACTGTCAGAAATTTCATTTAAAGGTTTTACTGCATTAATAGCATTGATCAGATCAAGCATGTATACCCATTCTCTGTCAAGGTCAGGAAGGTTGCCTGCCATCAGATGAAGATGAAAATGAGGAGAAATATTTTCTTTGAGAACCAGTTTATATGCTTTCTTAAGACCTTCAAAGTATCTTTCCTGACAATCTGCTAACCATAAATCTATATTATCATTATATTTTATCCTCAAATCATTTAAACTGGGACGGCCAAATGTTTCTCCCGACCTGGATGCACATGAATCACAAAATTTACACTGTTTACCTGTAAACCATCCGTGACATCCATCATAACCAAGTATTGCCACACGATCAGAACCAATAACTTGAACATAGTTGTCAGCAGGACATCCATCAATTTGAATGTTATGTGTAGAACGACGTAATGGCAAATCGCAATATATCTCTATATTAAGCTCTTCCGCTACTATCAAAGTCTTATCTTTATGAATCATGAGTTTAAATGGAGAGTTTTCAGAATAGTTGACTTTTACAACACTTCTACCAGAACTATGAATAAGAAATATTTCTTCTGGTATCCATGGATAGTCTTTTGTTTCTCTATCAACAAGCACTCCATTACTGAGTCCGGTATTCTTTTTACAACGCTTAGTTCTATAATTCTCAGGATATCCTTTGAACGTTCTAGCTAATTCTGCTCCATCAATATAGAGTCCATAACTAACAATAAGCATTTTTATTGTTGCAACTTCAGAATTAAGAATATTTTTAACTTTTTCAAATATTTCTTGCATAATTAACTCCTTGACATGAAACGAAATCATTTTTCCGTTAGTCATTATAATCTTTTTGTTTAAATTCAATATATAAACTGTTATCACTAAATCTGACATAGAGAAACTTATGGAAATAGCTGTATGAAAAGCTTGCTAGAAAAACAAGGTTTGGACGGATTGTAGTATATAGAATACTTATGATATCTTTCCAATTATCTGGTTTCCTAAAAACTTCAGTACCAACAGCTGTAATATTCTCTAAATTTACTCCCAGTTTTTGTACTTCTAATATATGACGTTTAATAAATTGAATAGTTTATATAAGTTTTTAATTTTAAGCTCGTATCTACCATTTTTTTTACAATTAAACCATTGCCAAGTTCAGTAAATTATCCAAAGTTTTTGAATAAATCAAAGCTAAAACCATTCTCTTTAAAATCTGATATATCACCTACTATTAACCGTGATGCCCTCGTACCTAAAAAATCCATATTCAATAAAAATTTCCCTTTCAAAAAACTTCATCGCAGATATTTCATCAAATATCAACAATAATTATAAGGCAAAATAGATATAGGACCTATTCCTTTGTATTGCTGTTTTTCCATCTTGTTCAACTGTTCAATTACTCCATATTTTTTCCAGTTTTTTATCAGCCTTACATCTGAATATTTATTTAATTTATTTAATAAAGCACTGTCTATTTTTCCTTTAGAATTCCAATAGTACTGCATTACAAATATGATAGTTATCAGCTCTACAATATTACCTCCCCAATCTAAAGTTTCTATAAGTCTTATAACTGTATTTGTTTCTTTTCCTAAAAGCATCAGATATCCCAATATCTGTTCAAAAGGATGTTTTGGAGGAAAAGATTTTATTGCTTTATTAATTAGCTTGTTATCTATAAAATCCAATGCATGTTTTTCATTTAGGTAATCAAACTTCAGAAAAGCCGCAACTCTATAAAGATCGTTTGATAGTATTTTTTCAGGATTTTTAAAAAAGTTTTTAAGCATATCTGAGGCATTTCTGTCCCTTAAAAGTTCTCTCAAAGCAGAATCCATTTTAGAAAAATCATTCTTAAGAACAGCTTTCTGCATGTAACCGTGAGCTCTGTAAATTGACTGCCTATCAATATCTTCCTGATCTTCAAAATACATTTCTGACATTTCTGAATATTCAATAGCTTCATCATTAGATCTTTCAAAATCAGCTCCACCAGTAAAAAAATAGCCGGAATGACACTGAAAAAAAAGTGACTGGGAATAATTGCCGTACAATGCCCCAATATATCTTCCTGTAAGAGGTTCATTACTGAAAGGATTTTTTGACATATTATCAAAATGATCAATAATAGGCTTTATACGCTCAGCAGCTTTTTCATATTCGAAAATATTCTGATATGCTATGGATATACGATTATAGAGATTGGCAATATCAGACCAGCAATCTGTATAGCTTTTTAGTTCATCAGCGATCTTTTCGGCATTACGAATATATTCATTATCAGCTTCAAAATCACCTATATGATTATGAGCTTCAAGCCATAATGTTGCAGACTTTATATAATAAATTTTTAAAGTTTTTTCTTCAATTTCATCTCTCGATATTTCCATATCATTTATATAAAACAGAAATTCAGCCACAGTAAGAACAACGTCGTAACTTCTTTCATCTAAACATGCATGACAGTAATCAATAAATTTACTTATCTCATATGCTCTGTCATTTGAATTATATTTTAACAGTTTGTTAAAAAAGCCGAAAAATATTTCATTTTTCAAATTATCTGAAATAAGCTGTTCACTGCTAAACTTCCGAAGCAAATCATTTAATATTACATCTGATATTAAAGAGTTGTCACGTACAATTTTAGTAAGTTCTTTTTCAACTATTTTTGTCTTTGTAACGGTCTTTGTTACAGTCTTAGTTAAAGTTTTATCACCAAGACCTCTAATTACTTTCTCATGAATTTTTTTTGCATTTTTAACTTCGAAATACCCTAGAGGAACTGTTTCAATACAATGTGGAATAACAGAGTCTTTATCAGAAAAATAATCCGTTTGTTTTTCTAAATCGCAAAAGTAAGTGTTAGCGTATAGATCTGTTAAAGCTATAAGGACATTTTCACCTTTGGGGAAATTAAGAATTCTCAGCTTAGGTTTTAACACATTTTCGTTGGAGCATTTTTCGAAAATTATATTTTTGAAAACATTACTGTTAAATCCTGTTCTGTCTTCCAAAAATATTTCAAAAGATGCATTATCATAAGCTAATATAAAACTTCTCAATGTTAAAAAAAGAGTATGAACAAGAAATGGAAAATAAATATCATAATCGGATTTAGATTTTAGTTCTGTCTTTACCAGATTTAGCTTTAGTTTGTTTGTAAAAAAATCCGAAAATAATTTTAACAGTGCCTTCTTTTTGTTTTCGTTTAAATTAGTAGTATGAAAGGTTCTGTAGTTTAAATTATTCGCTTCAAATCTATCTGTTACTTCATCTAAGATCTTATGGTATCCGCCTTTTTCATCTTCAATATGAGTGATAACTGAAATAACATGATACCCGGTAGAGTTCATATCACCGCTTTCATCTATAAATAATCGTAATTTAGTATTCATAATACTTCTCTATATTTAATTTTTTCAGTTGAAATCATACCACATCCAGATGAGGCGTGTTTACCTATATGAAAATGAGATGAAGCCTGTAGCAAAGCAACGATTGAAGGAGATAAATTTAAATAACAGAAATATCCTGTAATGCCTCCAAGTCGAATCACTCTATTTTGAGTTTTGGAAAATCTTTTATCTTCCACAAAGTCAAGATTAGAATAAGACATTCTGCTAAATGCCGTTTCAGCTAAAGCATACTGCAGGTCTAATTTTATTTTATTACCATAATATTCACTTAATTTGTTTAATCTTAAAACTGATGCTTTAACAACGTGTCCAAGTGTAATTCTATTTTTATTTATCCATTTTCCATTCCTCGATTTCAGAAGTAATGGATGTGTTAAATTGATTCTTAAATCCTGATAATCATCAAAGTCAAAACTAAATTTTAATGGCGTAATATCACAAAAGAAAATTTTTTTTATTTCAGCACCCTCTTCAGAAAAAGAACAATTTTCTAATTTTGCTAATAAGTTCACTAATGTATTTAAAAATTCATCATCTAAACACCATGTTTTAATTCTGAAAGGTAGAGAAGAACTTCGCTTATATTTTGTAACCATGGATTCAAACAGACAGGCTGACGGCTGTGAGCCTCCATCTCCGGGTTTAAAATACTCCTGTGCATAATGAATATTACTCTTAACTAACAAATTTCCTGCAATACCTCTAATAGTCGCACTGGACATAGGTTTAATCTTAGCAGGTTGATTAAACAGAATCATACCTTCTACAGATTTAATATTCAATCCACTTAATAATTTATTTAGCTGCTCCTGAAATAAATTCATTAGTTAAAACAACTCCCTATCCGCCATGACAAAATTGGTTCACTGAATTTCTGGCCAAATCCTCTGTTTGAATTATTATCATATTCACGATATACTGCTAAATATGCACGGCCATTAATATTTGCATCATTTTCAGTAACCGGTATTTCTCTACGGTTATATTTATGATTCTTAGATTCAAAATACTCAAAATCTATGTCAGATTTATCTTTTTGAATATTAACGCACTCTATAATTCCCCAACCTCTTTTACGACCGCCACCAATACGCATACTATTAATTATTTCAATAATATTTTTCTCTCCCAGCGATAACTTTTTGTCATTAATAATAATAGATGCCGGAAGAGAAAGATAACCTTTGAATGTAACAGGAATATTTTTTTTAAAACCATCGTTAACATATTGGGAAATCATGTCTGTTGTATGTAAAGATGAGTCATCTGTTGCCATTCTTTCCGGATTTGTCGCATTGCTGGCTACAGAACACAATAATAGTGAGTTCATTTCAGATTCTGTTTTAGAGAATTTCTTATTTACAATAATCCAATCACGAAGATTCTTTTCAAAAACAGGCTTTAAATCACTCTTTCCTCCATCCAGCGAAGGGAAAAAGGTAGAAAAATCATTCTTTTTCAAACTATTGCCAACTTGTAAATAAATATCTTTGCCAGGCATTATAAAATGCTTTTGAACGAGAGTTGAAACAAATGCCCCCCACAAAACCCGTCCAGGTATAAATAGTTCAGTTTTTTCTATCATTCCAAGCGTTCCGGCTCCAATTTGGAGAGGAGATTTGAGCTCTAATATAATTTCATAAATCTTTTGCATAATATATCTCCCATTAGGCATTAGCCTTGGCTGTATGTCTTGCATAAGTCAAAGTTAAATCAATTAAATCTTTTGCAAGGAACATTGTTTTAATATTATTAGTTAAACATTCACGAACATTATTCATATTACTCAAATCTACTGTCACAGATATAGGTGAATCATTATCATGAAACATTTTATCTAACTTAATAATAACAATGTTTCTTTCATTATTTTCTTTTAACCATAAAAACATCGCATAAATGCCCTGTCCATGAAGAATATTCAGTGCTGAAGTAATAATAGTATCAAGTTTAGTTGTTTTAATATCAGGATTTATACCTATTTCATTACCGTACCGTGCAGCTAAACAATCGAGATTTATCATTATTAAACTCCTAATTCAGTTATTAGAAGTCTTCCAAAACCACGCGTCGTCATTCCACCAAGTCCTACTGCAGCAATTCCGTTAAATGCATTTTCTTCTATCATTTCAGTTGCAGTTGCATATTTGTGATTCTGTAAATTAGACCAATTATCATTAAACTGATTTTCTGTTATACTGAATGTGAAAATTGCTCCTCGTGCAACTGCTTCAAATGTAAAAAGTCCTCCAGTTTCTGCAGCTCCTGTTTCAGGATCAATGACAACTGATGTTCTTACTTCCATATTGTCATTTACTAAATGTGCAAAAACCCAGTCCGAAACAATTATAAAACGGCCTGCATATCTTATTTCTATACCTTTATCTATTAGATCTGTTACAGAAATAGTAGATTCTCTATTTTGTTCCAACATTGCCCAGCCAAAGTTTAATCTGTTACCTAAAGGGTTATTTATCTGAGATCCATTAAGTTTTATGAAATTCTCATCGCAATCATCATTTCCGTCTCCAATATCAAGCTGGTCTTTTAAACGTGACTTTGTAGTTATCCATACAGGACCTAATAGAGTATTAACAGGGTAGGCTAATAACATTGCATCAGTGAATTGAAGAATACCCTGCTGAGCATCTTTCCCATCAGTTGTATGCCCAAATGCTACGCAGACTGCACATTTAGAATTATCATGTTTATTATTTATAACATCGCTGCCACTTGTTGAAGCACAAATATTAATTTTTTCTTTTTTATCTCTTAAACTTAAATCAGTAAAAAATTTAATCGCACCTGACATAGAAGTTCCCGGTATTTTTGGAACATTTGTTACAGGTTCACGAACTACTGTTGCATCAACACGTCCAAGTCTTTGTCCTCCAGTTCCAATATGAATAGGATCTAATGCTACAGCAGAGTATGTTTTTACAGTAAATTTTTTCATTTTTTATTTCTCCAATATTTTATTTTCTAAATGAATATATAAGTCGATAACATCCAGCAGTAAACCATTTTGAGCTGAACGAATTATTAAGTTTTTATTAGAATTTTTTTCATCTATTTGAGTATGATCTTCCAGTAATTTTGGATAATATGAATTATGTAAACTATATGGTTCTTTTGTATTTTTTTTCCCAAAAGCATTTGGAGACATAACAACTGATTTACAAAAGTTTCTAAATACGTCATCACGGTTGGTGAATTTGTCTCCCCATGTTTGTATCTTTTCATAAATTTGATTTTCAATTATTGAAATTTGATTTTTTTCAAGTTTTGAAATTAACGTCCAAATTCTATTAAAATCAGAAATAACTGATAATGGATATGATTTACGCATTCCAAAAATATGATGATCTAACTTATTTTTAGTAAACTTATGCCGTTTTGCAGCTGAATCAATTAATACAAAATCAAAACATCCTTCCGACATTTCTGAGTTAAAATTAAGTTTATGGAATTCGTCTGCCGTTCCATCACTTAGTTTTTTATCTATATCCCAAACTGCATATCCTGCTGAATCTCCTATTTTAGAAAATTTTGCAGGATCTTTAATCCTTTTTTCTGATTCCCATTTACGGATTTTCGTTTTAAAACTTTCCCGCATATTCTGTTCAGCTTCAAGAACAGCATAAAGAGGAAATTTTGAATAAAAATAAATCGCTCCAATATTGAGAGGAAGAACATCTCTGAATTTACCAAAGTTTTTTTGGTATGCTTTGTATAATGAAGAAATTATTTCATCGCCTCTTTTTCCTGCAATAACAAATTCCATCCTCTGGGGAGATGTTGTAATTGGGAAAAATCCATATTCTGCAATTCTTGTAACTTCTTTTTCTTGAAAATCCATAAAAAAGTTTTTTAATGTTTCATAAGAACGATTTAAACGTCCTAATGATGGATTTTTCTTTTCTTTTCCAATTTTAACCTTATCAAAAATCGTTCCGTCATACAGTTTTGATAAGTCAAAGGAGGCTGATATCAGAACAAGTTTGTTTTCTTCTTTTTTATTTATCAATTTTGATAGATCAGAAGTACTGTTTTTCTTTCTGGAGTTCCTATTCCTGTTGGACTCAGGGTTACTTCTGCGATCTATACATCTTTGACATAATTGTTCTTTTTGTTTTGCACTACGAACTCCACAAACTTCACAGCGTCCAGTATTTTGCTTCATCATATTCTTTAACTGAAGCAGACAATTTTTTGCTTGTTTACACTCCGGTCTGGAACTAAACAATTTTTTACTTCTATTAAGAATTCGTTTTGATACGTTTTTTTCTTTTTCGGAATCTACATAATTTGCAAAGTCTATTGCAAAAGGAAATTCATGACAATTATTTGATATCAACCAGTTTTCTATTTTAACTGTTAATTTTTCTTTTACTTCTCTTTCGAAGTTTTCCTGGATATCTTCAGCAAAAATATTTTTGTTATCGATCTTCCAAGTTCCGAGTTTTGGTATTAGGAAGAGTTGTTTATCTTCATCAGAATATGTTTCATTCCCAATCAATAAACCATCTTCTACAACTCTTTTTATCTCATTCTGCAAATTTTCCACCTGCTCAGATATTCCCCAAATATCTCCTGCTTTTTGTCCTCTTGACAGTAGAAACGACCTATCAATCGAAACTTTAACAAAAGTAAAGTCAGTCCTATTATCATTTCCTTTACCTGAGCGTAATGGCAGCATATATAACTTTTCTTTTGAAAATATTTTACTGTTATATTCTAATAAAATTTTGACCAAAATAGCCTTTGTCATACCAGCAACTGAATAGGAGTGATCCCATAATGTCACATCATTACATGGATAACGAGTTTCTCCAAGTGCATTTTTAAATAGTGATTTTAAGTCATATATAGAACAATTATTTTTTAACTTTATGATAACCTTGTGCAAATCAGAATTCCAAACATGTGATTTGATTCCAAAAGAAGTGTCAATATTAAATGGTTGATCATCATCCTGCTCTTTAATAGCATTTTTATCCAATTCAGAGTCAATTCCATCGGCACCACATAAGGCTGGATGAACTATCTGACCAACAATAGGAATATTTTCCTGAGGATCATTATCGTGATGATAAATAAATGCACTTAGTAAGTCAATATTACCGTTTTCAATATTTTTCTTTAACAATTTAGAATATACAAATTCATAATTAAAATCAGTCAATTCTAATTCGATATTCGATAAACCATAAGATTGAATTTTCTTTTTCTTTACTAATGGAAATGTTTTTTCAGTATCAATGTATTTATAATCAGTATATAGTTCTGAACATGAATGAGATTCCGAATCCTTTAAAAAATCTTTCTCCATTTTATCTAAATCGTGAATAAAAGCAGCAAGTTCAGCAAGTTTAATAGCCCTTCGATTTTTTTCTAATATTTCCAACACTATATCACCTCCATATTTTGAACCACCGAAAGTGCCTTATCAATTGAATCAAACTTATAAATAGAATCAGGGGAATTTTTCCATCCATCTTTATCCCAGTCATTTTTTTCTTTAAGCCATAGATTATAAGTTTCAGTTTGTTCTTTTATCTTGTCTGGCTCAGAATTAGCCAAGACTTCAATAATTTTTTTGCATTCATCGTATAATTTTAAAGCTTTTTTTGACCATTTTTTTTCTAAGTTGGCTTTTTGTTTTGGACTATTTTTGTTTTCTTTCTCTGCCTGGTACTCTGACAATATTTTTACTGCTTCGGACTGTTGACAAATCATTTTATTATCTTTGACTAACGCTTCATGCCATACCGGCAATGCAGAAACTTTAGGTTTTTCAGGTTCAGGCTTAGAAAATTCTTTTTTTTCTGTATAATCAGAATTCAGTTTTATCGAACTACCTACCTTAAATTCAAGTTTAATGTTCTCTGCTAAACCATAATTTGATGAACGTTTTGCAGACATTCCATAGTAGACTAATAACTCGTACAAAGACTCTAATAATAATCTCAAAGATTTCTTAATTTCAATTTCATTTCTTTTATACTCAAAAATGATAAAACCCCATTCGGCTTTTGTTTCAGACGGAACAACCTCGAATGTTACAGGATGATCTACAACTCCATATTTTCTATCGTGCGGTGCAAATATATCACTGCCAGCTTTATCAAAAATAACATCTCCAAAAACCATTCTTCCTGCTGAAATATTTTTATCATCTAATCGATCATTTCCAAAAAGTTTAGTTGTTATATTAATATCCTTTTCATACATTACAGATCGTAACAATCCTTTCATACCACTTCCATGAAGAACAGGTTTACCTGATAAAGAATCTCTTTCAATAGGGTTATCAATAGCGGAAAACTCACTGTTGGAGCGAGAAAAGAATGGAGTTGTAGTTGTCCATTTCACTTTTACAGAAATAGAACGGCTCAAAAAAGGCTTAATATCACCTGGACAAACATATATATCAGCTCCCCAGTTCCCAGTTAAATCTTTAGCTTTATCCTTTGCACTGTCTTTTTCAACAGCTGTTCTTGCAGTATATCTATTAAAAGTTTCTTTTTGCCTTTTAAATGAATCTTTAGAATTTGGAGGAATAATTAAATTATTTCCAAATTCTGCAAATAAATCATAACTCATTATAAGTTTCCTCCTGTTAATTCATTTCTTGTTTCTGGTATAACACCATTAAGAATATTTTCTTCCATGTTATTACGTAAAAAGTCAGTTACTTCATTATAATCTAAAGTTAGTTTCTGACCTGTTGAACGGTATTTATAAGATTCAGGAATTCTTCCAAAAAACTTTACAAACCAGTTACCATCTTTTTGATACAGGTGCGATGTACCGACAAGACCGGCATGTTTATCGTTTTTCCCGGCATTATCTTTTCCGAACATTACTCTAACAAAAGCAATAGATTTTTTCCATGGCACCCCGTCCCATGGACTACCATGTATAATATTTTTCCATTGTTGATCAATAGGTAAATCACCTCTCTCATCTACTTTATAGAATTTAATAAATCGTCTGAATCGAAAATTTAAAGCAAATCCCAATTCTTTATATGGATGTCTTCGAGTGTATTTTTTATCCCAATTAAATCTTTGGTCTTCATTAACCTGCCATTCAAAAGCAAACATATCTTTTGCATTAGGGAAATATGTATCATGTACTTCATTATATTGATACTTCGCAATTAATTTGATAAGCTCGCTTTCTCCGTCTAGCTTTATTTGATTTTTATCAACATCAATTAACTCAAACATTCCCCAGCCCTGCCTGACTTTTGCTCCCAAACCTGAATACTTACTTTGAAATAATAAAAGATATTTAATTATTTTCTCAATATTAATTTCATGAATATTTCGGGTAATAATAACCGGCATGTTTGCTACTTCTGAAGAAAATGCAACCTTTATATTAAGTAGTTTCCTTCGAGCTTGATCGTGATCTTTAATTATTTGTTCAGTTGTTCCGATGATACTGGCAATCCAACTATCTAATCCACACAAAAATTTATATTCTTCATTCTTGTGATTTCTATTGGGAATCATATTATCTGTTTCTGGTAAATTCACAGAAACTGTCGGCAAATCTAAATTTAATTTAAAAGCTCTTGAGATTCCTGTTGTTCCAAAAATAGCACACGCCGGACAAATGCTAGATTCTTTTTCATAAATACAACTGTTTGTAGAATTTGTAATATTATTTGTAATATTACAGGTATGTCCACCAAATTTACGAATAAGGGCTTCAAAAGTATGTCGTAACCCACCCATAACACCACTCATTTTCAAGGATGTTGAATACCCCTTAGAACTGCCTGTCCAAATTGGAGTTTGAGTTCTAATTCTCATATTAATTTTTCTCATTCACTTATTCTCCACATTTAAATATGATAAATAATCATATTGTTATCTGAAATTTTTAAATTGCAAATATCGAATTTAGTTTCAACTTCACTGAAATAATTCTACGCATAAGCAAACGGCATCCATTTTGCAACTACATCTATGTTGTTATTCTTTATATCTTTCAGCATCTGCTCCCGTCCGCCAATGGATTCAATATATTTAGCAAAGCTAACTGAAACATCTGTTAATTCAGTAATACTTGCTATAAGTCCTGCCTTTTCGAGTTGTTCAGATATTGTGTCATTCTTTTTATGACAACATATTGTTTTTAAACCTCTTGCTGAAACTGCAAGGGTCTTAACAGTGAACCCCAAATTCTCAGATAACTCAATTGATCTGTCAAAGGCTTTATTTGCATTTATAAATTCCTTATTATTCAGATATGCAATACCCAGCCATTTATAAATAAGTTCATAAGGGTGTTGATTTATATCACATTTTTTTAAGAAACTTTCAACACTTTCCAATGATTTATTTGCCACTGACACTTGACTAACAACAAGTCGCAATAATACTGAAATATTGAAAGTGGAACCAGGGTGATATTCATTGGAGTTAATTATTTCTGAAATCCATTTTGCAACGGAGCCTTCATTAATTATTTCTGCATGTTCCGCGAATGCTTCTTTTGCACCTAGTATGTCATTATTATACCATCTTAGAGTAGTAAGATAATTAACGCTCATTTGATGATATTTATGTCCTTTAGGAAAATGAAATAGGCTTTTCTTAAAATAATCTTCAGCCGTTTTGGCATACTCAGAATTATTCTTTGAAAGAAAAGCATATGCCTGTCCAATTGTACCAAGCATTTCTCCTGTCAAACAATCCATTTCATTTTCAGGAAGCTGTTTTTCCCTTGCTTTAACTACATTTTCAAAGTTCTCGATAATCTCATAAAATCTATAATCATTAAAATGTTGATTATATGCCCTGTTCCTCACAGAAAGAATTTTTTCCTGTTTAGTAAAATATGGAATATGAGAAAGTTCATTAATTATTTTGTAGTAAATAGCTAAAATTTTATGCTGCGTCTGCTTACTACCAGAATGATTTGCACAGACTAATAAACCATTTGCTGCTGAAAGAAAACATTCCTTAACATTTTCATCTTTACTCGTTTTAGTCATCTCAACAAATGACTTAAATAAATAAATCGCTTCACTAAGTGCAGTTGATTCAATAGTTCTTGCATCAATCAACTCATAACCAATATTTAAAATTACAGAAAGAGCTGTCGCCTTTGTTCGATCATCCGTTTTATCTATTTTGTTTAAAATATTTTGTTTCTGTTCTTGGCTATCCGCCCAGCGATACGCTGTTTCATACTCTTTATTCTTTATCAATTCATTAAATAAATTAATTTCTGTTTCTTTATAGATTGAAGCATAATGTTTATTGGGTTCTGTTGATAATAATTTATCATTAGAAAAATGACAGTCTTTTTTTCTTAAATAATAACATGCAATATCAGCAAAATCATATCCAACTTTATACTTGGAACTGTATCCCACTCCAAGATTGATCTTGGGTAAAGCTTGTTTAATCCAACTAGTAATATACTTTGTCATTTTATCATGATACTCTTTTAAAAAATTTGCTACCTTAATTCTTTCATCTTGAGTATTTTTCACTTTATTTAATAGTTCATCTCCTCCCGGCAGACAAACAGGATGCCTTTTTGCGATAAATATTTTCAAAGAGGTTACATCATTTTTACTTTTTATAAAATTAATTACTTCATGCATAAATGCACAAAGAACATTTCCATACCTTGCCTGAGGATCAATTTTTCCAAAATCAAAAGAAGAGTTTTTACTGGAAATAAGCTTAATAGCTGAGTCTTCAAGAGTTTTTTTACAGCTTTCAGCAAATGCTTTCCTAATACTTTCTGGAATCCTTTGAAATTTTTCCTTTTCTTCCTGATTTTTAGTTTTTTCAGGATGTAATAGTGGCGCAATATGAATGTCATATGATGTAAAGTTAGATTTATATTTTTTATTAACACTTAAAATTGTTTTATCTAAAGCACTATATAATTCATCAATAGACTTATTAGTAATAAAACCACCTACGATTGATTGAAAATATTCTTCAGACGTTCGGTTAAACTGTCCGCTTTCATCTATATATACATAATAATTCATAATTTAACTATCCTTTTATTTAATATTGGAATAACAGTTGTGGATTAATCTTATTTTTATCTTCTAAGTATTCTTTCCATTTCTTTATAAATCTATAATTATTATTAAGAGTTATATCATTACAGATTCCGAGTGCTTCTGAATAAAACTCAGAAGTTTTTTTAGAAAATTCGGGAATATCCTTTAGACTACTCCAGCATTGAGCAAGAATTGTCATATAAAGGATTCTTAGCAATCCATTCTTGTCAGCTAAAACTGAGTTTCCTTGTTCGAAGCATTTTAATGCTCCATCATATTTATTTTCTGAGGCAAGCAATGCTCCTTTGTACTTCATTGTCATGGCAAAAGGCCAACCATCATGTACATTCTTGTCAGGAATTCTAAGGTCTCTGTAATCTAACAGTTCATTATTCAAAAGCAATTTCCTATAATTGCTCAACCACCTTTGCCGGTACAGAAAAGATAAATTAAGATTTCTTGTTTTTAAATCAGAGATATTTGATATTTCATTTTCAGCATCCAGATATATTTTTTCCAAATCATGGCTGGCAGTTAAGACATGATATAAATGAATATAGTTTAATTCACGTGATAGTTCATAATATTCAATATGATTCTCAGCAAGCTCAACAGCTTTATTAAAATACTCAATTGCCTTGTTTTTTAAGTCGTTTCTATTTTTAAAAAGTCCATTATAAAGACATAACTGACCTACAGTACCAAAGTATCGCATCATTATATCATTTTTAGTATTGTTTTCAGGTAACTCTTTTATTTCTTCTTCAATTTCGTATTTCAATTTGTCAGCATATTCAAAATTTCCAAAATCGGTTAAAGTAACAATATTTCTGATCTGTGCTTTTATAGCATCAGTTAATAACCCCATTTTCCTAGCATCAGTAACTGTTTTTTTATTTATGTCAAATGCTTCTTGAGTTTCGCCGGAGTGACACAACACAACTGCTCTTAACATTTCAGCGTCAAGTAATTCCTGTCTTCTATCAAATTTGTTTAAGATTTTTGAATATATTCCAATTTCATTTAAAGTATTTGTAAAGCTACTTACATATCCGCTTCTTATTTTTGAATCCAGCTCTTTTATCCTCTTTGCCGAATATCTCCAGTCAGGTTTCATTAAATTATTTTGAATTAAGAAATTTTTTATTTTATCATGTACCTGATTAAGTGAGTCGCCTTCTTTCAGCAATGACCTTTCTTCTTTTATTGCAGGATATAGAAAAAAGCTAAAATTGAGGTTTTGTATGATTTTTTCTTTCTCAGAAATTGACCCTGTTTTAGTTAGACAACCGTCCTGAACACAACCTGTAGAAATTACTTCAAATAATGGGTACGATATTTGTCCTAACTTTCTAAGAATACCCAGATAAACCGGCAAACATAAACTGTCACCTTTAAACAGCATCTCATCTTCATTTACATTAGTTACATTCAAAGCGACATCCCACTTTGAAGACAGAGAACTGGAAATATTTTTTAAACCTTCTGTCCACTCCTCGATCCTAAAACCTCCTCTATCACGAATAATACAACCTGATTCAAAATCGTTAATCTTAGTTAATTTGAATGGAATCAATATTCCTTTTCTCTTATAAACAACAGGTATAAACCCATCAGAATTATTTATAAAATCCAACTTTTTATAGAGAATTTCATCGATCTTATTTAATTTTTTATCAAGGGTGATTTCTTCTGTAATATTTGTTTTGATAAAATTTTTGTATTTTTGCACTATGTTTAATATTTCGAATAAACAACTGCTAAATTTTTCAGTGTTAAAAAGAACAGTTCTATATATCATCTCACTATAAATATAATCGCCATGACGTTTCATAATGAGAGAATATTTGGCTGCAGTTAATAATAAATCATCATCTATAAATACAGTATTTTCAGGATATTGCACTAAAATCTTTAGCAGCTTTTTCATCAGTCTAACCTTAATTTTAGAATATTGTCATCTTTGTCCATTATCAAAATACCGTGTTTCAAATATAAATAATCAAATTCAGCATGCCCTTCAGCAATAACAGACACTACTCTACGATTAATTTTTTCTACCACCTTCCAACCATCAAGAGCATTTGACGGAATCTCTTTGGCAAGTACCTTGATTACACATGACATATCCCTAGTCTCATTGAAAAACAGTTCAATACCGGATTCGGCGATAATAGATTCATCCCTGAGACTACGTGAATCTGATGCAGCAACTGCCTGTTCATTTTTAAACCAGTCAGTAAATTTTATAGTGTTATTTTCAAACAGTAAATTTTCTGACTGAACATTATCATCAAATATAAGATTACCTACTCTTTTCTGCATTTTTTCTATATCAGCGATTATGTCTGAATGATATTTTAGTCTTAGATCAGATTCATCAAGGTAATTATGCCCCCATGTGTAGTATTTGCCTTCTTCGTCATTTAAATAGAGTTTATTAGCTCCTTCAATATAATCCAATGCTTCTTGATCAAGTCTTCCTATACATTTATCAAGTTCGTCTGTTGATACAGTCGCTTCAAGTTCAAAGGAAATCACAAAGAATGCTCCCATGAACTCTTTAGGAAAAAGTATATCTTCCGGTCCCATTAACTCTGTCCATCGAAAAACAGGTATAATATTAACAAGGTTTTTATCTTCTGTGGAAATGATTAAAAAGAGGTAGGTATTTATTGTTTTGTCACTGTTTCCTACACTCCATACCTGGCCTTTGTCTATTTTTTCTCCATTATCTGCCAAAAGCATATTTTTATTTTTTGATAAAGTTTTTAATCGTTGATTAATCCTCTGTATTTCATTCTCCATATTCATTTTCAGTACCTGCAAATTTGAGATTTAAAGTTTTTTAATAGAGTTACACTGTTCTTTATATTATAAATCTAAGCCTGTGTTATAACCTTTTTCCGAACAGAATCCATTTAACTTTGAAATAATTTTTTTCTGTATATCTTCGCCAATAAAAGTATATGTTGAATCACCGCCACAGTTATCAAAATAAAGGTATTTTCTCAATAGCGGATAAATATCTTTATTAATGATATCTCCAACAGTCGAAGATGGACCGAAATCATCAAGGTTCACCTTTGAAGAGCCACAGGTAGAAGGAAGAAGATAAAGACAGAATATTCTGCTACCCTCAATCTTATTAACAGTCCCTCTGCTAACAGATTGAATTTTATCCCAGATGAGTTTAGTTCTGTATTCTGAGCTCTCTTCAGCAAACACTTCTTCTCTAGTAATATCTTCGACTGAAAGTGATTCATCAATTATATTATACTCTTCACCATCACCATTTTTTTGAATGGCACTGACAGTGTGAGAAATTTCAACCCTTCTCTTTGCGATCAAAACAATATCTTTCATCTGTAAATAGCCATCAGCAAGTCTGAGAATCCTTAATGTAAGATCTTTTGCATCAATTGGTGTAAGAATACTGTCATGTCGTTTGCAGTGGTAAAAGGGGAGTTCCTTTATAGCATTTTCTAAAAATTTATGAATTTGGATAAGTTCATAACAATTACAATCTTTTAGTCTCCACTCTGTCAGGTTTGAATTTGTATATTTCAGATCTTTTTCTCTTCGTTCAGCTAAGTTGTCCTCTTCAAGCGAAAGTAATGCAGCACTGATTTTTTTCCATACCTCATATCCTTCAGGGTTGGATTTCATTGTTTTATATTTTTTATACAGTCTTCTCATATCATTCTCAGACTTTACTGATTCATCCACATTATTCATCATTAAATATTCTATTAAATCAGCCGTATCAGATCTTACCGAATCATCATGTTCTTTAGCTGTAAGTATAACTTTGTCATCAAACTGAATACTTTTTTTTACCATATCCAACAGGAATTGATAAAATTCTATTGTTATTTCTTTCTCGTTCTTAAGTGAAAGAAGTCCATAGTTTATTATTTCTAACTTTTTTGTATTATCCATTATTTAAAACTCTCCTTGCTTCATCTACATATTTCTCAGGTAAAAGCTGAATATATTCAAATTCATTTTGAATTCTTTCTTTTCTAATCAACAATTTAAATTTAGGCAAAATATACCCTTCAACTTTTACACCAAACCTCAATTCATTTTTGGGTAGAAAAACACTTGTGTTTACTGTATGTTTTCTGCTTGTAATTGGAGCTAACCTTACACCCGGTCTTTTTATAAAGTTTCTTTTCTTTATAACTTTATTACATAAAATCATTGCAAAGTGATTAGGCTTATTTTTCCAACCAAAGGAAGTGCCTCCGTCTGAATTATTTCTCCAATCTCCATGCCATACTGCTCCTGAACAGAACATTTCCTCCATAACAGAAGACTTCGATTTTTCTGTACAGGACGCTATAATATTATTTTGCAGAGACTCCAATATATTAGAAGCTAAATCACCATTTATACTCATTAATTCACCCAATTATTTATGATAAAATTTGTTAATAACTTGTACTGTATTTGATTGTGCACCAGCCGCAGCCAAAGGCTGTGCTGCTTCCTATATGAACCCAAGGTAAATATGATAGGATTTCTTCAAACGGTTTTAAATTGCCTGAATAATGCATAGATCCGGTTAATCCGCTTAAATTACAATCCATATCAGTTCTGCTAGAAGTACGTTTAGTTCTGAAGTACTCTAAACCTGCAGGTATTGATACTATTTTTTTGGCTAGTTCCAATAGTTCAAAATCACATTCAGGAGGTTCATTTGATGTATATGTGCTGACTAAATCTTTTATCCTTGCCTGAAGCCTAGCTATAAGATTATAGAACGGCAGACTATCTGTTAAATAAACTTTATTTGATTTTATTCTTGTAGGAGTCTGCATATTAACACATACATTTCCATTATCTAAAACAGGTTTAGCTAGTTCAAGTATTTCGCTGTAGAGTTTAACGCATCTACATCTCATATTCTGATTACCAACTCCCATTTCGCACATGTTATTAATAACAGTATCTAACAAAATTTCTGCATCGATGCATCTGCCGAAAAGCATCATTTCCATAATAAATGATTTTCTATCTAATCTAGTATAGTCCCCTCGAAGGACAAACGGTCTACCTGGATTTTTATTCATGCTATTATTGTCAATGCCTTCAGGATAAAAAAGATTTTGATAAACTTCGGCTTTCTTCTGCATTGAAGGGATAGTAAAATCTCGACTTAAAATTTGAAATAAACTATATCCAAAAGCTCCTCTAAAAGTAACTGTAGGCAACTTGTCGTGTAAAGGTAAAGATCTGTTTGAACTTATCTCATATACTAATCTCTTTATAGGTAAAATTGTCATAACCTCTACTCCCATATCATCTGTAAAACCTGCCAACCGGTAATTTCATCTTCTCCAACTTCTTCGCCTATTATCGGTCTGAACCCGGGAATATAATCAGGTGATAAAACCCAACATTGTTTGAATATATTGTCATTAAATTCTATGTAACCTTCATTTGAGAGTAGCAGGCTTGGTCGCTTTGTTGTCGGAGTAAGATCAATTTCTAAAATCTTATTTGCTGTAGCAAGTGTGTTGTTATGCCCCCAGAAAGAGTAAACAATATTATTTTTATCATTAATATGTACTTTCAAGATTTCAACACTCTTAGGCACTATACTGGTTTTACGCCTAATAAGTGTAAGAGGAAATGTATTACCAACTAAAATGTTCATAACTTGTTCTCCATATATAACAAACTAAATAGAAACATATCATTTAATATTATCAAGTTCTACTTGTTTACAAAGAAATAATCTGATATTAGTATTAAAAAGTATTTATCATATTCACTTATTTTTGATTCTATTGATTTAAAGAGTTCTTCCCAGTTATCAATATCTAAAAAGAGGCCTGATAGATCCCATTTGTCTGAATCAGGAATTTCATTTCTTAAAGATATTTTATTTTCACTCATAATATTCTCCTGGTTTAATTGAGTTGCAAAATTATATCTATTGTCATTACTCCAAGGCTGACTTATGTCAAGTGAGTCAAGTTAAAAACAAGTAACTGTTCATATCAAAATCCATAATGTGTTATAAAATTGCTGTGCTTTGCTCACGATAAAACTCTACTAGTATACAATAATAATTCAATAGTTTTGTAACAATATTTTGTAATTAGTGAGCGACCTAAAACTTTGTTTTCGATTCATTTCCACTTACCAAACATTTGTCTAGAAGAATTAAAACTACCTTTTCTAAGGAAGAATTTAACTGCATTCAAAGTTTCATATTGATGATGTATTTTCTGATGTCCAAAAGGAAAAGTAATAAATTCATCTGCATCATCAATTTCAACAGAAGAAACCTCAACCCGCCCGTCACTTTTATTCGATAAAAATAGTTTTCCAAGTGTATTTTTATTCTTAGTACCCGCAATAAGTCCCAAATTACCAAAAGAACTTTTTTGGAGAATTACTGATGATATATCATTGGTAGTTCTAAGATGCTTTATAGGTCTAAAGATCTTAGAATACAAAGGAATTTTATCTGCAATATCTGCTAGTTTTGATCCCTTATGAGGCGTTGCAATAAATACACATTTGTCCACATTATCCTGTTTATATGATTTAATATAATATCTAGCAATTAACCCTCCCATACTATGTGCAACATAATGAACTTTTTTATGATTCATAATTATATCATTAACCTGAAAATGTAAAGATTTAATACAATCATTTAATGAGCCAAATGTAGTTGGTAAATTTACTGAAATCACATTAAAACCAAACTGAGATAATCCTTTTTCAAGATAAGACATATCATTCTTATTTTTACCAAATCCATGAATTAATATTGTTATTTCATCATTCATAATTTTTATATACTTTTGATATTACGCTAATCACTGCATCTCCAATATCAATTTTTTCATCAAACTGTGGAATAATATTGTTTTGTAAATACTTCCAATCCATTTCTATTTCTTCTATATCATTTGAGTTTGCAATTTCCATGCGGTTTTCTCTAAGCGTAATGCGGTATTTATAAGGCCAAACAGGTAAGCCAATTATATGCTCTTGGATTATGAAAAATTCGTTCTGTTTAATATTATTCCACCATATTAATCCGCCTAAAGTAGTAATTGGTTTTCTAAATGCCATTTTATTCTCCTAATTATTTAATTGTTAAATATCTTTTGAATACAATTACAGTTGATACCACAAGTGCCGCTGCACTCGCCATTGCTATGGCATGAACATTTAACGTTACTTTTTTTAGTTTGTTCAGATTTTGTATTCCGACTATTTCGTTTTTCTAATTCAATTCTGATACTCATAACAACATCACCTTTTTATTGCGTCCTATTAATTAATTCTGTAATATTATAGGAAGACGTTTATAAAATATTCCGAACTCCTATATAATTTGTTCATAATTAATTATTTGAATTATCCGTACTTGTGTAACTCAAGCTTCCAGCTTTGCCACAAGCTAGAAGTTAGAAGCTTGTTCTACATTTTCATATAACTCTAAGCTTTATAATATTTATGAGCTGCCCATCCAATTCCTTCAGTAAGCGAAGCAGCCGTTGCAGCATTGATTGCATTTCCAATCCCTGGTACCCAACCAATCAGTATTTGCGAAGTTAGTCTTCCTAATTTACCAGTGCCAAAAGTTACAATAAGATGAACAGCATCCTGTTTAGTAATTGAGTGCCCATGAACTTTTGCAATACCAATAATCATAACTGCCTGAATCCCGCAGAGTACCGGCATATCCGATCCAGGTATCTGCGCAAGTCCTGCACCTACCCCAGCAACTCCTGCTGATGAAGTATGAATAATCCCATGAATTTTAGAACTTATATTTGCTACCGATGTACTCATAATCTAATCCCCCGTTTACTTTCATTTTTAAACTCTATTGACACCTAAGGCTGCAAAGCTGAAATATTCCGAAGTAAATATTACTTTTTTTCAATTTCTCTTAGTTTTTTTTATCATACCCACAAATCAGTGCAGTCGGGACCAAACTTAAAAATCATCATGGAGGTTCATGTCCAAAAGGGCTTTGTTGTATGATGGGTAAAACTAAACATTGCGTAGTAAATCACCATAGAATTTTCAATATATAGCCACAAAAATGTGTTTAATTCACTTCCAGAAACTTGAATAATTTTTGAGCTGAAAAACGGGAAGTAGAAATTGCTATAATAAATTGTATATTTGAGGC
>Ga0307987_1000236_pt1 | contig 34188 bp, 27 predicted proteins | sample EllFjometagen181_FD_203157 | JGI IMG/M metagenome (GOLD analysis project Ga0307987, IMG submission 203157) | Marine microbial communities from Ellis Fjord, Antarctic Ocean - #181 | ecosystem: Environmental > Aquatic > Marine > Unclassified | place: Southern Ocean | collected 2014-10-08 | reverse complement strand
TTCTTAGTTCGTGAGAAACATTTGAAATAAAAGCAGTCTTTGCCTCGGCATGATTTTCCAAACGTTTAACCGCATTTTCCAATGCAGTCTGTGCACTTTTTCTTACTGTAATATCTCTAATAAAAAAACATAAACATTTATCACCCTGTAGAGATATAGCATTAACTGCAATTTCTGCGGGAAATGTGGATAGATCCTTTCTAACACAAAAACCTTCAATAAGAGTATATTTCTGGCTATCAAGATTATGCCTGATGTTGGCAAGCAGATTCTCACCTGCTCCAGCAATAATTTTCAGAACTCTTTTGCCTAATATCTCAGACTCATCATACAGCAAGAAATCTAAAGATCTCTCATTAAACTCTTGAATTCTGCCTGTTCTATAATTGGTAACAAGAACAGCATCATAAATTGCCTGAAGCAAACTATCATAATCACAAGTACAGCACTCCTCCACCCTAGCACCTGGCATTCTTGTCTTCTTGATGGCACTTGATCGACTAGTATCAGCAATATTAGATGTAATCTTTGGATCAACATCTATTCTCATAGTCTTTGAGGAAATATTCTTTACTTTCATTTAAAACCCATATAAAATTTCTTTAAATATTATCAAAGACTGTATTATGCATAAATTCAAACAAAATAACAACAAAAAACGTGGACGTTTTGCCCCAAGTCCAACAGGAGCTCTACATTTAGGAAATGCAAGAACTTTTCTTTTAACATGGTTGTCAATAAAAAGCCAAGAAGGGGAAATAATTCTACGAATCGAAGACCTTGATCATCCAAAAGTAAAACCACATACAATTCAAGAAGCTATCGATGATTTACAGTGGCTTGGTCTAACATGGAATGAAGGTTTTTCATCAAATATACAACCATATAAACCATATATTCAAAGTCAGAGGACTGAAATATATAAAGAAGCATTAGATAAACTTGTAGAAAAGGATTTAGTATACCCATGTGTATGTAGCAGAAAGGAGATTGAAGAGTCTCAAAGTGCCCCGCATGCCGGAGAATCTCCAAAATATTTAGGAGAATGTAAAAACAGATTTAAGAGTTGGGAAGAAGCTGAAAGAATCCTACCAGACAAAAGAATACCAATATGGCGATTCAGAAGTAGTGACAAAGATATATGTTTTGATGATGGATTTATGGGTAGAAAGAAATTCAACAATTCACAGTTTTTTGGAGATTTTGCAATTGCAAGGCACCAATATGGTGCGGGATATATGTTGGCCGTTGTGGTTGATGATGCTCTTATGGAAATAACAGAAGTTATACGAGGAAATGATTTGCTTGATTCAACTCCAAGACAGTTAGAAATATACAAAGCTCTTAATCTAACCGCACCAAACTTCATTCATGTACCACTTGTTGTTGCGCCAGACGGAAAAAGACTTGCAAAAAGACACGGCGATACAAAAATTTCAACTCTTCGTAAAACAGGTAACTCCCCAGAAAAGATTATAGGTTTACTTGCCTACTGGTGCGGCTGGGCAAAACTGGGGGAAGAACTAAAAGCTCAAGATTTAATCTCACGATTTTCGTGGAAAACCTTGAACCCACAAAATGCAGTCCTAACCAACGAAATTAAATCACACCTAAATATCGAAGACAAATAATTAATGAAGAGGTAACGAATATCCAACCCCGATACGGAACATCCAATTTCCAAAAAGAACACTCCGTTGGAAAAAAAATCAGTGATCAATGATTATAGGTCAATGATCAATGTTATGCCGGACTGTCAGCCCTTTTCGGCGATAATTACTTGCTGTCACGCAGGTGACTTGCCGCTACAGTTCAGTATTCAAATCTCTTGTAGTGTACTGTAGCGTCGACCGTTGGTCGTCGAATTAAATAGGGTCTCCTGTTTAATTCATAACTAACGTATTTGTAACAATTAATACGTTAGTTTTCAGAATAAAGTGCAAGGTTTTTAGCACATTTAAGCAAAAAAGTTTGCAGATGAACTTTAATATAAAGTTCATGTGATTTATGAATATTTAATGCGATATCACGTATCTTATTAGGCCGTTCACTGCGCTCCCTGCTCTTGCAATTTTATTTTCAGTTGCAAAAGCCTCTCTACGACTTCGTCTTGAGGGTCACAGCAATGAGTTACCTTTAGCTCGCTAAAGGCAAAATCATCTTAGCACAAAAATATACGCCCAGCTTGCTGAGGCTGGAGTTGGCGACAGCAGCGTTAGCGTCCCATCTCACATTAAACAGTAAGCCCTAAATAAATACCGCCAAAGGTTTTCCTCGCCTATCCAACCATCTAACGAACTAAGCATCTAACGAATTGGCAATTTTCAATTAGAGAAGACCTTAGATTTCTGGTTGATGGTATCAGCATGAACTTTAATCAATAGAATCAAGGTTTGAATTATTGTTTTATCACTTTCTGGGTGATAAACATGAAAATATATATTTTCGACGGTCAACGACCGACGCTACAGCATGAATCTGCAGTTTTAGTGTTGTTGTTCAAATTGGCATCTGTAGCGGCGGGCGTTGACCGCCTGAAAACTAAGATTAACAAAAAAAACAAGGAAAGAAGAAATAATATTCAACTTTTTAATATTAAAGATTTCCCTTTTTTGTTATAGTACATTTTAATTGATTAAATATTTAATATTTTTAAAGGTAATAAGATGTCGTCAGCACTAAATGTTAATAATGTTGTAAAAAACTTCAACGAAATTCAAGCTCTAAACGGAGTTTCATTCGATATAAGAAAAGGAGAATTATTTTTCTTATTAGGTCCAAGTGGATGTGGCAAGACAACAATGCTTCGCATATTGGCTGGACTTGAAGAAGCCAACAGTGGTTCAATATACTTTTCTGGAGAGGATGTAAAAAATCTTCCCGCATATAAACGTGGTGCTCCAATGGTTTTTCAAAACTATGCCCTATGGCCACACATGACTGTTTATGCAAATATCGCATTTGGACTACAAGAACAAAAAATTGCAAAGAAAGAGATTAAGAATAGAGTTAATGATATTTTAAAGCTTGTTAACCTAGAAGGTCTTGGTAGCAGAACTCCAGGCGAATTATCAGGTGGTCAACAGCAGCGAGTCGTTTTAGCAAGAGCACTGGTACTAAATCCAGAAATAATACTTCTTGATGAACCATTATCAAATCTGGATGCAAAACTTAGACATGAGATGCGCCATGAAATTGAAGAACTTCACAAAAACACCAACATAACTTTCATTTATGTTACACATGATCAGTTAGAAGCTCTTTCCCTTGCAGACAGAATTGCTGTTATGGACAAAGGGCAAATTATGTCACAAGGAAAACCTGCCGAATTATATCATACCCCAGACAATTATTTTTGCGCAACCTTTTTGGGAGAAGCCAACTTTGTTGCAGGGCAAGTCGTTGAAATAGATAATGACAAAGTCATTGTTGACACAGAATACGGACAGTGGATCACAAATCGCAACAGTCACACTCTTGCTCAGGGGGAAATAGTTGACCTATTGATAAGACCAGAAAACATTGACATATGCAATAACAATAATGATGGTTGCAATGTTATTCAAGACTGTTTGACAGAAAAAATCAGCATTAACGGATCAACAATCAGCATAACCGTTACAAAAAACGACAAGAATTTTAAAGTAATCGATCTTAATCGACTTCCGTGTACTTCAACAGTTGGAGACAAAATTAATATGAAAATCAAATTTGAACGAACAATCGTAATTAAGAAAGCAAAGTAATGAAAAACAAGAATGCCACAATATTTTTAGGGAGTTTTATATTTTTAGTCATTTTACTGATAATTCTTTTTTCAGGGAAGGGACTATTAACAACAGGAGATGACTCTATCACAAGCTATGCAGGATCAATTGCTAATTTTCCAGCATCTTTTGCCAGTGATTGGAATAGATTCTCTCTGCTGGGTGGGGCCGGACGTTTCACTCCGTTGCTACCTACGTACTTTACGCGTTTAATATCCAATCCATTTATGTCACACCTGAGTGGTTATTTCTTAAATGTACTTTTTGTCTTTATTGCAATGGTATATTTTTTAAGAGGCAAAAAGTTATCATGGATAGCATGTGTTGGTGGCGGTATTGCTATGGCTCTATCTGGCTATTTTTTCACTCTTGTGTCAGCAGGTCACAGAGGTATATTTCAGATGATGCCATGGGCTATCCTGATGTTCTCAACTGTTGACAGAGGGCTTCGAAACAGACAGATATTCTCCTTTGGAATAACAGCATTATGTATTGCCTGGGGATTTCCAAACCAACCAGATATTATGGGCATGTTTATATTAGTATTGATGCCCTATGCCCTATTCAGGTTAATACAAGAGTGGAGACTATCCAATGGTAACAACAAAAATCTTGTAATTGTTACACTTGGTGGTGCAATCTTTGCTGCATTAGTCTTTGGGTTAGTTGCATTCCAAACAGTTGACCAACTCATCAATGTTACAATGAAGAATAGAGATAAGCAGCTAAATGTAGGTACTTCTGCTCAGACAGCTGAACTAACTCCTAAACAGGAAAACCAGAAAAACTGGATTTTCTGTACAAACTGGAGTCTTCCTCCAGCTGATGCAATTGAATTTATTGCTCCATTCATATATGGAGTTGAAACCGGAAATAAAACATACCCATACTGGGGAAAAATAGGTCAGACTTACAAATGGGAAGATCACCACCAGGGACTTTTCAATCTAAGACAACATACTGTCTATATTGGTGCCATCCAAATAGTTTTTGCCATATTTGCAACAGCAATGCTTGTATCTTATTATCGAAAGAAAGAGAAACCGGGTGATTCTCTACTTTCAAACAGCAAGAATAGAACAGAACTATTATTCTGGATCATCACACTCATTATTGTGCTATTATTATCATTTGGCAGATACTTTCCTCTATATAAACTCTTCTATATGATTCCGGGAGTCAATAAAATCAGATGCCCTGTTAAATTTCTGCATATATGCAACCTAAGTCTCTCAATTCTTTTTGCATATGGTATAGACCTGTTTGTTGAAAGCTTTAAAGACAAGAAAAACAGATTCACAATCGTCTTTGGGTACGCATGTCTAGTTGTCGCTGTTATTATGATAATCATGGCAGGAACAACGCTTAAAAGCACTAGTTTTGCAGACCAACTTAACCAAATTGGACTCGGTGCCATATCTGCAAACCTTATTAAAATAAGATCTTTTGGATTCTTCTTCGGATTTATGACATTTGCATTTTGTGGAATACTTTTCCAACTCATATATTATGTTGACAACTCAAATATAAAGAAATACCTTCCATATATCATCGTTTTAGCAGTTGGTATAGAAATGAGTGTTGTTGATAGATATTTTGTCAATCGCCAACCACAAATGATGCCTTTGCTTGAAGAAAACTATTTTATTAAATCTATTAAATCAGATGATACTCTCTACAGAATCAGTTGCCCGACTCAAGAGCCACCTTTCAACTACTGGAAACGTTTTACATTTCCTATGAATCTAATGAATGTAAGTGTACCATCAAAGATTGACACACTACCGGAAGATTACAAAAACTTTTATCAAGCAGGTTTCAAAGATACGGCAAGACTATGGCAGTTGACAAATACCAAATATATAATTGCTCCTAAAAAAGGCATAATGGAACTCATTAAAGCAAACAAGGGATTCAAACTGCACACAACATTTGATGTAAATAACAACATGCAGGTCAGAGCCCCAATGATTATCAATAATGGTCAATTTGCGATTGCAAGATATGATAATGCTTTACCCCGAGCTGCTGTATATTATAATTGGAAAACTATGCCAAGAGATAATATGTTGAATGAATTGACATCCAACTCCTGGAACCCGAAAAATAAAGTTCTTATTACTGAGAAAATTGAGAAAAGTACTTCAACAGTTACACCTCCTTCCTCCGCTGATATTATTAGATACAAACCAGATCAAGTTGTAATAAAAGTAAATGCTAATCAGAATGGTGTATTACTTCTTAATGATAGATTCGACTCAGATTGGAAAGCAAAGATTGATGGAAAGCCAACAGTCATTTTCCCATGTAATTATATCATGAGAGGAGTTTCTGTTGATGCAGGTAAACACACAATTACAATGACATATATGCCATATATGAAAGCATTCCTTATACAACTACTTGGAATACTTATTGTCCTTGTCTTTATGGTCTATTCAAAGCTCAAACGTAAAAAAAGAGAAACGGTTAAGTAGCTTGAAAAGCGAAGGTGCATAACCAAAATTAAAAAATCCGTTCACCAGCCTTTGCTCTTCGAGACTACGGCTTGGCAGGCAGAACGGACGCTACATTAACTAGTTACTAATATTGATTCTAGCAATGTAGTGTCGATTCTATGAATCGAATTCATATGGGTTCAGGCTCAAGCCTACAAATTTTAGAAAGAACCAACATTTTTAGAAAGAGAAATCATGGAATACTACACAAACATTTTAAATACAATTGGCAACACCCCACTACTAAAACTTGAGAAAATTTCAGACTTCCCAATATTTGCAAAGGCAGAGTTTTTGAATCCTGCCGGAAGCGTAAAAGATCGCGTTGCTCGATATCTAATTGAGCAGGCAGAAAAAAGAGGAGAGTTAAAACCTGGAATGGTTATCGCAGAAGCAACATCAGGCAACACCGGAATTGGTGTAACATTTGTTGGAGTGCATAAAGGTTATAGAGTTATTATTGTTATGCCAGAGAATATGAGCGAAGAACGTAGAAAGATTATCAAGGCATTTGGTGGCGAATTAATATGTACACCTGCAAAAGAGAGTCTTAATGGATGCCTTGCAAAACTTGAAGAACTTAAAAGAGAAATTCCAGAATTATACATTCCAGATCAGTTTAAAAATCCAGATAACCCAGCTATACACTATAAAACAACTGGTCCCGAAATATGGCAGCAAATGGAAGGACAGGTGGATGCCTTTGTGGCTGGTGTAGGTAGTGGTGGAACTCTAGCAGGAGTAGGGAAATTTTTGAAAGAGAAAAACCCAGATATCAAGCTTGTTGCAGTTGAACCTGCAAATGCATCAGCTCTACTTGGTCAGGAACCGGGGCTACATAAAATAGAAGGTATTGGAGACGGATTCATTCCAGATGTATTAGATGTTTCTCTAATTGATGATGTAATAACAGTTACAGACGATGATGCAATTAAAACTGCTCAACAAATTACTCTCAAAGAAGGTGCTCTCGTAGGAACTTCTGCTGGGGCTAACATATGGGCAGCAATACAGCTTGCAAAAAAAATAGGTAAAAACAAAAACATTGTCACAATTCTACCAGACAGAGCAGAAAGATACTTTAGTACAGCGTTGATATAGAGGGAAAGCAATGGGACAAATCCATGCTTCGGTTGAAAAAACGGGACGGATGTTCTTGTTTTTTTAGAGTATAGTATTGAATTAATGCCAATGGGGACATTGGTGCTCCCGGTCCTGCAATCAAACAGCTGTTGTTATCTTTATTAGGGCATACACATAGGTATGCCCCTACATAGCAGCAATGATTCCGCAACGACTAACTAACTATTTACATTTCTAATATGACGCATGACTCATGACGCCAGACGCATAGAAAAACTGTTCAAACTTTATCAATTGTTAGTTTTTTCACTCATGTTTTGTATGGGCGCACCTATGTGTGCGCCCTAATTAGTGGCAACACACATGTAGCCCCCTACAGATTAGCAACTATTTGCCATTTACTATAAAAAAACTATAGCTTTTTTTCGCATTTCAAAGGAAGTGCGTCACCAGAACTTTTATTCCAATTAGAATAAGGATGACACCACCAAACACCTCAACCTTACTCTCAAAAATATGGCCAAAAAGCTTGCCTATATAAGTGCCAACAAACGAAAAGCCAAAAGTAATCCCCCCAATAATTAATATTGGTAGCAGAACTTGCACTTTAAGAGCCGACAATGTAATTCCAACAGCAAATGCGTCAATACTGGTTGCAATTGCCATTACAAATAAAACATATATATTCAAAGGATTGCTATCACGTTCATCAGACATTTTAAAACTCTCATAAATCATCTTGGCTCCGATAAAAACCAACAGAACAAAAGCAATCCAGTGACCAAAACGCTCAAGAAAGTGTCCTGCAAAGTTTGCCAACAACCAACCAAACAGAGGCATAATTGCTTGAAAAAAACCAAAAAATCCTGCAATTAGGAATGCATGTTTAACCTGCATTTTCTTGCTTACCGCACCACTACTTATGGATACAGCAAATGCATCCATCGCTAGTCCTAATGCAATAAATATAATAGCAATTATAGTCATTTTTTCTTCACCCTATAGTTTGTGAGGGCGAGATGCATCTCGCCCCTAAAATTTTCTGATTTCATAAATTACGCTGGGTGGCTTTCCTTCATTCATCATTTGTCACTCGTAATTCGTAATTGAATATAGCTCATCCACTTTGAATTCCCTAAGCTCACCAACTTCTCCGTCTTTGAACGATTTATACTCGCCAACAAAGTCGGTAAATCTGGCAACAATAGCAACTTTATACCCCAACTCCACAAAACTATTTAATGCATCATTTGCATCTTCTTCTGAAAACACAGCCAATAATGTTCCAGAAGATATCAACCCCAAAGGATCACACCCACACTCTTTGCATATATTAATAGTTTGTTCTTTAATAATAAATTTATCTTCTTCAACCAACAGTCCACAATTGGTTTGAACTGCAATTTCTCTAAGAGCAGTAACAATACCACCTTCTGTTGGATCATGCATCAATTTAACGGGTAATTCCTTTGAGGCATATACGGCAGGTTTAACAATGGACAAGCCAGGATAATAAATTAAATCTTTTGCTTTTTGGATATATTCTTCATCATATTTCATTAACAATTCATCACTAAACATTTCAGCCAATATAGCGGTACCTTCCATTGCCAATGAGTTAATCTGAACAATAACATCTCCTGACTGAATATCTTCAGCCAAATTAACTTTTTTTATTGTCTGTCCAAACATACAAATAGAGATTAATGGTCTTTTCACAACATCACTAATTTCGGTATGACCACCAATTAATGTTATTCCAAGATCTTTTGCAGTATTTACAGAATCTTCCATAATTGCATTTAACTCACACAATTCTGTTCCCGTTGGCAAAATAATTGTCTGTGTATAATAACTGGGAATAGCTCCTGACACAGCAACATCATTTGCATTAACATGTATGGCATAATATCCAGGTCTAGAGACCTCAAATGTAATAGGGTCACCCCCAACAGCATACACACCTTCTTCAAATTTCACAAATGCACAATCTGCTCCCACCTTCGGTCCTACAATAACATTATCATTATCACAAACACTACCAGCGAGCAACTTTTCAAGCAGACCTGAATCCAATTTTCCATTTTTCAATTTCATATTTTTCAAAAATTTCCTTTTTGTTTTTTATTGCAAAGGCGTAGAGACCGTAAAGATTTTTGTTCTTTTGACTCAGTGACCCAGTGACGAAGTGACCCAGAGATCAACAGAGTTACCCCTCCGTCAGGCGGTGCCAGCCACCTTCCCTAAACAGGGCAGGAGCACTTTGCATCTAACAGCTGTCGTTATTTTCCGGGCGGTCGCGACGCGGCTACAGGAGTCGTAATGCCACAGTGACTCAGTGTTAAACCGTGCAGACCATCGCAATTGCTTGCGCAGCAATCCCCTCTTCTCTTCCAATTGCACCCATTTTTTCAACCGTTGTTGCTTTAACAGAAACACAATCTACAGTAATACCCGCATACTCTGCTAAAACATTTCTCATTTCTTCAATATAAGGAGCCAACCTTGGACGTTCAGCCATAACGGTAACATCAAAATTATTAATCTCAAAACCTTTGTTACGAACAATCTCAACAACCAACGACAGCAATTCCACACTTCTTGCTCCTCGCCATTTCACATCTGTATCAGGAAAATGCTTGCCAATATCCCCTTCTGCAACAGCCCCAAGTAACGCATCCATAACAGCATGAGTTAAAACATCAGCATCCGAATGTCCATCTAGTCCAAGATCAGATTCAATGTCCAATCCTCCAAGCACCAACTTTCGTCCCGCTTTAAATCTATGTGCATCAAAACCTATACCTGCTCTTATCATATTAAAACTCCTTACAAAAAACTTTACGGGCGACATGCGTGTCGCCCCTACTCTAACCCTAAATGAAATCCTTTTTCAATTCTATATCCTCTAGCGAATGCAGAACCTTCCATCTTTTTTTTGCCTTCTGGTTGTACAACTTCAAGGCTAACACATCCTCTGGAAGTTTGAACAATAGGAGAACCATGCTGAGTAAAGTCAATTACTGTACCCGGCACAGCTTTGTTCTCAAAATTAGTAACCGGCAAAGAGTTCCAAATTTTCAAATTTTGTTCTTTACCATTCACAACGCATCGCACAAAACAGACCGGCCAAGAGTTCATTCCTCTTATCTGGTTATGTACTTCTTGTGCAGACTTATTCCAGTCAATGAGACCATCACTTTTTTTTAGTTTTGCGGCAAAAGTAACTTGATCTCTATTTTGTGGTATTCTTTCATTTGTTCCATTAAAAATTTTCGGTAAAGTTTCAACAAGCAGTCGACTTCCCGCTCTACTTAAATTGTCATGCAGAATAGAAGCTGTATCATTTTCTCCAATGGCAACCTCAATCTGCGAAATAATATCGCCATCATCCATCTTTTCATTCATGTACATTACTGTTGCACCACTCACGTTGTCCCCCGCAAGCACTACTCGCTGTATTGGTGCCGCGCCGCGATATTTGGGCAACAATGATGTATGCAAATTTATACAACCAAATTGCGGAATATCAAGGATGGCTGGTTTGATAATCTGACCATACGCAACCACAACAATAATATCAGGATTTATTTTCCTAATAATTTCAATACTATCAGGAGTGTTAACACTCTTTGGAGTCATAATATTAAGACCATATTCCTCCGACAAAATCTTAACCGCCGCCGGCATCATCTTTAACTTTCGTCCAAATGGTCTATCAGGTTGACTAATCACACCAACTATTTCAAATTCACCGTAATCAATGATTGCCTTCAAAGACTCCGCCGCAATCTCCGGAGTCCCCATAAATAATATTGTTTTCATTAAAATTGTTTCCTTCCTAAACTATTCGGTCGACATGCGTGTCGCCCATAACTATTTGGGCGAGGCAGGCCTAGCCCCTACGATTCGGGCTAAAAATTTTTCGCCCCTACTAGAAAATCAATGGTCTCTCTGATCTAACGAGGGTTAATGGAATTTCTTTCACAAAACGCGAAGGATTACATGGAACATACCCACCTGTTCTTGCCCTATTAATCTGCGGAACACACATACAAAGTTCATCTTCAGCACGTGTAACGGCAACATAAAAAAGTCGACGTTCTTCTTCAATCTTCTCAAGACTCTCTTCATCAATTGACTTTCTTGACGGAAACATCCCTTCCGCAAGCCATGGAATAATAACTACAGGCCACTCAAGTCCCTTGGCCTGATGGATAGTCCCAAGTCTGACCACATCTTGATCAACACCCATCTGTTGTTCCTCATCAAGAGAAGTCAGCAGTGCAACCTCGTTCATAAAACTACTCAGACTATCATACTGTTTTATATAGCCTGCAATCGCTGTAATATCATGCAGTCTATCGTCTGCATTATCAAACTGATCCTTAGCATATTTATCATAAAAAGTATCAACATATTCATTAAGAATAAAGACACCATCAATACTATCAGACGAGATAGAATCAAATATTTTATCTATATGCTTCCAGTGTTCTTTAGCAGCTGGTTTTAGTAGTAGAAGCAGATTTCCCCTATCATTTTTGTCAAAGACATCAAAAGATGCACCTAAGCGGCGCCACAGACCACTTGCAGACTTTGGTCCAACGCCAGGAAACATCATAAGCAGTCGTGAAAAAGACAATTCATCACCAGGATTAAGAATCATTCTCAACAAGGCACAAACATCTTTTATATGTGCCTGTTCAAAAAAGCGTATACCTGATGTTACTAAAAACGGAATATGTTGACGTACCAAAGCAAATTCCAGTTCCATTGAGTGAAAATGTGCACGATACAAAATAGACATATCAGAATATTTATAGCCTTCTCGCTTCATATTCATAATATACTGACAAATATACTTTGCCTGTGCAGCACCAGTTCTTACTGTAACCAAAGATGGTTTCTTATATGTCTCACGTGTAGAACGAAGAACTTTCTTGAATTGATTCACATTACCAGCAATACAGGCATTGGCAACGTCAAGAATCTCCGGAACACTTCGGTAATTAGTTTCGAGCATAAATTTTTCTGCTCCTTCATATCTATCCAGAAAAGACATGATATTACGGAAATTTGCTCCTCTCCATGAATATATACTTTGGAAATCATCTCCAACAACCATCAGGTTATTATGTCCTTTAACTAAAATATCAACAATATTACCTTGAATTGAATTGGTATCCTGATACTCATCAACAAGAACATAATCAAACTTAGCCTGATATTTTTCAGCAATATGCGGGTGTTCTCTTAACAACTCAAGACAATTTTTTAATATATCATCAAAATCCATAGACATCATATTTTGCTTACGATTCTCATATTCGTCATAAACTCTAATAATGTCATCAACATTATGTTCTCCATCATCAAACTTTAGAAAGATCTGCTCTTCAACAGGCAATTCCATATTAACGGCCAATCCAAAAACACTAAGGAGAACTTGTGGTTTTGGGAACTCTTTTGGCTTAAAACCTAAATCTCTAATGCATTGTGTCATCAAGGTCTTCGAATCAGCACTATCCATAATAGTATAATTCTGCTTAAAGCCAACTAATTTCGCATGTTTTCTTAAAATTCTATTTGCCAAGTGATGAAATGTTCCGCCCCACAATCCATAGACATCCATGCCTATCAAATTATTTACCCTGTCAAGCATCTCTCTTGCTGCCTTATTTGTGAAAGTCAGAAGAAGAATCCGCTCTGGTTTCATTCCATGCTCAAGCAGATAGGCAACTCTATGCACCAATGTATGCGTTTTCCCTGTCCCAGCTGCAGCAAGTACAAGCAATGGCCCACTTCCCGATGTCACAACTGCATATTGCTCATCATTTAAAACTGCTTTAAAATCTATCTTATTCATTATTCCCTTAAATTTTTCCCAAGAAGGGCAGGTCTTGTGTCTGCCCCGAATCATAAACCCCCACCGTACGGGCGAGATGCGTCTAGCCCCTACACATAATTCTCCATCGTACAGACGAGATTTATCACGTCTCGACTACAAACTCTCTCAAAGAAACATTTTTAAAATCAGCTCTCAATGCTTCATCAACCTTCTCAACCAACTCCATTATTTCCTTTGGAACTCGTCCCAGCCCGGCATTTGAATTATTCAATCCCAAACGAGCAAAATCTCCAGTAACCTGAGCAACTGTCAAATCCGCTGGCGAACGCTTAAAGCTATAAAAGCCAGGTTGAGAATCAACAGCTGATATATAATTTAAACTCTCCAAATTGGAAATAACTTCATTAAGCAAACGTATCGGCAATGTATATTTCTTTGCAAAATCCTCAACACAAAAGTTTTGACCATCTTTATTAATCATCAAATCAATATTATCAATGACAATTGCCATAACCAAAGTTAACTTCGATGCGAAACTGACATTCTTGCCATCCACACTATAGTCACAATCCATATCATTCATCAAAGCCGATGCAAATTCAGCGCCATACAAGATAATCTGCCAGCTAATCAACACCCACAACAAAACAATAGGAAGAACAGCCAAACTACCATAAATACGACTTGATTTAACAACACCAACTTGCATTACCATACAAAACCATAACCAAACAAACAACAATATAGCTGCAATAAAACCACCAACTAATGCATGAGTAAATTTAACTTTTGTATTAGGAATAATGATATATACCAACGCAAACACAAGAGCAATACCAGATAGAATAAGACATCTATTCACAAAGGCATTGTTAACAGCATCATTCAACACATTTACAGCTTTGCTATAAAAAAGATGATGAATCATATCTAACACCGGAAGCGACAGAAAAATCGAAAGCAGAGCCGGTACAAGTAAAATTATCGCCAGATAATCTGAAAATTTTCGCCAGATAGTTCGACCTTTAGCAACTCCCCATATTTTATTAAATGTTTTCTCAATTTTTGATAGCATTGAAATTACCATAAAAATCAAACCACCAAAACCAATAAAACCTAGAGCTTTGAATTTCAACTCACTAACTTGTGTTAAAAGCTTTTCTGAAGTTGTCTTCAAATCAGTTGTAAAAGATTGAGTAAAAGCTAAATCTCTACTTACAGAACTTGTTATATTAGTCGTCGACCCTGGATGCAGAAGGTGATACCGGTCAGTCGCAACTTGTTCAACTTTTTGTGCTAAATCAGAAGTCCATTGCATAACCTTGTCTTGCAGCAGTTCTTCCCCGCCAAAAGCTCGACCTAGCGCAACAGTTACAATCAATATTGGAATAAATGCCAAAAGTGTATTATAAGTCAAAGCAGTAGAGTGCAAAGGACAGTCATCTCGACCAAAACCTTTAATAGAAAGATAAAATGCTCTCAAAAACTTTAGTGCATGTTTATTAAAAACCCCATGATCCTTCATGTAACTCTCATCAAAAATCTTGGCTAAAAAAGTATTCCATTTTTTACGAGCATCTAAAAATATTTTTTTTATATCAATCATGTATCACTCCATTATAGTTCTAAGGTCTATGGTCTAAGGTCTAAGTACCTGCTAATCTTCAATTTTCTTTCTCAAAAAGCATTGTAACTTGTTAATCATAGCAAGAATATGTTCAGAATCTTTGTTCCATGCTTGTCCTATATCTTTGTCAATATAGCAAATATCCACACCTATGTAGGCTTGAGTTCTAAATTCTGCGACAGAGCCCTTGGCAATTTCAAGAAAACGTAATTTTTCTTTAACGGATGCTTTTTCCATCCCCTCTGCAATATTACTGGCAATTGAAAGTCCAGAACGAGTTATCTGATCTTTAAAACCATAATCTTTGCAACTAGCAAAGTATTTATAAACATCTGCTGAAAGTATTACACTCTTCTTCCATACATCTAAATTATCACAATTCACAATAACCTCTTGTTTTTTAGTTTTTCAAACTTTCTACATATCTTTCCAACCCACGGAGTGAAACTTAGACCTTAGACCATAGGCCTTAGAACTTTTTAAGGCATATCAAAAATTTTACCTGGATTCATAATATTGTTTGGATCAAAAGTTTTCTTAATTCCCTTAATCAACGCCATATATTCAGGAGAAACCACTTGGTCCATATATTTCTTACGCTTATGACCAATACCATGTTCACCAGACAACATACCACCCTTATCTCGAAGCATTGCATAAATCTCACCGAGAATCTTAGGTACGCTATCTTTCCACTTCTCATCTGACCAATCTTCAGGACATGTTACACGAGCATGAATATTACCATCTCCTGCATGACCAAAACAAGGAATAATTATTCCATATTTCTCGGAAATATCTTCTAAGAATCTAATTGCTTCTGGAATTTGAGCAGGCGGCACAACAATATCTTCATTGCACTGACGTTTTGAAATCAAATTAAATGCCTCAGCAATATTTCGTCTCACACTCCAAATTCGTTCAGAAGTAGAAGCGTTATCAGCAACATACACTTCTGTTGCACCGCCCTCTTTGCAAAACTTACCAATTGTTATATACTGCTCTTCAATCTCTTCCATATCTGTTCCATCAACAGAGATGAGTAACATTGCACCGCAATTCTGATATGGAAGACTCTCATTCAAATACTCACAACCAGCCTTTACAGAAAGCTTATCCATAAATTCAACTGATGTTGGAATAATTCCACCCTCTGTGATAATCTTTGGAACCATAGAGATTGCTTCGTCACTTGAATTAAAAAGACATAACAAATCAGCCTGCAAAGTTGGTTTAGGTATCAGCTTAAGAATTATCTTTGTAAAGATGCCTAACGTACCTTCAGAACCAACCATAAGCTTAACCAGATCATAACCGGTTACATTCTTAACAAGCTTGCCACCAAGTTCAACAATATCTCCTGTTGGAGTAACAACTTCAAGACCAAGAACATATTGTGCTGTAACACCATACTTAATAGCTTTTCCACCACCTGCATTTTCAGCAACATTACCAGCAATATAACAAGTCTCAACACTCATTGGATATCCAGCATAAAAAAGACCTGTTCCGTCAAGATGCTCATTAATGTCATTTGCAACAACACCTGGTTCAACAACAATCATCATATTCTCAGTGTCAATATCAAGAATTTTGTTCATTCTATCAATAGCAATGACAATTCCTTTACAGCATGGAACGCAACCACCAGAAAGACCACTGCCGGCACCACGAGGTGTCAAAGGCACATTCTCCCGATTAGCAAGTTTAACAATTTCTGCAATCTCTTCTGTTTTTATAGGACGTACAACAGCCTCTGGCATTGTTCTATAGGCTGGATCAGGAACTTCATCTTTCGAATATTGTTCAAGACTATCCTCATCGTCAAATATAACATACCTATCGCCAACAATTGCTTTAAGCTGATTAACAATGTCCTGTGTAACAGGATTAAAATTATATAATTCAAATTCTTTCATTATACGTCCTCCCCATTCTTAAGTTTCTGAATTAAAACAGGTAAAACTTCAAAAAGATCCCCTACTATGCCAATATCAGCAACCTTAAAGATTTGTGCTTCTGGATCACTATTGATTGCAACAATATTGTCAGCAGTCTGCATTCCAGCAAGTTGCTGAATGGCACCTGAGACACCAATAGACACACAAAGCTTAGGACTAATAGTCTTACCACTCAAACCAACTTGGTGAGGATAACTCAGCCACCCACGATCAACAACATCACGTGTTGCCCCCAAAGCAGCACCTAATACATCACAAAGCTCTCTAACAAGTTTAATATTCTCAGCACGTTTAATTCCACGTCCGACAATAACAACCTTGTCTGCTTCCTGAAGAAGCAACTCTTCACTGGACAAAACTAATTCTTTTCTAACAACATTAGATGAAAGATCAAAATCATTTCCGTCAAGTCTAACAATCTCACCAGTTCTGCCTTCAATAGGTAATGCTGGTTTAGAAGAGTGTGGACGAACCGTAGCCATCTGAGGCAAAAATCCTTGAGTTCTAATTGTGGCCATAATATTACCACCAATAGCTGGGCGAGTCTGAAGAAGCTTACCATCCTCATCAATATCCAAAACAGTACAATCAGCAGTCAAACCAGTATGTGCAGTCATTGCAACATAAGGCATCATAGTTCTACCAGTACTTGTAGCAGCAGCAATAATAATCTCTGGCTCATACTTATCAATCAGACTAAGCATACATCTTGAATATACTTCATTATCAAAATATTTTAATTCAGGTGCTTCAATTGCAACAACATAATCAGCTCCGCAATCAATCAACTTCTGCAATTCATCTTCACATAGTCCATCCCCAAAAATCACCGCAGCGACCTCACAACCCTTTTTTTCTTTCAAAGCAGTTGCCCTACCAAGTAGTTCATAAGAAACTCTTAAAATTTCACCTTCAAACTGCTCAGCTAAAATCCATAGTTTTGCGTTATTCATTATAGCACCTCCCTTGAATATAGAAATGCATAAACCTTTTCAACACCATTTAGAATAGCCGCATCATCCTTACCAAACATCAACTCACACTCCCTAGTAACCTTAGGTCTAAAAATCTTGGCAACTCTAGTTGGTGATCCTTTTAATCCAATAAAATCAGTATTCAAATCAAGCATATCGGCGGTAACCATCTCAAGTTTGGTAGCCTTTGCTCTAATCTTTCCATCAAGTGTAGGCAAACGAGGAGTCGCAATCTCCTTAACAACAGTCAGCAGACAAGGTAATTTCACATCAAGTAGTTCATCTCCCAGCTCCACCTGTCTTGAAAGCGAAATTTTGCCATCAACAACAGAATCAATCTTATTAACATAACTGGCGACGGGCAAATTCAAATGCCCTGCGACCTCTGGTCCAACCTGACCCGTATCACCATCTGTAGCACGTTCGCCACAAATAATCATATCAACCTTACCAAGAGTCTTAACAGCCTCACCCAAAATATAAGAAGTAGCCCAAGTATCCGATCCCGCAAAAGCCCTGTCACTAATAAGAACACCCTTATCAATTCCCATAGACAAAGCTTCTTTAATACACATATCCGCCTTAGGTGGTCCCATACTTACCGCAACCGTCTCTCCACCATACTCATTTTTCAAACTGATAGCAGTCTCAATTGCATACAAATCCAACGGATTCACAATAGCTTCCACCCCTTCGCGAATCACTGTTCCTGTCTCCTCATCCATCTTTACAGACTTCGTTTCAGGAACCTGCTTTATTAAAACAACAATTCTCATAATATTCCTTAAAAATTCAATATTTACAAAACTCTCGCAATTTTACAAAAAAACACCCCGCAAGTCTATCCCTAAGTTAAAAAACGAAGTTTTTACCTTGATTTCACGGGTGGGTCACCTGCGTGACGGCATTTCATTCTTTGATGGAAGAAATTATGACTCAGTGACTTTGTGAATCAGTGACTCAGGAGGAATGATGCAGGATGGAACGGGAAAGATAAAGGAAGATAAGAAAATAGAACAATGGGACAAATGGCACGGATGCGACCTATGTGGGAAAAAGAGAATATCCTCCGCCAAAGGCAATATCTTCCATTCATCATTGGATGTTGAATGTTCGATGTTGGACGTTCATTTGCTATTTTCTCCCCACGGAGTGTCCTTCCTTGGAAATTGAATATTGGCTGTTGGATATTGAGAAAAACGTACGTAACACGTATTTTTTATCTCTTAACTCTTCTTCACATTTCACGCTTGTCTTAACGGCAGACAGAACGGAAGCCAGTGTGTCTGTAGTTGCAAGTCGGTGTGTTCCAGTTCTCGCGACCACAACGCAAGTGGTCGGCGTAGCACCACCAGCTACCACTCCGAAAACAGCGGTGCGACCCATCAGACGAGCTGTTATTGCACCATTCATAAACATTTCCTGACATATCATAAAGCCCGTAACCATTTGGCTCAAAACTCCCTACAGGACTTGTATAAGGCTCCTCCCCATCATTATAATCAGGATGATAGCCTCCGGTATCACTTATGTCATAACCATAATTACCATTATGTCTGTAGTTCGCCTGATTATGAGTAACGGTATCACCCCAAGGAAAACGTTTACTTCTCAATCCACCTCTTGCCGCATATTCCCACTCAACACTTGAAGGCAAACGATATCCATTTTCACTGGTATTACAACTCCAATCACTTAAATTGTAACAAGGAGTTCGTCCATCCATCTCACTACGGGCATTGCACCATATCACACAATCATACCAATCAACATTCTGTACAGGATGATTTGATGCCTTTCCCAACCCACTATTATCAAAGATATAACCATTATTAATTGCCCAACCATAAACTTCATCCCATTGAGCTTTTGTCACCTCGGTGCTATCCATATAAAATGAATCAACTGTTATAGAATAAACACCAAAATCGGGATCTGCACCGCTATTTGTTCCATCAGGAATCAACACCATTCCACCGGGTACAGAAGGAGAGTCATCTCCACCTCCTCCTCCACACCCAAAAAATAATCCTAATAAAAAAAGTCCCAAACAAGCATGTATTATATTTTTCATATTCTATCGATCCTTATATTTTTAACAACTTTTAACAAACTAATCACCAATTAATTATTTTATTTTACAATACAAGTATGGTAATTGCAATTTTTTTTTACTAAAAAATAAAGAACATATTTTTTTTAGACGACTTTGTGAGAATAAGGACGTTGTTAAAGAAATTGAAAAGGGAAAATGTTGGAATGCTTCCGGCGGTAGTATTTAGGGTTTCCTGCAAATTGCAAAAATGTGAATTATGAGAATTATGGGAACTATGTGGATCGCCGGAGGCGTTCCGAAAAAGAAGATTTTGCAACTTTGCATGAATTATTGTCTCATGTTCTTTTAGCAATTTGCTTCTTTCTCGGCACCGTAGTGCCATATAATTCCCATCTTTCCCATAGTTCCCATCTTCCAAACACAAGAGCAGTCCATGCAAAACTGCAAACATGCATTGTTCCATACAATGACTCACAGCCGTGCGCATCTACGCAATTTAGGATTTGAATTTTCTTCTCTGCGTTCTCTGCGCCTCTGTGCGAAAATTCTTTTGGTTGCGGCTATGCCGCCCTAGGTCAATCCGTGGCTTGTACTCTTTCTTTAATCATTTTAATCTGTGAAACCTGCGGATAAAACTCTTTCTTTGGCAAAAGATCAAAAAAAAGGAATCAACTTATGTTGATTCCTTTTTGTATTCAAACAGTATGAACTATTTGATTTCGCCGATTTCGCGATACCAGATGTTTCTAAATCTTACAAGGTCGCCATGATCTTGTAGAGATAGAGGCAATTTAGCATCATGATGAACGTATTTAGTTGTAACTCTATGATCTGTTGGTCCTTGAAGAACTTTAGCATTCTGTACAACAACACCATTAAAAAGAATTGTAACTCTTGCTGGTGAAATCAATTTTGTTTCATCAAACTTAGGAGCTTCCCAGATAATGTCATATGTCTGCCATTCGCCTGGTTTGCGAGATGGATTTACAAGTGGTGGGTATTGACCATAGATACCTCCAACAGTTCCATCAGGATATGTTGGATTGTCAAAGCAGTCAAGAACTTGAAACTCATATTTACCCATTAGGAATACGCCACTGTTACCACGACCTTGACCATCACCTTTTACAACTACCGGTGAAGCAAATTCAACGTGCAACTGGCAATCGCCAATAAGTTCTTTAGTTTCGATGTCACCTGTTCCTGGAACAACTTCCATGTAACCATTTTCAATTTTCCATCCAGCAGGTGTAGCTGATTCACCTTTTTTTGTCCAACCAGACAGATCTGTTCCGTCAAACAATACTACTGCATCTGAAGGTGGAAGCATGTAAAACTTTTCCTGGTTCCATTCAATCGGTGTAACAACCTTAGGTTGTGGACGATCGCCATCATGTACTTTATATACTGACCCCGGAATTGTCGGAGTATCATCGTATCCTAGACTCATTGTTATTTGTCCTTTCGCTTTTTTATTTTCAAAATTGGTTTAGGGCGAGATGTGTCTCGCCCCTACAACTTGCGCATTTTCGAATTTCTTTACAGTCTTCCATCAACGATTTCTTTAGGCAGGCAGTTTTTAATATCAAAAATTACGATATCTGACTTGCCTAAACCTGATAGATCCATTGTTTTAAACTGATCATGGGCAACAGCAAGAATTATCGCATCATAATCATCTGCAATTTCTTCTTTAGAAATCATTGACAAACCATACTCTTCGTATACTTCTTCTGAATCAGCCCATGGATCATAGACTTCCGTGCTTACACCAAATTCATTCATTGATTTAAAAAGGTCAATTGCTCTTGTATTACGTATGTCTGGACAGTTTTCCTTAAAAGTAATACCAAGAATAAGAACTTTTGATTTTTTGATTACGTGGCCACGTTTAATCATTAATTTGATAACCTTTGAGGCAACATATTCCCCCATTCCATCATTAAGCCTTCGTCCTGCAAGAATCATTTCAGGATGATAACCAATTTCCTGTGCTTTGTGTGTCAGGTAATATGGATCCACACCAATGCAATGTCCACCAACTAGTCCCGGTCTGAATGGAAGAAAATTCCACTTTGTACCAGCTGCTTCCAAAACATCAATCGTATCAATATCAAGCTTGTCAAAAATCTTTGCAAGTTCATTTACAAACGCTATATTCAAATCTCTTTGTGTATTTTCAATCACCTTAGCTGCTTCAGCAACTTTCATTGAAGCTGCTTTAAATGTACCTGCTTCTATAATAGTTGCATATAAATCATCAACAACGTCCGCAATTTCAGGTGTTGAGCCACTTGTTATTTTAAGAATCTTTGTTACGGTATGTTTTTTGTCACCAGGGTTAATTCTTTCAGGACTATATCCGCAGAAAAAATCCTCATTAAACTTCAACCCACTAAACGCTTCAAGAACAGGAACGCACTCTTCTTCTGTACATCCTGGAAAAACAGTACTTTCGTAAATGACAATGTCATCTTTTTTCAATGCTTTACCAACGGTTTCACTTGCTTTCTTAAGAGGAGTAAGATCCGGTCTTTTGTTCTTATCAATTGGTGTTGGAACTGTAACAATAAAAACGTTGCAATCTTTAATATCATCTACAGTACATCCATATGACAAACCATCTGATGACTTCAGTTGTTCTGCTGTTGTTTCAAGCGTACGATCGTGAAAAGCCTCAAGCTCCTTGATTCTTTTTGCATTGATATCAAAACCAACAACCTTAAACTTTTTACCAAATTCTACAGCTAAGGGTAATCCTACATACCCTAACCCGATTATTGCAATTTTTTTATTCATATTTTTCCCATGTTATAAAATTTTATTTTATTAAGGGCGAGATGCGTCTCGCCCCTACGTTACATCTCAAATGAAAGCTGATCCGCCAGTTCTCCTGGTTTCTTCTTTTTATATCTTTTTTTGGCAATTTTTGGTTCACCAGACTCGCCATGTTCAGATTCTTCGAGATTTTGCAATATATCCTTCGCTCTGTCAATAACTTCCGTCGGCATTCCGGCAAGTCTTGCAACTTGTATACCATAACTTTTGTCGGCACCACCTGGAACAATCTTCCTCAAGAATGCAATCTGATCATCTTTTTCACTAACCAAAACCTTATAATTTTTTACTCCCGGCATTGTTAATGCCAGATCTGTCAATTCATGATAATGGGTTGCAAAAAGTGTTTTTGCTTTAACTCTTTCATTATTGTGCAGATACTCCGCAACGGCCCAGGCAATACTTATTCCATCAAATGTACTTGTTCCTCGACCAATCTCATCTAAAACTATTAAACTCTTATGTGTTGCATTATTTAGGATATTTGCTGTTTCCTGCATCTCAACCAAAAAGGTACTTCGTCCTCTTGCCAGATCATCACTGGCACCAACTCTGGTAAAGACTCTATCAACCAATGATATATCGGCATCTGTTGCCGGAACAAAACAGCCTATATGAGCCATAATCGTAATAATTGCAACCTGTCTGATATAGGTTGACTTACCTGCCATATTAGGTCCTGTAATTATAATCAATTGGTTTTCACTGCAATCAAGCAGTGCATCGTTTGGTACAAACCTTTCCGAGTCCGGCATCTCTTCAACAATCGGATGTCTCCCAGACTTGATATTAAGAATTCCTGAATCATTCATTTTAGGTCTGACATATCGCATTGCAAGAGCTCTGTCTGCAAACGCTGTTAAGATATCTATTTCAGCAATAGCTTCTGCTGTCTTAAGAATGTCATTCATTTTCTCAACTGTTTTTGATCTAACACCTTGAAAAATCTGATATTCAAGAGCTTCTGATTTATCTTTTGCACCAATAATTTTCACTTCATACTCTTTGAGTTCTGGAGTTATAAACCGTTCAGCATTGACAAGAGTCTGTTTTCTTGTATAGTTTTCCGGTGCATTATCTGCCTGCCCCTTTGAGATTTCAATATAATATCCAAACACTTTATTGTGTTTAACTTTTAAATTTCTGATTCTGGTTCTTTCAATCTCTTTGGCCTGATATTCTGCAAGCCATTTTCTTCCATCGGCAGATATGGATCGCAGTTCATCAAGTTCTTCAGAGTAGCCACTCTTAATTATGCCCCCCTCTTTTATGGTTACAGGTGGTTCATCAATGATGGTGTCATCAATCAGTGTTAGTAATTCACTTTGAGGAACAAGCATTTCTGCTAAATCTGCAAGTTTTTCAACTTCATGATCTTCAATGACTTCTCTTAGCAGAGGGATAGTTCTTAGAGACTGAGCAATGGCAACCATATCTCTGGCATTACCGGAACCGGAGTCAATACGGATAATAATTCTTTCAATATCTCTAATCATCGAAAGACGTTCAAGAAGTTCATGCTGGAGAATTCTGTCTTTCGTTATTGCTTCTACAGCATCATGTCTGGCTTTAATCTGTTCCACAGATCTTAGTGGATGCAACAACCAGTCTCGCAGATGTCTTCCGCCCATAGATGTTTTGGTTACATCAAGAATTTTCAGAAGAGACATACCTGTTTTACCAGGCAAATTTACAAGGTCAAGGTTTCTACAAGTAGTTTCATCAAGAGTTACGTAGTTTTCTGCATTTCTGTACTGCAAGGACGTAATATGGTCAACTTTTCGACGTAAATCTTCTTTAACATAAAACAGAACTCCCCCGACAGCACCAGTAAGGGCGTTAAAACCTTCGCATCCAAAGCCTTCTAATGAATGCACATTGAAATGCCTTTTTATATAGTCATAAGCTGCATCATATTCAAATGTCCAATCTTCACATGATGTTATCCTAGTTGCCTGATCTGGAGAAATACCTGCGCGAATATCCGGATCGTTAACACTTGCAGATGGAAGCAGATATTCGCCGGGTGCAAATCGAATTAATATATCCCAAACCTCACTTGAACTATCAACTTCACTACAAATAAAGTTGCCTGTTGATAAATCAAGAAGTGCATATCCGAATTTTTTACCTTTTTTACATACACCGGCAAGATAATTATTTTGACGTGCATCAAGAATTGTATCTTCTGTTATTGTGCCCGGGGTAATAATGCGTGTTACTTCCCTCTTTACAATACCTTTGGCTTCAGATGGATCTTCCATTTGCTCACATATGGCAACCTTACTCCCAGAACGAATAAGTCTGGCAAGATAGCCATCAGCCGCATGATGTGGAATTCCACACATCGGCACATTAGCTCTCTTGGTAAGTGCAATATCTAAAATACCAGAAGCGCGTTTTGCATCTTCAAAGAACATTTCATAGAAATCCCCCATTCGAAAAAACAAAATAACATCTTCTGGTAATTCAGATTTGATGCGCATATATTGACGCATCATAGGTGTAAGTTTTTCTGCCATAATTTATGTTTAGTTGATTGTGAGGGCGAGATGCATCTCGCCCTTACAAAATCGTTGTTCGTTTATCGTTAATACACTCCGGGGAGAGGTCGAGCTTTGCTCATGTTATTTTTCCATGGGATAAAGCCCTAGGCTACAAAAATGTCACCCCGCCGGGGCTTGGCTTTCCCGGAGGGAGGACCAAGGACAAAAAACAACTAACAGTTGTCGTTGTTTTTTAAGGGCAGATTAGAATCTATTTATTCCTTATCTTCCTTTTTCCTTACATTCCTTCTTTATCCCTACAGCTTCCCACCTAATTCTTTAATCATAGCCATCATTCTTATGCCATATTCTACATATGCATCATACTTTGCTTGTTCTGATGCCGATGGACCATCAGTTTCATGGAAAACAGCTTTTAAATGTGGCTCAATAGATATACCGCCATCATAGCCAGAATCAATCAAATCTTTCATGATCTTTTTAACATCGCCATCACCTTCACCACAATACATGAAGTTACAAGCTGCATTTTCAAAGTCCCATGTACCATCTTTAATATGAATATATTCAATATGTTTTTTTACATTTGCATAGAATTCCCAAGCAGATTGCTTTGGATATGGAGCTGGTTTATTACGGTCATCAGAGAAAACAGGATTACCTGTGTCAAAAACAAGTCTTAGACCTGGAACATTTTCCACAAGTTTCTGTGTGTATGTATAACCCATACCACCATAGTTCATGCAATTTTCATGTACAGGAGTGATTCCTGCATCATTAAAACGTTTAACAACTTCACGTAACCTCTTAAAACGCTCTTCTTCCATCTGATCTTCAGGACCTCTGTCCTTAAGAACCGCATAACTCATAATACGAATAAGCTTTGAGTCAAGTCTCTGCATTCTTGGAATAGTTCTTTCAATCTCTTCAATAGTAATATCAAATGGATCCGTAATCTGTTTTCCCCAGTTACATATAGTAGAACCAAAACAATTAACTTTAACTTGTGCTTCATCTAATTTTGCACATGCGATTTCAAAAGCTTCATCGCTGATGTCATGAATGTTCACGCCATCAATTGCTCTTGATTCAATATTTGACCAACCTAATTCAAGTGTAGCCTTAATTTGTCCATCAAGCCCCGTAGAAGCTTCATCAGCAAAACCTGTAAGATACATTATGTTTTCCTTTGTTTGTTGCGTGATACGTTTTTCGTCTATCGTTATTTGTTTATCGTTTTTTGACGCATGACAAACTGGATTACCCCTCCGTCATGCTGCGCATGCCTCCTCCCCTAAATAGGGCAGGAACACTTGCATCTAAAAGCTATCGACATGTTGAAAAACAATATTTTTTGTTATTAATAACCCATTGCACGAACGTTCTGATAACTCTTCGCTAGGCAATCAAATGGATCTGCTCCATAACAGTTATCTTGTTCAACAAGCATAAATTCAACACCAATTTCTTCTGCTGTTTGCAGAATTAATTCCCAATTTAAATTACCTTCGCCAACTGGGCAAAAGATTTGTTCTCTATCTGCATTGATTGTCATATCTTTAAGATGTAGTAATGGTTGACGATCTGCATATTTTTTCATCCATGCAACAGGATCACCACCACCAGCTGTTATCCAGTAAACATCAAATTCAGCTTTGAGAACAGAAGAATCAATCTGATCATATAGATTAGCCAGCCAAACTTTTTTCCCACTTCTTTTAAATTCCATGTTGTGGTTATGGTATGAGAAGTCCATGCCAACTTCAGCAAGCTTTGCAGCAACAGGTGTCAATTCTTCTTTTAAAATTTCAATTCCATTTGGATCATTCATATACTTTGCCTGATCTAAAGAACCAACAGCAGCATGCTTACAGTTCCAAGCCTGATGTTCTGCAATAACATTATCCAAATCATTTAAGAAACGATCCCAAGGATAATGAGTACAACATCCGTGAAGACCGGCATTGTCTAAAGCTTCAGCCATCTCGGCTGCTGGTAGATTTACTCCGATTCCTGAAAGTTGCACAGTAGTATAACCAATGTCTGCAACTTTTTTGAATGACTCAATTAAATCTTCTTTTGTTTTTGTGAACTCTCTAATGGTGTACAACTGTGCACCTAGTAGTGGTTTTGCCATTTTAACGACTCCTTGTATTATTTATTATTTTTAAATTATCTGTATGTTAAATCAAAAAAAAACCTTAGTCAAAAAGTTTCTCAACTTTATATATCTTTATATATTATTATCCATCAATTTTAGCAAGAATAAGTTCTGCAGCACGCTGTCCAGACATGAACATTCCACCAAAGATTGGTCCCATACGTGCTGAACCAAATACGCCATTTGCAGCCATACCAGAAACGAATAAGCCTGGATAAACTTCTTTCGTGTTCTCAACTGTTGCAATTTCACCTTGTTCAGCCCACATTGGCCTTTCACCCATAACTCCGCCTGTTGGTGTGTCTAATTTGATTCCAGCTTTCTTTGCAACTTTATCAGTCAGCAATGCATCATGCCCGGTTCCATCAAGAACACACTTTGCCGAAATAACCAATGGGTCAACATGCCATTTGTTTGGATATAGTACTGGTGCCCAGTTAATAACAACACCTCCCACTGCTTCTTCCTTGTAGACAACATCCTCGACAACAACGCCATTAAATATTGTAGCACCTGCATGCACAGCTCCATATATCAAAGCAGAAGCTGTTTCAACGGAGTCTGCCTTAACAAGGCCTTCTCCTACATCAGTATATCTAATTCCATACTCATCAAGCATAGATGTAATCTCTTCCTGAATGATAATATCATTATTCAGCATAGCACCACCCCAGATTCCTCCGCCTGGTGCCAGTTTCATCTCAAAAAGTGAAACTCTTTTGCCTGCTTCAGCAAGAATTTTTGCACAAATCAGCCCACTTGGTCCTGCTCCTACAATCGCAACATCACTATCAACAGCTGCAGAAAGTTTATCTGCAAAGCCTGAAATTATTGATCTTGATATATGTTTCTCCATTATGTTTTTCCTATCTATATATCTATATTATTTTAAATTTATTCAACATCCATGGACATCCACTCTTTAACATCAGCAGATATTTCTTTAACCTCAAGAATTTCAGCAGGTTCCTCTCCCTCAAGTGTTGGAATCTGAACCTTGTCACCAACGTTCTTACCTTCAAGAATTTTTGCCAAACCTGTATTAGAAGATATAATATTCATCTTTTCATCTGAATCCCACTCTCCTAAAACAGTGTATGTCTTTGTCTTTGTAGAAGTTTTCAGAACAACTGTTGCCCCCATTCCAACAGACCCATTAAAGAATCCTGTAAAGTCTGTTCCTTTGACGATGTTCAGAGCCTCTTCCAACTCATCCTTCTGCTGCATTAGAATTCCCTGCTGGCGGCGAGCTTCTTCATATTCAAAGTTTTCTCTAAGGTCTCCATAACTACGAGCAACAGCAATTTCCTTTGTATTTGCAGGTATTTTAACTTCATTAATTTCATTAAGCTGACGAGATCTCTGCTTGTAAGACCTATAGGAAGTAAGTCGTCCTGTTGGAAGATCCTCTTCAACAATAATATCTGCTTTGCGCACAGATAAATCAGTCAAGTCTGGATATAACTTAACAATACGTTCCAGTGTAAGTCTTTTGGTTGAATTTTCTGCAAAAGTTGCATCTCTTACACGTAAAACTGCACGTTGCCTTTCGCCATCAAGATGCGAATCTAGGATGTTTTTCAACCAATTTGGATCGAAAAAGCGTTTGCACATGTTGTTGAAAGCCTTTAAATCTTCAGCACTAAAGGTATGTCTAAAAGTCATAAGAACATGGTCAAAGAAATCTGCAGGTCTAATATCAAAATCAGAAATCAACTCAACATTATTAACCATCCAAGCAATAGAAATAATATTTCTATCATCCTCTGTCAACTTTTTAACTCTTGCACATACAGCTGGTTTATAATCATCAAAGGTCAACAGGCAATTCACACACTCTGTATATGTAGGAAGTGTAAATTTCTTAATGTTCTCTAAAATAACATTTGCAACTTTTTCAGGGTCATGTGCCATTAAGATTACTAGAACCTCTTTTAGCAGACGAGTAGTTAAAGTATTCATTGCCTCAATCATTATTGATGGTTTTTCTAATACATCAAACGCATGCTGAACATCAAAATTAGGAAAGTCGATATCATTAACTGTTATAAAATTAATTAGTCTAGCAGCAAAAACAGGTTCATTATGACTTGCAACTTTCAAAATATACTCAAAACGAGATGACATAATATTCTTCTGTTCATCTGTTAAATCAGCAAGACTCTTTTCTTTAACCAATATATCAAGTGCTGCAAAAACATCTGCTGGAGCTTTAATATGGTTAAACACATTAAACCATTGATCGCCATAATCTTCTTCTGACTGTAAAATTTCAATTGGCTCATTTCGCTTTGTAGGCATGTTTACGTATGTATCTTCTTTCAAGTGCTTACGAGCATTAGTCCAGAATCTTTTCCAGTCATCTTCTGTAACAATATCAGGAGATAATAGAAACTGCACATCTACTGCACTCTGCGGTCCATAACTGGAAATAGCCAACTTAACAACTTCTGCAGGTTTCTTAGCTACCATTATCTTTAAAGTTTCTGGATCATTAAACTTCATATACAAGATATGTCCATCTGGAATCAGTTTAAGCGAATCAGCTGCAAATTTAAACGAGATAGAATGGTTTGGACGCTTTTCAAAATCAATACCAATCTTCTTTCCAAAAGAATCCACCTCTTTTACTAACCCAATACCAAAGGATCTATTCCAGCATAAAACTCCCTCTTTAATTTTAAGAAGTAGAGATAATCTACGAACAACCTCTTTTGTCTGCATTTTTCTTGCATCAAAAGAAGAATCGGCAACACATGAAAGTGCAAATTGATTTTGTTTGAAAATTTTATTAATCATCTGATACAAAGCTTTCCGATAGCTAACTTCAGGATGCCATACTGAAATTATCTTCCACAAATCATAAGCATCGTCCTCAAGACCTTGCTCAACTAACTTATCTAAAAGTTTGTCAGCAAATAAATCAGCAGTATGTGCATCTACACTTTCTTTGATTAATCCAACGGTTGCAACAAGGGTTTTTCCATCAATTTCTCCCTTTTTCATTTCACCTAAAAAGAAACTTTTTAGCTCTTCTTTACTTTTTGTCTTTATTTCATCAGATAAATTCATTAACATAGCTCCATATTTTCCAAGCCCTAACGAGGCTTATATTGTGGTTTGCTAATAAATCAGAACCATAAATTGATATACAGAAGAAACACTAACAGAAGAAAGCGCATATATAACATATTATCAAAAAGCAAGTTATGACTAAAAGCTCATACCTTTTATTATTAAATGCAATAGCATTATTACTAAAAAAAAATTTATAAAAATTCAAGACGAGAAAGATAACATAAAAACAAAGAAATGAAAAGCAAAGATAACAAAAATAACAATGAAAATCATTTTGTTGTTGCAAAACAGGAAATAGGTTCAACTTTAATTGATTTTTTAGCCTTTAAATTAAGAATTTCTAAAAAGGCTGCAAAAGTAATTATTAATAGCCGAAGTGTCTTCGTAAACGAGAAGAGAGTCTGGATGGCAAAGCATAATTTAAAAGTCAGAGATGTAGTGGAAATTGCCCACTCTGCATCAAATGCTCCAACACCCAAACATATTAAACATATTTATGAAGACAATCATATTATAATTGCAGACAAAAAGCCTTCAATGGTATCAAACGGTCCTGATAGTCTGGAATCATTTTTAAGAGTTCAGACATACAATCCAAATCTTGAAGCTGTTCATAGACTTGATAAGGACACATCAGGTTGCCTTATTTTTGCAAAATCTCATGAAGATTTCGAACAGATGGTTGAGGTATTCAGAAACAATGGCATTACAAAAGTATATCATGCAATTGTCTGGGGAAAGATCACAAAAAAAGAATTTACCATTGACCAGCACCTGGATGAGAAAAAAGCGGTTACTAAGGTACGAGTTCTTGATTCCAATGATAGTGCTACGCATATACAGATTCGAATTGATACAGGAAGAACTCATCAGATAAGAAAACATCTTAATCTAATGGGACACGACCTTGTGGGAGACAGATACTATGGAAATAAATCAAGGTTCGATCCAAGACTCCTAAAAGTAGGTCGTCAAATGCTTCATGCATCTGGCATTGAATTCATAAACCCATTTTTGGGTAAAAGCACAAGAGGAAAAGCTCCTCTACCTTCTGACTTCAGAAGCACTTTGAGACTGTTTAATCTGACATAGAATAGATGATTGAAAAGTTGTGGAATGCGATTTTATCTCGCTTCTCTCATCTCGCTGTTTAAAACTTAGACCTTATAACATAGAACTTAGAACTGAAAATAAAAAAGGAATAAAAATGAAATTAGAAATATATAAAATAGCATCTATGTTGCTTTTAGCAATGGTAATATTATGTGGTTGTGACAGCAACTCAAAGAGTTCAAACGAAGAGACTTATTTCAGATTAACACCAGACTCCATCAATCTTCCAAAAGGTGAAACATCTGTTACTCTAACAATAGAAGGCGGAACACCTCCATTTAATCTTGTTGTATATGATGACACACTAGGTGCAATTGCCACACCATTTGCTGACACATATGACAGAACTGTTATATATTCAACAAAATCAAAAGAGGGTGTAAATACAATTGAAGTTGAAGACAAACTACACTGGACTGCCTCAGCTAGCATATATCAATACCAATATACAATGAATATAAATCCAAGTTCTCTTACAATGGCATCTACTCAAACAAATCAGACATTCACAGTTTCAGGAACAAGCCATAATGTTAGCTGGAGGATGACTGACTCTACACTTGGATCAATAACTGTACTTGATGACTATGGATACATAATAGAATATACTCGTACAACTAAGACCGGCACCAATATTCTTTATGCAAAAGATACAAATGACACCGAAGAATCATTAACAATTACGCAACAATAATAATCAATTAAGAATTAAAAAACAAGAATGATGGAAAGAAAAATGCGAAAATGGGCAGATATTGAATCTGCCCCTACACGGCAGGGAATTAATTAATAATGGTATTTAAAGGTGACAAAAAAGAGGGAACATGGTTGCTTGCAACTGCTGAAAACAAACTTAAGGATTGGCTGGTACCAATGGTTCCGAAATGTATCGAAACGTACCACCTAACACTCACCACACTGATATGGTGTGCAATGATAATATTCTTCAGTTTTCTTGCTCGCTACCACATACACTTTATGTGGATTGTATCATTTGCAATCTTTGGACAATATATAACAGATCTGCTTGATGGTGAAATTGGTCGCAGACGTAATACCGGTCTCATCAAATGGGGATATTACATGGATCACTTTCTTGACTACTTTTTCCTATGTTCAATTCTAATTGGATACGGACTCATGGTTGAAGATCACAGTAAATATATGCTGTTCTATATCCTTGCCCTATTCATAGCATTTATGATTAACTCTTTCTTATCCTTTGCGGCAACTGGTGAGTTCAGAATCAGCTACATGGGAATAGGTCCAACAGAGATACGCCTTGTCTTCATTATTATAAATACAGTCATAATTTTTCTGGCCGACAACATAAATATTGCAGCCGCACTTCCATACGTTCTAGCAGGTAGCACATTCTTTCTTTTTGTAACAGTATACAAAACTCAAAAAATGTTGTGGAAAATTGATATGGAGAACAAAGAAAATGCAGAAGAATAGAATACTATTTGCTCCAATAATATTTATATTAATTGCATTTATTATTATCGGAACAAAACTAGGCTATCCATATCAGCGTACATGGGCATTTGTTGTGCTTACTCTAAGTTGGATTCCAATTGCAGTTTCTTACTATATTAATCGTAAATTTATACGAGTTAATCAAATAATAATTGCAAAAAAAACAAAACCTTTTGCACCTCATCTCATAGTTGCTCTCATTCTTATTGTTGCCATATATGTTGCTAATATTCTTGCTCCAAAATATACAAGTCAACTAACAAAGATGAGTAATCAGGAACTTGTTCAAAACATCCAGAATGATTTTCAAACCTATCAGGAACTCTGCATGGCAATAGATGTCAACATTGATATGTTTGAAACAACAGGGCTACTGCAAAAAGATGTAACAACACTCTCTGTTGATGAAAAAGCTCAATTAAAAGAGCTATGGTATCAGGGATTAATGCTATTCCTTGAATGTAATGTACTCAAAGAGAAATACTCCGGATTCTACTTAATTGATTACAATGAGGTTTCACAACTACATTCAGATGCCTTCTTTCTTGAATACGCTACATACATTGCACAATATGAAGCATGCATGAAACTATATCAAATGGTTAACGATAACGAATTCATGGAAACCTTTCTTAATGAAAAAACAGAAAATATACCTGAAAAGACATTCTTTGCCATGAAACAGATTCTTTTTAACCCGACAGTTGCCCTAAGAACAAATGCAGGTTCTGGATACTATCAACTTGTCAAACAAGATATCAGCTTTGATAATGTAACCAAGCTGGACTTTGAAAAAAGAAATAAAAACTTCTTTAAGATTCAATTAAAAAACCCTCAGAACTTCATTGACAATCCACTTGATATACTTGAAGAGACTGCTACAGAAGCTTGGCTACCACTGCAAAAGGAAGTTGCTGTCAAGATGAGTTATATCAGAACTGCAAAAAGAGACTATCATATAAATCCTGAAATAATAAATCAGCACCAAGCGATACTTGAACCAGGAGACATCATGTTTCAACGACGGAACTGGCACATGACAAACATAGGTATCCCAGGCTTTTGGCCGCATACAGCACTCTACATTGGCTCTCTGGACGAACTGACAAGTTTCTTTGGTGAAGACAAAGTCAAACAGTTGCAGAAAGAATATCCAGAAGTCTGCAAAATGCTAAATTCAAGAGACGAAAACAGT
>Ga0307987_1000235_pt1 | contig 34344 bp, 22 predicted proteins | sample EllFjometagen181_FD_203157 | JGI IMG/M metagenome (GOLD analysis project Ga0307987, IMG submission 203157) | Marine microbial communities from Ellis Fjord, Antarctic Ocean - #181 | ecosystem: Environmental > Aquatic > Marine > Unclassified | place: Southern Ocean | collected 2014-10-08 | reverse complement strand
TGGCGACGCTGACGCCACAGGCATGGAAGGCGGCCAAGGGGGCGACAGACAAGTCCCCGTAGCTGAGCTCCATAGCGCCCTGCCGCATAGGTTCCTGGGCGTCAAGCAGCGGCACCCGAGACTACAGCTTCACGCGAAGGAACGGGTGGCTAGCTTCGAAGGGTCGCAGAACCCAAGGAGGACGACCATGGCATACGCCGGCACCCATCCCCGTGCTCTCGCCGGCGCGCTGCCCGAGCAGCGCGTCGACTACCTCAAGAAGGTCCTCATCCTCACCGTCTTCGGCCTCGGCGTCTCCGCCGTCACCGGGCTGCTGTCGGCGTTCGTGGTCGGGTCCGTGCCCCTGCTGCAGGGGCGCCTGGCCATGTTCGTCATCGTGCTGGGTTCCTTCTTCGCGGCCCAGTCGGGGTGCTCGCGCCTGGTCTTCGGCGGCCAGCGCCTGCTGGGCTTCGCGCTGGCGGCCATCTTCCAGGGCATCGCCATGGGCTACCTGCTGCTGGCGGCCATCAGCATCGGCATCGGCATGGGCAGCCCCTTCCTGCTGGTCTTCGAGGCCATGGCGCTGGTGGGCTTGGCCGCGGTGGGCATGACCACCTACCTGTGGAGCGGCCCCCGGGAGTTCTCCATGCTCAAGGCCGGCTTGGCCGCCGTGTCCCTGCCCATGCTGGTGCTGATGGTGGTCTCCTTCGTCTTCCCCATCGGGGGCATCCTGGGCGTGCTGCTATCGGGCGTGTTCGTGGTGGTGTCGGCGGGCGGGCTGCTGTACCAGATCAACGCTGTGCTGCACCGCCTGCGCAGCTCCCAGACGGTAGAGGGCGCCTACCTGATCACCATGGGAGTGCTGGTGCTCTACTGGAACGTGCTCACGCTGCTGATGCGGCTAAGGCGCTGAACAGCGTTCGCAGTGGCCATTAGACCGGCTTGGCGATGGCGTCGCGGATCGCGCCCAGCAGCACTTCGCCCGAGCAGGGCTTCTGCAGGCAGCCCGATACGCCGGAGTCGCGGAACCGGTCTACGGTCTCCTGCTCGCTGAAGCCGCTCATCATCACGATCGGCAGGTCCTTACGAACTGCGTGAAGGGCCCGTTGCGCTTCTTCGCCGTCGAGCTTGGGCATGCTCAGATCCAGGAGCGCGCAGTCGATGGAATCGCAGTGTTCCGTGAAGAGATCCACCGCTTCTTGCCCGTCGGCGGCTTCGAGAACTTCATACCCCGCGTGGCGCAGTCGGCGGGCGAGGATGGACCGCAGAGCCCGCTCGTCGTCGGCGATGAGGATGCGCTGGCGTCCGACCTCGGGCGAGATGGAGCCGGCCTCCGGTTCGGCGTTCGTGATCGGGGCCGACGTCGGGAGCACAACCGTGAACGTCGTTCCGTTTCCCGGTTCGCTGTCGATGAGGATTGCGCCATCGTGCTTGTTGACGATGCCCTTCACCGCCGAAAGCCCCAGGCCGCGACCGATGAGCTTGGTCGTGAAGAAGGGATCGAAGATCCGGGCCGCCGTGTCCGGGCTCATGCCAGACCCGGTGTCGCTCACACTCAGGCGAACATACTCTCCGGGCGACAGGCCGGCCTGCGGATCGAGACGCTGCAGCGCGTTCTCGTCGTACCGGGCGAGCGCCGACTTCACCACGATGCGGCCCTCGTTGTCACCGATCGCCTCGGCGGCGTTCATGATGAGATTCATGACAACCTGGACGAGCTGATTCTCGTCGCCTTCAACGTGGATCGGCTCTTCGAGGAGCTCGTACTCGATGGTCGTCTTCTTGGAGACGGAGGACTGAACGAGTTTGCTGACCACGGGAACCAGCGCGCCGATCTCGATCCGAGAACGCGCGTGCGACCCCCGACCGGCATAGGCGAGCAACTGCTGGCAGAACTGGCCGGCGCGCGTACTGGCCTCGACGATGTCGGCCAGCAGCTCGTGGACCTCGGAATCCGTGGGGAGGATCTCGCGGCCGAACTCGGCGTTGGCGAGTACCGTCGTCAGGATGTTGTTGAAGTCGTGGGCGATGCCGCCGGCGAGCACGCCCAGCGCCTCCATCTTGGCGGCCTGCCTGAGCTGCTCTTCCAGCTCCAGTTCGTGTTCCCGTCTGGCATGGAAGGCTTCCTGGGCGCGACCGCGCTCGACGGCGAGGCCCGTGAGGCGTGCAGCCGCCTCGAGACGTCCCAGCTGCTCCTGTGTCGGCGCTCTCGGTACGGGGGAGTACAGCGCCAGGGCCCCGAGCACGTCGCCGGCCTTGCTGGTGAACGGATGCGACCAGCAGGCCGCCACCCCCGCGCTCTTCGCCAGTTCGGCAAAGGGAACCCACAGGGGATCCGTCTGAATGTTCTCCACGATCACCGGAACGCCCCAAAAGATCGCCGTGCCGCAGGAGCCGACGGCCGGGCCGATGGCGAATCCATCGATGGCATTGTTGTACTCATCGGGGAGGCTAGGGCCCGCGCCACGTACGAACCGACCGTCGGCAACCAGCAGGATGGAGCACTTGTAACCTGGGTTTTGGTCTTCGATGATCCGCGCGATCGTATGCAAGGTACCGCTGACCGAGGCTTCGTCTTCCGAATCCTTCGGATCGTCGTTCACCTCGACTTCCTCTACCCAACGAGCGAGGACCATCGAATCATCGTCGTTGCCGACCACCCGAATGTCCAGCGGCAGAGTGTCTCCGCGGCAGGTCCGGTGCCCGATCCGGCAGCTTTCCCGGTGCCCATCGATCGTCTCGGTCACGACATCGACATCGGCCGGATCGATCCAATAGAGAAACGGCGCGGCGACAAGTTCGGCCTGGTCGAAGCCCACCTTGGCGAGGAACGAGGCGTTCGCGCGAAAGAACCCACCAGCCGCCACCGTCCGCAGCAGCATCGGAGGATCCGCGAGAAATTGGTTGATACTCGGTTCGTTCACGAGGGTCTCCAAGTCGTTCTCAGCAGTCCGCTATCTTGATCCGAAGCTGATGACTTCACCGGGGCGAACTTCTCTGGAATGGGATGGGCTTAGGACACTCACTCTAGCGCAGGCCGCAGTCGATACAGCTCGAGGTCCAGTGGGGCTGACGCTCATCGGGTATGATCCCAGCGTCGCCGCTTTCTCACGTCTGGGAGATTCCATGTCTCGCTGTCTGATCCTGACCGCCCTGCTGCTCTCCATCAGCGCCTGTCGCACCCCCGAAAAGAACGACACGGGCGACGGCGTGCTGACCTGCACCTACTACGCCGACAGCGACGCCGACGGCTACGGCGATGCCGATAGCGCCAGCGATGCACCGTGCAGTGAGCCCCCCACGGGAATGGTCGACGACGCCACGGACTGCGACGACCTCGACGCAGCCATCCACCCCGGCGCCGAAGAGTACTGCAACGATCTCGACGATGACTGCGACGGCGACGTGGACGAGGGAGCCACCGACCTGGGCGTCTACTACGCCGACAGCGACGCTGACGGCTTCGGTGACCCGGGCAGCCCCGTCGAGGCCTGCAGCGTGCCCAGCGGACACGTGGACGACAGCACCGACTGCGACGACGGCGACGATGAGATCCACCCCGGTGCCGCAGAGCGCTGTGACGAGGTGGACAACGACTGCGACGATCTGGTGGACGAAGACCTCCAGGAGCTCTGGTACGCCGACACCGACGCCGACGGCTACGGCAACGCCGAGGTCACCCTCGACAGCTGCGACCCCGGCACGGGGTGGGTGGACGACGGCACCGACTGTGACGACGGAGACGCCGCCGTGAACCCGGGTTCCGAAGAGATCTGCAACGACCTGGACGACGACTGCAACGGGCTGGCGGACGACGGCCTCGAGTCCAGCTGGTACGCCGACGAGGACAGCGACGGCTTCGGCGACCCCGGCAACATCATCGAAGACTGCGAGCCCGGGACGGGCTGGACAGAGGACGACCAGGACTGCGACGACGCCAACTCGGACATCCACCCCGACGCCAGCGAGGCCTGCAACGGCTACGACGATGACTGCGACGGGCTGGTGGACGATGACGACCCCGACATCACGGACATGATCAGCTGGTACCTCGACTCCGACGCCGACGGCTACGGCAGCGACGACACCACCACCCGCGCCTGCGAGCAGCCCAGCGGCTACGCGACCTACGGTGGCGACTGCGACGACAGCGACCCCGCCTACAACCCAGGGGCCAGCGAGTCCGACTGCACCGATCCCGCCGACTACAACTGCGACGGTTCCACTGGCTACGCCGACAGCGACGGCGACGGCTGGGCCGCCTGCGAGGACTGCGACGACGGCGAAGCGGCGATCAACCCCGACGCCACCGAGACCTGCAACAGTGTGGACGACGACTGTGACGGCAGCGTCGACGAGGACGACGCCAGCGATGCGTTGACCTGGTACGCCGACGGCGACAGCGACGGCCATGGCGACGCGACCACCACCACCGTCGCCTGCGACGAGCCCTCGGGCTTCACCGCCAACGCCGGGGACTGCGACGACAGCGACCCCACTGTGAGCCCCTCCGCCGCCGAGAGCTGCAACGGCATCGACGACGACTGCGACGGCGACACCGACGAAGGCGTGCAAGACACCTACTACGCCGACGCCGATGCCGATGGCTACGGTGATGCCGGCGACACCATGGACGCCTGCGAGCTGCCCAGCGGCTACAGCGCCGATGATAGTGACTGCGACGACGGCGACGCCTCGGTCAACCCGGGGGCCACGGAGCTCTGCAACAGCATCGACGATGACTGTGACGGCAACGTGGACGAGGACGACGCAGCCGACGCCTCCACCTGGTACGCCGACGACGACAACGATGGCTACGGCGCCCTGGCCTCCGTCACCGTGGCCTGCGCACAGCCCACGGGCTTCGTCGCGGACAGCAGCGACTGCGACGACGACGACGACGATGTGCACCCAGGTGCAGACGAGACCTGCGACGGAGTGGACGAAGACTGCGACGGCACCGTAGACGAAGAGGCCATCGACGGGGACACCTGGTACATCGACGCCGACACAGATGGCTACGGCGATGCCTCGGACAGCGTGCAGGACTGCAACCATCCCAGCGGCACCGTGGACAACGACGACGACTGCGACGACAGCGACGCCACCATCAACCCCGGGGCTACCGAGCTGTGCGATGGCGCCGACAACGACTGCGACGGCACCGTCGACGAAGCCGACGCCAGCGATGCCACCACCTGGTACGCCGACACCGACGCCGACGGCTACGGTGACGCCGCCAGCACCAGCGTGGCCTGCACCCAGCCTTCGGGCAGCGTAGCGGACAGCAGCGACTGCGACGATGGCAACGCGGCCATCAACCCCGCCGCCAGCGAGCTGTGCGACGGCGTCGACAACGACTGCGACGGCACCGTGGACGAAGCCGACGCCACAGACGCCGCCACCTGGTACGCCGACACTGACGGCGACGGCTTCGGTGACGCTGCCAGCAGCACGGTCTCGTGCAACACACCGGCCGGCTTCGTGGCCAGCTCCGGCGACTGCGACGACACCGACGCAGGCATCAGCCCCGCGGCCACAGAGCTGTGCGACAGCGTAGACAACGACTGCGACGGCACCGTGGACGAAGGGGCCGCAGACGCGCAGACATGGTACGCCGACACCGACGCCGATGGCTATGGCGACACCGGCAGCACCACCGACGCCTGCTCGCAGCCCAGCGGCCACGTCTCCGACGATGGTGACTGCGACGACAGCAACGCGGCCATCAACCCCGCCGCCACCGAGCAGTGCGACGGCCTGGACAACGACTGCGACGGCAGCGTGGACGAACCCGACGCCGCAGACGCCGACACCTGGTACGCCGACGCCGACGCCGACGGCTACGGCGACGCCACCAGCAGCAGCGTGTCCTGCAGTCAGCCCTCCGGCAGCGTGGCGGACAGCAGCGACTGCGACGACGGCAGCGCCGCCATCAACCCCAGCGCCACCGAGCTGTGTGATGGCGTGGACAACGACTGTGACGGCAGCGTAGACGAGGCCGACGCCAGCGATACCACCACCTGGTACGCCGACCGCGACGGCGATGGCTTCGGCGATGTCAGCAGCAGCACCGTCTCCTGCTACGCGCCGGCCGGCTTCGTGGCCAGCGCCAGCGACTGCGACGACACCGACGCCGGCATCAGCCCCGCGGCCACCGAGCTGTGCGACAGCGTGGACAACGACTGCGACGGCACCGTGGACGAGGCCGACGCTGTGGACGCCACCACCTGGTACGCCGACGCCGACGCTGATGGCTACGGCGACCCGAGCAGCACCAGCGACGCCTGCTCGCAGCCGGGGGGCTACGTGGCGGATGATGGTGACTGCGACGACGGCGATGCCGCGGTCAACCCCGCCGCTACCGAGCTGTGCGACGGTGTGGACAACGACTGCGACGGCACGGTCGATGAAGCCGACGCTGCGGACGCCGCCACCTGGTACATCGACACCGACAGCGATGGCTACGGTTCGAGCGCGTACAGCCAGCTGGCCTGCGCTCAGCCCTCTGGCTTCGTCTCCGACAACGCCGACTGCGACGACGGGGACGCGGCCACCCACCCCGGCGCCTCCGAGCTGTGCGACGGCGCGGACAACGACTGCGATGGCACCGTGGACGAGGGCGTGCTGACCACCTGGTACCTCGACCTCGACAACGATGGCTACGGCGACGACGCCTACACCAGCGAGGCGTGCACAGCCCCCAGCAGCCTGTACGTCATCGACAGCGGCGATTGCGATGACAGCGACAGCGCCTACAACCCGGGGGCCACACCCGGCTGCGACGGCGAGGACTACGACTGCGACGGCGCGGTGGACAACGACGCCGATGGCGACGGCTACGCCGACTCGTCCTGCGGTGGCGAAGACTGCGACGACGCCGACCCCACCATCACCGCCACCGGCGAGGAGTACGAGTGCCCCGCCGAGGACTGCGCCGACGTGCTGGCCATCCGCCCCAGCGCAGGGGACGGCAACTACTGGATCGACCCTGACGGCAGCGGAGACGGCTTCGAGATCTTCTGCGACATGAGCAGCGAGGGCGGTGGTTGGACCCTGGCGGCCCACATCGACGACATCAACGACCCCTACTTCGAGGCCCAGACCGCCGAGCCGTGGGAGACCGACAGCGTCCGGAACGAGACCACCTTCCCCAGCATGACCAGCGACATCGCGGTGTCGGCCAAGTACGCCACCTGGAGCCGCATGGACGTCACGGACATGTACATCTACTACAAGAACGACGACGTCTACTTCCTGTGCGAAGGGCTGGACTGGGTGGACACCCTCGAGGTCATCTTCTCGGACAACCCCACCCAGGGCTACTGCAGCGCCAACTGCACCAGCTGGTCCGAAGACCGCATGCCCGAGAGCAGCCGGGCCCCGGTGGGCCTCAACTGCAACGACCCCAACGAGGGCTGGATGAGCTCCACCACCGCCGAGAACGCGCGGGTGGGCGCCCTGAGCTCCAGCCACTACTGCTGCGTGTACAACGGCTTCATTGGTGCAGCAGGCGACCGCGGCTTCGACACCTCGGACACCGAGAAGACCTGGGCCGCCTACTCCGACGGCGAGAGCGAGGACAACAACATCATGGTGTTCGTGCGCTAAGGGCGGGCCCGCTTCTTTCCGCCCCCCATCATGGTCCGCCCCAACCAGGCGATGCTCTTGACCAGGGGCCCCTCGAGGTCGCGCTGCACCAGGGCGAACTTCTCGCGGATGGGGATGTGCTGGGGACACTTGCCCTCGCACTTGCCGCAGTCGACGCAGCTCGAGGTCCAGTGGGGCTGGCCGTCGGGGGTCTGGATGCCGAGGTAGGCCGCGTGAAACAGCGTGGGCTCCAGCCGGCCGAACATGTGTCGATTGTTCAGGTTCTTGAACGCAGCGGGGATGTCGATGCCCTCGGGGCAGGGCATGCAGTAGGCGCAGCCGGTGCAGTCCACCTGCAGCAGCTCCCGATAGGTGGCGCGCACCCGGTCGATGATGGCCAGCTCGGCTTCGTTCATGCCGCTGGGCGGGGCGTCGCAGGCGATGCGGATGTTCTCGTCGATGTGCGCATCGACGTTCATACCCGACAGCAGCAGGGTGACCTTGGGGTTGTTCCAGATCCAACGCAAGGCCCAGTCGGCGGGGCTGCGCTTCACCTCGGCCTCGTCGTACAGCTTCTGCACGGAGACGGGGATCTTGCCCACCAGGGAGCCACCCCGCAGGGGCTCCATCACGATGATGCCCATGCCCTTGGCGTGAGCGTGGTCGATGCCCTCGATGCCTGCCTGGTAGCGCTCGTCGAGCATGTTGTACTGGACCTGGGCGAACGCGAAGTCGTAGGCGTCCACGATGCGCAAGAAGTCTTCCTTGCGACCATGGAACGAAAAGCCCAGGTGTCGCACCCGGCCCTCGGCCTTGATCCTCTCCATAAACTCCACGACCCCCAGCTCCACCATCTTGTCCCAGCCCGGGCCGTCCAGGGCGTGCAGCAGGTAGTAGTCGAAGTGGTCCACCCGCAGCTTGGCCAGCTGCTTGTCGAAGGTGGCGCCCATGGCGTCGGTGGTCTTGATGCGCATGCAGGGCAGCTTGGTGGCGATGTTCACCCGCTGCCGCAGCGCGCTGTCCGACAGGATGTGCTCGCCCAGGAAGCTCTCGGAAGCCCCCAGGTGGTAGGGCGCGGCGGTGTCCAGGTAGTTCACCCCTCGCTCGATGGCGCCGAGGATCTGGGCTTTGGCCTTGGGCGTGTCGATCAGGCTGGACGCGGGCCCACCCACGTGGGTGGGCAGGCGCATGCAGCCATAGCCAAGTGCGGAGAGCTTCTCGTCACTGCCAGGCATGGTGCGGTACTGCATGGGACCTCCAGAACAAGAATAGCGCGGGGTGGACACGGGGGCGGGGCGCGCGCGGAAGACACCCGGGCGTGGGTGCAGGGGCCTGGACCGTCGAAGCGACGAACAGGATCGTCGAGTTGTTGACGATGTTCGACGGTTACGACGGGGGCCAGGACGATCGAACGCCACATATGGACGAAAGACACCCTTGGCATGGTCCATGCGACTGGATGGGACACCGCAACACAGCGGCCCCCACCCAGGAGCGCGACCATGACCGCCACCGTCCAATCCGAACCCTGGTGCCCCAACGCCAACATCGATCGCTGGCTGCTGGTGAGCACCTACTGCGACCGCTGGTGTGAGCGCTGTGGCCACCGCACCCGCTGCCTGATGGCCGGCATGGAGCCCGAACAGCTGTTCTCCCTGGACGAGGAACCGGAGTCTACAGAGGAAGAGCTGGAGGCCGAGGGTGCCCGCATCGCCGAAGCCGTCCGTGAAGCCCTCGAAGCGGAAGGCTTCCCCGTGGCGGAAGTGGAAGCCGAGCCCCTGCCGGCCATGGATGACGACCCACTGATGGCATTGGCCCGGGATTGGTGGGAGATCAGCCAAGCCTGGCTCGCCAGCCTGCCAGAGGCACGGTTGCGGGGCGAGTCCCGGGAGCTGGTTGAGGTGCTCAGCTGGTACTCGAGCCTGGTGCCCAACAAGCTCTACCGGGCCCTGATCGCAGAGCTGTTCGAAGAGCGCTACGGCCCGCCCCTGGACCCACACACCAGAGACGCCCAGGGCAGCGCCAAGGTGGCGGCGCTGGGCTTGTATGCCTGCATCGGCACGCTGAGCGGCTGGTGCAAGGGGCACAGGCTCGATGGGAACGCGATGGAGATCCTGATGACAACCTGCGGCCTGCTGGAGAAGGTGCAGCGCAGGTTCCCGGATCACATGGAGTTTGTGCGGCCGGGGTTCGATGAGTGAGCGAGAGGGGGATCTTGCTGTTCGCTTCGTTTGTTTCGAATAGCAGCTACCCTGTGGAGGCCAGGAGGTATCCATGCACGCCCTGAAGCTCCCCAGTGAAGAGACCACCAGAATCGCACGGGAAGCCGTCCGCGCCTTCACCGAGGCCCGGGGGGGGACACGCGCCGACACTCGTAGAGGTTGTGGCCGATGGCGATGGGACCTCCCGGGTCACGGTGCCACTCGAGGCATTCGAGCTGCTCATGGAGCTGCTCACCCACCTCTCGAATGGGCATGGCGTCACGGTCATGCCAGTCAAGGCCGAGCTCACAACCCAGCAGGCTGCCGACATCCTCAACGTCTCGAGGCCCTTCCTGGTAAAGCTACTCGACAGCGGGAAGCTCCTTCATCGAAAGGTGGGCACACATCGACGGGTACAGCTCGAGGACCTGCTCGCATAAAAGCGCTCCGATGACGCCCACAGAGCCGAGGTGATGGACGCCCTGGCTGCTGAAGCCCAGCAGTGCGGGCTCGGGTACTGATCCACCAGGGAGCGTGGCGTGTCCTTCACCGTCACATGACGGTCCGGTGCGATCGATGGCTGAGATTCGCCGGTTGTTGACCGCATTCTGAATGCTTACCCTGGCCCGCCCTCGGACGGAGCGCCCTACCGTGCACGACGCAACTGCCCACATCGCCGCCCTGACCCCCAGCGGGCGCGTGGCGCTCACCCGTGATCCCAACGGGGCGTATCCACTACCCACCCAAACTATCGAGCGCATCGAGCAGGCCTTCGCCAAGGGCACGGGCCACGGCCTGCTCCAGCTAGGCGCGGCCGAGCTCGGCAACCCGCTGCACCCCACGCTGGCCTGGTGGCGCGAGCTGGGTCGCCAGTTCGTGGCCGCCACCTGCGCCCTGACCGATCCCCTGGCACCCAAAGCCGTCCACCTGCCCGAGCCACCCGCCGCCGCCCTCACCGCGCTGGCCGCCAAGGTGCCCCCCATGCGCGGTGCCGAGCGGATCGCGCTTTCGCTGCTCGAGCGGCTGTGGACCGAGACGGGTCAGGCCCTGGCTCAGCGCGCGGCCGAGTCGGACGGAGGCCTGCAGGGCTTCCTCGCGAGCTGCGACGCCGTCTGGCACCTGGCGGGTCGCGTCTGCCTGCACTTGGCGGAGAACAAGCGCGATCCCGCTCGCCCCTTCGCCTTCATCGCGACCTACGCCCGCCAAGTCCCCGGGCGGCAGCAGGTCCAGCATGTGCCCTTGGGCCGCGCCCTGCAGGAGTACGCCGGCACACGCAAACGCCGCGAGCTGGTGGCGCTGCTCACCCCACTGCAGCGCGCCGCGGAGCACAGCCCGCTCATCTCCGGAATGATCGAGCGCGGCGAGGTCTACCACCCCCTGGCCTGGACCGCGGCCCAAGCCCACGCCTTCCTCAGCGAGGCCGAGGCCTTCGAGCGTGCGGGGCTGGTGCTGCGCCTGCCCGACTGGTGGCGCGCCCGGCGGCGCAATGGCCCGGTGGTCTCCGTGACTGTGGGAGAGGACAAGCCCGCGGTGCTGGGGCTGGACGCCCTGCTGGACTTCCGGGTCGAGCTCACCTTGGGTGGCGAGCCCCTGAGCCAGGCCGAGGTCGAGTCCCTGTTGGGAGCCAGCGCCGGGCTTGCGCTCATCAAGGGCCGCTGGGTCGAGGTGGACCCGGACAAGCTGGGCCAGGTGCTGGACCAGTGGCACGATGTCCAGGCGCAGGCCGAGGCGGGTGGAGTGAGCTTCGCCGAGGCCATGCGCACCTTGGCGGGCGTAGGGTCCGAACCGGACGAGGACGGCCTCGACGAACGCCCGCGCTGGTCCGAGGTCGTGGCCGGACACTGGCTCGAGGCACAGCTCGACGCGCTCCGCTCGCCCGCGGTGGGTGCCGAGATCGATGCCGGCGCAGGGCTCAACGCCACCCTGCGCCCCTACCAACAGGTGGGCGTACAGTGGCTGTGGACCCTGTGGAGTCTGGGCCTGGGGGGCTGCCTGGCCGACGACATGGGCCTGGGCAAGACCATCCAAGTCATCGCCCTGCTCTCCCTTCTCGAAGCCCGGAGTGAGCCCGGAGTTGACCTGCTGGTGGTGCCCGCCTCCCTGGTGGAGAACTGGCGGCTCGAGCTGGCGCGCTTCGCACCACGGCTACGGCCGCTGATCGCGCACCCCTCCCAGCTCCCCTCGCGCCGGATCAAGGCCCTCGAGGCCGCCGAGGTCGAGGCCCACCACCTGGTGATCACCACCTACGGCACGGTGCTGCGCACGCCCTGGATGCGAGAGCGCCCCTGGCGCATGGTGGTACTGGACGAAGCCCAGGCCATCAAGAACCCTGCGGCGAAGCAGACCCGTGCGATCAAGGAGCTGCCGGCGCGCTGGCGCCTGGCCCTTACGGGCACCCCGGTGGAGAACCGCCTGGGCGACCTGTGGTCCATCTTCGACTTCCTCGCCCCCGGCCTGCTCGGCTCCGCCAAGGCCTTCGGCCGCGCCTGCCGCGCCATGAGCAGCAGCAACGAGGGCTACGCGCCCCTGCGGGCCCTGGTGAACCCCTACGTGCTGCGCCGGCTCAAGACGGATCGGAGCATCATCACCGACCTGCCCGACAAGATCGAACTCACCGCCCACTGCCTGCTCAGCCGAGTCCAGGCCGCACACTACCAGCGGGCGGTGCAGGAGCTCACCCAAGCCCTCGAGCAGGAGGACGGCATGAAGCGCCGCGGCGTGGTGCTGGCCTTCCTGATGCGCTTCAAACAAATCTGCGACCACCCCTCCCTCTGGCTGGGAGACGGAGGCTTCGAGGCCAAGGCCAGCGGCAAGCTCGCCCGGCTCACCGAGCTGTGCGAGCCCATCGCCGCTCGGCAGGAGAAGGTGCTGGTGTTCACCCAATTCCGAACCATGACCGAGCCGTTGCGGCACCACCTCGAGGGCTGCTTCGGCCACCCCGGCCTGGTGCTGCACGGGGGAACGCCGGTGAAGCGGCGCCAGGCGCTGGTGGATCGCTTCCAGCAGGACGAGCGGGTGCCCTTCATCGTGCTGTCCCTCAAGGCGGGCGGCACCGGACTGAACCTCACCGCCGCCAACCACGTGGTGCACTTCGACCGCTGGTGGAACCCGGCGGTGGAGAACCAGGCCACAGACCGCGCCTTCCGCATCGGCCAGCAGCGCAAGGTGCTGGTGCACAAGTTTGTCTGCCGAGGCACCGTGGAGGAACGCATCGACGCGCTGATCGCGGGCAAGCGCGAGCTGGCCGACCAGGTGCTCTCCAGCGGTGGCGAGGTCAAGCTCACAGAGCTGTCCAACCGTGAGCTACTGGATATGGTGTCCCTCGACCTGCAGCGAGCGGTGAGCACATGAGCCGACGTAGATCCCGTGACACCTCCAGCGGCTATCCCCGCTACGTCCCCGTGGCCGAACGCCGGGCCAAGGCCGAGCGCGCCGCGCGCAAGCTGGCCAAGGGTGGCCGCGACCTGGCACCCGTCATCATCGAGGGCCGCACCATCACCAGGACCTTCTGGGGCAAAGCCTGGTGTGGCAACCTCGAGGCCTACAGCGACTACGCCAACCGCCTGCCCCGGGGCCGCACCTACGCGCGCAACGGGTCGGTCCTCGATCTACAGATCAGGCCTGGCGTCATCGAGGCCATCGTCGCCGGCAGCCGCGCCACCCCCTACCGGGTGAAGCTCGAGATCGCCCCGCTCGCCCCCGCTCGCTGGGCCGCCATCCGCAGCGCCTGCGCCGGGCGCATCGGCTCTCTGATGGAGCTGCTGTCCGGCGAGCTGTCCAGCGGCGTGATGGAGGTTGTCACCCGGAAGGGCGAAGGGCTGTTCCCCGCCCCGAGAGAGATCCAGCTCGGCTGCAGCTGCCCAGACTGGGCCTCCATGTGCAAGCACGTCGCTGCCAGCCTCTACGGCGTCGGTGCACGGCTGGACCACGAGCCTGGGCTGCTCTTCACCCTGCGCGGGGTCGACCCAGCCGAGCTGGTGGAAGAGGCCATCGCCCACACCACCGCACCGGCTGCAGCAACGACCGCGCCTACCCTCGACGGCGACGACCTCTCATCCATCTTCGGGATCGACCTCGAGCTGCCAGCCCCAAAGAAGCCCGCGCTGGCCGAAGAGAGCATGAGGCTCCCCGCCACCGCGCAGCGTCTGCTCGAGATCATCCGCGCGAAGCCGGGCCTCCGCAGCCCCGAGCTCTCCAGCCGCCTGGCGGTGTCGGGCTCCACGGTTGCGAAGTACATCAGGCAACTGCGGGAGCTCGGTATGGTGCGCTTCGTGGGGGCGCGCAGCAACGGCGGGTACTACCCCGAGTGTAGGGTCCCACGCTATCCCGCTGCGTGATTCCCAGGATGCTCCGCCGCGAACAGCTCGACCGGGCCAGCGTTCTCGCACGGACCCGGTCGGCGGTGTAGAGCGGCGATGGGGGGATCAGAAGGGCAGCGACTCCTGGTGGTCGTGCTCCTGCACGGAGTCGGGCCCAACGTCGTACAGGCGGGCTCCCTCTTGGCCGGGGCAGAACCCACCGGGTCGCGGCGGTCTGGAGCTTCCTCGACGACTGGACGCGAGGGCTCGACGAGCCCGTGGGCTGAACATCTGCGCCCTGGTTCGTGCGGTTTGCCATCGCCTTCGACGGTGTTCGTTTCCACGACATGGCGACGCTCTTTCTGCAAGGCCTTGTTCCACGGCTCGGGACGGAGGAAAGCCGGCCCCCGGCAACGCTGTTCTCAGATCCTGATCGCCTACGACTCGGGCATACCCAGCGAGGTCACCTTGTTGTCGATGGCAACCCCGATCATCGCCTCCGTCCTCTGCCTGTCGGGTGTCCTCGATCGCAGGTGGTCACCGACGATCTGCATGTAGCGGTACACCCCGTGCCGACTGGCGAACTGCGGCACCTCCAGGGTGGGGCTTCGTTAGTCAGGTGTCCTCGTCCTCGGAGATGAGTGCCCGCAGCTCCGGGCTCGCGACGTAGCGTGTGTCCCGCCCGCGACCTCGACGGCTGACGAGGCCCGCGTCCAGTAGACGCCGCAGGTCCGCGCTGGCCGTGGCCGGTGAGACCTCGGCCTCGGCACAGAACGACGCGCGGTCGACGCTGTCGAACAGGCTCTGCTCCAGGGCGATGGTCAGCCTGTCCGGCCAGCCTCGCCCTTCCACGAGTTGCTCCAGTGCGGCCCAGCGACGCGCGGCCTTTTCCAGGGTACCCAGCCGCTCTCGCGCTTGGACCAGGTGGGCTTCGATGCAGAACGCAATCCATGGGTCCGCGCTGCGGTCAGGCTGGTAGCTGCCCCCCTGCACCTCGCGCAGGGCGTCGTAGTAGCGCATCGTGTCCCGGGCCAGCACCACCTCGATGGAGCCCAACTCGGACGAGAGCACGCCGTCGCGAGCCAGGACCAGCGACTGGAGGATGCGGGACAGGCGTCCATTGCCATCCCGAAACGGATGGATTGAGACCAAGTGCAGGTGGGCCATCGCTGCCCGTACCACCACAGGTGCTTCGAGCTCTCCCTGCGATAGCCAGTGCGCCAATTCGGTCATGAGACCCGGCACCCGGTCTGCTTCGGGGGCTCGATAGGCGACACCGCCACCCGGTGCGGTCACCAGCACAGACCCCGTTCGCCAAAGGCCGGGTCGCCCCTCGGGCTCGCTCGAGCAGGCCTCGAAGTGCAGATCCAGCAGCAGGCGGTCGCACCAGCCGAAGGACGGGTCGTCCGCGAGCACGGCGACGTGCTGCATGGCCAGGGCGTAGCCGGCCACGGCGCGCTGGTCTCGATCCGTAGCAGCGGCTCGGCCCTCGACGACCGCGGAAGCCACCTCCGCAGTGACATGGTAGCCCTCGATGGCGGTGGAGCTTCTCGCCGTGGCGGCTCGCGCCTGGCGACGGAGCTGCCCGGACCAGGGGGTCGCCCTCGAGACCTCGTGGCCCAGCCTGCGCCGGAGCGCATCCAACTCGGCGAGGGCCTTCAGGTGATTGGTCAGGTCTGGGGCCTTGTACAGCATTAGACGATTATACGTCTATTCGTCTCGTACGGCCAGGTTGGCCTCGGATTTCATTGCTCCCATGATCCCTACGCACACTGTCCTTCGTCAAAACCTCATCCACGACGGCCACACCCGTGGTTTGGCGATCATCGAGCCGTGGGTAAAGGCCCACCGCTGGCATCTGGTCGCGGTCGGCACGGTGAAGAAGTCCATCCCGACGATGCCCTCCCGGTGGTTGTGCAGAAAGGTCTTCCACCGCTCGACCACGTCCTTGGCCACCGGTCTTCTGGGCATGTAGAGCCTGTCGGCAGACGAAAGACGCGGCCTGGGACGCCTCGCTTTCAGCACGGCGATCTGCTGTCGGAGGGCGATGTTCTCGATGACCAGTCTTTGCTCTTTTCGACATCACGATAGTCCTCCTGCCAAGTAGCATGACGGCCAAAAGCCAACCGGGCTATCGGTCAGCTTCTTGGGAGGACTTCACGAACGGCTCATATTCGGCTTTTAAAGGGCGCCCCAGGCAGGGCTCGAACCTGCTACCCTCGGTTTAGAAGACCGATGCTCTATCCAGATGAGCTACTGGGGCGTGCCGCGGCTTCTATCGAGGGATGGCCTCTGCCGCATCCGGGAATGACCGCGGACTCCGCTATGATGCGGTGACCCTGTTCGAGAAGGAGCGGCTCGGTGTCCATCCACTGCAAGACCTGCGGAGCGCCCCTGGAGGAAGCCAGCATGGACCGCATGCGCGGGCTGGCGCGCTGTCGCCACTGCGACACGGTGGTGGAGCTCGACTTCACCCGTCCGACGCCCGCCGTTCGGGGCCTCGACGAACGGTCACCGGCGGCGATGCCCAGCCACTTCACGGTGGAACGGGTCGACGGCCGCCTGCAGATCCGCTGGCAGTGGTACACCCTGAAGGCCGCCATTTGGGCAGCAGCCACAGTCGTCTGGTTCGGAGCGTTGATCAGCATCTACGCCGGCATCCTCGGCCCCGACGGGCCCGCCGAGACCGGGGCACTCACCCAGCAACTCCTGTTCACCATCGGCCACGTCGCGATGGGGCTGGTGTTCGCGTACATGGCCGCCTCCGGCTTCCTGAACACCACCACCATCACCGCCACCCACGACAGCCTGCACATCCAGCACGCTCCCCTGCCATGGCTGGGCAACGGCACGGTAGAAGGCATCCGGCAGCTGTACTCCAAGGAACGTGTGCAGCACCGCAAGGGCGGCCGGCATGCCTACAGCTACGAGCTGCACGTCATTGTCGAGGGCGGAGAGCAACGCAAGCTCATCGCCGGGCTCAACGAAGCCGAGCAAGCCCTGTGGCTCGAGCAAGCCTTGGAAGCACAGCTGGGGATCCACGATCGCCGAGTGGGCGGTGAGCTACCGCGACACTAGGAGCCCCACAGGGTACAGCCTCCCATGCTCCGCCGACGCCTCCGACGCAGCCTGGACCACGCGCGCACCTTCCTGGGTCTCCCCCCAAAGGAGCGTCCGCCGCTGTCCGATGCCGATCGCGAGCCGGTCGCCGGCGAAGGCGCCATCCGCGATCCGGGCCACCTGCCCGACGCCATGCGCGCTCCCTGTGGCCGACCTCCCCCAGGGGAACGACCACAACCCGTAGGCTTCACCGCCCGCGACGCCGCGCCGATGAGCTACGACCAGGAGATGGACGAATGAGCGCAAAGGACTGGCTGGCCACCTGCCGCGACACGGCGCTCGTTCTGGGCCTCGACCCCGGCTGCCTCGAAGTCCTCGAGGCCTTCCGGGACCGCGGCGACGCCGCGACCGACGCCGCACTGGACTTCGCACAGCTCGAGACCCGGGCCCGCATGTTCGCGCCCAACCTGGCCCGGCGCATCGCGTCCACCCTCGACGGAGAGGTCGATCAGGACCAGGCCGAGATGTTCTCCCGTCGCTACCTGGCCCTGGTGGATCTGCTCGGCCAGCTGGCTGAGAGCATCGGCGAAGCCCGGGTGCTGCGGGTAGGCGCCGCCCAGCGCATGGATGAGATCCTCTCGGCCCCCTCCCCCCGCGCCCTGCGGGTGCGCGCACTGGTGGACTTCTACACCAGCCACGCCGCGCTGCTGCACCACCGCCAGCGCCTGCGAGACGTCGATCCTCCCAGCATCGAGGACGTGGTCGCCACCATCCGCTGGAGCGAGGCAGTGCCGGGCCTCGAGCACGCCAAGCTCGTCAGCGAGAGCGAGCTGGGGCCCTTGCACATCAACCTGCTGCGCTCCGCCAAGCCCCGCCTGCAAGCTCTGGACTGCCGCCGCATGGCCCGCGGCGCTGGCCGCGACTTCGTGCAGCAGGTGGTACGCGCCGACGCCATGGCCGCCATCTCGGGTGGATTCTTCCTGTACTCCGAGCAAGACATCGAGCCCCCCAGCCGTCGCACCGACCCGGTGGGCCTACTGCTGAGGGACGGCGAGGTGCTCTCACCCCCGGTGTTCCACCGCGCTACCCTGGCTCAAGACGACACCGACGGCATCACCGTGTGCCGCTCGGGCCTGGCCGGTACCACCATCACCTGGCGCGACGGCAGCGAGACCACCATCGCTACCAGCAACGCCGTCAGTCACCTGGGCACCCACCCGGTGGCCTTCAACCGTGCCTGGGGCGACGACAGCCCGGATCACGGCGGCACGTCGGTGGCCATCGTGGGTCATCGGGTGATCGCAATGCGCCGCGGCGCCCTGCCCATCCCCCTGGCCGGCTTCGTACTGGCCTTGCCCCTCACAGAGGGTGGGAGCCACGCCCACACCCCAGGCGCCAAGATCCAGTACACGCTGCCGCCAGCCCCCTCGGGCCAGGCGCTGCACAACGCGGTGGCCGGCGGTCCCATGCTGGTCAGCGAAGGGCGCGCCTGCATCGATCTGCGGAGCGAAGACTTCGTGGGCACCGCACCACCCGCCACCTTCTCCGGGGACGAGACCTTCGACCACAACCTGCTGCCCCGCATGGCCGTAGGCATCGACGATGAGGGTCGCCTGGTGATGGCCGCCATCGACGGACGCAACTTCCACAAGGCCCCCGGCTTCACCCTGGGTGCCACGGCCCGACTGATGCAGGCCCTGGGTTGCCTCGAGGCCATGAACCTCGACGGCGGGTCATCCAAGCGCATGGTGCTGCGTGGCAAGATCCTGGACCTGCCCACCACCGAATTGCTGTCGAGCCCCGACAGCGACCAGGACCTGGAAGATGCCCCGGTCCGTCCCGTCCACAGCGCCATGCTGCTGTACTACCGCACCGAGAAAGAAGCGCTGCCCGATGATGCGGCCAGCGAGGCCGAGCGGGTCGAGCCAGCCGGCGGCGAGGAGTAGGCACCGCCATCCCCCGAGCCGGGCTCGTGACGGAAGCCTGGGATAACGTGGGGAATCAAACACCATGGGGGTCCCATGCACATCGTCGTTCTCATCCACGCTTTGATGGTGTGTCCGGTCGTATTGGCGACGCCCCCGACATCGGATCTGGAATGGGTAGCCACACTCACCCAGCCGCCGCCAAGCACCACCGATGCACTCACCCGCGCGAACAAGGAACCAAAACTCGGCATCGGGAAGATCATCGGGGGAGCCGGAGCGCTGGCCTATGCGGCCGGCAGCACCGTCACATTGCCCATCTGCCTGTCGGAAGGGTACAAAGAAATAGCCGGCGAACGGGGGAGCGACATCTGCACAGGTACGACGGTCGTGCTCGGGGTGGCGGCTCTGGCTGCGGGCGTTCCCTTGCTCATCAGCGGCTTGTCCGACCACCGAGAATGGACAGCCTGGCGGGAGTCCCGGGGCGTGGCCGGCGTCGCCATCGATCCCCGACGCCAAGCGCTGGCCGTCACTTGGCGTGGGACGTTCTGAACCGACCGGATGTCCCGATCCGGTCCGCCATCAAAAAGCCGGTGACATCCCCTAGCCATCCCTCTCCTTCCTCTCCCTACCCCGAGAAGGAAGGATCCGATGCACATCCGCCTGATGGACATGCCCCTGGCCGTGCCCCGCTACCGCCAGGTGCGCCTACCCACCGTCGCCGCTGAGCTCGCCCCCTGGGCCGACGTCTCCATCAACGACACCAACATCGAGCCCGCGGATCTCTCCGCCACGGATCTCGTGGGCTTCACCGCCCAGCCCTACAACGTGGGCCGCGCGATCCATCTCGCTGGCCACTTCCGCGCTCAGGGCGTCAAGACCATCATCGGCGGCCCCCACGCCACCACGATGCGCGACAAGCTCCTGGCCCACTTCGACGCCGTGGTGGTGGGCGAAGTGGAAGGCCTGGGCAAGCGCATCGTCCACGACCTCGAGCGGGGCCGGCTGGCCGGGATGTACGAGAACGAACGTCCCCCCGACCTGGCCGACTGCCACCTGCCCCGCCGGGACCTGCAGCGGGCCGGCGACTACTACACCATGAACTTCCCCATCGAGCTGTCCCGGGGCTGCCCCCACCGCTGCAGCTTCTGCTACGGGCCGTACGGCTTCCCCACCTACCGCACCCGTCCGCTGGACCGCATCGCCGCCGACCTGGACCAGTGGGATCACGGCTACATCGAAGCCGTGGACATGCACTTCGCCGCCGACCGCGAGCACCTGCTGGAGGTCTGTGACCTGCTGGAGCGACGCCGGGTCTGGGGCTGGTACGGCCAAGCCACCATCAAGTCCATGGACGACGCTGTGCTGCTCGAGCGCATGGCCCGCAGTGGCTGCAAGCAGGTGTTCGTGGGCATGGAGAGTATCGAAGAGAGCGCCCTGCTGGCCAACAACAAGGGCTTCAACCACGTGCGGGAGTACCGCCGCATCATCCGCATGGTCCAAGACCACGGCATCTTCGTACACGCCGGGCTGATGTGGGGACTGGACGGCGCCAGCCCCGACTGCTTCGACGCCACCGCGCGCTTCTGCGAGGAGACCGGCATCTACCTGGCCAGCACCAACATGCTGACCTTCTTCCCTGGCACTCCCGCCCACGATGAGGCCGAGGCCAGCGGCCGGCTGCTGGCCACGGACCTGCGAGACTACGACGGCGCCCGCATCACCGTCGCGCCCCAGGGCATGAGCGAAGCCGAGATCCGTGACGGCGCTGCGCGCTTCATGGAGCGCTTCTACAGCAACGCCAGCATCTTCCGCCGCTCCCTGCAGGCGGGCAACCACAACATCGCCCAACTCTGGGGGTTCTGGGGCATGAACCTGGCGTACAAGGCCTACTTCCAGCGCTGGGTCGCGGGCCTGAACACGCCCGAGACCCCCTGGCCAGACGCCGATGCCAGGGCCGTGGGCATGCCATGGTGTGGCGGCCCCATGCCCTGGTACTACGCCCTGAGCGATGGGTTCGGCCGCCTGCTGACCTGGGGCCACAAGGCCTGGGATCGCCCGGCCAGACCCGCGGGGGCCCTCGGCTCCGCCTTGCTGCTGGCCGCTGGTGTGATGGCCAGCATCCTGGTGCTCGCTGGCACCCTCGCCGTCTCTACCCTGGCCTGGCCCGTGCCCTTCCCCGGCACCATCCTGGGCCTGTGGGCCTTCGGGATGGCGTGCTGGTTCAGCGGCGGGCTGCTGGATCGTCTCTCCCGCGCAGGGGCCCGGGGCGTCACCGCCGCCATCGGTCTGGCGGCCTCCACCGCCCCCATGCTCGCCACCACGGCGATGCTGCCCGAGCACGCACAGGGCTGGCGGGCCTTGTGCGCCACAGGCGTGCTCTGCTTCGCCATCAAGGGCTGGAGCCTGCTGCGGAGCAGAACCTCCGAGGGCTCCCTGCGGGTGCTGAGCTTCCTGCTGCTGTGGCCGGGCTTCGACCTCACCACTGCGTTCCGGCCCGACCCCACCCGCGAACTGTTGATCCGCCACTACCCCCTGATGGCCGCGGGCGGCGCTCGCTTGCTGGGGGCGGCCCTGCTGGCCCCGGTGTTGTTCTTCCTGACCCTCCACGCCCAGCATGGTCCCTGGATGCCGCTGGTGCTGCTGGGCACCGCAGCGGCGGGCTACCTGTGGCTCCGCGGCGGCCTGGAGTGGCTCACCGCCTACTGGCGCATGGTGGGCTGTGAGCTCCCCGCTCCCTTCGGGCCCAAGCCCTTCGGTCCGTCCCCCAGCGCCCTGTGGCGCAGCTGGAACGTGCCCTACCACCGCTGGCTGCTCGAGCGCGTCTACCTCCCCTTGGGGGGCCGGGAGCGCCCCGCGCTGTCCACGATGGCTTGCTTCGGATTCAGTGGGCTGGCCGGCCTGGCGGTGCTGACCCCGGCCTTGGGCAGGCTGACCTGGGAGCCGTTGCTGTTCTTCGTGGTGCAGGGAGCCCTGGTGGTGCTCGAAAAACGCATGGCCACCCGCAACCCCGGACCAACGCCCCGCCGCATGGTCAGCCTGGGCATGCTCGTCGCCCTGCTCTTGTTCGTCGGTCTCTCCACCGGCTGCACCCGCATGTACGCGGGCATGATCTCGTCGAAGGTGGTGGCCGACCAGCGCGAGATGGAGTCCTACAAGGGCACCTACGTGGAGCGCTACCCCACGGTCCGCGACGCGGCCCCCGGCACCAGCCCCCGGGTCGAGGTGGTCCGGGAGGTCACCTACCAGGCGCCCTCGCGCATCCGGGTCGAGGTGCTCGAGCCCGCCGAGCACGCCGGGGAGCTCATCGTCTACGACGGTGAGACCCTGTGCATGCACTTCCCCAGCGAGGGCATCGGCCTGCGAATCCGTGGCGCCGAGCAGCCCACCCCCGGCCAGCTACGCCGCATGATCACCGAGGACACCCTGTGGTCCTGGGACAGCTACGCCCACAGCTACCGGGGCACCGACACCACCGCGGGCCGCGAGGTAGGCCGCTGGAAGGCCGTGCCCAAGCACTACCAGCCGCTGCTGTTCCCCTACGAAGCCTGGACCGACCTGCAGTACTCGGTGCCCCTCAAGGTGGAGATCCACGACTCCCCCACCCAGCCTTGGTACCAGATGGAGTTCACCGAGGTTGAGTTTGACATTCCCGTGGACCCCAATGCCTTCTCCTGCGATCTGCCCGAGGATGCCTGGGTGATGGAGTGGGATCTGCAGCGGCCCGGCGTGCCCGTGGATGAGCTCCAGGAGCAGCTGGACTTCGACCTGCTGCTGCCCGAGGACCTGCCCCTGGACCTCGAGCTGCGCCGGGTGCTGGCCAGCGACACCGGCGCCCCCATGGCCGCGCTGCTGATGGACGACGATGGCCGCTGGCTGTCCCTGACCGAGAGCCACGGGTTCGGCCGGGTGCTCGAGCCCGGCGCCGGGATCCCCATCCGGGTCGGCGATGAGCCCGGCAGCCTGACCCTGATGGGCAGCTTCTCCACGGTGAGCTGGTACGCAGGCAACACCGCCCTGACCCTGGTGGGCAACCTGCCCTACCCGCAGCTGGTGCAGGTGGCCGCCGGCCTTCAGCCTGCACCGAGCGGTGAGCCCTCCGATGTGTTCGCCCTCGCGGGCTACCGCAGCACCGTGGAAGAGACCTGCCCGGCCTGCGCCACACCCGCCGTGGTCCGACAGATCCAGTACAGCCCCGACGGCGGCCTGCGGGTGGAGATCACCGATCCCCCCCAGCGCGCCGGGGAGACCCTGGCCTACGACGGCGAGACCCTGAGCATGCACTGGCCCCAGCAGCGGCTGGGGGTGCGCATCCGAGGGGCCGAGGCACCGTCAGTGGAGCAGCTGCGAGAGCTGGCCAAGGCCGACGGCCTGTGGGCCCTGCACAACTACGACAGCCGCTGGCAGGGGCGGGACGAGCTGGCCGGACGTGCCGTCAGCCACTGGTCCTCCACCCCCTCCGACAGCGAGGGTGGACACCTGCCCTACGAGACCTGGCTGGACCGTGAGACCGCCCTGCCCCTGGGCTGGCAGATCAGCGACGAGCAAGGGGACCTGTTCTACGCCGTCCGCACCCGGGCCCTGAGCCTGGAGCCCACCGACGACACCGACATGTCCGTCGTGTTCCCCGACGACACCCGGGTGTTCGACTGGGACCTGGACGCCCCGGGCATGGCCCCCGCGGAACAAGAGGCCCTGGGCTTCGACCTGCTGCTGCCAGAAGACCTACCGCTGGGCCTCGGGGTCACCAAGGTGCTCGCCAGCCCCGACCTGCCCGTGGTGAACGTGCTGATGGGCAGCGGAGCCCGCTGGCTGTCCATGATGGAGTCCCGTCACTGGGGCGGGCCGCCCCTGAACCGAAACGGCATGCCCGTGGACATCGCTGGACGCCCGGGCACCCTCGAGCTCAGCGGCGGCTGGAGCACCGTGAGCTGGGCGCTGGGCAACACCAGCCTGACCCTGGTGGGCAACCTGCCCTACCAAGAGATGCTCGTCGTGGCCGCCAGTGTGCAGCCCAACGCCGACAGCTGGGAGGCTGCGGACCCCCTGGCCCTGGGCGGCATCCGAAGCATCGTGAAGGAGCGCCACGCAGGCAGCGCGAAGCCCATCGTCCGGGAGCTGCTCACCAGTGACACGGGCGCGGTGCGGGTGGAGGTGCTCGAGCCCGCCAGCCGCGCGGGCGAGCTGTTTTTGTATGACGGCCAGACCCTGACCATGTGGTGGCCCCGCCATCTGATGGCCGTGCGCATCCGCGGCGTGCAGCCCCCCGACGAGGGCCTGCTGCGGGCCAGCTGGGAGCAGGACGCCCTGTGGACCCTGCACAACTTCGACGTGGCCTACCAGGGACTGGAGACCCGCGCCGACCGCGACGCGGAGCACTGGCGCACCACGCCCCTGCATCCAGGCTCGAGCCTCCACAGCACCGAGACCTGGCTGGACCGCAGCAGCGCCTTTCCCCTTGCCATCGAGATCCACGACCAAGACGAGGCCCTCTTCTACGCCATGGAGGTGGAGCGACTCGAGACCGCCGAAGAGACCGAAGGGGCGTTCGAGCTGCGCCTACCCCGCAACGCGGTGGTGTTCGAATGGGACCTACGGGATCCGGGCCAGCCCCTGGACGAGCTGCAGCGGAGCATGAACTTCGGCCTGCGCCTGCCCACCCGTCTACCCGACGGCATCGAGCTGACCAAGACGGTGCGCGGCCGCCACGCCCTGCCCATGGCCGTGGCACTGATGGAGGGTAACGAGCGCTGGTTGTCCCTGACCCAGGCCCGACGGATGCCCGGCGCCGTGGACCGCAGCCTGGGAGTTCCGGTGGACGTGGCGGGACAGCCCGGCGTGCTGGTGTTCGCTGGCGCGTTCACCTCGGTGAGCTGGAACCAGGGGGACGCCGCCCTGACCCTGGTTGGCAACCTACCCTACCCCCAGCTGCTGGATGTGGCGTCCTCGGTGCAGCCCCTCTGAGGGGTGTAAGGGCTCGGCGCCCCAGCCCGTTGCACCTGCGCGGAACGCAGGGCCGCCCTCGCGTGTCGAAGGCTCGCCCTGCCCAACCCCTGGAGCTCACCATGCGTCCCGTCCCGTCCACCACCCTGCTGCTCTCGCTGCTCATCACCACCGGCATCGGGTGCGCCGACGAAGCCCTCTGGCCCGTGCGGGCCACCATCGACGACGGACAGGTGCTCATGGGCGCCATCCAGACCCCAGAGCTGATCCTCGAGGGGGGCCTGGGCACGCTGGCCATTCCCTGGGAAGACGTGGGTGAGGTGGTGCCCGTGGAAGGCGACGAGCTGGCCGGCTCCGGCGGCTACGTGGACGTGTGGCTGCGCAACGGATCGGAGCTGACGGGACGCTGGGTGGACGCCGAGCTCACCATGGACCTGAGCGTGGGTGGCGAACACATCGACGTGGACGTCCCGGTCTCCCAGCTGCTGCGGCTGCAGACCCAGGGCGGCGAGATCTGGCCCCAGGGGGTGGTCTACAGCGTGCGCACCAGCCACGGTGACGACTTCATGGTCGACCCCGAGGCTTCGCAGATCGTGATCGAAAACGACATGGGCACCTTCTCTCCCTTCCTCTCCGAGTGCATCTCCGCCAGCCCCCTCGAGGACGCCACCGGCGACTGGCGCATCGAGCTGATCAGCGGCACCGTGCTCATCGGTCCCTTGGTGGACGACACCATCACCTTCCAGCTCGAGCTGGGCCCCGACGAGGTCAGCGTGCCCCTAGAGGCGCTGGTCTCCCTCGAGCGCCAGGACTGGGGAGGCTACGAGTACTACCGGGACGGCAGCGGGCTGTCGGATCGCATCCTCAGCGTCCTGCCCGGCCCGGCCAAGCGCCAGCCGTCCATGCCCGCTCCTGTCCAGGCCTACGAGTCCATGGATGCCGAGTACTACGACGACCCCGCCGAACTCAGCGCCATGGCGGGGGAGCGCATCCCCGACGGCACGGAAGGCCTCGAGGTGGATGGCCGCTTTGCGGACACGGGGGCCATGGGAGCCGGCTTGTCGGTGAGCCGCGGTGACCACGCCGCCACCGACGATGGCTGGTTTTCCAACCGCCGACTCCGCGAGGTCAAGGCTGCCATGCACTGACGCATAATGCCCGGATGAGCTATGCTGGCGCGGACCGGTGCTGATCGCCGGCCGAGCCTCTGGAGCCACCATGACCCGCATTGCTCTCCTCGCCGGAGCCCTCACCCTCCTTGTTGGCTGCGAGCAGCAAACCAACACCGTCAGTGGGGTCACGGGCACCGAGGCCACGCGCACCTGCTCCCGGGCCTACGGCAGCACCGAAGCCAAGATCAACGAACTCATGAAGAAGCACGGCCTCACCGAGCGGCCGCCCATCGCCACCAAGGAAGAGTTCGTTGCGGTGTGCGAGAAGCTCCCCCTCGACGCCGCCAAGTGCCTCGATCCCGTGTGGGCCAGCGCAGATCCAGAAGGCTGCAAGGCAGAGCGCGAGAAGCTCCCCGCCGACACCCAGAAGATGCTCGAGACCATCCTGCAGGCCGCCGAAGAGCCCGTACCCGAGCCCGCCGCCGAGGGTGCCGAAGGCGAAGCCGCCGAAGGCGAAGCCGCCCCGGAACCCGCGTCCGCCGAGCCGGCCCCCGAGTAGTCAGAGCTCCCAATGAGCAGTTCCGGAGACGAAGTCCTCGTCCACCTGGCACAGGGTGAGCTGGAGATGCAGCTGGTCCGAGACCTGCTGAATCGCCACGACATCCCCAACCGCTACCAAGGCGAAGCCCTACGGCTGACCCATGGCTTCACCGCCAACGGCCTGGCCCAGGTGCGTATCTTCGTGCCCACCGAGCACGCCGAGCGCGCCATGCAGATCCTGGCCGCCTACGACGCTGGCGATCTGGCCCTCGAAGAGGGCGAAGGTTCCGACGAGATCACGCCGCGGAAAGACTGGAAGAACCTGCCGTAACGGGTGACGCAAAGCCCTCCCCTACGTTCATTCCTCGGCCTGATCTTCCTCGACCACCCAGGCTCGGCGCTCGTGGCCCCGGAAGGGCCGCGTCATGTTGGCGTGGTGGGGGGCGAAGGGCCACTCGGTGGTGTGGCAGGTGTCGCAGCTACCCTCGGATCCCACCGGGAAGGGCAGGCCGGTGTACCGCAGCGGCTGCAGGTTGTCCCGGTGCTCTTCCACGGGGTTGGCCGCCGGGTACAGGGCATGGGGCGAGCCGTGGCACGCGGGGCAGCGCAGGCCCATCATGCCCGTGCGTTCACGGAACAGGGGCAGCTCTTCGGTGCCCGCCCAGGTGTTGAACGCGTCGTAGGTGCTGGGGGCCTCGAACCCCACATGACAGCTCGAGCAGTCCGGTTCGTTCAGCCAGGGCTGGCGAGGCTGGATGTCCGCCAGAGGCGTGCTCAGCTTGGGCTCGAGGGCGTCGAGCAGCAGCTGTGCAGCGGCGATGTCAAGCTCGGCCACCAGCAGTGACGCCGCGTGCTCCCCCAGATCGCCATGGCACATGGTGCAGTCCATGCCCCGGGACGCGTGCAGGCCCCGGTAGCAGCGGGTGGCGCCAGCGGTGTGGGCCGGGTGGCAGGACGCGCAGGCGTCGGCCCGCTCGAGGTGCATGGTGTTGGCGTGCCAGCCATGCAGCGCAGCCGAGAGGGAGAGCACCCCGGGCTCACCCGCAGCGCCCAGGGCGGGATCGGCATGGCAGAGCTGACACTGCACAGGCTCGCCGGCCTTGGCGTGCTCGAGCAGATCGGTGCCATTGTCGCGATCGTGCAGGGCCAGGATGTTGCGGGCGGTCTCGTCGCCGATGCCCGCCTGGTGCTCTTCGCGACGCCAGTCACCGCCGTGGCAGGTGAGACAGCGCATCTCGGTGGTGGTGGGCAGCGCCACCTGGGTGCGGGCCAGCAGGGTGCCCTGCTCGTCCAGGGCTTCGATGGTGACCAAGGGGTAGGGATCGTAGCTGCCATCGCTGGCGTAGGGCACCACAGGGATAGCTTCGGCCCGCCAGGCCTTCGCGTCATCGACGTGCTCGAGCTGACCCTCGAGCCCCTTGCCCGCCAGGCCCACGTTGGGCTCGAGGGGCTGGCCCAGCAGAGACGTGCTGTGCTCCCAGAAGCGCACCTGGCTGGCGGGGTCCCGGTGTTTCTCGTCCACAGCGTAGCGGAGAGTGACGCCCTCGGTGACCCGGGTGGGGTGATCGGCGCGGTGGATGAGCACCGCCTCGAGGGTGTTGGCCGGCGGCAGCAGGGAGAAGCGGTCTTCGGCATCGGAGAGGCAGTGCATGCCCAGGTCGTTCCAGGCCAGCAGCACGTGCTCGCCGGGCTCCTGCCGGGGGGGCGGATCCGCCGAACGAGGGGCGGGCCGTTCTGCCCACTCGTGGCTGTCGAAGGACTTGCCATGGAGCGAAGCCAGGTAGGCGGCCAGGGCGTCGCGCTCGGCGGGCGTGCCCGCGAAGGGGGGCATGTAGCTGTGCAGCCCACCCATGCCCTCGAGCCAGGCCCGCAGGCCGTCGTAGGTCAGGGTCTCGATGCGGGGCATGATGTCGTTGTACACACCGCCGCGGGTGTGGCAGGCCAGGCACTGCAGGTTGAACAGCTCCCGGCCGGCGGGCACCCGGTTGGCCTCGGTGAGATCACCGAAGAAGTCCCAGCGGGCCATGCCCAGCAGCCCGTCGCTGCGGGCCTGCTCGACGTCCGCCGGGGTCAGGCCGTTGGCGTACATCACGCCGGGGATCACCCAGGGCTTGCGCGCGATCTCCCGCAGGTACTCGAAGCCGCCGGTAGCCATCAGGCCGCACAGCAGCATCAGCGCCACCACCACCTGGCCCACCCGGCGGGGCACCACCAGCATCAGCAGCGCCAGCACCAGCAGCAGGCCAGCGGCGACGAGGCCGTGGGAGACGAACACATCGGCCTCGGGGTTCAGCTCCAGGGCACGGACCCGCAGCGCGGCGGGCACCGAGGCCAGGTACCACCAGCCGCCCAGCATCAGGCCCACAGAGGGCAACAGCAGCCAAGCCACGCCGATGCGCACCAGGCGCTTGCGGATGGGCTCGAAGCGGGCCCGCATGGCGGTGATGAGCGCGAAGAGTCCCGCCAGTGACAGGGCCACCGAGGTGCGGAAGACCACCGAGGGCAGGAAGGTGGGGTTGAAGAACCCATCCCAGAAGCTTCCGGTCTCGATCCACTCACCCGGGGTGAGCATGAAGGCGATGATGCCGGCGATGATCACCAGGCTCATCCAGGCGGCGAAGGCGTAGATACCCGCTACCTTCAGCCGGTCCCGGGGCTTCAGCAGATCGAAGGCGTAGTGGTACACCAGCAGCGCCACGATCTCGAGCATGAAGAACACCCACTCGGTGGCCCAGCCGAATACGAACTCGTGGATGAGCAGCGAGGTGGCCGCGGGGTTGACCAAGGAGATGGTGAACCAGATGCCCACCCCGGTCACGCCGCCGAACACCATGGTGAGCAGCAGGAAGAAGCGGGTGTGAGCCCTCACGAAGTCCAGCAGGGCGTCATCGCCCGTGCGCTGGGCTCGCCAGTCCACGAAGAGCAAGAAGATGCCGCCACCCACCGCGAACTGCGCGACGTAGACGTGGATGACGCTGACGAGGGCCACCAAGGTGGGGCCGCCGAGGAAGTCCAGCTCCCAGATGGGGTAGTTCATGCCGCGTCCCCCTCACCCGCCCGCAGGACCAGGCGCACCATCCAGGCCACGACCACCAGACCCGCCACGAAGCAGGCCAAGAAGACCAGCAGGGGTCCGGGGTCGGTGTCCACCGGGAGGTTCAGCAGATGACCGGGCACCCGCTGGAAGGCCACGCGTAGGGCCTGACGCAGGCCGATCATCACCGCCATGGTGCCCAGGTAGAACCCCACGGTGGGCCACAGCCGGAGCTTCTGGCCAGCGATGATGGCGCCCAACGCCAGCAGGAGACCCGCCACCACCAAGGCGGTGAGCAGGGGGTCCTTGCCCAGGAACTGAGAGCGCAGCCCAGGTGGCAGCACCGCGATCTGCACGATGCCCACGACGATCTGGACCTTGGTGGCCCAAGCGAAGATCTTCAGCCCGCGGGTGCGACGCGCGCGGACCACCTTGTTGTGGCGCCAGCGCCGCCAGCCCTCCTGGACAGCCTGGAACAGCCCGCCCACCGCCACACATGCCACCACGAAGTGCAGCCACCGGGGCCAGATGAGGGGCATGGACAGGTTGAGGTCGAGGCCGTTGCGGGCCCGCTCGTATACAGCCCACCGGCCGGGCTCGAGCATCAGGGTCATGTTGTTGACCACCACGAACGCGATGCCCAGCATCAGCAACGCCACCAAGGGCGCCGTGACCATCTGGGCCTTGCCCGCATGGACTACATACAGCCCGTAGTAGGCCAGGATCAGCGTGGGGACCACCAGCAGCCAGGGCACGGCCATGATCACCGAGCTGGTGTAGAAGTGGGTGCCCCAGGTGACCTGCATGAACAGCAGCGGAGCGACGCCCAGGTTGATGGCCAGCGCCAGGGTATGCGGCAGGCCCTTCCAGAATGGAGATGAGCTGGAGCTGCGAGGCCGGAACAGCTTCCAGCTACCCACCAGCAGGTTTCCGATCACCACGTTGATGGCGATGAAGTGCAGGAAGAGGGTCACCGCACCCAGGAGCTCGAAGACAAACGCCGGCGCTGGGATCGTGTCCGGCGTCGGTACCAAGGCGCTGGGGTCCATGAGCTATCGCCTCCCGGGGAAAAGGAAGGATAATTCGAGATGCGGTGACCAGCGGCAATTCCAGGCCCACCCAGAATCGTCTCAGGAATCTGAGCGATCCGGATCAGGCTCTCCCGCCTTCGAAGGCGCCGCGAGATCAGCGTGCGTGGATGGTGCGGGCCGTGGCCACCGGTGACTGCTGCATGAACACGAAGCGGAACACAGACTCGCCCAGCTCGATCACCGCGTCGGGCTGGAGCTGTGCCAGGGAGACGGGCTCGCCGTTGACCACCGTGCCGTTGGTGGAACCCAGGTCTTCGATGAAGAAGTCGTCGCGCTGACGCATGACCAGGCAGTGGCACCGCGAGATCTCGCCATCGGAGGACAGCTGAATCTCGTTGGTGCGGCCGCGGCCGATGCGCACCATCACCATGTCGGGGGCGATAATGTGGGCGATGTCTTCGCCATCTTCGATGAGGTGCATCAGGTAGGCGTTCAGCCTGCCCGGCGTGGGGTCGATGGTGGCGGCATCCAAGGTAGTGGACACCGGCGTAGCCGCTGCGACCGCGCCCACGTTGGTGATGTCGTCCTCTTCCCACTCGCTGGCCCAGTCGTCGGCGGCGGCCGGCTGCGAGGCGGCTTCGGCGCCGGTGTCGAAGGGAAGCTCGTCATCCCCGAAGGGCAGCCCTTCGACCAGCGTGTCCTTGTCTTTGCCGCTCATGGGGACCTCCTGCTCGGTGGTTCCCCTATCCCGAGCCCGAGACGAACGCCTCGAGCTAGCGTGCCACGCTCCGTGCGAGCCGGAAACCCAGCTGGATGGACAGCTCTCCCGGGTCGCCATGGCGGCGAACGGCCACCCGCGAAGCGTCAGGCCCGTCCAGCCAGCTTCCGCCCTTGTAGACCCTGTCGCTGCCCTGTGCCGCGCCGGTAGGGTCGCTGACCGACGCGTCGGGATGCATACCGTGAATGTCGAACACCCACTCCCAGACATTGCCTGTCATGTCGTGCAGACCCCATGCATTGGCCGGCAGGCTGCCCACAGGAGCCTTGCTGGCGTGGCCATCGCTGCAGGGGAAACCGCCCGGGGTCCCCAGGGCCTGATCGGAGACGTTGGAGATGGCACAGGCGTCGGCGGGCGCAGAGGCGCCGGCCCACAGCTGCTCCTGCCCGGCGAGGGCGGCGTACTCCCACTCCGCCTCGGTGGGTAGGCGATAGCCGTCGGCGTCGGAGTCGAGGGTCACCGTGACGCCATCGACAGCGTAGGCGGGAGACAGCTGGTCGAGGGCGGACAGGCCGTTGCAAAAGCGCACCGCGTCCAGAAAGCTCACCCCCTGGACCGGCAGCTTCTCGCTGACCATCTTCTTTTTGTCGGAGCCCACGCTCAGGCTGGGGTTGCGACCCATCACCGCTCGGTACAACCCCTGGCTGACCTCGGTGGCGGCCAGCTCGAAGGGCTGGGTGAGGGTGACGGCGTGCTGGGTCTCGTCCACCGTGCGACCCCGGGTGCCCTTGGGGCTGCCCATGGTGAAGCTGCCGGGCTCGATGCGAATCATGGTGAGACGGTTGTCGGCCACCGTCCAGGTGGTGGGGTCTTCGGGGATGTCCTCGGCGGCCAGCTCTTGTTCGGTGAAGCGCTCTGCGCTGCCGCAGGCCACCAACGCCACCATCCACACCACGCGCACATTCATCACACACCTCGTGGGCTTCCTATCACGATGACCCGGTCCACCTGACCCACGGCCAGCAGCGGCTACGGTAACTTCTCACCCCGCCCCGGTTCCCATGACGCTCCGTTCCCTCCCTTCCCCGGTGACGGGCAGGGGGATCTCACCGCTGAGTGATCCCCGAGCGGCGGCGACGTCGTTATCCATGACATTACGCAGTGAGCGCAGGCCCGCTGTTCGATAGCCGGGGGGACTTCCAGCCAGGAGCGATCCCATGACCGGAACACAGGCAGACTTCGAGACCACCCGCGACATCCTCGCCGAGTACGGCATCCCCGTGGTGGGCCGCACCACCAGCAGCCGCAAGGAAGCCGTCGCCGCCGCCAAAGAGATCGGTTTCCCCGTGGTGATGAAGCTGGTCTCCCCCGACGTCATCCACAAGACCGACGTGGGCGTGGTGCTGCTGGACATCCCCGACGCCAAGGCCGTGGGCGTCGCCTACGACACCATCCTGCAGCGGGCCGCCGACGCCGGCGCCGAGCGCATCGACGGCATCCTGGTGCAGCCCTTCGCCCCCCTGGGCTTCGAGCTGTTGATCGGTGCCCGGCAGGACCCGGTCTTCGGTCCGGTCACCATGGTGGGCCACGGCGGCCGCTTCGTAGAGCTGTGGGCCGACGTCTGGCCCGGCGTGGGCGTGCTCGACACCTCCGACGTGGAGCGCATGCTGAGCCACACCCTGGCCGGCCGGGTCATCGAAGGCTTCCGGGGTCCGCCCCTGGACAAGGCCGTGGCCATCGACCTGGCCAAGAAGGTGTCCAAGCTCATGGAAGAGCGCCCGGACATCCAAGAGCTCGATCTGAACCCCGTGTTCCTCTACGAGGAAGGCTTCTGCGTGGTGGATGCCCGCATGATCATGGGCGAGAAGATCACCCACCCCCGGGGTGAAGACCTCAGCTACGAGCGGCTGCGCAGCCTCGACAGCATCTTCAACGCCAAGTCGGTGGCGGTCATCGGTGCATCCCAGCCAGGCTCGGTGGGCGGCATCATCCTCAAGAACTCCACCAAGGTTCCCCGGCTGTACCCCATCAACCCCAAGCGCGAGACCCTGCTGGGGCTGAAGTGCTACCCCAGCCTCGCGTCCCTACCCGAGGTCCCCGACGTCTGCGTCTTCGCCGTGAGGCCCGACCTGACCATCAAGGGCTTTCGTGAGTTCTGCGAGCTGGGCGGCAAGGGCGCCATCATCGTGTCCGACGGCTTCGGCGAGATCGGTCGTCACGATCTCGAGAGCGAGCTGCAGGACATCTCGGTCCAGAACAACGTCATCTACATCGGCCCCAACGGGCTGGGCATCTTCGACAACTTCACCGGCATCAACACCCTCTTCCTCCCCCGCCACCGCACGGCGGTCCCCAAGCGGGCCGGCCCCGTGGGCTTCATCTCCCAGTCCGGCGGCGTGGGCATGGAGATCCTCGAGATGGCTGCGGCCGACGACCTGGCCGTGGGCAAGTGGGTGAGCTGCGGCAACGCCAGCGGTGTCACCATCCCCGAGCTCATCGTGAACATGGGCGATGACCCCCGCATCAAGTGCATCGGCATCTACCTCGAGGGCCTGCAGAACGGCCTGCAGTTCATGGAGGTCGCCCGCCGGGTCGGACGCCACAAGCCCATCATCATCATCAAGGGCGGCATGGCCGGTGGCGCCGCGGCCACCCTGAGCCACACCGCGTCGCTGGCCGGCAGCTTCGAGGCCTTCAAGGCCGCCTGCAGCCAGGCCGGAGTCTACCTGCTCGAGGATCTCACCGAGGATCCCAAGTTCCTGGTCAACATCATGTCCATGCTCACCACCCAGAAGCCGGCCAAGGGCCGGCGGGCGGCGGTGGTCAGCGTGGGCGGTGGTGCCGCCATCCTGCTGGCCGACGCGCTCACCGCGAACGGGCTGGAGCTCAGCCGCTTCACCCCGGAGACCTCCG
>Ga0307987_1000232_pt1 | contig 34537 bp, 20 predicted proteins | sample EllFjometagen181_FD_203157 | JGI IMG/M metagenome (GOLD analysis project Ga0307987, IMG submission 203157) | Marine microbial communities from Ellis Fjord, Antarctic Ocean - #181 | ecosystem: Environmental > Aquatic > Marine > Unclassified | place: Southern Ocean | collected 2014-10-08 | reverse complement strand
TTGCTAAAGAAAATCGCAAATTTATTTATGGTGCTCTTCGGAAGAAAGCTCGAGCCAGTGAATTTGAATTAGCAATTCAATGGCTTAAAGATGCAGGATTGATTCATGCAGTCGCTCGAGTGAAAAAGTCTGGAGTACCTCTTATGGCTTATCAAGATGCAGCATTCAAGATGTTTTCTCTTGACGTTGGTTTACTGGCTGCACAAAGCGGGCTTGATGCACAATCTATTATCGAAGGCAATAGAATCTTTACGGAATTCAAAGGGGCTCTAACCGAGCAGTTTGTATTGCAGCAATTAATAGCCGAATGCTCAATTAAACCTTACTACTGGTCTGCCGAGAATAGTTCTGGTGAAATTGATTTTATTTTTCAACATGGAACAAATATTATACCCTTAGAGGTCAAAGCTGAGAAAAATTTAAAATCACGTAGTTTGATATTTTACTCGCAAAAGAACAAGATACCTGTGGCGATACGTACATCAATGTCCAATTTTAATGAAAGTATGGTTGATTCTATAAAAATGCCAACGGATGATACAACCTTCCAGTTTCAATTAATTGATCTGCCACTATATGCAATTAGTCAGGTAATTAATATTTTGAATTAGAAAAAATGCCCACATAGGACAAACCTGTGGCTAAAACATCTTCTCTTTCTTAATAATAATCTTCTACCGATTTGAGATTAAAGAAATGCAATACTTTGTATGGAATTTTTAGTGAAGAAATTGGCTACGAAGCAAACAAATAACTTCACTCAAAATAACATTCAAAAAAGATTCGTGGTAAGACCTCTTCTATTTTCTTTGCGTCTTTAGCGTCATTTGCGTTAAACCTCTTCTCTTTCTGAAATGATTTTGCCACAAATGATTCTGCCAAAAGTTTTATACTCTTTTTATAATCATTCTGCAAACAAACCTTTTTTGAGGCCACCTCAGTCGAAGATTGAAATCTCCACCAATAAGAGTTCCTTCCTTGCGAAGGTTCTGGATCTCTTAAATCTGTTCCTCTAGTCTATCGTTATACGTTTTTGAACTGGTCTTACTCCACTGATCTTTGATCGTTAGGGGTTCCTGTTTAACTTATAATCTATTTTTTGAAGTATGTTAATCTCTGTATAGGAACTATTAAATGCAATTTTTTTCGGATTTTTATAAAATATAGTTGCATTGTGTTAACTTGCGTGTTAACCTCTGTTTATGTTTAGGAAAATAATATTTTATGAGTCTGTTGAAGGAAAGAAGCCTGTTAGAAGATTTTTAGATGAACTTAATAGTAAACAGGCAGCAAAAGTTACATGGACATTACAATTAATTGAAGAATTGGAGATGATTCCTTCTAAATATTTTAAGAAGCTGGTTAATACTGATGACTTATGGGAAGTTCGAGTTTCGTATGGCAATAATATATTTAGATTACTTTCTTTTTATGATGGAGCTAAATTAGTTGTAATTACACATGCTTTTCAAAAGAAAAGTCAGAAAACACCAAAACAGGCAATTGAAATTGCCGAAAAAAGAAAAAAAGATTACTTTAGGAGAAAAAAATGAGTGATTTACAAAAATACATTAAAGATAGAAAGTCAAAAGACCCTGATTTTGCCAAAGATTTTGATTTAGGTTATGAACAGTTCAAAATAGGAGTTCTTTTGAAACAGGAACGAGAAAAGATGGGCTTAACTCAGCAGCAACTTGCAGATAGACTTCAGACCAAGAAGACAGCTATTTCCAGAATAGAGAATCATGCAGAAGATATAAAATTGTCAACTCTTGAAAAATTTGCTCAAGCATTAGGAAAACAACTACGTTTGGAAATTGTTTAATATTAGCTGACATTTATTCTGTTTGTCATCATTATTAATTGAGTCAATTTTATAATCAATTATTGGTGCTTGTGTATCGATTATTTGATTAAAACTTTTTCTGGAATTTTCTTTGAACGCTTCACTCAGACTCGGCGCGTTTAGCGACGTAGTTCTGTAGTGTTTTGTTCTACACTTTTCACTTTTGATTATGGGCCATTTCTACAAAACCATACCATGGTGTTTCTGGGTAATATACCCACCTGTTATTCTTCTTCACGAAAGTCCATCCGCTTTTGTCTGTGAGGACAACTGCCAATTCTTTGTCTTTTGAGTATGAAATCGTTTTAATCTCATCCATCTCATCTTCACGGGGACCACCACTTTTGCCATATCGATCTGCCACATTGAATCCGTATACCTCGTTTGCAAGTTCTGAATGTTCTGGGGTATCGCTTTTCCATCCAATCCGCCAAGCATCGAGAACGGATTCCACCGTTGGATACTTGGATTGCATTTCTGGAGTGAAGTACTTGGACTCGTGAGGATGCCTAAACGTTAGCCAAGTGGCTAGGGAGGCAATGGCGAGGACCAATACAACGATGATACCTACGATTTTCAGTGTTTTCTTCATCTCATTCTCCTTATGCAGAACGTTGAAATCTGCGGTGCATTTACGCGTTCGTAGCATTTTTTTGTTGGAGTTTAGTAAGGGATTTAATAATACTCTTTTGGCGTTGTTTTAAAAAGGTAAAAATAAAGAGTGGCATCCCTATGCTCATTCCTATAAGAAAAGGAATATTCATAGGCTTTTGCTCGAATCCTAATAAAGATCCTAGTAAACTTGATGCAATCATTAAGATAAAGTAGGCAAAAAGAGCAATCCATGTCTGCCATTGTTTCAGGGCATATTTTGTTGCTTGGCTATCAACTTGTTTTTGTTGATCCTTGGGCAAAGCCTTAATTATGAATTTCATTTCTTCTGTTTTAATCTTTTCACCTCCAATTATTATACGAATGTTCGGGAATAATTTTAGTGTTTGTTAATAATTTCAAAAGTGAATAGACGCACGGCCGTGCGTCTCTACTTTTGCTTGAATAATTCTATTGAAATACTGTTCAATAATTTATAATTATACTATATGATATATTTGCATTTTTGTACAATTATTTTTTAATTTTCTTCCTTGTAATGATGCAAATGAGGATTTGGAGCGGCTATGCGATAATATCCTCAATTTGTCTTGTTCGATCTGTCCTGTTTCTTTTGGAATTCAAGAAAGACGTCAGGAAAAATGTACGTGTGCCCGTTCTCGAGTGTGCCCATGAACTGAATAATAGCGTGTTCTGCACCGCCTGGACCTGCCAGTCGCAGGGAGTAGCCATCTTCTGTTCTGAGGTGAACCGAGCAAGGGGTGACCTTTTCAACGGTTGCCCTGCACGTGGGAATCGACTCAACTTGGGACGCGGTCAGGCAGTGCATATCGCCATCGTCTCCGAAGGGTGAGGTCGATGCGCACCCTGCAAAGATGCCAAGCAAGAGTGTGCCGAGCAAACAAAGAAGTGATTGTTTCATGACGGGATCCTTTCGTTTTTAGTTAAGACGTCTGTCCTGTCCATTTTGTTCCCATTAAAAAGTTTCTCTTGTGTTCCCTTAATTCTTACATGTTCTGCATAGCCTTTAGGCGACACGACCAAAGGAAGTGAGGCTGGAGCATTTGATTATAGCTATGCAAGTATATATAAATGAGTTGTGAAACAACACAATAGTTTACCGTTTACCATTTACAGTTTACCGTTTCTTTCGTTCTCCCATGGATCTCTTAAATCTTAGATCATACATATCCACGTAGCACGTATAATGAGAGTTGTAATGCCGAACGTTACGTGTGAGCCGCCCCTGGAATTAAACTTTAACCTAATCAATGAGCGTTGTACCGGGTAGGGTATACCCGCTGGTTAGAAGTTATTTCACTAGCTTGATTTTATCTGTAGCGGTTACAAGTCCCTTTAGGAACCGTATAGCCTTCTCTAAGTCGTCCCTTTTTACCAGATGAGGATCGCATTCTGGGTTAGATGATGTATTTGCTACATGTGCAGCTTTACCTCGTTTAGAAATGAGCTTATTCAGTACTGTACGAGCTTGATTTGCATCATAATTATCCCAGACCCATTTTTGAGTTATATCGACCTCAAAACAATCCTCAAATAGCCGCTTCACGTTTTGACTATTAGGATTATGAAAACGTCTAAGATCTTCATCTAATCGTCTCTGAACAAATAGTCCTAACGGACTTCCTCCCACGGCCTTTAGTAGAACTTCAAATTCCTCCAGAACTCGATCTTCCACATAGGTTTCCCAAGCGGCCATTGCGATGATTAACCCAGCTCTTTTAAGGGCTTCTGGTTTTTTATTTGAGTTAGTATTTTTCTCGTCATCAAAAAGATCCAATAAATCCTGAGCATCCTGTATTGAGCGATTAAATGCTTCTGCAGCTTCTGACATAATTTCTTCCTGCTTCCAATAATTATTATACCTGTTCGTAAATAATTTTAGTATTGGTTAATAATTTCAAAGGCTAAAAGTTTAGGCTTTGAGTGGTGATTTTTTTTACTTAATTGTATTATATGGTGTTTTCGGTAAAATGCAATATTTTTCAAGTTTTTTGTTTTTACATATTACTAAATTTGGTAATTGCATCATTTACGTCTTGAGTACTTTTGAAGCGCCAATTACAAATAACGAGAGTTGTAATGTGGGTATGTTGGTTTTTTAGAGGTAATGTATTTTAAAAGCGATTTTTTGTTTGCATTTTCTTATTAATAAGAGTATAAATTATATTGGAATTATCTATGTTGTGATTCCTTTTGATAATCTTTATCCAAAGATTAGTTTTCAGAGAGTGAATGCAATGATAGATGGATACTTTTCAGTTTATTTAGTAATGCTTTCCCGTTCATTTTTGGTAGGGTGTAGTAGAATCTAAATTAAGAATATAAGGTGAAACTTAATAAATGAAGGAGAAAAAGTTGTGAAAAGAAGCTTTTTTATATTAATGGTTGTGAGTGTTTTTGCGGTAGCTAATTTGTCTTTTGCAATATCAGTTACGGAAAATAATATAACATATAGTTGTAATATAGGTACTGGAACAGCGTCTGTTAGTGGATATATAGGCACACCGATTGATGTCACAATTCCAGTTTCTGTTGTAGGTACATGGATCGATGGTGATATTACTTATTCAAACAGCTTTGATGTCACATCGGTTGGAAGTTCTGCTTTTTACCGTTGTATTAGTTTGTCGAGTGTTTCTTCCCCATCTGCTACGTCAATAGGATGGGGTGCTTTTGCCCGTTGCAGTAGTTTGTCGAGTGTTTCTTTCCCTTTGGTCAAATTAATTGCTGAGAATGACGATTTTTACGGCACTTTTTCCAGTTGCAGTAGTTTGTCGAGTGTTTCTTTCCCATCTGCTACGTCAATAGGATGGTGTGCTTTTTATGGTTGCATTAGTTTGTCGAGTGTTTCTTTCCCATCTGCTACGTCAATAGGAAACCATGCTTTTTCCGGTTGCAGTGATTTGTCGAGTGTTTCTTTCCCATCTGCTACGTCAATAGGAGTGAGTGCTTTTAAATCTTGCAGTAGCCTGTTGAGTGTTTCTCTCCCCTTGGTTACTTCGATTGGGAGTATTGCTTTTTACGACTGTATAAGATTAAAAGAAATTATTGTGGGAGGAAATATTTCAGTGATTGAAGAATCTACATTTGCCAATTGTTATAGACTTGAAACCGTGTTCTTGGCTAACAGTATTACTAATATTGAGGAAGAAGCTTTTGCTTCATGTGCATCCTTGGAAAATATACAGTTACCAAGTAATCTGGTGGAACTGGGAATGTCTGTTTTTAAAGATTGTACCAGTCTTCAAGAAGTTACAATTCCTTATGGAGTTGTATCCATTCCTGATGGTTCATTTTATGATTGTTATTCTTTGACGACAGTAATTATGCCGGAAAACTTAGAGGATATCGGAGTATGGGCTTTCAGAGATTGTCGCAGTCTAGAAAATATCTATTTTAACGGAGATCAACCAGAGGTATGCCGTTCTACATTTATCGGTGCTACACTGGCGACGGTTTATTATCGTTCAGGTGCTACTGGCTGGGGAGTTGAATTAGATGGAATTCCAACAGAACTTTGGAGTGGAGTGCTTCCTGTGTCTGCTACTACCGAGACACCTGTTGCCGTTCCTTTCGCCTGGCTAACTGGTTATGGTCTAGTCTCTACGGTTAGTAATGATTATGAAGAAGCTGCGATGGATGATGTGGATCAGGATGGACTGACTGCCTGGCAGGAGTACGTTGCAGGAACCGATCCTACTAAATATACAGATGCATTTGAATCAGACATAACCATGATGGATGATTATGCTTATATAAGTTGGGAACCAGATTTGGGAACTATTCGTACATATAAATTGGAGGGGACAAGTAATCTTTCTGATAGTAGTTCCTGGAGTAGTATACCAAACTTAAGCAATCGATTTTTTAGAGTAAAAGTATCACTCTAAATTTATTTGACTATTTCTTAAGCGGGAATGTAGGATGATGTTTTCTTAAGGTAGATAATATTATTGAATTTGATAAACTATCATACATCAATGCATATTGGTCTAACAGCAATGTTTGTTGGCTTTCTTTATATTATTCCTTAATTTTATGGTTGAAATTATTTATGAGAACGAGGACGAATGTAGGCCATTCACTTCGTTTCCCGCAGAGCTGGACTCTCAAAACGGCAAAATCGTTGATTTACTAACTTAGCACTTACCTTACCCTTGTCACTTACCACGTAGCACGTCTAACGAGAGTTGTAATGTGGGTATATTGGTTTTTTAGAGGTAATGTATTTTAAAAGCGATTTTTTGTTTGCATTCTGGAATAACTAAGAGTATAAAGTTACTTAGATTTATCTATTGTATTTGTATTCTTTAATTCACCCATTATTACCTCAAGGAATTAAGTTGGAAAACAACAGAATACTAATTCTTGAAATGCAGAATAAAGACGTTGACCTGATTGCCGCAGAACAGCGTGATATTTTTGTTATGCAACATGCAGATGATTTATAGTTACCCCATGTCGCCAACGGCGGAATGCTTGAGAGGTTGCTGGGGGAAGAAAAGATTGAAAATGGGTTATAAAGCACAAGAAAAAGCCCGGAAACTTACTGGTTTTGGTTGAAAGTCATTTTTATTAAGAAAATTTTCTGAAATTTTGAGACTGATAACGAGACTAGGGGTGAGGACAAAGATGTTTTTGATTTGAAAGGAATATTAAAATGGAAAATAAAATACTGGATATGTTGCAAAGAATTGCTGGCGGAAAATCTTTTGAAGATTGTTTAGAACCAGAGGTTGATTTTATGGTATCGCAAAATGCGATACCTTCCAAAAAATATTTTGGCGGTGCTGTTCCATTTGCTTTTACAGAACAGGGAATATCAATGCTATCTGTCGTGCTTAAAAAGTTTTCCATTAGTTGTTTGATGTTAATAATATGTGGAGGTTTGGGATGAGTAAAAAGAATGAGATAATACTATATCAAGCAGAGGATTCAACTCAGGTTGAAGTAAAGGTTGCGGATGAAACTGTTTGGCTCTCACAAGAACAGATGGCGACACTGTTTGGGAGAAACAGAGTAGCAATTACACAACATATAGGAAATATCTTTAGAGATGGAGACCTTGAAAAAGAAGTGGTATGTAAGGATTTCTTACTAACCACTCCGCATGGTGCTATAAAGGGAAAGACTCAAACAAAAAAGATAAAGATTTACAATCTTGATGTTATCATTTCAGTTGGATATAGGGTGAAATCAAAACAGGGTACGCAGTTCAGAATCTGGGCAGAAGATATATTACTGAATAGAAACAATACAGAAGTAGTTGGTATTCAACCAATAACCAGTAAAATATTTATTGTTAGAGGTGTTGCAGTGATGTTGGACAGACACCTTGCTGAATTTTATCAAACAGAGACCAGAATATTAAAACAAGCTGTAAAAAGAAACATTGAGCGTTTCCCTGATGATTTTATGTTTGAACTAAATCTTGCGGATATTCAATCTTTGGTATCACAATCTGTGATACCTAATTCAATTTCTTTTGGTGGAGCAAAACCATTTGTTTTTACAGAACAAGGTGTTTCTATGCTTTCGGCTGTTCTTAAAACCCAGATGGCTGTTGAAGTTAGTCTAAAAATTATGCGAGCATTTGTCGAGATTAAAAAATTGGCTTTAAATTCTTATAAAACAAATGAACGATTAAATAATCTTGAAACAAAACAAATAGAAACAGATAACAAGATTAATCATCTTTTTGATGCTATTGATGAAAAAGGTATAACCAAACAGGGTATATTCTATGATGGGCAGGTTTTTGATGCTTATGTTTTTGCTGCTGATTTGATAAAGTCTGCTAACAAATCTATTATACTTATTGATAATTATATCGATGAATCTGTTCTGCAACTTTTTACTAAACGCAAGGCAAATGTGCATGTGACCATCTTTACCAAAAAGATTACTAAGATATTGGAGCAGGATTTAGAAAAACATAATACCCAGTATCCAAAAGTTGAGATAAAGAAATTCTCTAAAGCACACGATAGATTCTTAATTATTGACGAAAAGCATCTATATCATCTCGGTGCAAGTCTGAAAGATCTAGGTAAAAAATGGTTTGCATTTTCCAAAATGGAATTAGATGTGAATGAAATTTTGAATAAATTGGAAGATGATAAGAGGTGACAGCGAAAGGCTCAAAAAGCACGAAAAAGAAAGAGTTTTTATCCACAGATTACGCAGATTAAGAAAGAGTTTTTTCGCACAGAGGCGTAGAGGGTACGGGGAAGAAAGTTTATGGAACAATGCATGTTAGCAATTCTTGTTACAGCTCCAGAGGAGCGACAGAGTATAGCCACGGGTGTAAACCCGTGGGGATAAGAGAAGAGTTTTATCCGCAGATTTCGCAGATGTCCGCAGATTAAGACGATTAAAGAAAAAAAGAGAAGAGTTTAGCCACGGATGAACTTAGCGCGGCCGAGCCGTAACCAAAAGAATTTTCGCACAGAGGCACGGAGAACGCAGAGAAGAAAGAATTTATGACAGAATCATTTAATGACAAAATCATTGAAAGAGGAGGGATTAAATGCAAAGAGAGTAATAAAATCATAAAAAGTTGGTGGCTAGTCTCTTGTTTTGTAACGTATTTAAAACAAAACAGTTGTGAATGTTCTTAAAAATAATCGACCATAAAAAACAAGAAAATGAAGGGTTGTAGTACAGATGAACACAGATTTAAAAAAGATTAAGAAAGAGTATTTACCACGAATCAGACACTCGAGCTGGCGAGAGGGGCTTTAACCATTAAAGATAAACCATAGGGTGAAGCAATAAGCATAGCGAATGGCCTACTAGTCAAATTTTAATAGCCCCGTATGCAATGCGGGGGCATTATTGTTAGACAACACGACTCTGACTCGAACTTGTGAGAGGGGCTTTAACCACTAAAAACAAACAATAGGGTGAAGCAATGAGCTTGCGAATGGCCTACGAGTCGAATTTGATTAAACTACTCATAATAATTTGTAAACAACCTATAAATAGCTTTCAATAAATGTTTTTAGCTTAGGTTGACGCGCATGCGCTGAGCGGGATAGCGAATGGCCTACGGCACGAAGAGCACGAAGAAGAGGTTTTAGCCGACTTAATTAACAGGTTCCTGTTAATAGTAATGCCTTCTTTAGAAATTACACTACTGCTCCTTCTTTGTTGCTGGACGGTAGTAGATCTTCACGTAATCGGTCGAGGCCAGGGGCAGGCGTATAATTGCCCTGCCTTTCTCGAGACGGTATTTCAGTTTTCCCTGGTGAACTGTCTCGATGTGCTGGATCGGGCGATTCACCTTTATCTTCAACTCAATTTCAGGCAATGGATAAAGTGTATAGTTAGCCAACGGAATAACGATGCCCTTCTTGCAGGTCATGTATACGGCGTCCACCAAAGGCATGTTGCAACGCACTGGTGCGTCCACCTTCGCGGCACGCACGGGGGCAAGTATTAATTCGCGCACATCAGCAGGGTACTCCCATGGGTTGACGGAGTTGTTCAGTCGCGCCAGGTCTGCTACGGAAATCTTACTATTTACCGGCGTCACTTTGCCTGTAGCATCCAATCCATCGATCTTTGCCTGCTTGGCGGCCATGTCCTCCTTCATCAGTGCCCATCTTGCGACCAGGGCCTGTCGGATATAGTCAAGACCCGGGAGGTAACCTGCCACATAGACGTAGCCCTTGCCAACGGTGCCGTGAACCCACGCCGGCGATCCATCACTGTATTTTCCGATGACTTCGGCCGTCGCGCGTGGCGTCAGATTTTGTTTGACGGCAACCACCTTGATTGACCCCTTAGCTGCCGTCACCGTATCTTTTGGCTTAAGACGACCGAGATAGCGACCGGAGGTTTTGACGGATTGAAACGTTGCTACATCCTCCCGCTTCGCCGGCAGCAACTTGGTAATGGTGGGTAGCGGTCGATTGTACTCGTCGCGGGTTGCTGCCCCGGCGGAGACCGACAGGACTCCGCCCTGCTTCACCCAGGCCGCTAATTTCTTGGCCGCATCACGGGTGAGGTTGGGGCCGACCAGATAGCAGACCTGGTAACCCTCCAACGCACCGGCCGCCACCTGGGCTTCCGACAGGAAGTCCACCGGAATTTGCGCATGGGCTAGGGCCATCCAGGTGTGCATACGATCAAAGCCATACGCAGAGGTCTCGGTTACCTGCCAAATATCAGAGGACGACGAATAGAGGATGGCCACCTGGGCTGGCGGCGGCATGGCAGGTACCAGCAGGTCTTCGGCGCCACCGATTTCCCGCATAATCTCGGCGTAGGGCCCCCACGTCTCTGGGCGGGCCTGCCAGCAGCTGCTGCCCCAGCTAGGGCCACCCTCGTGAGTGCCCCAGTAGACGCCATATGAGAAGCTCTCGAAGATCTTCACCCCGCGCGCGGCCTCGCCTGCCGCCTTCAGCTTCACATCCAACGGCTTGCGGCCGGCATACGAGATCAAGTAGTGGCCGATGACCTGCCCCTGATCCCGTGCGGCCGCCCTCATAAGATCGACATTGTAGGCGCCGCACTGGTAACTCGAGGAACCGTTCGCCCAATCCTCGCCCCAGATGGCGTTCTGACCATCGACATCATCCAGAAGCTCAAAGTAGTCCACGCCCTGCGCGTAGAAATTGGCGCTGTAGACGGCACCGTCGGAGAAATTAGCCAGTACTGGGACACTGCCGCCGACCGCCTCTTCGAGAGCTCGCCGTTGGACGGCCATGAAATCACCTAGCGACTGTGTACGAAAACGCTGGCTGTAGTAGTAAAGCGCCGGAAAGGTCTCTCGCTGATCCATTGTGACGATCTTTACCGCTTCCCAGTCACTTACCAGCAACGCCTGCGGTGTGAGGTCTTTTTCCTTGAGCCAATTCTGAAAGGCCTCTCGATAGAGCTCGTCATCTACAAGGAGACTTAGGTGATACCCCTTGGGCTCATCCATGACCATGCAGAAAACTGCGTCTTCTGCAGTCTTGCCCTTGTCCTTAAGCTCTTTAGCTCGCTTCGCAGCGATGGCCTCGATCGTCGGCATGTCGGGGCGGTAGAGGTGTGTGTCGATATTCTTCCAGGTGCCACCGTAAAGCTCCGCCTTGGACCAGTTGTGAAAGCCAAAATAATCCAGCGTCTTGCGCTCACGATCGATCACGGACTGGTCCGGTGGTGTCCCATAGCCGCCGATTCGAGCAGAGACGAAGAATGGGAATTTCGTGGGCTTACGTCCGATGGTCGGCCAGGCATAGTTGTCTGCGATTTTACCGGTCTCCATCGCAAATTCCAGGTCGCGCTTGAGCCGCGAGCGATTTTCCTCGGTGTTCAGGTCTGGGGGTATGGCGACTATCAGTCCATTTGGCTCTGCCTCCACAACCATGGTTCGCACGACGGCGTCGTCCCGCGGCGCCGTGGCAAACTCGAAGGTTGCCTTCATACGCTTAGGACTCTGGTGGTAACTATGACGAATAGTTATACTGAGGATGGCGCCACTATCCTGGTAGAGCATCTGGCTGATGTTGCACCAAGGCGTCTGTTCACCACCTTTCAACTTTTCGTTGTTCTTGGGCTGGAGCCCATTACGGGTGCCGGCCTTGGAGAGATTGTAATGGCTGTACCAGGGCGAGTAGAAGTGGTCCGCAAATATATGGATGTAGACCGGCTTTTCATAGATGTCGCCCAGCGTCACACGCATGTAAGTCTGCGCACCGTAGTCCATGTGATTGGGTGCCTTGTCCTTCTCACCGGTTAGCGCCACACAGTCCACGAAGCGCAGGTAGCCAGAACAATTCTTATCCTCATGCTTACTCAAGCGCAGGGTGACGGGTCCGGCCGGCAGTTTCACGGTGAAGGAATCCCAGTAAAACCCCGCACGCCGTAAGCCCTCGCGCTCCTCCAGGTCAAAAGTCTGGCCGCCCAACACAGTGTCATCCCGTAGGATCTCCAGTTGAAACGGTCCTGCGCGCCCCTTCATCTCCAGATAGCGCACCCACACACGGTAGGTTCCGGCCTTTGGCACCGTTATTGTAGTTTGTGCTGTGCCTTTAGGATCACCCTTCGCTCCGTAAAGCGCGGTCAACTTCGATGCACCCTTCTTCTGCTGCACCACCTTCCACCCCGCTGACGAGAGGACAAAGTCTTCGGCCTCAATAAATTGGGTCTCTCCAAGAACAGGATTTGCCACAAAGGCAAGCAACGCCAAAAGAATCAGGCAGACTAAGTATGTCTCCGAAAGCTTGTACTTATACCACCAGTTGCCGATTTTCGGGCTTGTTTTCTGTCTCATTTTGCGTTCTCCTTTGGAATGGTAATGAACTCAAATTCCGCCACATCCAGCGTAAGCACAAGTTCTCCATCCTTCTGCAACGCCGACTTAATAGGGGAGAGCAGCGCCGTTGGTTTTCCCTGCCCTCCTGCGCCACGCACGCGAACCTCGAGATTCGTCACCGGTCTGCCCGTCCAGTTGGCCAAGGTAATTAGCAGGCCGTGGGGGCTTTCCAACAGCCCGGCTTCGACCAGGTAGTTGCTCGTCGTCGCCGGAGCGGGCTTCAATGCGTCTCCCAGAACTTTGCTCAGCAGCGTCCTATATCCTGCGGGGAACGACGGTGGGTTGTGTGTGATCTTTGCATCGCGTTTAGCGCGAGCGGCCACGCCACCACGGGCGTAGCCAATCCCGGGGAAGAAGCCCGTGGCTATCACCCGCCCGGATCCGGCCGGTCCAACAACCATCGCTGCCTTGCCGTCCTCGAAGCTGAGCTGCGCCTGCGCCCCTTCCCATAGTGACAGTTCTTGCAGGCCGCAGACAGCCTCCAACGTTTCGTTGCCCATGTTAGCCTTCGCCAGCAGGCTCAGACGAGAATAGCGATTAATCTCCGGGGCTCCCGGAGCTTGGGAGAGCGTAAACGTCCCCCGTTCGATTCCTAACTGCCCATCGAAGTCCATGGGCTGATTGTACTGATCAAATTGCGCGCTGCCTGCGCCTAGGTACAGCGTGCCGCCTTTCTTGACCCAAGCGGCCAGATTTGTGGCTGCATTCGCATTCAATTGGGCGCCTTGCATGAACACTAGGTCATAGTCTGACAGGCATCCGGACTTGACCTCGTCTTCGGTGATGATCTCCGGCGCGCATCCCAAGTGCCGCAGCAGCAGCCAGATGGCCTGGCGTTCCTTGCCATGTACACTTGAACTATCTTCCTGTGTCCAGATGTCGCTACTGTGCGAATAAAGCAAGGCCACACGTCCGGCAGGCACGTGCCCATCCATGATGTAGTCTTCCACCGCGCCGATGGCGTGGTTCACCTTTGCCAAGGCCGGATAAACATCCGGGCGTTGCGAGTTCTGGTCACTGCTGATGGCATAGACCGGGCCGTAATTGAAGTGATAGATGGCCTTCACTCCGTGGCCGATTTTGCCCACGGTCTTCGCCTGGATGTCCCAGGGGTACCGTCCTCCCAGGATGGTGTATGCGCCGAAATCCTGTCCCTGCGCTCGGCAGGACGCGCGCAGAAAGTCGATCTCGTAGCCACATGTTTGATACGTGGTTGCGTAATTGCACCAGTCCTCAGTCCATCCGTAGGTCAGCGCCTCCTGCCCCTGGATGAGGAACGGGTCCACACCGTCCCTCAACATGTTGCCTTCATAGGTGAGCCGAGGAGAATAGTTCGACGTGGTGCGGATGTCCGGAATAGTCTTGCGCAGGGCATTGGTGCCGATTTTGAAGAAGTCGGCCAGCACCTGGTGGCGGAACCGCGCCGTCCAGTAGTAGAGGCGCGCATCCTTCTTGTCCGTGGTCGGCATGACCTTGTCCCACGAGTCGCGTCCGAAGAATTTTGGAGTGAGTTTGGCACGGTCCCGCAGGAACGTCCGGAGCCCTTCCGCGCACGCCGCGCATTCCTCCATGTGTGCCAGTGAGACGGAACTGGGTTCGTCCATCAAGTCGATATAGGCGATATCCTTGGCCGCTGCAGACTCGAGTCCCCACTGGAGCGTTCCATTTACTTGCTTAACGATTGCTTCATGCTTCGGTTGACTTAGGCAACCTTTGGTCTTGCTGAAGTAGTAACTTGAGATAAATGGATTGACGAAACCTTGATCCAGTTCGGCTTTAAGCGCCCTGAGCCCGGAGAATCCGAGGAGGGTCATGACTTCGTGCTCGTTCGACACCGCTTGCGACGTGTTGACTGCATACCTCACCGCCAGCCTGGTCAGCAATGGCATGCGGACGGCACGCCGGCCAACCGGTGTAGGAATGGCCCGCGCCCATTCCAGGGCTTCCTCACTCCATTCCACTTCGCTGCGAATCTCGTCGCGTTTCGTCAAGTCAACGGTAACCAGCAGTCCCGACCCTGAACCGGAGCGGTGGAATCGCTTGATAACCGCCTTGTCAGAAGGCTCATCGGCGAAAAGAAGTTCAAAATCTGCTCCCTCAATACCGTCCGGATACTTAAGCATCGCCATAAAGCGTATTGTATTGAGTCCACGCATTCCTAATAGGGGAGCGATGTTAACCCACGGGGACGCGTTGCCGGGTGACAGCAGATAACCCGCCCGAGGCCAGTAGCGCGGAACCAACCCCAGCCCGTCCAACTGGTGATGTGCTATGTAAGCAGGGGGCACACGAAGTGGACGTCTTCCAAAGATATGAATGGACGATGGTCTCGGGTGTTTCTCTCCCATGCGAACCTTGACCCACAACGGTGCAACAAAGTCGCTCTCCTTCGGCACGTAGGTTGTATCGTCGGTCAGAGCGAAGCAGTCTACATGGCGAGTTAACCATGAGACCTTCAGGGGATCTTCCTTGCTCAGTACCACTTGCACTGGTCCCGCAGCAAGGGGAATGTCCAGCCAACCCCATACAAATTTTTGGAAGATATAGCTTTTCTTTTTGAGTTTCTTGTCAAAGACCTTCTCACCCTTTGTTTGTCCCCCCTGTAAGACCGTGACGCGGAAAGGACCGCGACGATTTTCTTCGCGCTGGGCTTCCAGGTAGCGCACCCAGAGACGCCATGTCCCGGCCGCAGGCACGTTAACCTCCTGCACCGCTTTCCCTGCGCCGCCTTTCGATCCCCGGAGCATCTTCTCCAGCGGAACGCCTTTGTACCAATATGGAAAGTGTTCCACTACCTTCCAGGCCGTGGTGTCGGAGACGGTCATTCCCTCCGCCTGCCAGAAGATCTGCGCTGGAGTGTCCGCCCCTTTCAGAGGAAGTATGACAAAGAGAGAAATTAAGCAGACTAAGCATGTCTTCGAAATGTTGTACTTATACCACCAGTTGCCTATGTTCGGGCTTGTTTTCTGACTCATTTTAAGACCTCTTGTTTAAAATTGATGCCATAAACAATGAGCGGAGCACCGTCTAAAATTATTTCAACTCTTCCGTTTTTTGCCTTGATTGTCCGACTGCGGCCGATCGGGTCGATGACCGTCACTCTGTTTCCGACGGTGTCGAAAGTCTTTTTTCGATGGGTTTCCCAACTATCCACCCAGGGTTCCGGCATGGCGTATTTTTTCTCCCGCTTATTCAGAAAGTAGCCGTCGGTGCGGTCGTATACGATTGCCAGCGGGCCGCGCGGGGTGGCAAATCCGATTCCGTACACTTTGTCGCCGAAATCGAGGTATCCTGTGCATTTAGCACCGTCAAGCGCTTCAGCAACGGTGGCGTAGGCGAGCAGCGACGGTTTGATCGTTCCGTCCCGCATCAGAAGTCCGAAATGATATTCAGAGTTGTTGGGATTGACGCCGCCGAGATCGTGCCAAACCGAATCGTGAAGCTGATAGAACTGGATCGTCGCCGCGTCTTCGGCCAGGCCGATCGCATAAGTCAAAATCACATTTTCGGTCGCTTGGCGGTATGAATCATTCCAGGAGTTGTTCGGATTGGTACAGGCATACACCTCGGATAGATGTAATTGTTTGATTCCGAGTTCGTTCATCGCTTTGCGGAAGCGGCGAATTCCGCCGAGATAGGTCCAGCCATTCCCAGTATAGTCAGGGGTCATGTTGCCTCGTCCGGGGTGAAGCGCCACTCCGCCGTCCATCAGCGGGATGGCTCCGTTCTCGGCTATGAGCTTCAGAAATCCGGTGTCGGCGCCGGCCATTCCTATGCCGATGATTTTCAACGTGGGATATTTCTTGTCGCATTTAGCCTTGAGAACGCGTAGATATTCGACGTAGAGCGCGGCGCGACGGCTTTTTTCGTCGCCTTTGATCATGTTCCACTCGTTGCAGAATTCTAGTTCAGGGTTCTGCCGTTCGGCGGCGCGGGCGAGAATTGCGTCGATCCCTTGGGCGACTTTCTCTGGCGAATCGTTCGGGCCGACACTGCCGTGACAGAAGGAGATGATGTCGTATTTTGAGCTGACGCGGTTGTCGCCGTTGCGGAGGATGTGGACGCCCATGCGTTTCATAAGCTTGAAGACCGCTTCCTGCGATGGAATAGCAAAGTAAGCGGAAAGCGCGAACTTGCTTTCCCCGGTGTGCTCGAATTCGTACGGTGGCAGAATAGCGAGATTTGTGCGGCTGAAAACCTCCTTTTTTCCTGGAACAACAGCTTTTGCTTCTACAAAATAGATTTCCCGTTTTGATTCGGGTAGTTTGTACGAAAGTCTCGCTGTTTCGTAGGGCTTGAGTGTAAGGAGTTTCGTCTTCTCCTGGACTACTGTCCCGTCGTAATTGCGCCCGATTATGCTGAATGCGATATTTTTCTGGATGAGCTTGTAAGGGTTGGATATTTCGACTTTCACTTCTGGTACGCCGGACTCCCAGAGGTTGAATGGGCGGTCCGTTGACAGCCGCATTCCGACCGGGCGTTTGTGAAAGAGTGCAATAGCTGTGTAATCATCGAGTTCCGGCGGGCCGACCAGAAATTCCATCGACCCCTCCTGTTTTCCGGCTTTGTTTTTCGTTAAGCCGAGGTGTTCGTTCCAGGGGTTCGAGTAGTTTGCGTTTCCGCCGAGCAGTAACCAGAGTCCGCTGTTGCCGTTCTTGAAGCTGCGAAAATAGCCGTCTCGTGCTTCGAACGGAATGCCACCGTTGGCGTCACGGGTCCACAGTCCAGATTTGTAGACATAGTTAGATTTTTTTATTCCGTGCTGCTGAAGAAGCACCTGCATGATTCCGCCAGTATTGACGGAAGCAGGGGCGTCGAGTAGCCAGTTGAGTTTGATGTGGCCGTAGGGCAGTGCTTTCAGCGTTCCTTCTACGGTGATTTTCCCGGAGTCGTCATGGTAGATGCTGTAGGTAATCCGGAAGGTGTCCGGAGCTGTTTTTTCGACTTTGACTGGAACTGCGACCGGCGGAGACCATTTGAACCCCATCTTGCCGATCTTCAGCATCGGCTTACCTTTGTAGTCGCAGACGACCGGTAAGCCGTCCACTGTTTTTACCGAATAGGTCGGATATTGGATTTCCGGATTAGCGGCATATCCTGTCGGTACGACGAAGAGTGCAGCGCACAGAGCCAATTGCTTCCAGATATTGTGCAGTTTGCTGTTTAGCTTGCTTATCATATTCATAGGTTTTCCCCTATTTAGTGATCCGGTAAACATGGACATCAAAGGGCTCAAATCGATCGGTAAAATTAGTCTGTTTCGGTTTGATCTCATATGGCTTCCTGTTCTCGAACAGCGGAGCGACCGTCTTGAGTCCATCAGTGAATTCAAAGCTTGTGGTAAGGACTGCGTCATCGAGGTTGACGGTCAACAAAATATAGCCACCATCGGGATGCGGCTTGAGCAGGCAGCGAATTGGCACATCGGTCACGCGTTCCCCTTTTGTAGTGACGGTGTATTTGACTTCCGGTCCAACAGTTGGTGAGAGAAGAGAGGGCGTCAATTCATGAAGTTCTTTATTGATCTGAGTCGATGCCATCCAGAGGGCTTTTGACTGGACGAGCTGCATAGGCTTCGCCGGTGATGGTTTGGGTTTAGTGACCCCCGGAGCAAGGTAAGAAACCTGTGGATCGGGAGACATTCCCATGACGTTGCCGTCTCGACAAACGTAGGAATCCCAGCAGAAGTATATGATGCCGCTGGCACCGTGAATAATTCCCGCGTAGACCTGGGCACGCAGTTGCGTCGGAGTCGGCATGCGGTACGGGAATTTGCCGTTCCGCCTATCGAGAAAGGCGCCAACAATAAGCCAGACAGGCTTATTCTCCTTGTTCACAGCCACGGCCAGGTTCACGCTGTCCGGTATGCCTGACTTGTTCTTTTCGTTGCCTATTGTTCTTGCGCGATGCTTACGATCCATGATCGGGTAGTTGTCGTGGCAAGCCACATCACCGGCTGTGTTCCATTTGACCCACCACTGGGTTGCCGGCGCCGTAATCCACGGCACATCATTGATGAATACCGCACGTCCCGGTGCCACCTTGTTGATCTCGGCTTTGTAGGCGAGGAATTCCTTATACTTTCCTTCCATATCCTTTTCCCAGAGCGAAGATGTCGGCTCGTCATGCCATACGACACCCAGCCAGTTTGGGTGGTCCTTAACTTTTTCTAGTACTTTTACCGGCCATTTGCCCATGATGACAACCTGCAAACCTGCCTGTTTGCCGGCTTCCAGTTGCTTTTTCACATCAGAGTACCACGGCCACATCGTGTTAAATCCCGCATCCGTCAACACTTTCAGGTCATAGTCATAGCCGAAATGCTCCCCATACGGGTTACCCCATATCCCGACCTGAAAGAATGATCTCTCGGGATCGTACTTCGTGAGTATTAGACCTTGTTTGTCGGTGTGCGGGACGCCGCTGCGATAGATAGTTTGCACGGCATTGAAATCACCCATCTTTTCGAGGCCATCCTGAGCGTCTTGCGACCAGGCTGACACGGACAGACAGATTATGAAGATCACGACGATAAAGGCCTGCGAGACAGAAAACCGCCTATTTGTGTATCGCGATGCTTCGCAGTTAGGGTTGCTAGTGAATGTTCCCGATTCGATTCGTACATTTTCTTTGTCTGGTTTAGTCTTGGTCCTCATTTTTATTGCTCCTATTTGTTTCTATTTAACTATCTGAAAAACTACACCCAGTCTCAAATCAATTTTTTCCTTATTAAGCATAAGGCGGTTTTGGCCGTCTTTTTCAACTATCTCAATTTTAGCATCATCAGGAAGTCCAAACAAAGCGATAATCAATTTTCGCGTTATCATGGGGTTCTTATAATCTATCTTCTTCCCGTCGAGGATTACTGCATATGTCTGCGCTTCCTGTGTTTCACGTTCTTTTGCCAGAATGGATTTTGCATTGACCCAAAGTTCCTTTTCAACGGCAATACGCTTCTTCGCCAGTTTATCAGTGGCTGTTTTCTCAGCTTCAGCCAGCCACTGATCCGCTTGTTTTTCTATGGCGGGGGTATAAACCTTGTCAGGTTGGGGAAGGGCCCAATTGCCTACATGCACGTCTGTTTCAAGCATGGCCTTTTCAAAAACAGCATAATAATTAACCATCGCTTTTGATGCTGGTCCGTAGAGTTTTTGGCAGGCTTCTGTCATAATTTCCTTCGCAGTAAGCTCAGGGTTCCACATACCGCGATAAGCCTGATAGTAAACCGGCCAACGGAGTGGAAAACCACCATTTCTTTCCTTTTGCGACTCGTAGTAAACGAAACGAATGTCCTTGGATTTCCAGAAGCGGAGGTTGCGCAGGGTTAATTCGCCCGGTTGCCATGGCATATCAGCCCAAATTTTGTTGCCAATTACAGGAATATACCACTCATAGATACCCGTAAGTGCACCAGTTTCTAACCAGCCATTGATCGCCTTGAGTTCCCTGGTGTTGTTACGGCTTGTTGAGCTGGCGATTTCCTTTGATTCAGGAATGTCCAGGGGCTTGGTGTGATTGCCTTCGTTGACAATCATGACATGAACTCCTGGCTCTGCCTTCATCATCGGTTTTGGAGGAGAATGAGAATGCCAGTACGCAAGACACAATAAGCGGAAACGCCCGGGATGGGTTTTGTTCAGTTCCTTGGCTACTTCGTTGGCGAAGTATAGTTGTTGAGCGCTGATATTACCGATCTTCTTGGTTCGTTCATTAACCGCGTAACCGCCACTGTCATTCGATGAAAATGAAAAAGGAACGATCATTGGAGCAGGAAAACTGTCAATTTTCTTTCGGAGATTTTTGACCACTAGCGCAATTACTTCAGGATGAGTGATGTCCGGTTGCCCTTTTCCAAACCATTCGGGGTGTTTTTTCTTATATTTTTCTGGAGGAACCAAGCGATAATAGGCGTGACCTCCTCCATGGGTGATGCCACCTTCCCGCCAAGCATCCCGCAATTCTTCTGACTTCATTCCTGTCATCCCAGCACGACGCCATAGGAAGGCCGGACGTTCGTCGAGCTTAATTGGAGGAACGGAAAGTGTTTTTCTTTTTGGGATGACCTGCCATAATGGATCAGGCCCAAACCATCCACAATCGAGAGTCTCAAAGGTGTGATAGGCCGCATAGACGCTGCCACGCAACCATCTTTCCTCAAGCCCCCAATAATATTCTGGAGCATCATTACCGACCAGTGCGAGGTAATCACCTCCCCTGACAATGACGTAATGATCACCATCAGAAACCTTCTGTGTGACCTTTATTCCACGTTCGCGTACAGCTTTGCTGTCGCCCACATAGATTGCAGCCGATTTGCCATCGTAATTCGATTCCATTTTTATTGGAATCCATGCGTCCGTCATGCGTTTTGCTATGCTCTGGAAGACAAGGGCGGCTGCAAGCACGCGGGAAGAAGGTTTGTCCGAAACAACAATCGTTGAACATGGAATTCCATCCTCAATAAGAACAAGTTTATTGTCTACGATTTTTGCATTATCGGCATCCGCTACCATCATGTTTCCATATATTTTTACTTCTCGCAGATACCAACCCCATTTATCCAGTTTATGGAAAAGCTTGACATACCGTGCCTTCACATCCTTCAGTTCAAGCTGCCACCATATTTCAGACTGATTTTTATTAAGCATTTTTCCCACTGATTTCCAGGGGCCATTAACTGAATCACTTACAAAGACTTCTACACTCGCAGGCTTTTGCGGTTTATCAAATAATAGCTTTACCATATCAATACGGCAAGGATACTTAAAATCAAGAATAACATTTTGTTTTTTAGTGTTAACTCCTGTCGTCGTATTCCAATTATATGGCTTGTCACTATCTAGCAGTCTTGTATGCTTAGGATCGGCAGGGTTAGAAAAAGCTGGTACAGCCTTGTATGTGCAACCTATATTGATACCCATTTCATTTTTTTCAGGATTATTGGTTAAAACAAAACTTAACATCTTTTTTTCAAGAGTTTTGTTTGTTGCATGAAGATTCCAAGAGATGATGCATAAGAAGCTTATTAAAATGTTCATAATAACTACAGTTTTTTTTGACATTTGATACTTATCCTTCAATAAAATATTTTTGCTACAGTTGATATATATTTCATATGTCTTTTATTTTTTTCATTCCTTGTTCTATAATTGGTACTGTCAAAAGTTTCACCTTCTTTTCAGCCCTATTTTGTTTTAAATCAATGGGATACAGACTATTTTGCCTTATCCCCCTGTTTTTCTTTCATTTCAGTCATCGGGGACGATGACCCTCCCGGTTAAAGCTGCAATTGAACATTAACCTGCAATGTTCACATGGGAGGGATGCCGTCCCCGGCGTCCTCATTAGAAAATTTATAATTTTCTTGCTTTTCATATTCTTTCATACAATTTTTGACAGTACCCTATAATTTCATCAGGAGCATCGAGGCTGTCTGTTTAGTAGACTTGTACTCTTCCTCCGGCACGAATTCTATATAGTCATACCAAACTGCATTGCCTTTAGCTAGGTCTTTGCCTGAAAAACAGTAAAGTGTCCCTACTGCGCCCGGATTGTCAACTTGCAATTTCCCCAGTTCAATCCAGCGGTATTTCCCATTATCCTTGGCAGAGATATTTCCAGTAAATATGGTTGAATAGATGCCCGGTGAAGCACCGCCAATGCTATAGGCACCCAAAGTGAACAAAATACCGTCTTCTATCGAAGCAACATTCTTTATCGCCTGTTTTACCCGAAGACGAACTATGTACACCTTTCCCGGTTTAAGGCGATCCATAAAGTCACCGTATGGAAACTTAACGCCCCATTTTTTATTGCCTATACCTCCGAGTTGCCTGACAGCATGACCTTCGCTTGCCCCGGAATCGGGGAGGTATCTGGCGCCACTGTAAGCAAATTCTTTTAAGGTAATTGAATTTTTAGAGTAGCGAGGCAAGTTATTCTCGCTTGCCCTTTTTAGCTTTTTGTGCCATATAGTTAAAATCTGTGCTACCGAAGTGCCTTCGCCAAAAACTGTCTTTTTCAGTTTAATAATCAACGCTTCCGCCTGTTTTAGTTTTTTGCTGTAGTCTGAGGCGGTGTCCTTGCTGGGATTGCTTGACAAAGATAAAGAGAGTAAGGTAAGAAGTTCTCGTTCTATTTTGATAGTATATTCAGGTCGGCCATTGCAATGCTCCATTGCGGTGTTAAGCAGCTTGTACATTTGCTTGATCTCGGCATCGGAAAAAGTTAAACCTGTCCCCGGTTTACGGTTGGCATAGAAATTGGCCCAGGCTCGCCTTTGTAATGCGACATATTCCGCCATCTCCACCGCAGCTGGCCCATAATATGAAGCAATAAACTCTTCAATCAATTCATTTTGTGACCATTTCGGATTCCAGAGTTTCTTCGCGTAAAGCCAGCTTTTCAGTTCGCCAAGCGAACCGTGCCCTGCAAAACAAGCTTGCATAAATATCCCGGTGACACCATTTTTGATCAGGAAATCCCAGCCACGATCCTGGGCGTCGAAATTCGGAAATGGAATCGGTGCTCCCCGTAGAGTGTCTGCATAATCCCACAAATAGATACGGGATGAAAGTTTGTGCCAACCAGCCAGTTCTTCTTTTATTTTACCAATATCACCGATAGGCAACAGCATGCTTATTCTATTCATCCGCTGCCTGATTGGCGCATAAAAAACAACAGTATTGGGGCCAGGTTTGATGTTTTTGGGCGGCGTCTGGCTTTTGTTATAAGCTAGGGTGTTGATTTTGATGTTGGGGTATTTGACAGCCAGTTTGGCAGCCACCCTGTTGGCTAATTGGAGTTTGGCACCGCTGATGCCATCCGTCTTTATAATTTTCTGGCAGGGAGAACATTCGCAGTTATCATTGGTATTGTCATTCTCTGATACGCTGTAAAACCTCATTCCCGGATTATTCGCTATTGCTGCATCAAGTTTTTTGACCATAACCGCAACAACGCCCTCACTGGTATAGCATAACTGTCCGGTAAAATTTTCAGAAGGATAACGCTTGCCGTTACGCAGGGGAAAGTATTCAGGATGAGTTGCAAAATATTCAGACGCCGGTATCAGTCTGTGGTAAGTATGAATAAAATAAGCGGGATTCGCCAGACCGCCTCCGGTTTCCTGGGACATCTTAGTGAAATACGATAAGGGTTGAATGCGGTTGAAAGCTGCCCATTGAGTGTCATAGGCGTCCGTGTATAGAATTTCGCGAATTTCAAAGATAGGTGAATAGCTGCGAGGAACGAAAGTTAATGAACTCTTTGAATGTTTTGGAATGACCGGGGCGTCATCTTTCGCATACCATCGACATCCCAGATCTTCTTCTAGGAGTGCGATGACACCGTAGATTGGGCCTCTTGTCCCTCCCATAATATATAAATTTCCAGCTGCGACTGCCAGTTTATAGGCCTGTTCGCGGGGATCGGCTTTTATTTTTGCTTTCTTAGCGGCAGCAGTGTTACCAACGCTGATAATCTTTCCCTTGACCACTTGTGGTTCTTGCACCAATGTCAACTTGGTGTCATACATCTTTCCAAAATAATCCCTCAGCATCGTGGCGCTATACTTTTCCTGAGCCGTAGCTTGTTTCGGGATGAGAATGGAAAATTCCTTAATATTCTCAAGGGTAACAGTGGCTCCAGTTGGGCTTAATGCGGTTGTCCCCAGATTAGCACAGAATGTTAATGATATGGTACCAAAAATTAGTACCGCCAATAACCTTTGTTTTAATAATTTCATTTTTCCTCCTTAAATCTGGTTCGGTTCTGCCAAAAGTTGCAGGCTTCCGCCTTCGCAGCAAGCTGCCTACGGCGTGACAGGTAGCCTGCACCCAATTCTTTATAAATCAACGGGATACAGACTGTTTTGTCTTATCCCCCTTTTTCTTTCATTTCGGTCATCGGGGACGATGACCCTCCCGGTTAAAGCTGCAATTGAACATTAACCTGCAATGTTCACATGGGAGGGATGCCGTCCCCGGCGTCCGCATTAGAAAATTTTTAATTTTCTTGTTTTTCATATCTTTCATATAATTTTTGACAGTACCTTCATTATCTGTTCTATATTCCATCCATGTACAGCTTAGATCCACCCCTTTGATTTGAACTCTGCGCCCAACGCTTCCATTTCTCCATCATTCAGGCTGTAGTAGGGTTTGCGACGCCAACGTTGAGCCAGACCGGCCAATTCGAGGGCGGCATGGATAGCGGCGTCATAACCGCCCGGTTGTGCTTTTATAATATCAAAAAAGGGCATGTCGTCCTTGCGAATAATCTCTTGAACTTGATTCCAGTCTTGGGCTTGAATGGCCGCCCAAAATTTGTACCCAATAGTGGGATGAAATCTACTAAAGGTCGAAAAATAGCCGTCACAACCGTATGTCAATAAATCCAGGAAATTACCTTTATGCCCGGCACTAATAACGGCCCACTTGTCGTGAACCAGCATAGCCATTTTTCGAGCGAATTCTCCAGCTAAATCATCTTTAACAGCCATCACACCTTCAACTTGATCGCGCACCATTTCTATTACGTTTAGCGCCTGAGCCATGGGTAACTCTCCAAACAGATTCGTCACCAGCATTACTGGAATATGCTCCGCAATTGCTGCATAATGGTTTACGAGACTAGCAGGGGTACAACTTCGACCCCAATTAGGTGGAAGTACCATCAGCATATCCGCGCCAACATCTTGGCAAAATTTGGCAAACTCAGTCTCTTGCGGGGTAGCCCACTGTCTATCAGCCGCTACAACCATAGCACGGTGAGCCGTATGTTCGACCACCACTTTTGTGACCTCTGCAACTTCTTGATCGCTCAGGAGAGAGTACAAGCTATCGCCGTGGGTCAGAATCATTGTTTTGCTACCGTTGGCGATATAAAAATCAAGGCAGTGGCGTAGGCTGGCATAGTCAATGCTGCCATCCTGATTGAATGGAACTGAAATTGAGGTAACTGGTCCGGTTAAAGCTTCTCGTACATCGTTCTTATCTATCATTAAAAATCTCCTTGTCTGATTAAACGTGATTATCCTACTGGCGTTGCCAGTTTTTGTTTAAAACTCCCACAACTGCGGGCATTCCTGGTCATAAATGAGTTCACTGTAATGAACTCCGCTTTTTTCAAGTTCCTCAGCGGTGACCTCAGGATCATCCGCTTGACGCATGGTTTGTTTATGAGTTATGACTCTGAAAGTGATAATTTGTTTTTTGCCACCGGCATATGGATAGAGCATGGCATGGTCGGCAAAAGGTATGTAAAAAGGCAAGCCTTCTTTGCGGCAATCTAAAACAACTTGTTTGTTTGAATATGAAAAATCTTTTGGGTCAACATCAAAACAGTTAAGCGGATTGCGTCCTGCAAGAGGGGAGAAATCTTTTTCGTTACTGAACAGCCTTAATACCCCGTCTGCACATACATATGATATTCGAGGAGAATAGGCGCATTTGATATCAATGTTGTCGCCGAATGATTCAAAAGGGTCTGAAGTTTTGTACCAGGTAGTTTGCCCCTCTTGATTATACGCACGTATGGAAATAACCCATTCGTTGTTTATCCGGTTTATACTTGCCTCACTCCAGTCCATCCCTGGTCTCTGGTGTGTTTTACCTGTTTCGATCCATTCATAAAGCCCGCAATCTGGATTAAAAACATATCGGATGGCAGCCATTTTGTCTTCAAATTGACAAACCTCTATCCATTCGCTGTAATCTTTATTATAGGGAGCTGCATTTCCAAAACCATGATGCATTCTAACCCAAGTATTACTTTCATTACTAGGCCCAATACTTGATAGAGCAAGACTGTTTTCATACCCTTTCTGGCGAAGTTGTTTTGTTGGACTGATGATTTCAATATCATCTTCTGCATCATTCAAGCGGAATTGCATCCATTCCAAGCCTTGACAACTTGTATCATAATCCATGATTTTTATGTCAGCAGGCCATTCGTCCGGATGCCAGGGATTAACCAGAAGACCATCTTTTTCCATACCGGCACGAGTAAACCATTTGGCAACAAAATGGTTTGCAGAAGGAATCGGTTTCCCATTGCTTAAAGCGCCTTTTGGAACACCAAATAACTTTGGAATGGCATTGACTTTCCAAAGATCATGTCCCATGTTAAGCGGATCCCATCCACTGCGTGCCCTTTCGATAATGTCCTCTTTAATGACTTCTCCATCGGGGCTGTTTTTCCTGATTTGATAGAATATGCTTCTACTTGTATCATGTCCTCGCGGATCAGACGTCCCAAAAAAAATCAGCCATTTATCTTCGCTAGCCTGAACACAAGAGGATGTTTCAGGAGTAATACCTTCAGATTTCCCTTCACCAGGAATGCAAGTATCGGAAATTAAAGGTCCTTTATATTGAACTTTCATTATTTTTTCTCTAATTCATTAATTTAAACATTTTTATAACACCGGCTCAAATATATCGATATTGATAATCAGTGTCAACACTTTTTTACATTTTCTGATGTTAAATCGAAATCATTTTGTATATTATTCATATAATAGTATTATATTAATTTATTTAAAAGAAAATCTTGCAGTTCTATCATAAAAAATGCATACTATAAATAGAAGAATAAAAAAACTTGATTCTCGATTACAGCGGGGATAAGAGAAGAGTTTTATCCGCAGATGACGCAGATGTCCGCAGATTAAAAAGATTGTTTGCTGAATGATTGACAGCAGAATGATTTTTAAGAAAATTTTATCGACAGAATCATTGTCGACAGAATCATTTTAGAAAGAGGTTTTAGCCACGGATGAACACAGATGAACACAGATTTAAAAAAGATTAAGAAAGAGTATTAACCACGAACGGCACGAAACTACACGAAAGTCGCGTTGCTCTAAGATATGCATTGCCATTTAAACTTTTGTTCTATTGCTTTTTTTAAGAAAAAGCAATAGTGCCAAAAGTTTATGGAACAATGCATGTTAGCATTCTTGGGCAACTTTGAGATTAGCAGTTGGGAGCGAGACTCGAGATAGGCCATTCGTTGCACTCATTGCTGTCGTAGACTCCAGCCTCTCTTCCGTTGGTCGGGTCTTCGCAGATTAACGCAGATTATTAAAAGAAAAAAGATAAGATTTTTAACGCAAATGACGCTAAAGACGCAAAAAAAAGAGAAGAATTTTGTCCACAGATGAACGCAGATTAAGAGAATAAGAAATAGAAGAGGTTTATCGTGCAGATTGTTTTTTAAAGCATTCCAACGAGTTGGAACAGCGGTCTTTTTATAATTGCTCTTATAAAAATAAATTTTTAACAAGCATTATGAAAAATCCCTGTTCGATTTCATCGACTGCTCTTAAAAACTGGGCAATCAATGTTTGATGTGTTTTTATAGCTCAGAATGAGCGACATAATGTAGCCCCGGGTGTAAACCCGTGGGATGAATAACACGAGCAGAGCTCGTACCTGCTCACAGCAGTGTCTTTCATTCATAATTGGATGTTGGAAGTTCGATGTTGGACGTTCTTAATGTCCGTCCTCTGCCTTCGGCGGTGAGTGTTGGTTATTGGATATTGAAACAACTGTGTACTGTACACTATGCACTGTACACTTCTTTACTTAGACCTTAGAACATAGAACTATAAAAATTGCAGTTTCAGCCTGCAAACTTTTGACAGGCCCATAAAGAGGAAAAAGATAAGCATTATGAGCATCTCCCAAAGATCAATCCTGAAAAAGGAAAGCAGAGTTCGTCACTATTTTAAACACTATTCCTGTTTGATGTTGGCGGGACTTTTAATATGCAGTAACTGTTTTGGAGAAGAAAAATTAGAAAAAAGCAAACCCGCAGTATTGTTTATAACCCAGAATATTAATCATCTATATCCTTCGCATGCCTACAAAGTAGCGCTTGCTGAGCAGGGCTACGCCATGAATGCGGTTGTCCCTACAAATGTTACTCCGGAATTATTACGGCAATACAATTGTGTAATTCTATTTGGGGTCCCCATCCTCAATATGTCCCATAAGAAAAATCAAGAAGTTGATGCCCTGGTTCGAACTGTCCGTGATTATGCTAAGGGGGGAGGTGGTGTCCTGTTTTGTACGGCTAATAATGCACCTTTAACCGGATTTGGCTATGGGTATGCTGAAATGGCCAAAGCTTTCGGTGCCAGACTGCTTTGGGAGCCGGTGCATGACCCTCAGGAAACCGGATATATAGGGGTCTCCAGTAAATATCTCTCATTTGCCTATACCGCTGAACTAAACCAGAAACACCCAGTCACCAAAGGCTTGAAAGGGATCTGGTACAATGCTCGCTATGATGAACGTCAAAACTTCGGCGTTTTACCCTGGTTAGTCGATAAATCGTGGACAACTTTGGTCACCGGCAGCAGCAAATCATATTCAACACAAACAAAAGATGATAAAGAAGCTCTATTAAAATATGTTGATCCTAACCCTCGCAAGGAAGGATTTAGCTCATATGTTCCCATCATTGTGGCCAGTGATTTCTATAAGGGCCGGGTGGTATTGAATAGTATCAATGTTGTCTTCCATTTGATGAGTGGTGATAGCCCGGGATTGAGGGGGCTAGTTTCGGATAAAGGTTATGATGGCCTCAGCAGCGATGTTAACGCCATAATATTTAACAGCATTAAATGGCTTTGCGAGCCGTCCTTGGCAAGCGATCGTTTGGGAGGAGCCGTGACTCCGAAGGGATTTCTGGATGATCCGATGATGGCCAAAAATGCTCCCAAAATGAGATGGGCCAATGCAAAATTCGGAGAGGCACCAAAGCAATATCGCGGGATCATGGGTGTTCGTACTTTTCGCAGTAAAGGGGCCAAGGGAACTGTTAAGGAGTATGTTGCTGCTGCAAAAGAAAGTGGACTTGATTTTGTGGTCTTTATGGAGGACTGGAATGACCTGAGCGATGAAGGATGGGCCAGCCTGTTGGCTGAGTGCAATAAGGCCACTGTGGAAGGAACTTTTTATGCTTTTCCGGGGTTAGTTTTTAAGGATACCTACGACGGGAATTGGTTTGCTTTTACAAGGAACATGATTCTTCCTCCCAAAGCATATGAAAAAAAGATCGATGGTCACAAACGCTTCATGAATGATCGGCGCTTCGCTACCATTTCCAAGGTTCATACCCCGTCTCATGAGTGGAATGTGAGAAACAGTATGACACTACGTCTCGGTTCATGGCAGCACAAAGAGGCCTCCTTTCCATACTATTCCTGCGTGGGTTATCAATCGATGGCTGTCATCAGCGCTCAAGGCAGTACTGTCAGTGAGAAGATGATTAAAGAATATTTGCATCTGCAGAATCGCGGTGAAAGCCTGTATCCAGTGGCTATAACTGTTATTAGAAGGCCTGAAGATATTAAAAGAGAATTGCAGAACGGGATGTACATCAATGTTATGACACCGGGAACAATTAAGAATCTGGATGCCGCCCCGGGGTATGCTTCTATGACCTTTATGACGCAGGATCTGCGCTATTTATCGAGTGGGCCTCGGATCAATGATTTTCGTTTTGCTTACAACTTAAAGGATTATACCGTCAACGAGAGGTGGCGCACCGATTATTATCAACAACGTTTGCGCATTTCAGTTTCAAGTGCAAAGGGATTGAAAGAAGTGCTGCTCATGGATGGAGAGCGTATTTGTCGCCGTTGGTTGCTACAAGGACAAAAACAATTCCTTGAGGATCTTGTATTGGCTAATGCTGAGGGACATGCCTATGTGGTCATTGTCAAAGACCAGGATGGTAAAGAGGCCATCTCCAGTGAATTACATACCCGCAATTTTCTGGGCAATGAAACTATGTGCGCTGATCGTATTAATCAATTGGGATACGGATGTGTAAGGCGCACTAATGGTCAGAATTATATTTATCTGCCCAGAACCACCCCCAATAAGGGACCTAATTTAGTTCAGTTTTGGGGTGACTATTCTTTATCTTCTGATCCCCTGATCGGCTCGACAATTCGGGGTGTAGACGGCCAAGCAACCGGGACATCACGCCCATTCCTCAATACAGTTATTCACAGTAAGGGTGCAGGAGTAGTGGTCAGGTCTAGAAATTTCAATCGCAACACAGACCGAGTCATCAATTCACCAGACGTTGTTCAGGGGTGGGGACTGACGGACGGAAGACTAGAAGTGGGTGATCTTCCGGATGTCATCTATTGTTGGAATGGCCCTTTGCCGGTAACGAAAGCAGACGATTACCAGGAGTGGATCCAGCGTACATCTTATGGTGTGACACCTGAATTGTTGGTAGTTGAAAGGATTGAAAGGCGCTTATCAATACTTAAAGAGATGGATCTAAAAGAAGGCCCGGTAACTTTTTGTATAGGTATGTTCAAAAATTTCGGAGCGAAGCGTATTGCCATACGTTCTCAAGGCAAAATTGTTTATTCAGGTGAAATAGGCAAAGGCAAACTGGGTTTACACGAAAAAACTCTAAGCGGAATATTGGAACCGGGTGATTACATCGTTTTTTATGATGCAACCATAAGCAATGACGGATTTATGGTCTATGATGGTCGGATCAGATTTATGGCCGATCTACACAAGGGAGATGTTAGTCTTACAGTTGATTGGGATCCAAATAAGACGGTGATTCCAGCGGGAACAGAGTTTAATTATAGTTTTCTGGGGGTTTTCTCACCCAATCTCAGTGAGAATTTTAATTATGACAGTTTTCAATTTATGGAGGATTTTCGCGATCAAATGGGACTTGATGGTGATGTCGCTTATAAAATACAACCAACGATTGGTAAACTAATAAGTACAAAATATATGGCAGTGGTGGAGGCAAAAGATGGCGCGTTTGTGGCAGAAACAGAAGAGATAAACCTTCCTACAACATTACCTCTGGAAGTACGCGGTTTAAATAAAAACTGGTCAACAGGTCTTGCACAACTGGATAAAAAACGCTATCGCCCAATCAACAACAGCAAGGGGACAAGCTATGTAGCGCTGGATCCACAGATAAAAAAACAGCATTTCTTTGTGGGTCATCCGGTAGTTGCTGATGATAAAAATATCGTCCTGAACTGTGTTCAACTTGGCGAAAAGAAATGGCATCTGGAAATACATAATCCTACTACAGAAGACAAAACAGTTACGGTTAAGGCAAATAAAGGATTTCCGTTATTGCAGTTTGAAACAATTAGGAAAGAAGTTAAGGGCGGCAGCTCTGTTCATGTTGAGATAGAGGGAAAGAGTGTACCCAAAAATATGTATAACCAGATTTAAGGAGAAAAAATGAAATTATTAAAACAAAGATTATTGGCGGTACTAATTTTTGGTACCATATCATTAACATTCTGTGCTAATCTGGGGGCAAACGCCTTGTGCCCAACTGGAGCCACTGTTACCCTTGAGAATATTAAGGAATTTTCCATTCTCATCCCGAAACAAGCTACGGCTCAGGAAAAGTACAGCGCCACGATGCTGAGGGATTATCTTGGAAAGATGTATAACACCAAGTTGGCGATGGTGCAAGAACCACAAGTGATCACGGGAAAGATTATTAGCATTGGCAACACCATAGCAGTTAAAAATGCCAAAATTACAGTCGATCCCCGCGAACAAGCATATAAACTGGCAGTCGCCGGTGGAAATTTGTACATTCTGGGAGGAACAAGAGGCCCAATCTACGGTGTCATCGCACTTCTGGAAGAAGATTTGGGCTGTCGCTGGTATGCGAAAGACGACCCCCCGGTAATTCCAAAACATTCAAAGAGTTCATTAACGGTCGTTCCACGCAGCTACTCGCCTCCTTTTGAAGTTCGCGATCCGTTTTACTCGTCTGCTTTTTTAAATCCCAAATGGGGAGCTTTTAATCGTCTTCAGCAGTTATCGTATAGCAGCCACCATCCATTGAAAACTGGAGGTAGTCTGGCAAATTGGAAATATTCTTGGCACACCTACGACAGACTAGTGCCAGCCGCTAAGTATTTTGCCGCACATCCTGAATATTTCCCGCTCCGTAATGGTAAGCGTCATCCTTCAAGAAAAGGCGACGGACAGCTATGCTATACCAGTGTGGGAGTTGTTAAGTGCATGGCCAAAACACTTGATGCAGAAATAGTGAAAAATCCGGGAACTAGGATTTACAGCGTATCCGCGAATGACAATAGCGCTTCCAATTGTGAATGCCCTTCCTGCCAGGAAATCATCAAGACGGACGGCATCTCCGGAGCTCAGCTTTATTTAGCCAATGCGGTAGCCGCCAAGCTGGCCGTTAAATACCCCGAAATAAAAATCACAACACTGGCTTATGTCGGTAGTCAAAAGCCACCAAAGAACATCAAGCCCGGCCCCAATACGGTTATTTTGTATGCGCCGATCAAGGAACGTTTTAATAAGACAAATATGCTGTTGCCTATCGGAGATATCCAAACAATTAGAGATGAACTGGCCGCTTGGCACAAAATCGCATCCCATATCTATCTGTGGGACTATGTAGACTGTATTAAAGGAACACCTGTTCCATTTCCGAATCTTGATGCTCAGGATCGTGGTTGGCAATTCCTGATCAAAAACGGTGTCACCGGAATTTTTATGCAGGCCACTTTTTTAGGGCACGGGTCGCTTGGAGAACTAAAAACCTGGCTTTTTGCAAAAAAACTCTGGAATCCGAATTGGCCGCAAAATGAACTGATTAAAGAATTTATCGATTCATATTATGGGCCCGCAGCAGTGGAAATGGCTGAATATGTCGCTTTGCAAAGGCGAGCTTGGGACAATTTCTATAGCAACCGAAAACCTGGAATAGGTTTAACTTTCTCCACCGCCGAAATCAAGCAAATGTACCAGCTGTTGAATACAGCAATGGAACATTGCAGTGGACAACCTGAATATGCTGTCAAAATAGAGCGTGAACTTCTTACCTTGCTCTGTCTATCGTTGTCAATAAATCCAACCGCAGCCAGTGCCGACAGCTACGCCGAAAAACTTAAACAAGCGAAAGAGTTGATCATCAAGCATAAAGTTAAAAGTTTTGGCGAGCTGGGGGGAACTATTACGGGCTCTACAACTGAAGTAATGTTGAGTAAATGGCGCAAAAAGCTAAAAAGGGCAACCGAAGGCAATAACTTGCCGCAATACTCCCAGAATTCAATTACGATAAATGACGCTCTCTGCAGGTCTATACCTCACGGCCTAAAACCAAAATATCTCCCCGATGCCAAAGCAACCCTTGGCCAAGCCATCAAGCAGCCTGGAGGCAATAAAGAGTGGGCCGTTCAGTGGCAATACGGCGACTTTCTTGATCTCTTAAAACCAGGAAAGGTTTATATCGTCCGTATGCGGGTAAAAGCGGAGTTTAAAAAAGCTGTTCATCAGGAAAACGGCACTCTATTTACTCTTGGTTCCTATGCCCGTGGCGGTGCGGAGGTCGGCGTTCGAGGACCTAAGTTTGCGGGAAAGTTTTCTACCAAGGATAAGGGACAATACCGTTGGATCGAACTGGGAAAATTGCAAGTTGACTCTCCGCAGGCGGCCGGATATCTTTACTGTGTTCCGGGAAAAGACCTCACCAAGGACGATGCCGTCTGGTACGATTATATGGAATTCGTACCAGAAGATGAGTTCAAGGACAGTGAATTGGCAGCCAAGTTGCTGATGATGAAAATATAGGTACTGTCAAAAATTATATGAAAGAATATGAAAAACAAGAAAATTATAAATTTTCTAATGAGGACGCCGGGGACGGCATCCCTCCCATGTGAACATTGCAGGTTAATGTTCAATTGCAGC
>Ga0307987_1000230_pt1 | contig 34572 bp, 48 predicted proteins | sample EllFjometagen181_FD_203157 | JGI IMG/M metagenome (GOLD analysis project Ga0307987, IMG submission 203157) | Marine microbial communities from Ellis Fjord, Antarctic Ocean - #181 | ecosystem: Environmental > Aquatic > Marine > Unclassified | place: Southern Ocean | collected 2014-10-08 | reverse complement strand
ATCGAACAGGACGGGACTATAATGGACGTTATCGAGGAATTAAAGTTCTCTTGTTTAGAGATTGCTATTGAAGGCAAGGGTCAATTAAAGCGTTATGTGAAACAAATTAAAGACTCAAAACTTGTCAGTACGGACGAAGCGAAGGCTGTTGAAAAGATTTCAGAGAACAATATGAAAGGATATTCAAGCCTTCAAGGTGCCAACACTGATAAGAACGGTGGAGAAATGCCACTCGAAACGAAGACAGCAATGAATAAATTGCTTGATCGGATATTATAAAATAACACATTCACTGTTTTTTAAGGTAAAATATTTACGGGGGTCAGGCAATCTATAACTACAACTTGACAAAATGACAGAGGGGGATAAACAAGGAATCAAAAAAATACTCTTTTCTGGAACTGCTGTTCAGAAGAAAGCGTTGTTCGGATTCAGTTCAAAAGACTCTGAAGAGGCCGTATTCAAGAAGTATCAGCTTTTCACGACGAATTACCCACGATATTTTGCACATACCCCGGCACCATTCCACAAGCGAATGATTCTCGGATACATTCGTGCATACCGTGGAGAGAAGAACTTTCTGAACATTGCTTTTCGTGGTTGTGCCAAAACAACTCTTGCGAAGCTCTTTTATTCGTTTGCATTGTTGAACGATGAAGACGCTTCCAGAAAATATTTGAAGGTCCTTACAAAAGATGGGAAGAATTCAAAACAGGTTGTGACGGATATTTACAATCTTATGATTGAGGTTCGTCATATTTACGGAGATATGTTCTTGAACGATTCAAATAAAAAAAGGGAGGAAACAATGGGATCCTTCACAATGCGGAACGGTGTCAAATTAGCGGCTGGAACAGTTGGTCAAACTCAGCGTGGTCATGTTCAAGACGCTTTTCGTCCAGACCTGATATGGTTCGACGATATTGAAGACAGGGATTCTGCGGACTCAGATACGATTACTCAAAACATTATCAGCAAGGTTGATGAAGCGATACAGGGGCTTTCAGTTGATGGGAGCTATATGTGTACCGCAAATTACATTACTGATATTGGAGTGATACAAAATATGCGATCCAAAAATGTTGAAGAGATTATTGTACCTCTTCTCGATGAATGCGGAGTCCCGACTTGGGATTACTTCACTGAGGAGAAATGTACAGCAATCAGACTCGACGCAGAGGATTGGTATGGAGAATATATGTGTGATCCAGTTACGGGAGCAAATAGGGAGTTCAAGTCAGAATATTTCTTACCTATCAAAATGTCTCGTGTAATGGAGAAGACAACAAGACTCTTTTTAACCGTCGATTCAGCAGTAAAGAAAGACGAAGGAGCAGATTTCTGCGGTTTCACGATGAATTGGGTTGACGATCAGAACAAGTGGCACTTCAAATCTTGGAGAGAACACTTGAACAGCGGCGAACTGTTCGACAAGTTTTTCGAGCTTTGGAACCACTGGAGTCCGAAAGGGCTTGAGTGTATAGGGCTGGAAGAGACAACATTCACTATTGCAATTTTACCGTTCTTGGAAGAGGAAATGCGAAAGAGAAATACATTTATTAAAATGGTACCTCTGAAACATGGGGGAACTAAAAAAGAGACTCGAATTCGTGGCCTCATTCCAAGATACACCTCTGGATCAATATTTCATATTGAGGGAGAATGCAAAGACCTTGAGGGAGAGCTGTTACGCTTCCCAAGTAGTCAAAACGACGACGCTTCAGATTCAGCAGCGTACCAATCACAAGTAGCAGAAAAGCCCCATGCACGAGAACAGTTTGACGCTCCAGTGGAGGATAACTATACTCGGTTTGGAGTAAATCTTTAATTCTTAATTTTAAAAAAAATGTCAGAAGATATTGCCATGTTACAGGCCAAGTACAAAGAAGTGATCGGAGCAGACGCACCAAACAACAAGAAAAACGACGGAATTTGGTTGATGAATAAGATTGACGAAACTTTGGGAGTACCGCCAGAAGCACCAATCATTGAAACAAACAATGATGATGTTGAAGCACCCGAACCAGTACCAACGCCAGCACCAGCAGAAACAGACCCACCAAAGTCAGCTTCTCAAGAAAAGCGTGAAGAATCTTTGAAAGGTGGTAAGATACCAGCGAAAGTTCAAGAAACAGGGGACGACCTTCTTGCACAAGGACTGATAGGAAAGTTTTACAGTGGGGACGGAGAAGGAGGAAACTGGGAAATGTTGATTGATAAAGACGGATTATCTATTAAAAAACTTAAATAAGATGGGCAAAAAAATTAAACCACTCGGACTCGAACGGATTTATTTTGATACCAAGGACGGTATCAAGAATCTTGAAGTACTAAAAGAAACGAAAAAAGACGGAACCCTTGTTTGTTGGGAGCCAGAAGGCGAAGTGCCTGTGCCATTCAAACGAGCAGATTATCAGCGAGAAGCTGGTGGATACTGGGGTTCTGAAGCAGAAGCAGCCAAATCCGCAGTGAAGAGAATGGAAATCTTTATTGTAGAATGTCAGAAACAAATTATAGAATTTAACAAATTATTCTAATGCAGACTGAACCCTCCGGCAAAAACAACCAAGGCGATCCAAAAGTTGTAGCATTCATAAAAAAACGCTACGAAGATAAAGACCTTGAGTTCGAGAAGCGGAGGATTGTCAGGGAGTATTTGTCAAAATATATGCAAAAACTGTTGGGTTCGGAAGGGGAAGAGCAAACGAAAGGACTCTTCACTTCCAACCTGATGTTGGGAGGTTATGAGTTCGTCACTACCGCGAAACTCTTTCCAGATAGTACAGAGTTCTCTCCAACCCAAGAAAACGCCCCAGAGAAGCTAAAAGACACTGCGGAGAATTATTCTTCGCTTGTTTCTTATGTGAATACAAAGGGAGGATATGACAAAATGGTATCTGATTCTGGTCACGATATGGCAATGGGTCAAACTTGGGTTTTTCAGGAATATCAAAAGAAAGACGGAAAAGCAATCAAGATTCAGCAGAAACACCTGAAATGGGAGAATGTCCGTGGATTCTACGGAGATACCGACCTTGTTACCATTGAAAATCTTACGATGGGTCAACTCGTTGAAAATTACGGTCCCGAAATTCTGAAGAAAGTTCAATACGGATTTCCATTCGAGGTAAAGATTGATTTCGAGGAAACTTCTGTTGACTTGGAGAATCTTCAAGACAGGGATCGAATGTTCGGAGTGATAAAATATTGGGATTATGCTTTGAAAAAACACAATGTATTGATTGGTGGTGGATCATACCAACCAAAAGAAATGCAGATGGACGAGACAAATTACTTCTGGGAAGACGACGACGGGGACGGATTTTGTCCTGTAAAGAAACGAGTTTACCAAAAGCCCGCTCGTGGATACCACGGATACGGTGTATTGGATAAATTGTATCCACTGGCGTACTTGGAGACAGTTATTGTTAATTCCTCGTCACACGCAGCGGTGTTGGCTTCAGACCCATTGTTGGTGTTCTACGCTGACGAAATCGACGATATTAAAAACAAATGGAACCAATATCTTGCAACAAAACGAGCAGGAAGTCAGAGTCCATTCTTTATAAACCAGAATCGATCAAATCCAATCAAGACTGACCAGTTGGCGTTTCAACCAGATATTAACATTTTCGAGACTTGGGAGAAGTTTTGTACGGATCAAGCCACAATCAGGACTCGAATTGATTACAGAATCTTGCTTGATTACGCTCCGACTGACGGACAACAGAAATCTCGTAAATACGAAACAGATAAAACCAACCGATTCGTTCTTGCAGCGAATTCAGATGAAGACAAGGCGTTTGCAATGGAGACAATCTATATGTTGAAGCGTGGGGATTCGGAATTCCACAAGAAAACATTGTACACAAAGGTTGGCGATTACTTCTATGCAAAGAAGAGCCAAGAGGACAAAGACCTTATGAAAGACGCAAACGGTCAATATTCTCCGGTCCCGGTAAAAATCAGCGAGTTCTTGGAAGCAAATAAAGAAACAGAGTTCTCATTGAACCCACGACTTGATGGAATACTGGACGACCAATCATTCTTTGAAATGCAAGACGCACGGAATGATATTGGATTATTGGATCCAGCCTCAGAAGCAAGTGTGAAACTCAAAGACTTCTACTTCACGAACAAATACGGAAAGGTTCGATTCAATCGAGAAGACTTTGGACTGCCACAGCCAGAAGTTCAAGAAGCATTACCCGGAGCACCTTTACCTCAATAAAATGCCTAAAACACCTGAAATGAAATCGTTTAAAATATCGCAAGGAATCATTGACGCAATGGTTGAAGCGAAACTCGATCCTACAGATTTCTTTGAATTCATGTCGAAGTATGGAGAGTTTATCAAGTACGGATTACTCGTAAAAAAGATTCAAGCGTTGGGAGAACCAGAATTTGACACATTAAATGTTGTTCAAGCCCTCAGTACGGGGATAAATTGCTTTGAAGCATTCACTACTGACTTCTACGCAGAATATCAACAGAAGTCTATTGAGAAGCCAGCTGTCAAGAAGGAGTAAACAAAAACTATTTGCAAACATTCTGAGAGCAGTTTATTATACGACTGCTCTTTCACTATTACTAACTTTAAAAACATGACCTCCGAAGACGGAACAAATGCAAACGCCACAGTTGAAGAACTGGCCGCCTTGGCAGAATCCCCTCAAAAAGATGTCGCAGATGTAACTGCGGATCCCAAAGAAGACCCTGCTACGCCTGAAGACGAACCTAAAGATGATCCTAAAGATGATCCAAAGGAAACGCCTAAAGACGGAGAAGACAAACCTGAAGAAAACGCAGATACAGACGCTTTAAGTGACGCTGACCTTTCATTGATCGACAAGTATAGCACTATGCCGGAAGCACTCAGAAATGAGAAGCTAACGAATATGTTATCAAGCGGTCGTGGAAAACAAGCCAAAATGCTTATGGAAGCCCTCGACTTGGAAATCGAAGAAGCGGATCCAATCGACGACTCACCAGAAGCGGTAGCTTTAAAGGAACTTAATCCAACAGCAGAAGAGTTGAAAGAATTTCGACAATCGAAAGAAACTAGAACTCGGAAAGAAGCAGTTGAATCTTGGGCAGAACGACTGGGTATCGACTCAAACACCGTTCTCAAAAACAAGGAGTTCATAAAAGCATACCATAAAGAGGAAGGTACGATACCTGCGAGATCAGCAAATGCTCTCAAAGTGTATCTTGAAAAAAACCCTATCTCTGGCTCGAAAAAAGCGGCAACACTTAAATTGTCAACGACAGGAAATTCTACTGACAAGCCAAAGAAGAAAGGCGAAGTCAATATTGAAAAACTGTTGGACGGAAAATCACTCGAACAGATTGATTTATCCCAGTTGTAAAAGTGGAGGAATAATTATTCCTTTATTTATTACTACAAATGGCCACAAACTCATTCAGTGCGGTCTACGCTCAAGTATTTGGAAAACTTGAGGTACACGTCAAATTGATGTCAGTGTACGAAAAACTCCGTGGAAAAATTGCTCACAACGCCCTTTCAAAAGGTGGAGCGGGTAAAACCTACAATTACGATAATACACCTGAGGGAAAAGCTCGTGTAAATACTCGTGGATCTGATAATAAGATTCAGACTTTCACGAATACACAAACTCAGTTGGTTATCAATCGAGACTTTGAATATTCATTCACTCAGAACGAATTTGACTCAAAACTTTACCAAAATGCTGGTGACTTCTTGCTCAAACAGTTTAAAGCAGCTCGAAAACAACTCGTAGCACTTATGGACGGAGATTTCCTTGGGGAAGTTTCTAAAGCAGGTGTGACAGTTGATGAAGGAGATGTTGGTGGATCTGCTGGTACAGCGATTGCTATTGGAGCAACCTATACAGCAAAGAAAGTTCTTTCACAAGCTAAAGCAAAAGTTGCGAATAGTGCTGGAGAATACGCAGATATGTCATTGGTGGCAACACCAGATGTACTTGCTGACTTCGAGACTGAAGGAGCAAGCTCAGGATTTAATTATGCTGACGCTGTTATGAAAAACGGATTCTTGGGAATGGATATGCTTGGAGTGGGATTCTATGTCTCAAATCAAGTTACACACCAAATCGTTGCTACTTGGTCCGGACTTCCAACAGCGGGAGATACAATCACAATCAAAGGACAACCTTTCACGTTTGTTGCAGCGATTGGTACGGCAGCAGGTAATGTCTTGATTGGTGGTACAGCAGCGGCAACAATGACAGCATTGACCACTTTGATCAACGCACCGTCAGTTACAACAGTGACAGGGGTTGCAGTTGGGGCAGCGGATTCAGACGAAGTTGCAAATCTTGTACAGTTGTCTGCGGTTGATACTTCTGCTACAAAGCAGACTTTCAACTCAAAATTCGGTAAGATTGCTTACACAGACGCAGCAGATAATGTTGCGTTCGGTACTCAAGAAGCACACTGCTACTTGGGAGCCTCTGGTTTGATTGAATTGGCAAACCCAATCCCAGTCAAATCATTCACTCGTCTTCGAGAGAACTCAAGTGATGTGAATCATCTCACAGAAGCAGCGTGGGGAGTTGAAGTTCCAACCGAAAATCGAAAGAAATTCGGAAAAATTGTGATTGCAACATAGTTTTTATAGAGTCCCTCTACTGGGGGGCTTTATTAAGAACTAAACCAAAACAATGTCAGCTATTACTTTTACCACTTTCAAATCAGATGTGTACTCACGAGATGTACAGCTTCCAGATGTATCTTCTGACGCTGTGTTTTTCTCTCTGTTCAAACGGGCGATTGTGAATGTTTCAAACGAATTGCGAGGGTTTGAACCAAGTGCGTTCGAGGAATGGCTGGAAGATCAAACTTCTCCAGTATCTTTTCCTGATGATCTGGTCCAAGACAAAACGACACTCTTTTATCCAGAAGGGAATTTTGACGAACCGATCGGGATTCAATTCATTAAACCCCGGAACGGAAAATGGTATGTGGATTCATACCTGAACTTCAATATCAAATATCCAAAAGATATTGCAAGAGCAACAGAACTTAAGGAAGACTTCCCATTCAAAACAGAAAAGGCACAAGAAATATTGATTTCAGAAATGATGGCTTTAATCAACTTAACTATTGAAGAAAACGAGGCTGTTTCAACAGTCACAAACGCAATTTCTCAATCAAACCGTATTCAATGAAAGGCGACACAAAAACAAATGCTCGGAAGAAAGAATTGGAAAACTACGCTCCGTTTGTCAGTGGAATGCGTGGCGACGATATTTCTTCTGGTGCAAACTATCAAATGAATATGTCGAACAGCCGTGGAATTCTCGAAAAAACAAAACAGGACGAATTATTGGCAGATATTACTGATTTTGATTCAATCGAATATGTCAGAGAACATATTACAGAAACAGGAACAAGTCAGACGCTCGTCTTTGGGTTTATAAGTAGTGTGCTAAAACTGCGTGTAATTGACGCTGACGGTACAATTCTTACTCCAGCGACACAAACAGTAGATTCTGCCACAGGAACCGTCACAGGGACGCTTGGATCTGCTACGCTCACTGGTGCTGGTTCTGCGTTTCTCACAGACCTTACTATTGGAGATTATGTGATTGTTGACCCCGGAGATGGAAGAGTTTACCAGATTACAGCCATTGCGAGTGATACAGTAGCAACTATTGACAGAGAATATCTTGGAACAACCATTTCAGGATCAACCTTAAAAGTTTATACAAATTATGGTGGTACTGGGGACGCAGTGTTTTTTGGAACTCTGGTTTGTAGACAATCAGGAAAATTCTCAATTATTGGACACGGTGGAGATTCAAAAATGTGGAACGGATATGGAATTACGGTTCTTTCTGGAGCTGGTTTGATTTCAATGGCGAATGATGGAGCCAGAAAATCGTATGTTGATACCGACGGAAAGGCGAAATTTACAGACAATGATCCAACAAGCGGATTCACTGGAGGAACTGGAGCAAACGCAGCAGGGAATTATAACTGCGGAATTCCTGTTTGTACAGCGGTTGTTGAGGGTGGAACCGGAGTTATCTTTCTTGGAAAGAGGGACGCAGAAGCACACTGGGCGGAAGAAAGCAACGCCACGGACGCTGTTTCAAGTTTCACAAAGATTGAATCATTCCGATACAACGGAGAAGGTGTTGAAAACGAAAGATTCGTTTGTTCAACAGGGAATTCAATCGTGATTATGAATTCTTCAGGAATTATTGAGATTGATCCTTACTCTGGAAATTATACGAACCTTATTATTGGGGGAAAGATAGAGCGATATTGGAACGAAAAGATTGACCATTCAAACGGGTTTGTAGTCTATGACCAAGAAAACGACAGGATTCTTGCTCAAGTTGCTTTGGACAATCCAACGAATAATGTGTTCATTGCTTTTGATAGAAGGGAGAAAGGGAAGCCACCTTATTTTATCAACAACAAATATCTTGGACACGCCAGCATTGTCGATGGAAAAGTTATCGGAGGGGCAAACTCTGGAGGGATTGTGAATACTCTCGCTGACAATTACTTGGTTGCAGAAGGTACTCCAAACAAATCAAAATACATTACTGAATTTGACGGACTCGGATCTCCGCAAAGTGCAAAAAACCTTCAATCAATAAATGTTATTGCTGAGGCTTCCCCGGACGCAATATTGAAACTGAAAGCATACTTCAACAACGAAACAGAATCTCCAATACTTGAGAAGACAATTTCTGTTGCAGACCTTACTACAAGGGATTCTGGAGCAGTTTATGGAGAATATGTATTTGCTCTCGGAGCAAGTGACCTTATTGAAGAGAATGTTATCCGTGGAGAGCGGTATAAATTTGGAATGCGGTTCAACACAATCGCAGTAGAAATTTGGGAAGAGTCCAACGCAAATTTCAAAATCTATGATATACTCGTAGAGTACAAATCAAGTAACAGGTTGGACAAATCGGTATCATTAAAGCATAACCTTTTCTAAAATGACGCAAAAAACGCTCGATTTCACACGGTTCAAACTCGCTGCTAAATATACACCAGCAGGTGCTACTCCAGATGAAACAATTACTGTTGTCGCCACCAGTGCGATTTATAATTTAACTCTTCAAAGACAGGGTGGGACTCTCACAAAGTTTCGTCTTACTCTCGTGGAGAAAACGGACACAACAAAACAATTCCGTGTTGGTATTGAAGATGTTGCAAGTTCTTCTACGGTTGATGGAAAAATTCAATATATTTTGAACATACGAAAATCTGGTGCTGGAAATCTTATGCTTGGTCTTGCGAATGACGACGACGGTACCGACAACAACGACAATATTATTGCAAACAATCTTACAGCACTTGAAATCGACAGTTTCAGTAAAGAGTCTCCGGCAAATTTGGTTGTTGGAACTGGGGAATTTGCAGAATTGGAAACAAAAGTTGATACCGCTCTTGAAGAAATTAACGATGAGTCAAACCTTCTCGGTGCTTCTCTTGAGGGAGAACAAAAAGCAGCGAACGAGCGTCAAACCGTGGAGCAAGATGCTTACGAAACCGCAATTACACTTCAGCAAGACACTTTTGAAACTCATATAGAATCAGAGTTTGACAATTTTACAGCAAGTCAAAGAGAAATAACTGCTATTGTGAACACAGGAGATACGAAACTTGTTGATTTTTCTTCTGGTCAATGGATCGATAAACAAACACTTCGAGTTTACGCTGGAGTTGCGAGTCACGACCCGGCAGACAATAAAACATTGTATTACGAACTCGTCACTGGGACTGGTGTACTGGCAAGCAATGAGGTTGGATTCAATTATGGTAATTATCCAATCGCAAAGATTGTCACTGATTCAGACGGGGAAGTAACAAGTATTTTGAACTATGGTCCTGCTTATTCTGTAAAAGACAATAATGTTGTCACAGAAATTGACAACACAGATTCTCCATACACAGTAACAAATGGAGAGCATACGATACTTTGTGATACTACTCTCGGAGCAATTACTGTGAATCTCCCAACTGCTGTTGGTCGTGCAGGTCAAAAATTTCTCATCAAGAATGTTGGAACGACGAATGCTGTCACGATTGATCCAAATGGTGCGGAGACAGTTGACGAGTCTGCGACAATGATACTCGCTACACAGTACCAGTCTGCCACGTTAGAATCGAATGGGACAAACTTGGAAGTGGTATCAAGCTACACTCCATCAGGAGGGGGTGGAGGATCTTCTTTCAACTCTTTGCAATTTCCGGTAAACATTTTCTCTGACGAGGGGATTACAAAAACATTGATAAATCTTGATAATTTATTAGCATCTTCGTATGTGATTCCGAGTGGGAAAACTTTGATAATCACAGGTGTGTTCGTTGACGCAGCCTCAAATGAACTAATCTGGGATAGCAACTGGATCTGTTATGGGTACACTGGACAATTTTCTAGTACATCATCTTTCGGTGGGCTAAACTCTCCAATTTATTTAGAGGGGAATGGAACGAAACAACTCAGTAGTGATCATGCTGCAACGACAGTGAATGGGATTCTTGTGGACACGGCTGACCTCGGTGGGATCGATCCAGTTGTACACAAGGTGCAAAGTGGAGGGAGTTACACAGTCCCAGTAGGAAAGATTTTGGTAGTGACAAATGTTCGGAAAGACAATACAGGGATTCTTTATGCAGACGGGAATTACATTATGGCAGGGGATTATGGAAACAATGGTAGATATTTGCAACAACCTCTTATCTTTGGAGCCGGGACTGTTATCTCAATGCCATCCAGCTTCACGATGATTCTTGGTTATCTTATCGACGACGACTGGACTTACTAAATAATTTTTTAAAAAAATGACATACACTACACTTCCGCTTTCGGCTTCTACAAATGGAGAACCTCTTGAAGTAACAGGAATTGTTACTGGAACCTCTATATTGGTACACACAGCCCCTGTTGCTGGGTTCGACGAAGTTAAAATCTTCGCAAATAATACTGGCACTTCAGATGTAGATATTACTCTTGAGGTTGCTGGGGTAGCTCAGACAAATATCATAAAGAGAACAATCCCTGCGAAAACGACAAAGTTTGTCTTTGAAGGATCATATTTGGACGGAGCAAAGACTATTCGAGCGTTCGCTTCTGCGGCAAGTAAAATAAATTTGTACGGAAAAGTTGGACGAACTACTTAAAAAAATTCTGTAACTTAACGAAATAAAAAAAATGGCTAAAACCTGTCGAACTGGATACACACTTGTTGGGAATCGCTGTATAAGAGTGAAGCCAATTTCTTCAGCACCGAATACTGGTGCTGGGTTTACACAAGACGGTGTACCAATCGTTTCAAAAGACAATCCAGACTTGGCTTCTGAATTGTATGGAGCAAACTCTATAAAACGAGGGGACAAGCTCGATGGAGAATTATCTGGAACAGAAAAATTGATAAAGGATAAATACATTTCTTCTGGTGGTTCTACTGCGAACAAGACAACCAGTGTGAATCAATACGCTCAAAATCAAGTTGCGAAACTTCCAAAAGTTACGACAGCACAAGATTATAGTTACCTTGAAGCCTCTGCTCCAAGACTGGGTGCAACGGAAAGTGGGAAAGATTATCAACTTCGTGTTTCAAACTGGGAGCGTGACCAAGCTACTAAACAGGCAAACGCTATTGCAGCGGAAACTGTAAATATCAGAAGCCAACAAGAAAGCGACAAAAGAACGAACAGAGAGGAAACTTTCAAAAGAAAGGGTAAAGAATCTGAACTCGGAAATATTGGAGGGCTTGGAGAAAAAATAAATCCAGCCTTTACAGCAATGTCAGAGGAAGAAAAAAGATTCAATGCAAATCTTCCAGAAGCAGAACGAGTAAAAGAAACGATTGAGTTTTCAGAATCAGACCTTTCAGCGGATCAGAAAGCGGCACGAGCAAAGGGTATCAATGTTCGTATTACTGACGAACAAAGAGAAGGTGTTGTTGATAGTGCGGTTGCAACAAGTTTTATTGACCCTGCTACTGGAAAAGTTAAATCTGGAGATGTAGCTGACCACATGTTCAAAGTAAAACAATTTATGGGAGCTGAGGCTGGGGATCGTGTAGAAATGCGTGAGGACGGTTCTTATTACCTCAAGGACGAGACAGGGGAAGATGTTGACCCAATAAAACGAGCTGAAGACAAGGTTCGTAAGAAAGAAGAGAAAGCTCGTGAAATCATGGACGAGAATTTTCGGATCAACTCAGACCGTGTAAAAAATCAACACCGAACTCCAGACGGAGGAATCACTGAACAGGGGAAAGCTGAATTACAAAAACTCCAGATTCAGTACAACACGGACGACGAAGAAATGACGGACACCGTTGATGATATGCTCGACGCAGCTATTACAAGCGAGAAGAGCAGACAGATTGATGTCCAGACACAATTCGACGCACTCGGAGCAAAGAAAACACTTTCTTTTTCTGAAGAAATTTCAAAAGCAAAAGTTGATCGATTGAATCAACTCAAGAAAGAAGGTCTTACTCCGATGGTTGCACTTGCTCAAGTGGAGCGAGAATACTCAATGATGAAGAGCGACCCGGATAAATTAAAATTGAACAACTTTATCAGTGGCCTTGATGAAAGCGGAATTGCTATGGAAAACCAATTCGAGAAGGTTTATCAAGCGGCTGGAAAGAACTCAGATAAAGCGTACAACGCAATGAAGGTTCGATACGGAGAATTTCAAGCGAAAGCACTTCGTGATGAATTCCTTGCGAAAAATAACTGGAGCGAAGAACAAATCGCACGAAAAGATGTGAAGTCAACAATCGCTGATTTCTGGGCTGGAGAAGTTACGGATCCAGATGAAGTTGGTAAATTCATGGAGCAACTTGACGATATGGGGTATTCAGACGACTTCAAGAAAAAACAACTTGGTGCAATGATTATCAGTCCGACACTCAGTGAGGGTGTCAAAGACGAAGCAAGAGCCTTGTTGAAAGAAGATTTCGACGGTGGGGAAGACAAACCAGCGACGGAAGCAGAACTTGACGCACGATTCTTGGCTGGAGATATGGAGCCAAAAGAAGCAACTCAATACCTGAAGAATAAAGCATTACTTGAAGACGGAGTAAGTGCTGGTGGCGATGTTGTCAGTGGACGAATGGAATCTGCTCTCTTACGAGTAAAAACTGGACGGATCACAAACCGAAACATGGAAGCAATGGAAGAACGAGCCTTCAAAGAAGGTTGGGGAGACAAATTTGCTGAAGCAATCAAACTGGGAACGAAAATCAGTGATAAACAAGCACAAGCATTCGGATTGCCAGAAACTACAACGGAAGGAGAGCTTGACGCTGTAATTGCAATTCGACAATCAAAGGGTGGTGGAAACAAAAAATATCAAGCAGATGTGAAAATTCCTGAAAATCTTACTTCTCTTTTGGACGAAGAAAGAAACGCAAAAGCAATGCTGGCGAAATATGCAGAATTGGTTGCGGAGGCTGGTCCAAGACCGTTTGAAGGAGCGTTGGACAAAGGATCAAGGCAAGCGTCAAGAGTATGGCAAGGACTCGGAGGAAAACCGTCAAAAGAGCTTAAAATTTACAACGAACTGGAAGCACTTTCTGGAGAAATCTTGGCAGATTACATAAAGAGAATGTCAGGAGCGGCTGTCTCAGAAGCAGAAGCACAACGACTTTCAAAGAACAAACCGAATATTGGTCAAAACAGTACTCAGTTTGAAGACCAGATGGATCGTTACCTTGAGGATATTCAAGACGCTATTGACGAAAAAACAACAACCTTTGGGTTTGAGAACAGCAATGAAATGGGTACAGCGGTTCGAGGCGGGTATACAGATGTGACTCGTGACGAGATTGACGAATATTTGGGTGGTCCCGGAGCTTCTTCTGGAAAGGGAGAACTTCTTGACTTGATTGGGGACGCTGAAGCGGAAGGACAGTACAACGCTGTATTTGGGGACGCAAACCAAACGGAAATTGATTTCTCTGGTAAGACTTTGAAAGAAGTCAGTCAGTATCAGACGGAGCAGGTTTTCGGAGGATCCCCTTCAAGTGCTGTTGGAAAATACCAATTTCTTCAAAAGACTCTTACAGGACTTCAAAAAGAAATGGGACTGACTGGGGACGAGAAATTCACTCCAGAGCTTCAAGACCAGATGGCAGAGAAACTTCTGGAACGAAGAGGTTGGAATGAGTTTTTAGAAGGAAAAATTGATATGGAAGAATTACAGCGTAGACTCTCTCAGGAGTGGGCTTCTCTTCCGACGGACTCGTCAGATAAAAGTTATTATCAAGGGGACGGACTGAATAAAGCGTCAGTAAGTAGCAACACACTTCGTAAAACAATAACTCAAAATGGCTGAATTTGATGAAATCATGGCTGGAATGGGGGTACAAACCCCTAAAAATCGCAAACCTTCTGCTGAAGAAATGCGAGAGATTTTTGCTGGTGCCAGACGAATGGCAACACCAGAGGTCACACAACCAGTTGTGGAGGACTTAACACCAGAAGTGGTACAACCAACCATCGAAGAGCCAAAAGAGTCTGTATTCGATAGAATTGAGGCAAGAAAGCAAAGGTTAATCGAAGACAAAGAACTTCGGGCAGAAAATTCAATGAGTAGGGACTTGGAACGATCAGGAATTCAACAGCCGGAAGTCACTGGAGATAGCTTTATGAAGCGTTTTGGAAAAAACTTGGTAGACAATCCTTTTGTTGAAGGACTCACAGCTCTTCCAAGAGCAGTTGCAGACGCTCCGAATGATATTCGAGAAGCTGGAGAAGGCATTGCTGAAAGAGCAGAAGAAAGGGGAGATATTCTTTCCGACCTTGCTGTAAAAACGGATATGACGGATACAAAACAAACACAAGAACTGGCAAAGGAAACTGCCGGTCAGTTGCTCGGAACCGCTGGAGATTATGTTGGTGCAATCTTTATGACCGCAATGAAACTTCCTTTTACACAAAAAACGGAAGACAAGATTGCTGGAATAATGAAAGACGCTGGCAAAGGGGTTGCTGATTCTCCTATACATGGGACAGGTGGAAAAACTGTTGCGGACGCAGTGGTCGAAGTTGGGAAAGCATGGGACGAATACGAAGCACGAGATCCAGAAGGAGCAAGATCTTACCGACTCGCTGGGAATCTTGGACAATTTGCCATTGATGTATTGACTGGCGGTGCTGGTAAAAAAGTTGTTGGAAAAGGTGTCGATGTTGGAATACAAGAAGCAAAGGCTGGATTGAAAGCTGGACTTGAAGCTGGAGCCGAAGTTGTTTCAAAAATAGAAGTACCAAATCTTTCAAAGTTCAAAAAAATGTTTGAAGGAGTGCCAAAGGCAGAAAAGCCAGCGGTATTGAAAAAAGCAATGAAAGCTGGAGAGGTAGCAGAAAATGAAGCTGAAGCGATAGCAAAGGCACTTGGTATTGAACTTTCAGCGTCAGCAACTTCGATTCCACTGGCTTCAAAAACTGAACAGATACTCGGACAGGGATTGTTCGGAGGAGCTATCAGTAAACGAGCCAATAAGTCTCTGGCGAAATTCGACGATGTTGTGACAGGAATTGAAAAATCTGCTCCGTCTGCGGGAGAGCTTGGAGAAAATATTGCAAATAAATTTTCACAGGTTGAAAAGGCGTATCGAAAAACAATCGACGACCTTTACGCTTCTGCTGAAGAGCTTGCTGACACGAAGGGTGTCACGATGGTATTCAAAAAAGACTCTCCAACAATGAAACTTTTGGACGACCTTATCGAACAGAAAGGACTTGCAGAAGAAGTTGGGGTACCTTCCCCGGAGCTTCCATTCCTCAGAAATTTGCGAAAAGGGTTTGATGAAACTCAGACAGTTGTACAACGAAGAGCGGTTCTTCGAGAGATTGGAGACAAAGCAAACTTCAAATCTTTTGCACCTTCCACGGAAGAGAAAATTTGGCGAAAAATGTACCACTCGATGAGAAAGGACTTTGATCAATCTCTTGGCGAAGTATTGCCACAGATGAAAGCACCACTGGACAAGGCAAATAAGATGTTCCGTGGGTTCGAGAAGGTCAAGGCCCGACCATTCGTACAGAAGATAAAAAAACTCACTGAGAAGGGAGATTTCGACACGATTTCCGAAATGCTGACAAAAACAAGCGTTTCAGCGAATGAAATCAAAATAATGTATCAAACCCTCGGAAAAGATATTGAGAGGCAGTTACAAAAGAGATTCTTGGCAAATATCATAAAGAAGTCTCGAAGGGCTGGAGGGGAAGGCTTTACACCTTCTGGATTCTCCAAACAGTTAAAATCAATCGGACAAGAAAAACTTTCCGCTGTTTTCACACCTGACCAAGTAAAACTATTGCAGAACTTGGACACTCTGAATGCGGCTCTTGCCAAATCCGTTTCAATCGGACAGGGAAGTCAGACAGCAATCTTACAGAACATAAATCTTTTGAGAGGTGGTGTAGGAGTATTCTCTGGTGGAACCTCATTGGTTGCTGAGTACATTTTGGCGAAGTTCTTTGGTGGAGAAATGGGACAGAAATTGCTGAAGAGTCTCGGAAAAAAGAAATTCGATAATCTCAAGACTTCATTGATCAAAGAGAAAAACGCAAAACCAATCAAGATTGTTCCAAAAAAAAAACCTAAAGTTACGGTAAAAAAGCCAGCTCAAAAGATTGTGAAGAAAGCGAACATTGATACGCTTGCTGATAAAGCGAGTAAATACGATACGCTCGGAGATTTCGTGAAAGCATTGGACGAAGACAAATTTCTCAAGGCAGAACTCAAGAAACTGGGTATTGAATACACCACACCAAGGGGTCTTACTGCTGGATTGAAACAAAAGTTCGGTAAAGATATGACGATTGCGAAATTCTTTGATGATTCAAAAAAAACTGGAAGCTCTGGGTTTCCCGGTTCGACTGGTGTATCAGATAAAGAAGTTATCAAGAAAGTACTCACTCCAAATAAAAAAGGTACCGCAATAATTGACGCTGATAATATCAAAACAATTCTTGGGTCCACTCCAGACAACGCTCCACTTTACCACGCTGAAAGCTCAAGACTCGCTCAAGAAGCGTTTGCTGAAGGACTGCCAAAGGTTAGGGGGAAATTTGTTGACCTTACTTCTGGAGGATCAGGAAGCGGAAAGACGGAAGTTCTTATCAATGGTGTCAATGGTATCAATGGAAGTGCGGAGCTTATTCTTGACGGAACTGGAGCCAACTTCAAAAAACTTCTCAGAAATGTTGATCAAGTCATTGAAGCAGGGAAAACACCACGACTGAATATGGTTTATGCAGACAAAGATCAAGCGTGGAGATTCGTTGAATTCCGTGGAAGAAAGGTGCCAAGGGAAATATTCGAGGAAAAGCATAAAGACTTCAGAACCTCTGTCCTGAAAGCAATGGAAGCTCGTGACGAAATCGTACCAGTGATCAGCGTGAATTCGATTGGTACTGGAATGGGAGGGAAACGACTAAAATTCAAGACTCGTGGAGAAGCCCTTGATTTTATGAGAGAAATGGAAAAACACGGTTCGCTTCCTACGAAGAACCTTTGACACCATTTTCCCATTCGCTGTTGTCAAGCCCTGAAGCCATACCTCGAAGCGTCTTACCGTTTTTGTAAGTAATCAAGAATGGTTTTTCTTCTTTTCCAGTTGGTTCTCCTTCTGGATAGCTTATTACTCCTTTGTCAATTTTATTCATCACTTAAAAGTTTAAGGGCTTTTTTGTATTTTGCAATTCGTTCTGGTGGCGGTGTCCACCCTCTGTCTTTCAGATTGTGCTTGAGATCTTCAATTTTTACTTCTGTTGCGAGTTTGTTTTCCTTTATTCCAGCAATGTAATCTTCATAGTACTGCTCCCTTCTTTTTGTAAGAAGTTTGAGGGCAACCCTTTCTGATTCTCTGAGATATTCCACTTCTCGAATTTGAAGGTCAGTATCCTCGAATACGTCATGGAGGAATGCAACTATCACGGCGGACTCTGAGGTCATTTTTAAGGCGATTTCGAGGGGATGTAGGAAGTATGACTTGCCTGACTTGTCTACTTGCCTGAAATGGGCAGAGAACGAAGTACTTTGTGCCTTATCTGTTCGTTGGGTTTTTATTTTTTCCATATCGACCTGATTGTACTCCTATGTTTTTCCCCTGTCAACCATTTTGTAAAAGAAATTCCACCCACTATATACGGTATAAATAAAAAAAGTGTAAAAAAGTCTACAAAAGTGTTGACAAGATGTAAACCGTCCTGTACAATGAATTTGCTTTCTTATTCTTAATCCACAACAGATGGCAAAACAAGTAGCGGATCCAGCGGTGGCATTGTTAAAAATGCTCGCCTTCCAGTATCAACCACTGGAAAAAGCTCTTCAGAAAATGGTAAAACCTGAAGATTGGAAAATGTACCAGAAACTTCCAGCGATGAAGAAAATCGTTGTCCTCGACAATATGGCATTAACTTTCGGACTATGAACGATTATCCACGGTTTCGAGATTATCCACGCTTCATTCAGGTTGCAGCGATTGGATCATTCATTTTCGGTTTTATAACTTTTATATGTTTAGCATGAAAAAACAGGCAATCAGAATCGGCAAAAGTCTTGACTGCGGGTGTTGCGGTCAATATTTCAAGGTGTGGGAAGGGTATGAAGACCAAGACCAAGATCAAGGGTACGGGATCTGTCAGAGCTGTCAGGGGGAAGCAGAGACTCGTGTGGATTCAACTCTGGACAGAGGGGTTGCGATTCTCAAAGAAAATCTCGGTCCGAAAAATCTCAAAGACTTCCTTTCTTACGACAAAGAGAAGCAGAGATACTTCGCAGCGAAAGCAATCGCAGAAGGTGTGATTGGCTGGAAAATTTCTTAATTCTTAAATTCTAAAAAAAATGGCTACAAGAGCGGGAGAAATCTCGCTTTTTTTTGTACTTTGATTTTTTTGGTTTGGATAGCTACACTGAAGGTGTTTATTCATACCAGACGCAATGAGCAATAATTTTGAAGCAAATTTTGAGGGTACAGGAACCCCGACGATAAATATTTACAATGTGGTTGCTGGGAAATATACTCTCGTAAAGACTGACAACATGGTCGCCACGGCAGAAACAGGGAAGTATTCCTATCACTTCAAAGAGCTGAAGGAGCTTTTAGATTATTCAGCACGAATGACTCTTGGCGATGAAACCCGAAATGGTGTTTATAATGGTATTTTCAGTTCTATCTTTGCACAAGCGGGAAGAAATGGTGGTGGTGGTGGAAGTTATAAAATGTCAAAAGCTGAATTGGATCGGATTGTGGAAGAAATGGGAGATTTAATAAAAGAAAGCCTGTCACAAGTAGAAATTTCTCTTCCGGACGGACTGGGGGAGCCAGAGATTGCTTCTGCTATTTTAGAATTAAAAAAGACAGGAGAACGGGCAATGCAAGAACTAACAGACTCTGTGAAAAATCGTGAAGACTCTGGCAATAAAGAATTGTCAAAGAAATTCGACAAGATAATTGATTCTCAGGGAGATATATCCGGATCAATGAAGGAAGAAATCATAAAAGAACTTTCAAAGGGAGTTTCGGGGCAAGATAAAAACTACAAAAACATTTCATTGTTGATTTCGTCTTTCCGAAAAGAACAAAAAAAGGAATCGACAGAATTCGCAAAACTTATTTCAGCATTCAGGAAAGAAATGAAGCCAGACGTACAAGTGGTAAAAACTATGACAGACTTTTTCAATAAATTAAGAAAATGATTATTCTCGGAGAAGGCGGGATCGGTGGCACAGGAAACGACAAAGGATACTTCTTAACCGAAGCGGCCCTAAATGCTGCATATCCAGTCGGAGAAGATGGCTGGTTTGCTACGGTCGGAACAACTGACACAATTTGGGTATGGGATACAGACACAACAGGTTGGTTTGACAGTGGAAGCTCTGGCGGTAAATTCGTAGACGGTACAGACCCTCTTGACGCGGTTTATTTGGACAACAATGTTGGAATAGGTACTATCACACCTTCTGAGAAATTAGATGTCGCATTGAACGCAGGAGAGAAAGTAGTCTTTACCGATAGGGCGACTGGTGCTGATAGATTTTTATTTAGTCAATCATCAGGGGGAGCAGAGGGAAGATTTTATATGTTAAATGCTGCAGCTTCTTCAACAGTAGCTTTGTTTTCCGAACCGTTAAGTGGTGTCGGGGGATATGTAAACTCTGGGAATTTCGGCATCGGGACGACGAGTCCTCAAGAAATACTTCATATAGCTAGTCTCTCAGACCCTAATATATTAGTAGAAACCGACAATGGAGGGGATTCAGGTATTGATTTTATGGAAGCTCCAACTGCTACCCTTGGTGTATCTAAATTTGGAACAACGGGTAGTGGTTTTCAAATTGTTCATGATGGAGGGGAGAATAAATTATTTATTAAATCTGGTACAAGTGCAACAGTTAATACTAGAATGACGATTGATAGAACATCAGGCAACGTCGGCATCGGGACGGCGAGTCCGGGGGCGAAGTTGGAAGTAACTTCTGGTCTATCGTCAGTTACTTACTTATCTCAAATAGGAAGTAGTTACATAAACCGAGGTGTAAAGATTGGGGCTATTGCTACTATTGGAGCAATTCAAGGGTATAAACTTTCTGATGGAACAGACCAGAATTTAGCGCTTAACCCCACTGGAGGCAACGTCGGCATCGGCACTACGAGTCCAGGGGGAAAACTTGATGTGTCTGGAAGTAACGTTGCAGATGATAATAATGTTGTGACTGGTTTTAGTGCAAACCTATATAATCTTTATTCAAGACAAAAAGGGAATTATGCAGGTATTTCAGGAACAAACTATCCACTCCAATTATTTAGTGGAACTGGTCCTGGAATTTTTGAAATTTATACTCAAGGAACTAAAACGTTGGTTTTGGGAACAAACGCTACCGAAAGAATGAGGATTGATGGAACATCAGGCAACGTCGGCATCGGGACGGCGAGTCCTGGGGCGAAGTTAGATGTAATAACTTCTGCACGAGTTTTTAATAATGTGGGAGCAAATAGCATAGCTAACTTATATGTTTCTGTATCAAAGGATGGTGTAGGAGGAGGAGTGCCTAATATTATAAATATAGGTGGAATAAGGTCACAATTTACTGCTTCAGGATGGAATACTGCGAAAGTTGATTTATTGGGTCCAGGTTTAACTGGTTATGGTAATCCGACAGAATATATCACATTTCAAAGTGATGGAACGAATAAAATAATTAATACGCACAATAGTTGGATAAGTGGAGATGGAGGAGCAGAGGGGATAAGTATAGATAACTCAGGCAACGTCGGCATCGGGACGGCGAGTCCCGAACAAAAATTGCACGTTCGGGGGGCATCTGGGAATACCTATATAAAAGTTCAGGATGAGAGGAGTACTACTGGTGATGAAGCTGGAATACTTTTTTCTTCTGCAAATGGAGCCACCACTTCAAAAGGTTTGGTAGCCTTTAAAGAAACAGGCGCATTTGCTGTCGGAGATTTATATTTTGCGAATAACAATACCGCCGATTCATCGGACGCTTCTTACGCGGATGCGAAGATGATAATAAAATCCTCTGGCAACGTCGGTATCGGGACGACGAGTCCGAATGCTAATTTAGTTGTTTCAAATGCTGGAGCTGAAGGGATTGAAATTATACCTGGAATTACTACTAATGTTGAATTATTACAGGGTTATAATCGTGTTGGAGGAACTTATACTTCCTTTAGAGGAGATTTTGCAGATTATAGATTTGGTATTGGAACAACAGAAAAGGTCAGGATAGACAGCGACGGAAACGTCGGCATCGGGACGGCGAGTCCGACAGCCCTCTTACACTTAGCAGCAGGAACAGCAACGAATCCTCCTTTGAAATTAACAGCAGGAGTAAAACTCTCAACTCCTGAAGCTGGTAGTATTGAATATTATAATGGCAAAATCTATATAACTAATAACGCTAAGCAAAAAGCGATAGACAGGACAGGAGATGTTCAATTATCAACAGTAACAGTTGCAGACACAACAACTGAAACAACTCTTTATACAGCTCCAATCGCAGCGAATAGTTTAGAAGCTGGAAATGTCTTTAAAGTTCATTGTGATGGAATAGTTACTAACGATAGTGGAACTGCTGGAGATGAAGTTACTTTAAGAATATATGTTGGAGCAAGTGAAACACCAGTTGCTACCTTAGAAACAAACACAAGACAGTTAACAGACCAAGACTGGCATATGAGTGCTAATGCTACTCAGAGAACTATCGGAGCGTCAGGACAAAGAGCAGTTCATATTCATCTAGAAGTTGGAGACGCTACTGCTCGAGGAGATATTACTTCGATGGCAGGAATAGCGACAATCGACACAACGGCGAATATGGATATAAAGATTACAGCTCAATGGGCTAGTGCTGAAACAGACAACACAATCAGTCTTTATCAGGGTTACACGGAATACAAGAACTAAGTTTCACATTTTCTAATTTTTAAAGTATAATACACACAATGATTACAGTAGAAAAAACGGTTTCAAAAGCAGTAGAGTCAACAGATACTTACACTCTCAAAGAATTCAAAGACATGGAAGGAGCGGATGGGAAAACTGTCAGCGTTCTTTCAACAACTCGCACAGTTCGTCGGGATGATATTGTCCGAGAAATAGAACAGTCCGACAATCAAATTAAATCTATTCAAGAGCAAAAAGCAAAGAACGTTGCTATCTTGGCTGACATCGACGAATTGACAGCGTAGTTTTCTTTCTGTAAACTTACACCATGACAGAAAAAACACCCGTTATCGATCCAGTAGCAGAAGCAAAAAAACTTCTTCAAGCAGAAGAACAGACCAAGCAGGAGGCTTGCTCAAAGGAAGTTAATGAAGTTCTTGCCAAACATGGCTACGAACTCAAAGCGTTCGCAAATATCGCATTGGTTCCAAAACAGTCTTAAAGACAAAAACAAAAATGCCCAACACAAACGAATGGCACCTGAGTAAATCTTTCTCGATGGGACTTCTTATCTCAATTGTTGGACTCTTCTTCACGGTGGCGGTAGCGTGGGCAAATACACAAAGGGATATTCTGGACAACAAAGAGCGTATTGAAGAGCTCGTGCCAAAAGTTACAGCAATATATGAGGGATTACTTATTCGTGGAATAATCGAACCAATACGATGATTGAAAATAAAGCCGTCTACAAATCAATAGAAGAGGAAATGGATCCAATCGCATTCCAAGATCTTCCTGACGATAAAGAATTTGCGAAAGAGATTGTCAAAAATATACCAATAGCAGAAGCTCTGATTGCAATAGACGAATACACGAGATATGTTTGCAATCGTACTTTTGAGGTACAAAAGCCCGTGGCTTGACCAGAAAGGCGTGAGGTATAAAATCAAAGTACTTTTTAACCTCCAAATATGGAAACTCGTAAAAACAAGATCGTACGATACTTGGTCAGTTCTGGTATTACATTTCTTTCCGCAGCCCTTTTAACATTCCTTTCAGCAATGCTGGGAGCTATTGACGCAGGAACCGCAATGAACTCGGTTCTTTTCTTTTCGCTTGCTTCAGGTGCCTTCACAGCGGGGCTTCGAGCCTTGATCAAATATTTGTACGAAGTGTTGAACTCTTTGCCTATGCCAGCGGTTGCTTCTGGAATCTTTAAAAAATAAAAATGATTAAAAATACTTCTTGGCTGTTTGTCCTACTCCATCCGAGTAGATGGGTTGAAGCATATCACTACTTATTTGACCCGGTTCCGAAGATGTCTGGGGCTTACGACCGGCCAGACCCAAGAGACTTGAACGCAGAGCAACACTTCTTTGCCGGAGTGGTAAAGATCTCGGATGAGTTTTACCTTGATGTAAAAGCAGAAAAACTTGGATGGAAGGCAAAGAAGCAAACGAAGAATAAATGCACCTCTTACTCGAAAGGGGGAAGCGTTGGTATCACGAACACTATTTGGCATCAAAAGCCCGTAGAGATCGACGAAGAAGTTTTATGGGGACACCAAGAAAAAACAGGAGGGGATAAAGCATGGGGAGACTCTGTACAAAACGCAGAAGAACAATTCCACAATCACCCACAAGGATTCCCACAGACGCAGTACAGGAGACTCAGGAGAGGCGAAGATACGGTTAGAGGTATCCAACTCTGGTTGCTCCGAAATGAAACGATTAGGAGCGGGGTGTACTGGAAATGGATAGACGAAGAACGGAATACAAATAGTGGTTCTATGATGGTAAGTGGGTTCTTTACTGTTGGAACCGGAAAACGTCTTGGAGGACACGCTGTTTATTTCTCAGGGTGGAATAAAAACATGGTTTGTCCAGACGGATCAAAGGGGGCGTTTAAAATGAGAGACTCAGAACTCATAAAATGGGGAGATAATCAACCTGGTGTCTTCTGGCTTCCTTTCAGTCAAATACAAAACGTGTTCTCGAAATATGTCTCACGGGACGCAATCAGCAAAGAATGAAACAATCCGAAGGAGAAATCGTCTTCTCTGCCCATCTACAGTGTGCAAATATTAAATATGTACCTGAGTACAAGTTTTGCGAAAAAAGACAGTGGAGGGCTGATTTCGCACTCACAGAGCATAAGATTTTGATTGAGATAGAGGGGGGTGTTTATTCTGGAGGAAGACACACTAGGGGATCTGGTTTTGAAAAGGATTGTGATAAATATAACACGGCAACAGCACTTGGCTGGAAGGTGTTTCGATTTACTACTGGAATGGTAATGAGGAACGAGGCTATTGAGTTTGTAGAAGATTTATTAAAAAAGTGTTGACCAGATTAAAACAGTGTGATATATTTCTTTTCGATTACTTACTTCACTTACTCATGGAAAAGATTTCAAAGGAGCAAATACTTACTGCGATTACTGCGTGGTATTTTGACGATTTAGATTTCATTGAAAAGGTAAATAATATCACTTACTCACAAAAAGTGTTTCTCAAGAATGAGGAACGCAAAACTAACACTCTTAATCATGGCAACAGGTAAAAAAGCCTTCATGCTTTATGCAGATCAAAAAGGAATATTTGATAAACTTCCGAACGAAAAAGCGGGAGAACTTATCAAACATATTCTCTCATATGTGAACGATGAAGACCCAAAAACTGACGATTTAATTATTCAGATTGGGTTTGAATCAATAAAGCAACAGCTCAAAAGAGATTTGCAAAAATACAATAACATCTGTGATAGAAACAAAAAAAACGGTTCAAAGGGAGGAAGACCAAAGAACCCAAATAAACCCACTGGGTTATCTGGTAACCCAAAAATACCCAAAGAACCCGATACAGATAATGATAATGATAATGATACAGATACAGATAATGATACAGATATAATAAAAACTAAAAAAAACGTAAACAAAGAAACTTTTGAATTTTTCTGGAAAATGTATCCAAAAAAGAAAGCAAAGCCAAAAGCATTTGATTATTGGAAAAAATTAAAAATCAACGAAGAACTCCTCCGATTGATTATTGGATCACTTCAAACTCAAATGAGTTCTGAGGATTGGCAAAAAGACGGAGGGAAATTTATACCTTATCCGCAAAAATGGATAAACGAGCAACGGTGGCTTGATGAAGAAGTGCCAGACATAAGATTCGACAAACCTTTTAATTTTAATTTTTAAATGACAACAGAACTTTCAACAGAAATAAAAACACACGAAATTCATTACAAAATGGGTGGGAAATATGAATCCGTGAAAGTAACACAACAGGAGGCGACGACAGCAACGCTCGCTTGGAAAGCAAAAGAGCCAGTTCCCATTCCGAATAAGAAAGACAAAAACAGGTCTTGTATGATAATGAAGGGGTTAAATATCGAAGTCATAAAGCGGTTTCGATACATTGATTGATAAATGTTGACAAAACAAAAACAGTGAATTACAATCAAACCGACTTAAATAAAAAACATGGAATCCCCAAAAAGTAAAAACCTCAAAGAGTTTCTTCAAAACCACAGATACACATACCGAGCTTTCGGAGCCAAGGTTGGTGTAAGTGGTCAATCTGTCTTACATTGGGTCAATGGAAGATCTCTTCCAATAATCGAAAATGCAAGAAAAATTTTCAAGCAAATTTCGTTTGACGAGCGGTGTTCGGCACGACAGGCAGAAAAGATTTTCTACAATATTGTTGACAAGCGATAAACAGCGGAGTATACTGATTTTGCTTTTGTAATTCTTAATTCATAAACAAATGCAAAAATACAAGTCGGCTTTCATAATCGTTTTACTTCTTACTCTCGGTGCGGGAATAACATTCGCAGCTCAAAAATTACTTCCAGATCGTGTCTATCTTGCGGATAGGGCGTATTCAGAGGTAACAGAAGATCTTTCTTTTATTCGGGGCCAGATTGGTTCTCTTGAAAAACAAGAGGATATTCTGATTGCACGAGAAGAAGAAAAATTTTGTACCCTCGTTGCGATAAAAATTGCAGACGGAATACCAATCAAATCCGAAAAAACAATGCCCCGTTACAAAGCGGAGTGTTTGGGTTTATACCGGGCAGCGAAGTAACTGCCGAAACAACTTCACTCGATAAACTCGCAAAAGCGGTTGCTATGCAAGAGACACATGGTTGTAAGGATAAAACAAATTTCACGGCCGTTAATAATTGCCACGGAATCCGCAAGTGGGATGGAAAAAATTTAGTTCCGGCTCGTTATGCAACAAAAAAAGAGAGTTATGATGATTTTAAGGACATATGGATTCGTTTATATGGAGGAAGAGACATTCCAACACTTGCTGATGCAAAGAGATATAGTGGGGATGATAGAGCTGAAATATGGCACAGAAATGTTTTAATATTTTTACACAATGGTTGAATGGAGGTCGGTTTCAGGATATGAGGGTGTGTATTCAGTTTCTTCGGATGGGGAAATTAGATCAGAGGATAGACTTGTAGATCATAATTTTGGAGGGAAGAAAAAATTAAAATCAAAAACAATAAAACAATTTGTTTCTGGGAGATACAAAATGGTGTCTCTCTGTAAAAAAGGAAGCTGTAAAAACACAAGGGTGCATAAGATTGTGGTAGATACATTTTTAAAAAAAGAGAAAGGTAAAATTGTGGATCACATAAATAGAAACCCGCTAGATAATCGCCTGGAGAACCTTAGACATGCAACAAAAAAAGAAAACGGATCAAATTCCTCATATTCAAAAGGAGTATCTAATTTTAGGGGTGTTTCTCGTAATTCGTCTGGCAAAAAATGGAGGGTAATAATATGTGCTAAATACATTGGGGTATTTGATTGTGAGTTAGATGCGGCAAGGGCGTATAACTTAGAGGCAAAAAGGAGATACGGTGAGTTCGCATTTTTGAATGAAATAAAAAAGTATAGAAAAGAGTTGACAGGCTGTAAACCATTCTATATAATAAAGTAGCTTTCTTATTCTTAATCATTACTGATGGCAATAGAAGTTTCGGTTCCGTTTCAACCTCAGCATGAAGACGCTGAGATTATTCTTGAACGTTGTATGGAAGAGCCTCTTCCAGCCTTTTTCTGGGCAATGTACGACGCTGGTGGTTTCACACCGTGTGACACTCCAAAAATAATGCAACGACTCAAAGAGTCCGCAGCAAAATTACTCACAGAACTCACAGGAGTTCAACACTCTGTAACTCCATTACCCCTCTAAAAATGAACAATACAACAAAAACAATGAAGGTCGCAGGTGGGGCAGAATATGCAAAAGTTGCGGATCGAATGAAAGAATTTCGTGAAGCAAATCCGAAAGGAAAAGTAGACACTTCTTTTACTCAGCTTCCAGATGGCCAAATGGTACTGAAGGCAGAGATCACGAAGGAAGACGGATCAATCGCAACTGGGCAAGCTATGGGGCCACTCGAAAAAGAAAAAGCGTTTGAAAAACTGGAAACTATCGCAGTTGGAAGAGCTTTGGCATTCCTTGGATACTTGGCCAGTGGAGAAATCGCTTCTTCTGAAGAAATGGAAGAGTTTATCGCTGACCAGAAACAAAAACAAGAACAGGTACTTGAAGACGCTGAAGTTGCTCTCAATCAGTGTGAGACACTTGACAAACTCAGAACAGTCTTTACAGGACTTGGAAGGGGATTGATGGCAGACCCTCAACTCATTGCAATCAAAGATACTCTTAAAACCAAATTATCATGAAAATCTTTCAAGACGTAGAACAGAACACAGAGGAATGGCAAGACCTCAGAAAAGGAAAAATTACTGGATCCAAGTTGCACGGAATAATTGTGCGACGAGGAAACAATAAGAAAATCGGGTATTACGAATTACTTGCAGAACGGATCGGGATACCAAAAGACGAAGAGAATCCAATGGCTCGTGGGACCAGACTTGAAGACGAAGCGATTGAGGAATTGGAAAAAGAGTTCGGAGAAATTGAACGACCCGGATTCTGTGTTCGTGACGACAACGAGAATATCGCTGTTTCAATGGACGGACGACAAGGTGCCAAGAAGATTGCGTTTGAAGTGAAATGTTTGGCAAGTGCGAAACACTTGATGGCATATTTTGAACAAAAAATCCCTGCTGATTACGAAGATCAAGCAATGCAATATTTCATTGTGGACGAAGAGCTTGAATCACTTGTGTTTGCGTTCTATGATCCACGGATACCTTCAAAACAACTTCATTACATTACGATAAAGCGTGAAGATATTGCTGAAGAGATCGAGAAGTTTCACAATTACCAGCTCGCAGTTCTCGCTGAGATTGACGCAATGGTAAAACAAATAGCCTTTTAATTCTTAAACCCTATGACAAAACAACCACTGGCAACAACACTTTCAACCAAATTGGTTGAACAGTTCAACATAAAAGCCACTGACGCTGAGATAATTCTTGGATCGTTCAGTGCAACGGCACAGAGAATTGCGGAGCTTGACGCTGATTTCAAAAAAATCGCAATAGAATCACAAAAAGAAGTGACGGAGGGAGTAAGTAAAAAAGCAAAAGAACTTCGTCTGAAGTATGTGAAGATCCGTACTGGAGCTGACAAGATTCACAAAACAATCAAGGCAGATGTTCTTCTCCGTTCAAAAGCAATCGACGGTGCCAAGAACTTATTTCTTTTGCAACTGTCAGAGAAAGAGGCTCCATTGATGGAAGTGGAGAAACACTTTGAAAACATTGAGAGAGAACGGATCGAAAAAGTAAGAGAAAAAAGAACCGCACAGTTGAACAAGATTGGACTCAGTGAGTTCGCTGGAATTGATGTGGGAGAAATGAGTGACGAGGCGTGGGATATTTTCTTTGGTGGACAAAAAGCGTCCCATGACAATAAGATTGCTGAAGAAAAAAAGCGTGAAGCAGATGAGAAAGAAGCACTGCGACTTGCTGAAGTAAAACGAAAGGAAGACGAAATTGAAAACGAACGGATCAAAAAAGAGAATGAAAAATTACAGAAAGAGCGAGAGCTTGCTGAAAAGAAAAGATTGGCTCTTGAAGAAAAATCTCAAAAAGATCGTGAGAAACTTCAGAAAGAAAAAGACGCAATCGAAAAGAACGCAAGAATGGAACGAGAAGCACGAGAGAAAGCTGACAAAGAAGCAGAAGCTCTTGCTTTCCAGAAGTCAGAAGAGATAAAAGAAAAAGCAGTCAAGGAGTCCGTGGCAAAAGCAAATCAAAAATACATTGACTGGCTTGCGAAGCATGACTTGAAGCCAAGTGATGTTGGAGAAGGAAAAGATTTCTTCATTATCACAAACGGAAACACTTTCACACTCTGTAAAAGAGTTGATTCAATTACTATTTAATAAGACCCCCACTCATGGGTTAAATGGGAAAATAAAATGAAATTCAGAAAAAAACCAGTTACAGTGGAAGCGATACAATGGACGGGTGCGAACTGGGAAGATGTGCAAGACTTTGTAAAGAGCGAAGAATTGATATGGGAACATTCTCTTGAGATTTTAGAAATAGCTACACTTGAGGGGAATCATCTTGCAAAGCCTGGAGATTGGATTATAAGAGGGATTGAGGGAGAATTCTATCCAGTAAAACCAAATATATTTAAAAAGACTTACGAAAAAGTTTAATTCCTAACCCCGTATCACGGGATACAATATGAAAAAAACAACACAAAAAGAACTCATTATGCAGTTTGTAAAAGAGCGTGGAGAAATAAACCCTTCACACATGAAAGACGCAGAGAGAAATCGTCCGGACGGATTTATCGGTAGCGAAGTCAAAAGAAGATGTTGCGAGCTGAGAGAAGCCGGAGATCTTGTTTCTAATTTAAAAGGAAAATTCGTAATATTCACATTGCCAAAGGATGAGGAAACAGAAGAACCATTCCCTCCGTTGATTACCCTCAAACAAGCAACAATCTGCTAAAATGAAAAAACATACAAAAGTTTACCTGAAAGCGATGGGATTATCACAATATGGAACTTGTAATCCACAATACAACCCATTAGAATGTAAGTGAATGAATAATTATGAAAAACCGTGTTCGGTAGCGAGATGTGACAGAAACATAGGAAGATCTGGCGGTAGGGGTATGTGTCCAAGGCACTATAAACAATTCATTAGAAATGGCTTCACAGGAGTTGTTATTAAAAAATGTAAAGATTGCTCTATTGAGTTCGAGAGAAAGGCTGGTCAACAGGTTAGGTGTTATGATTGCCAAAAGAAGCGACTCAAGCAATTAAAACTAGAGTCAATAGAGAGGTGTAAAAAGGAAATTAAGTGTATCAACTGCAAAAAGAGTTTTATCGGACAGCATGAAAAGTTTTGTTGTCGAAAGTGCTTCTATAATTACATATCAAAAAAAAGAATTGGGAAGGGGAATCCATCATACAGAGGCGGCTTTTATTGTGGAATAAAACAAGGAAAAAAGAATACTGGATATAGACAATGTGCAAAGTACTCAAAAAAAAGAATGGAGATTGTCGGATATAATCAATGCGAAAGATGTGGTTGTACTAATTCTGTGAAATACGAAGTTCATCATATTGTTTTTAGAAGTGAAGCTCCGAAGCATGAAAACATACACCACGAAGACAACTTTCTGTTTTGTTGTATAACTTGCCACAACGAGCTACACAAAAGAAAGAAGGAGCGAGATAGTTTATTGAAAATCAGGAAAGCGAAGAATCTTTTTAAAAATTTAAACAAAACAAAATGTACGAATGCTGTCATAAAATCAGATTCAGAAACAGAAAAGACGCAAAGGCGTACCACAAAGAAGCGAAGTTGCACGGAATCGCACCACAAGGATATGTGTACAGGTGCAAAAATTGCGAAGGATACCATTACACCAGTGTTGATAAAAACTCACGACACTTTGTCTCAAGACTCGTAAACGAAGACCAAAAATGATTTCACAACTATTTGATACCACAAACGGAGAAGCCCTTATTGCAAAGGAAAAATTCTTTCTTTCAGTAGACGGGCTTGCCCCCGGTAAGTGGGAATTGGTAGCACGAAAGCCAAAACGAACGGTAAAGCAAAACAATGCGATGTGGAAATTTTGCAGACAGATTGCAGCGGAATTGAACGGAGTTGGTGCCAAACACAAAACCCTCTCGATCCTTGATGGAAGGATTGTGGAATTTGAATGGGACGAAGACTTGGTAAAAATGAATATCTGGAACCCGGTACAATTTGGAGCCACAGGGAAGAAAAGTTCAACGAAACTTACAACCGTTGAAATCGACAAGATAGCGAAGCCAATAATTGACCTTCTAGCGAAGGAATTTCATTTCGGCTTGTTGTTTCCCTCACAACTCTCAATAACACTGGAGAAGGAAGCACAGGAGCATTCTGGAAGTGGTAGCAGTGGGGGGAAGCCACAAAACTCTTTGGATTAAGAGCGAAAGCAACCGTTTTAAATTTTCCCTCAAAAACAGTTGACAATATAAAAACAGTCCATTACAATCAAAAAGTATTTTTTAACCCATACATGATGAAAAATTCATCGATCATAGCCACAGGCAGAAACGGTGCCAAAATTACTCGCTGGGGATTCATTTTCTATTCTTTAACTTGTATTACTGCTGGTGTCGTACTGACTCATGGTTGTTTTTACATAGCACAATATCTATAATGGAATTTTTATTTTCAATCGGTTTCACTTATGCAGTTGTACATTTTATGATTGCTTCACATCACAGAAATTACGAAGAAAGAAGTTCTTATGAAAAGGTTTTGACTTGGGTTCTTATAGCAGCCATGAGTCTTACTTTTTTAGCAGGGTTTGTTGAGGGGGTAGTTGGATAATTTTAAAACATGAAAAACTCAGAACTCGTTATCAGAGCAATCGCAGTAGTAGCAGTAGTGATGTTCATTATTGGATTCGCTGGAGGTTACTACCTGAAACAAACCACAATCTCACTTGAGGATTACATTGAACTTGGTTCTCATTTTGATATTGAAGAAGTTGAAGAAGAAAAAGACTGTTCTACTGAAACTCTCGCAGTTCGTACTGAATTGGAGGGAAAGTGCCAAGAGGTCACAGAAATCAGAAAAGGACAATGGAAGAAATGCGACGAACAAGTTGAGTGCGATTGCACTATGGATTTCCAAAACGGAATCATTGAAGGCAGGGTACAGGCTGTTCAAGAAGCATTGATGTACAGCGGTACAAGAGAAACAAGTGAGGAATATTGCAAACTTCACTTTTGCCAAGAGCAAATTTTGCGTCGGACTCGACCAATAAACAGATATTAACACAGTGGGAGGGCTGGGGTGGATTCTGGCCCTCCAATAATTTAAAAAATAAAATGGCAGATTTTGAATACAATATGCACCTCCCGGACACAGAAGATATTGAAGTCTTGTATTCCCGGATCGGAACTGCTTGGCGTACTGAGAAAAACGAAATAGTGTTGGCGAAAGAGTTTGACACTCCAATTACCTCGGTAAGAGCGGCAATCAAGCACCACTTATGGCTTTACCCAGAAGACAAATGAAAAAATTTACACCAGCACAGCTTGAAGCAGTTCTTCAGAAAGAGAAGAGAGCCTTGATTGACGATCTTCCTCTCTCTGGATACAAAATCGGAGATGTCGTTGTTGCGGAGACTGAAGGAAGGATTGAACAGTGGAGGTGTGTTGCGGCAGTGCTTCTTGGAAAGGAATGGGTTTACACTTGGGACAATGGATCTGGATTGAAAGCGGAAATGTCTGGAGCATTCTTTAATATTTTAAAAATACTATGAAAACCCTAAAACCCCTCTTCAAGCTCATATTTCACAGACACAGATGGAAGGTAGAGAGTGCTGGTCATGTTCTTTACAAAGAATGTACTGTCTGTTTTAAGCAGAAAGACCACAAACTCGTTATTAAGAAAATTAAACTAAATGACTAAAACCCTTTGAGAGAGGGAATACAATATGGCACACAAAGAATTACAAATTATACACAAAAACAACAAGCCCTATGGAATTAGGGACGAAAACGGTTTCTTATTCTTTTTTGTAAGTATCACAAAATATATCGGGCAAGAGGGTAGGTATAAGTCAGAAGTTATGGAACAATACGAGCTTGCAGACTACTTACTTAAAGCACTTAAAGAACGCTCCTAAACACCCCTCAGAAATAACATGAAAACAATTACACCAGAATCGGCAAAAGAACTTATCAATTCGTTGGGCGGAGAAATAATCTCTGGCGAAGCGAACATAAAACAGACGAGGCTTGGAGATGTGTTGGAGAAGTTTCCAGATTCAAACAAATGGCGGTCATTAGAACTTCCATGGGAAAAGTGCGGTATATCTAAATCCCTCCAAGAAATCGTAGCAGAGGGGTGGAAAGAAGTAAAAACACCTTTAGTAAATCTTGATGGAAGCACTTGTACGCAACAATTCATCAAAGTCCTTAAACCAGAAGTAGAAGCATTACTACAATTTATTAAATCACTTAATTTAAAATGAAAAAAACATTATTTGTTATCGGGGGATTCTTATTCGTTCTAATCGGAGAGCTTGCTATCTTTGGAATCTTTTATCTATTACTGAGTTTTGGAACTTTGAGATGGATAGAGATAAGTTGGGAATTTGCTCGATTTTATTTTGGTGTATCGTTTTTAATAGCAGTCCCTTTTGGGATCGGTATTTATTTTGATGATGATTTTTAATATAAAAACACCATCTTTTTAGTTCTTTTATCTCCCCACACCAGCAGAGTTCATTCTCAATGCCCCGGAGCAGTTGGTGTTGGAGGACGAGAGAATTGATAGTTGACGAAATACAAAGTGCGGACTATTATACCTCTGTCTCGCCTAACAAGACTACGCCAGATGGGAGTAAATAAAGAAGATCTCGGAAAGAAATACATTGAAGCTGTGGTTCTAAAATCACAAGGCAAATCTTTTGACGAAATCGCAAAGATTATGGGTACCACAAAGAATACTGCTTGGAGGTGGTATTACAAAGGTATCGAACAGGACGGGACTATAATGGACGTTATCGAGGAATTAAAGTTCTCTTGTTTAGAGATTGCTATTGAAGGCAAGGGGCAATTAAAGCGTTATGTGAAACAAATTAAAGACTCAAAACTTGTCAGTACGGACGAAGCGAAGGCTGTTGAAAAGATTTCAGAGAACAATATGAAAGGATATTCAAGCCTTCAAGGTGCCAACACT
>Ga0307987_1000229_pt1 | contig 34660 bp, 29 predicted proteins | sample EllFjometagen181_FD_203157 | JGI IMG/M metagenome (GOLD analysis project Ga0307987, IMG submission 203157) | Marine microbial communities from Ellis Fjord, Antarctic Ocean - #181 | ecosystem: Environmental > Aquatic > Marine > Unclassified | place: Southern Ocean | collected 2014-10-08 | reverse complement strand
AAAATTGAATTAAAATTGAATTAAAATTGAATTAAAATTGAATTAAAATTGAATTAAGATTGAATTAAGATTTTTTTTGGGAAGATTCGGATCCGTCAGCACCGGCCAGGGTGGGATGCAGTTCACTGATTGAACAATTCTGACAGGTTCTAAATTCCGCTGCGCTGAAGGCAAAAACTCGCTTCGCTCAAACAGTTTGCCTTTTAACCGCTCCGCTGCATAAGAACCTGTACACAATTGCAATCAACGATTCACCCGTATCCCACCCCGGCCTGTATGTCTGATTGGAGCCCGTCGTACCAAATCTATTCTCATCTCTGGGTATTTTAAAAAGATATGGCAAATGGAAAATGTATTAGCAGCATTTGTGAAATCCTGAATATTGGTTAATATATTATAAAATTTATACCGACAGAATGCCCTGGTTTAAGCCCTCAGGCTCATAGAATTGAATTAAAAACTCAAGACTAAAAAAAACCTCTATGCCAGATGTGGGGGTGCCCCAATTTTGTTTGGACTGAGTCTTTAATATGCCAGTGGACTCCCCAAAACACGGGCTCATTCTAAGCGATTATAGACAATATAATCGCTTTTGTGCTTGAATTTTTCCAGCCCTGAATTGTTAAGATTATATCTGGTAATCTTAATAAATTTAAGACCTGTGATCGTTAGAGATTGGATAATAAGTCTCGAATGCAAATTTTTGAATTTCGATTCGTTTACCATGTAAATTTATTTAAAAGTGACTTAACTTAGCCTCCACTTTTTGGGGAGGATCAGTATTATTTTATTCGATTCACTTGGCAAAGTATCAGACTGCTTTCTTCTAAGGCATTTACCGTAACTTTTCCCCAGTTCTCTTTTTTATTTAGAATTAAAACATCCCCTGTATTTATCAATTCTGATTTTTTATTTATTCCAATTGAAACCATGCCACGATAGGCATAAATAGCTAAAAAATCACCGACACATTCAGCTTCTATTATCTGGAAATCACCGCTTTTGCAGGATAGATGACTGATATCGCCTTGATAGTTATGAGTCATCATTAAGTTAAAATCGGTAACTACTCCTCGGCTGGTTGTCTCCCAATCCCCCTCAAACTGGGTCACATCAAATTTATGCAAAAGAACCGAATCCTTTTGCTGATAGGTCAAACGTGTTTCTCCTTTTAAAATCATGAGTTGCCTGGAGATTCCCGGAAGTTTTGTAAATACTGATTCTGCCACGTCCACCTTGGCTGTACTGATTCGAAAATCAAAATTAAGTTTTTGATAATTCGAATGTGCTGGGTAAATATAGAGCTGGGTGGTTGACCCACCCGACCACTTACTTGTCGTTAACTCTTTTCTTTTAATTATTTCCATTTTTTGAAATGCTTTGTGTTGATTTCTTTTTGTACTTATTTCTCCCGATTAATTTCATCATTATTATTTTTTGTTTTCACCCATCTTCATACCCATACCCAACGCTTTTTTATTCATTTCCATAAAATCTTTGGGTATGGTTTCTTCAAGCACTTGTATGATCGAATCCGGACCGATGAGGCCGGTTGCCCCGATAAGGGCTCCCAGCATGCAGATATTGAATACAATAGGTTTTCCGATTTCTTCCATGACCGTATCAAACATGGGAAGGGCGATGTGTTTAGCATCCACTTTTTTTGCTACAGTTACATAGCGTGAATCAACGAGCAGCAGTCCGCCCGGACGAATAATCGGAGAAAATTTTCTATAACTTTCCTGGGTCAGGCTGACCAGAATATTGGGCTGGATCACCTTGGGAAAATTAATCTCCGTTTCAGAGATCAGAATATCGCTCCGGGTTGCGCCCCCCCTTGCAGCAGCCCCGTAACTCTGGGACTGGACGGCATTTTTTCCTTCAAAAATAGCCGCAGCCTTGGCAAGAATAATGGCTGCTGTAATCACGCCCTGTCCGCCTGAGCCTGAAAAAACAAGTCTTGAACGTTCCATTATGCGTTTCCTTTCATTGCGGTGGTAATGATTTGGTCATATGCCTCACAATATTCCGGCTTGTCCGTGTCTTCAACAAAGATACCCCGTTGGATCAAATTAGGATTTTTTTCCAGTTTTTTGGATCCGATTCTGGTCGTATTAGTGTTATATCCTTCCATCATCTGGGCAGCATCCCCTTCCTTGTTCTTTCTGCCATAATAGGTGGGGCATTGGGTCTGAATTTCAACAACTGAAAATCCCTTGTGCTGTATGGCTTTTTTGAGAATATTTTTTGCTTCCGTGGCATGGAACACCGTGGATCTGGCCACAAAAGAGGCACCAGCACTTTTGGCAAGGTCAACAATATCAAAATTGTTGTCAATGGTGGAATAGGGGGCTGTGGTCGCTTTTTTACCGGTGCCCGACAAGGGAGAAAACTGGCCACCGGTCATACCGTAGATCCGGTTGTTCATGACAATGGCCGTGATATCAATGTTCCGCCGGGCCGCATGGATGAAATGGTTTCCACCAATGGCCAGGGCATCCCCGTCTCCCATGGGCACAATGGCCTTGAGGTGGGGACGGGACAGTTTCACGCCCGTGGCAAAGGTGAGTGCCCTTCCGTGGATGGTATGCAGGGAATGGAAATCAACATACCCGGATATTCTGGAGGAACACCCGATGCCTGAGGTCATGACAATTTCGTTCTTGGAGAGTCCCAGTTCATGGATTGCCCGGAGCAGCGACCCCAGTACAATGCCATGGCCGCAGCCCGGACACCACATATGGGGGAAAAATCGTGCTCTTACATAATTTTTAAAATCAAATGGTGTATCGTTCATCTTATACCCCCTTGCCTTGAATCATTCTTAAGACCGTTTTGATATCACTGGGGGATATCAATTGTCCGTCAATCCTATTTGCCAAAAATACATTGTTGGGATTTTCCACGGCATTCTTCACCTGGGTGACCACCTGGCCCATATTCATTTCAACCACGATGACGGCCTTGGCATTGGCACATTTTTCCCGGACAATATCCGTGGGAAAGGGCCATAGCGTCTGAAGCTCCAGAACCCCGATTTTTACCCCCCTTGCCCGCCTGTTCTGGGCAAGGTGAATGGCAGATCGGGCGGATGACCCAAAGGAAACCAGAACATATTCTGCATCCTCCATCCAATATTCTTTGTACATGGCAATGTCATTGACGCTGTTCTCGATTTTGTCCACCAAATGGTGCAGCAACCCGTTGACCACGGCTGGGTCGTTGTTGGGAAATCCCCACATGTCATGGAAAAGGCCGGTGACATTGTACCGGTGTTTCCCGCCAAAATCAGACATGGGCAGCCGGCCATCCTCCCGGGGCAGATAGGGATGGTAATCCACATCTTTGCCAACCGAGGTTCTTAACCGGTCTACCACGGGGAGTTCTCCGGGTTCAGGCAGAACCAGACGTTCGCGCATGTGGCCGATGGCCTCGTCCAGAAGAATAACAACCGGTGTCCGGTAGGTTTCCGCCAGATTAAAGGCTTCAACTGTTATTTTGAAAACATCCTGATGATTGGATGCAGTGAGCGCAATGATGGCATGGTCCCCATGGGTGCCCCACCTGACCTGGTTTACATCTCCCTGGCTCACATGGGTCGGGTTTCCAGTGGAGGGCCCCCCCCTTTGAACATTGGCAATGACACAGGGGATCTCTGCCATACAGGCATAGCCAAGCGCTTCTTGTTTCAGGGAGAAGCCAGGTCCCGAAGTGGCTGTCATTACTTTGTTTCCCGTAAGGGATGCACCGATAATGGCGCCCATGGAGGCGATTTCATCTTCCATCTGAATGAATTTTCCGCCCTGCTGGGGCAGTCTTTGTGCAAGATGCTCCATAATTTCAGTGGATGGGGTAATGGGGTATCCTGCGAAAAAATTGAGACCGGCATAGAGCGCCCCCTCAACACAGGCTTCATTTCCCTGGACAAACCTGATGTTATTCTTGTGAGTCATTTTCCCCTTCCTGCTTGTTTAGGATTTGAATTGCTAAATCAGGGCACCGGAGTTCGCAGAGCATACATGCGATGCAGTCTTCCGGTCGTGCTGCCTGCACCTTGCCCTGCCTGTCAAGCTCCAACACATTTTTTGGACAAAAATGGACGCATATGCCGCACCCCTTGCACCACTCTGTGTCAATTAAATGTTTTACGGTTTTGCCTTTTGGCATATTTTCCTCTGTAATAAAAAGTTCTGTGAATTAATGACTTCTTTTATTATTTTTCTTAAAGTCAACTCGAACTGTCTGATTTCGGATCAATGAATATTCGTGGGAGGCGAGAACCCAATCTTGAGATGATTTCATAGACATTGGTTTCTGAACGCTGGGCGACTTCTTCCACTGTAATATTCTCCGAACCTTGAGAACCCAGCAATGTGTATGCATCCCCTATTTTTAAATCTTTTATGTGGCTGACATCCACAATAAACTGGTCCATGGCAATCCCCCCGACAACAGGGCAACGGGTACCATGTATGAGCACCTCGCCTTTTTTTTCATATCGTTTTGGAATACCGTCTACATACCCCAATGGTATGAGGGCTACTTTCGTTGGGCGCCCCGTCATATATCCCCTTCCATATCCGACGGAATGATTTTCAGGAAGCTCTTTAACGCTTCCCACAGCGCCATGTATCGAATAGATAGGACTCAGTGTAATTTTAAGATCCACATCCGGCAGACTAGGGGAAATGCCGTATAAAATAATTCCAATCCGTACCATGTCATAATAAGAGTCTTTAAAAAATAGTATTCCTCCACTATTGGCTGCATGTACCAATGGAAAGGAAATGCCTTCCTTCTCAAGGTTGGATAAAAATGCGCTGTACATCCGACACTGCTCTTTTGTGAAAGGGTCCTTGGGAACATATGAAACGGCAAAATGAGTAAAGATACCTTGGATCATTAGACTGGACATGGCCATCATCTCTTTTATGAGCGGGATGACCTCCTCTCCCGGATAAAAGCCGAGCCGTCCCAATCCGGTATCGATTTTGAGATGTATCTTTCCAATCCCCCCCTTCATTTTGGCACATTTGTTTAAGGCACTGGCTTGTGATTTTTCATACACCGTTAACGTCAGATCATGTTCCAAAATTGATGAAAAATCCTCTTCCGGCACATATCCCAACACAATTATCGGGGTTTGGATTTTTCCTTTACGCAATTCCACCCCTTCTTCCAAAGTGGCAACGGCAAAGTAGTCGGCATTCTCATCCTCAAGGGCTTTTGCGACCTGGAGAGCGCCTGCTCCATACGCATTCGCTTTTATGACACATAGTTTATTGATTTTTTTGTCATTTATATGGTCACAAATTATCCGGTAGTTATGCCTCAGTGCTCCCAAATCGACCGTCAGGTGTGCGCCTCGCATTTAATACTCCTTAAATTTTAAAAATTCCAATTAGATCTCATCCAGTATCGAGAGCACTTCTGCACACTTCTTTTTAGAGCGCGCCTCTATGGCTTCGGATTCCTTGATAACGCCCTCTCTATACACGTCATCTTCAACATCTGACATATTGATCAACACATTTTGATACGCCCCCCAAATGCCTGTTTCCAGGGCTTTTGCGCCCACTTGAACGTCGGATTTCGATGCCGGATTCCCGTAACGGGCCACTTCACACAACGCATCCCAGGCACTGTTTCCCAGACGCATGGTACTCAGGGGAACATTGATGGCGGTTTTGAGTCCTGCCTGCATTTTGGCATGGCGGGCCGTCTTCTCTTGTTCAGTACGCCTGGGCATCCGTAACCCCTCCATATATTCATTGAAGGCAGATGTATCGGCATCGATAAGAGGAATGAGTTTCTGGGTCAATTCATGAAGCACCGGCACATGTTTTCTCATGTGTGCATCCACCTCTTCGAACTTTCTCACACCGTAGGTCAGCTTGGCCACCATGGAACCTAATCCCGTGCCCACCGCTGCCATGGCTGCAGAAGCAGACCCCCCGCCCGGAGCTGAGGTGCGTGCGGCAATCTCTTCGATAAATCCCCTGACGCTCAAAGAGGCCAGTGGCTCATTCACAGGTTCGGCAACAATATATTCGATTACTTTCTCCTGGGGATTAAACGGCGCTACCGAGTTGAGCCCCATACGTTCAATGGCCAGGCGGACCTTTTGATCCTCTTCGTAAATAAAGAGATTCTCCTTCTCGATATAGTAGTCTGCAGCCATGGTCAAAGATTCCAGGGGGACGATTCCCACTATTTCTGAACCGGCAACACCGACATTCAAAGCGGCCGCTTCTTTTTTTACTTGTTCGAACAGCTCATGGATTGCCGTGACATGATAATTATTTAAATTAACGGTGACCTGGGCCATATTGTACTCATCCACAAACCATCCCATGCCTTTGACATCTTTCAGCCGTCCGGGTTGGTCGCCGTCCCTGCCGGCTTCCCGTAGATTAAGGGCAATCCGATGGGCCTGATTGGATGTTCCCAGTATATTCACGTTGTAAGCAATGAGAAACATGCGGGCGCCGGTAGCCGTAGCTCCCCAGGTGGGAACAAATTCAGACGGGCCAAAGTCTGGTTTCCATTTCGGATCTTTGAGGCGCTCTTCTAGGGCTTCGTATTCTCCTTTGCGGACATCCGGGAGTTTTCGGCGATAGTCTTGTTCTGCTGCCTCTTCGTAGAGATAAAAAGGAATATTCAGCTCTTCGGCAGCCTTTGCTGCAAATTTCTTTGCAATTTGAGCACACTCGTCCATGGTCACCCCTGCCACCGGAATAAAGGGGCAGACATCCATGGCACCGAACCTGGGATGTTCCCCGGTGTGGTGTCGCATGTCAATTTTTGCACGGGCCACACGGGCAGCTGCCAGCGCCCCTTCAACAACACTTTCCGGGTCTCCGACAAAGGTGTATACGGTTCGATGGGTTGATTTTCCGGGATCTACATCCAGCAGGGAACATCCTTTGACCTGCCGAATGGCATCGGCAATGGCGTCAATAACCGCCTGATCCCGACCCTCTGAAAAGTTGGGAACACACTCAACAATTTTTCTCATTTTTTTTCCCTATTTAATTTTTTTGTATAATAATAAAAGGTTCATCAAAAATATTTCAGGCGACCTTTTCTCCCAATTTATATACAGCCGTCACCGGCGCCACACCGGCATGGTAGGCGATCATTGCAGGTGAATCCCCATCTATCAGTAAAAAGTCAGCCTGTTTTCCCACATCCAGGCTCCCCACCTTTGCAGCCATATTAATCGCATATGCTGAGTTGAGAGTCGCTGCGGTCAACGCTTGAGCCGGGGTCATCTCCATATTGAGGACGGCAAGACCGATGACAAAAGGCATGGATTCCGTATAACTGGAGCCGGGATTGCAATCTGTGGCAAGGGCTACTGGCAGGTTCTTTTCAATCATGGCACGGGCACGGGCATAGGACTTTTTAAGGCTGTAGGCCGTTGCCGGTAGAAGATTTGCCACGACACCGGCAGCAGCCATCTTTGCCATATTTTCATCACTTGCCGCCAACAGATGATCGGCAGAAACGGCACAAAGATCGGCTGCCAGACCGGCGCCTCCCAGGTCATGCACTTCATCAGCATGAATTTTGAGGCCAAACCCCAGCGCTTTAGCAGCACTAAGAAGTTTTCGGCCTTGCTTGATGCTGAACACTCCCTTTTCACAAAAAATATCGCAAAAGCGGGCAATGCCCTGATCTTTAACCGCGGGCAACATCTCCTCAATTATAAGATCGATAAACGCATCAGGATTTTCTTTATAAACAGGGGGAATGGCATGGGCACCCAGAAAGGTTGCTACAACATCCAGCGGTGTCGTCTGCGATACCCTGCCGATGGCTTTGAGCATCTTCAGCTCATTTTCCAGATCCAGGCCATACCCGCTTTTAATCTCAACAGTGGTAGTGCCAAGTTTTAATGCCGAAAGTACATGGTTTCGGGTATTTTCATAGAGATCTTCCTCGCTGGCTTCTGCCACTGCTCGGACAGATGAATGAATGCCGCCCCCCTTTTCCAGAATCTCCAGATAAGGGGTTCCCTGAATCCTCATCCCGAATTCAGCTTCCCTTGCTTTTGCAAAGCACATATGGGTGTGAGGATCGACAAATCCGGGAATCAGACAATGGCCCTGGCAATCAATTTCAAGATGAATATCGCCGGTCTCGACACAGGACGCAGGCGACTCTTTTATGCCTGCCAGCACATCTTTTTCATCACCAATGACCTTGATCACACCATTTTCAACCAGGATGGCACCATGGGGAAAATGGTTCAGCAGCCCCTGATCTTTTCCCGCTGCCGGTCTGCCGTTATCGACAGGGGTATATATATTTGCATTTCTGAATAATTTTCGGCTCATGGGAGGTTCCTGATTTTCTAATTATTAAACAGATTAGACACGGCATGGTCAATCAAGGTCTCATCTGCCAAAAAAGGAATGGTCACCTGATCTCCATTGGTGTTCTCCTGGTTATAGGCCATGGCTACTTCCATGGCGTTGGGGTTACGGGCCCAGTTGCGACGTGCCACCCCGCCCATTACATCCCAGAGCATGGCAGAACGAATGATATTGTCTACCCGCTCACTGCCGTCCAGCACCAGGCCGAAACCACCATTAATGGCTTTACCGATACCGGTGCCGCCACCGTTATGCAGCGCTACAAGGGACATACCCCGGGCTGCATTGCCGGCAAAACAATGAGTCGCCATATCCGCACACACATTGCTGCCGTCCTTTACGTTGGCCGTCTCCCGAAAGGGGGAATCCGTTCCACCCGGATCGTGGTGATCCCGTCCCAGCATGATGTTTGCTGAGACCTCTTTGTTTCTGACCATTTCGTTAAATCTCAGTGCGATGTCCACTCGACCGGCGGCATCCTGGTATAGAATTCTTGCCTGGCTGCCCACGACCATCTGGTTGGCTTCTGCATCCCGAATCCAGATGTAATTATCCCGGTCTTCAGGACGGCGATCCGGATCAATGCATGCCATGGCGGCTTGATCTGTTTTGTGCAGATCTTCCGGGTTTCCACTCAGGCAGACCCAGCGAAACGGACCATACCCATAGTCAAAAATAGGTCCCATGATATCTTCGAAATAGGATGGAAAGACAAACCCGTCCTTTTCATCCACGCCATTTTTAACCACTTCGGTAACACCGGCATCGAATACTGCTTTTAAAAATGCATTGCCGTAATCAAAAAAGAAGGTGCCCTGTTCTGAAATATCTTGAACAAATTCATAGTGGCGGCGAAGGCTCTGATTCACCAGATTCTTGAAAGCAGTACGATCTTCGGACAGCAGGCGGGTTCGTTCTTCAAATGAAATCCCCTGGGGACAGTATCCGCCGTCATACACAACATGGCAGGACGTCTGGTCGGAAAGCAGATCAACTTTGATGCCCTTTCCTTCTTTCCCTTCAGCAACGAGATGTTCCAGAAGATCCACAATATTGCCGTGCTAGGCAATGGATGTGGCGGATTTTTCGTTTACGGCCTTCTTTGCAAGACGAACCACTTCGTCAAGATCTGAAGAAACCAGGTCCACCCATCCCTGCTCATTGCGGGTCTGGATACGGGATAAATCCACTTCTGCAGTGATGGATGCCGCACCGCAAATTTTAGCCGCTTTCGGTTGTGCGCCGCTCATTCCGCCAAGACCGGAAGAAACAAACAAGAGCCCTGCAAGGTTGCCATCTCCGGGAACATTGCACACCTTTCGTCCGGCATTGAGAAGCGTATTGTAGGTTCCATGGACAATGCCCTGGGGGCCGATGTACATCCAACCGCCAGCGGTCATCTGACCATATGAAGAAACACCCATTTGTGCAGCAATTTCCCAGTCCTCAGGGTTGTCATACTGCCCAACCATGAGACCATTGGAAATAATGACTCTCGGGTTGTCAGGGGATGATTTGAACAGCCCTAAAGGATGACCCGACTGCATAACAAGAGTCTGGTTTTCGGTCATCACTTCAAGGTATTGCTTGATCAGGCGATACTGCATCCAGTTTAAGCAGACACTGCCCGTCTCTCCATAAGTAACAAGCTCATAAGGATAGAGGGCCACATCAAAATCAAGGTTATTGTCGATCATCAACTGGAAAGCCTTGCCCGCTTCGCAGTTGCCTTTGTAGGTATCGATGGGGTTTGCCTTTAAGCCACCATGAGGGCGGAAGCGGTACCCGTATATCCGTCCGTGGGTTTTCAATTCTTTTAAAAATTCAGGAATCAGCACTGCATGGTGCTGTTGCGGAATATAGCGCAGGGCATTTTTCAGGGCGGTTCGGGTCTGGCTGTCGGTCAGGCGAAACCCCCGGTCCGGAGCTCTTCGAATTCCCTCCATAAATGGTTCCGGCTCCGGCAGTTCATCCTCTATCCGTATTTTCATTGTATTCTCAATTTGTTGGTCGCTATACATGGTAAGTTTCTTGTTTAATTTAATTTTTTTAGATGCTCTATTCGCGTCTTAAAGAGTCAAACCTAATTCTTTAATTGTATTTTCAGGAACACGCCCTTCCTTGTCCCATCCCATACATTCGTAGAATTCGGTTATCATTTTCTCAAGGTTAACCGTAGAATTATGATTATTTTTCCCGGTTAACGGTTCTTTTAAAAAACGTTCCGGAAGCGTATCTTCGGCCTTTGTGACACCACATCGAAAATTGAAATGCCGCTCAAGGTTAACGATGCGGTTCCCTGCTTGTGTTAATTCTTCGGGTGTCATGGAAAGCCCTGTGGTTTCTTTTAAAAGCTTTGACAATATTTCAAGCTGTTCATTCAAAAGAATAGACATATGGGAAATTTTGCAAATGCCCGACGAATCAATGACCGCAGCAATCTGCATGCATTCTTTGACCATTTGCGCTTTTCGTTCTTCACTAAAGCGATTTGCAGCCTCTGTGGTTCCAAATCGTCTGAGGCCCTCTTCCGGTGTCATTGTATATTCCGGTTTTGCGTAAACATAAGTAAAATCGCTTCCGCGGGAGGAGACTGCATATCCTAATGCGGTCGCCTTGAAGGCACGCGGATCCATTGCAGGCATTGATAAATTCTTAACCGCATATGCGTATTTTTCAGCGCCATTTCCAATTTTTTCGGCGGCTTTACTAATACCGTAAGAAAGGATGTCCCCCAATTTCGTATCTCTTTTGGCTATTGTATGGATTAATCCCTCCATGGCATCAATATTTCCCCAGGTAAGATCAAATTCTTCACCCAGATCAGGTGGCAAAATCTTCTTTTCACTAAGGTCCATAACCAGGGCAACCAGATGCCCTGTATCCATGGTGTCCATTCCATATTCATTGCATAGGTGGTGCAGGTGAAGGGATTCGCGCCCATCTGCATTTCCGCAATCCCCTCCCCAGGTTGCCAGAGGTTCAAAGTCGGGCCGCTCATAAAGCCGGCCTGCATGACGTCCTTTATCGATACGAATCTCGGCCTTGCACCGTATTGGGCACTGCCTGCAGCCTTTTCGTTTTTCCGGCAGATCAGGGTCAGATGCCCATGCCGCTTCCTTTACCCTATCAAATGACGTCCTTTGTTTGTTATATGCCGAACCGGCGTCTTTATCGTCAGCCGAAGTAACCAGATATGTCGTACCCTGCCGGGTTACTTTTTCGTAAAATGGAGATTTTTTTAAACACTCCATGTAAAAGTGAACGGCATTTTTACTTCCGGGAAGAGAGGTCTTGCGTTTTTTTGTGCTTTTAAAACTGATGGCCTTGATCTTTTTGGCCCCCATCACAGCTCCCATCCCGGTTCGACCGGCAAAATGTCCGGCGCCTCCGTTGATCCCGGCAACACCGCAGCAATTTTCCCCGGCAGGTCCGATCAACATGGTCTGACGCTCACCAAACCGCTCATTGAAGATTTCAAAAGAGTCCGAACATTTTTTCCTCCAGAGGTCTTCAGCATTTTCAAAACTAACACCGGCCTCATTAATGAGAAGGGCGACCGGTGTTTCGCTTCCGCCCTGAATCACAATGGCACAGTATCCACAACGGGACATCTCATCCGAGATTGTTCCTCCCACATTCGATGTTCCTAAAAAACCGGAAAGCGGAGACCGTGCACACACATGAAGACGGGAAGAACATATCATACCACTGCCGGATAACGGACCATTGGCCAACACCATTACATTTTCTGCAGAAAGCGGCTCAGTATTGTTTTTAAGTGTTTTTGATAATAACCAAGTTGCAAGGCCCCGGCCACCGATAAAATGATGAACTTCCTTTTCTGTAACCGGACGGCTATGCCATTCACGCCCTGGTATATCTATGGTTAGAATATTTCTTTGATAAGGTAATATCATAAAATCTATGCCTTTCAATTACTAAGAGCTGGTATGATATGTTTGAATTACTTGTCTATTGTGACACCTGTGCCTTGAATCATCCGACTACATATTAAGAAAAGGTTTAGGACGATTCAAAACTTTTTTCGTTCTCAGGGATAAACTCGGTCTCTTCGGTCTCTTCTGTGTCATCGGATTTATAAAGGATGGAATATCCCATGTAACACATGGCAATGGATATAATCGGGGTCAGGTAATTATTGAAACAAAAAGGTGCATATTCCCAGGCACCAACTCCTAATACGCCATATACAAAAATACCAGAAGTTGTCCAGGGGATAAGCGGATCGGCCATGGTAGCACCTTCCTCTACAACTCGGCTCAACATCCGGCGTTTAAGCTTCATTTTTTCAAAACTTTTCTTGAATAGACGCCCATTCAGGACAATGGAGAAATAAATTACCGTGGTTGCCATCTGAACAAGAATACTGGATATAATTCCAACGGTAACAAGACTTCCAACCCGCTCAATATTTTTAGTCGCCTTTGAAATGATGACTTCCATGATACGTGCTTTTTCCAAAACGCCGCCAAGAGAAAGTGCCAGAAGAATCAAGGATACGGTCCACATCATACTCTGAATACCACCTCGGGATAAGAGTTTGTTAACAAGCTCGAGATCTGAAGACATCTTAAAACCCGAGTTTATGGCACCAAAGGCAGCTTGCAAGGATTCCCCCTGAAAGATAACCGAGACACCACATGCAACCAGGATACCCAAGACCATGGAAGGAATGGCCGGAACTCTGATAAAACTTAAACCAAAAACAACAACCATGGGGGCCAGAACCATCACGTTCAGGTTAAATTGTCCTGCAAGTATGGTTTCTACTTTGGCAATTTGACCCAGGTCGGCTGTGCCGCCACCATATTGCATGCCAACAAACCAACTAATGATGATGCTCAATATATAGGCGGGAACAGCTGAATACATCATGGCCCGTATATGATCATATAAATTTGTTTCCACAACGGCAGCTGCCAGGTTTGTGGTATCAGACAAAGGAGACATTTTATCACCGAAAAAGGCGCCTGCGACGACAGACCCTGCCGTTACTGCCGGTGGAATACCAATGCTGGTTCCAATACCCATCATGGCAAGACCAATGGTGCCGATGGTTCCCCAGGAGGTACCGGTTGCGATAGACATAAGGCTGCAGATCAGTAAACAAGCCGGCAGAAAAATGGTTGGACTGATTATTTTCAAACCATAATAAAACAATGCCGGAACCGCTCCGCATTGAATAAAAGTTCCAATAATTGCACCAATCAGCATCATGATGATGATTGCCCCCATTGACCTTCTAATTTGATCAAAGATTGCTGCTTCTATGCCCGCCCAACTGTGACCGAATTTGTAGGCGGCAACTGCACCGACAACAATCGAGAGCAGCATAAGTGTATGCAGATTGATTCCAAAAGTAAATTTTCCGAATGACAAGATCCCAACGATTGTAAGAAATAATCCAAGTGCCAAGCCAAATGATGGTGTTATTGTTTGCCGTTTTTCCACAATGTTACCCCCCTAACTTTTGAATAATTAATTCAATATCTGTTAAATTTAGCCGATTTTTTTTATCGTGTTTTCTTAACTAATATTTGTGACCTGCCAACAGATCCACGAGACTATTCGTATCCACAAAGGCCTGCGCAGTTTTCATTTGGCGATGTACATATCTGTCCTCGACCATTGGCGGGATCTCTTTTCTTACTGCCTCGTAAACAAGTTTTGTTTTGGGTCCGCGATCCAGTTCATTCAGGGTCTTTTCAGCAATGGAAATGGCCTGGCATGCGCACAACAGCTCAATTGCAATAATTTTTCTGGCGTTGGCTGTCACTTCCTGGGCTTTCCTTGCCGCTGCTGTTGAATTACTCACATGATCTTCTTGGTTGGCTTTTGTCGGTATGGAATCAGCACTCAATGGGAAACAAAGGGCTTTATTTTCAGAAACGATGGACGAGGCCGCGCATTGGGCAAGTGTAAACCCGGTATTCAGGCCGACTTCGGAGCCCACAAGATTGAACGGCAATCCATAACTCAATTTTGAATCTAAAAAACGGGCACTGCGACGTTCTGATATGTTACCGATTTCATGGACGGCAATTTTCAGAAAATCCATTGCAAAGGCCAGGTGTTCACCATGGAAATTGCCCCCACTCAGCATTTCATATTGACCCTCCTCAATCGGGAATATCAAAGGATTATCCGTGGCAGCATTCATTTCTCTTTCCAAAGTTTGTCGAACAAAGGTGAACGTATCCAGAGCAGCGCCATGGACCTGGGGAACACACCTCAATGAATAGGCATCTTGAATTCTGGATTTGTATTCACCCTGGCGGTCTTCGTCGGGCAAAGCAATCCTTCTGGCATCTTCGGTCACCCATTGGCTTCCTTCTAGAAGTTCACGTATCTTTTCAGCACTTTGAATCTGCCCCGGATGATTGCGAGCCTGCTGAATACGATCATCAAACGCTGCCATCTCTCCGCGCATGGCTTCCATACTCAATGCACAAGCGATAGATGCATTTTCATACAGTGCTTCGGCGTCTTTCATCGCCAAACACGCAAACCCCATGGTAAACGTACAGCCGTTTATCATGGCCAGTACATCCTTTGCCTGCATCTGAAACTCAACCGGGGTAATACCGGCAGCTGTCAGAGCATCCTGGGCACTCATTCGTTCATTTTTAAAATACGCTTCTGCTTCCGGATGTCCTACAAGGGCTGAAACTAAATGGGCAAGGGGGGCCAAATCGCCACTGGCTCCAACTGAACCCTGCTGAGGAATAACGGGATGAACGCCTGCGTTAAGCATGTCAATAAGGCGTGTTACAACGATGAGTCGAATACCTGAGACCCCTTTTAAAAGGGCATTGGCTCGGATCAGCATGGTTGCCCGAATAACATCCTGTTCGGCAGGCTCACCAATTCCGGCACAATGAGACTCGATGATTTGCTTCTGGAACTGATTGTTTTCAGCTGTACCAATATTATAGTCTTTCAGGCTGCCGACACCGGTATTGAACCCATAGATGGGAGGAGCGTTCTCCTTAAGCCAATTTTCTTCTATATAAGATCGGACCTCTAAAAGCTTGTTTGCGGCATCGTCATCAATTTTAACTTTTGCATACAGAGGTTTTCCATCCTCGCTGATCCCTCTTGCCACGTCCCATACTTGTTCCAGAGATAAATTGCTACCGTTTATGGTGATGGTCTCGGGTTGTTTTAGATTTGTTGTGTGCATTAATGGCTCCTTATTATTCGTTAAAGGTTTATGAACGGTGATCGTAATCAGGTTGCCCTAGTTATTTAACGTTGCAAACAATATGCCGTGTTTTGTTTTTGGGATTTTTTTTCATATTCTATAATGATAGGCCATGAAATATACCCAGTATATAGCTACTATGTGTATCATATAGTAAATTATTCCGGACAGATATTTTCATAGAATCCATGTTGCTAAATATAATTAATATTAACTACTTGCTATTAATCGTTGCGCAATGTTTTTATGCATTTATATAAATATTTTTCTTTCATTCTTACCTCATCAGACGCTCTCATTTTCAATGAGAGTAAAAGCCAATCACCCACTGATAGGGCGCAAAACGCTATGAAAGATATCAAAAGCAAGGCCCTCCACTGCATGTCGTTTATAGGCAAGCGAACTTCTGCCAGGTATGGATGCCTCAACACGTTTTCTTATTGCCGAGGCAAACAAGCCGGCGGAATTATCGTTTGGCACCATACCTTTGAATGCGTGTTCTGTTTCATAATCCCGAAATGGTTTTATGCCTACGGCACCCAGGGCAACTTTTATATCCACAACCAAGTTCTGCTCCATCTTACATGCCAGGGCAATGTTGATTTTGGATATGGTTACAGTGCTCCTGCTGCCAACTTTTATGAAATCTGACCGATAGGCGGCATCGTTGGCTTCAAATCTGAACTCGATAATCACCGCATCATGGGTTAAGGATGTCTTGTTGGGAGAAAGGATAAGATCGCTGACTTTTTTTTCTGAACAGTCTCCATTTTTATCCATAATAACTGCGGTTGCGCCCAGCATCACCAGAGGGGTAATGCAGTCTCCAGCGGGTGAGGCATGGGCCACGTTCCCCCCCAGGGTACCCATGTTTCTAATTTGAACCGATCCGACCTGTGACGCGGCTTTTGCAAGACAAAAGGCATGCTTGCGGAGGATTTCATTCTTTTCAAGCTCGGAAAAGGTCACAAGCGCACCTATCCGCATCATACCGTTGTCGCGTTCAATAAACTTGAGCCCGCTAACCCCTGAAAGATCGACAATCGTATCCGGTTCCAAACCGCTTTGACGCATGGCCACAACCAGATCCGTTCCTCCGGCCAGGAATTTGGAAAAAGGGGTTGTCCTGTCAAGGGCCGATCTTAATTCATCCATGGTTTCAGGGCGTATTACATTAGACATAAGCAAACCTCACTTGGCACTTGAAGCGTCTTTAACCGCATTAAGTATTTGGACATACCCCGAACATCGACACAGGTTGCCTTCAATCCCCTGCTTAATCGCCTCATCATCCGGGCTTGGGTTTTCCGTCAGAAGCGCTTTGGATGACATAATCATTCCGGATGTGCAAAATCCGCACTGAATCGCACCATGTTCCACAAATTTTTCCTGAAGTAGGTCCATTTCTCCATTTTTCCGGAGCCCTTCAATGGTTTGAATTTCTTTTCCATTTATCTGACTTGCCATGACAAGGCAGGAATTAACCGCTTTACCATTCATGATCACCGTACAGGCGCCGCACTCTCCTTCACCACATCCCTCTTTGGTTCCGGTCATGTTTAAATGATCTCTCAAGACATCAAGCAACCTTAAAGCAGGGTTGATATCAAGGTTGTATTTTTTTGTATTTACAACAAAATTAAGTTTCATTGTTATCCTCTTACTTTACGTTCGGGTCGAATTTTAATGGATGGCTGCAATTATTTTTTCCGGCGTTAAAGGCGCATGACATAGATGGGTGCCAAGGGCATCGTTTACGGCATTCATCACTGCGGCAATCACAGGGACAATGGCAAGTTCTCCAACACTTTTGGCGCCAAAGGGCCCGTCATCTCCCCCAAATTCCAATATCAGTGTTTTCACATCCGGCATATCAGGTGCATTGATCAAATGATAGCTGCTAAAATTGGTTGACTTGGGATTTCCTGCAGCATCTGTTTTTATTTCTTCGGTCAATGCGTAACCGATTCCCATCTGTACACCGCCTTGAATTTGTGCCTCAACCATACCCCGATTGATGGCTTTGCCGACATCGTGGGAGGCAAGATAGTCAACCACTCTCACCAAACCGGTCTGGGTATCAACCTCAACCTCTGCAAAATGCGCAGCATAGGCACCCGGATTGGATACATTGGAATAAGTTTCAAGGGCGATGATTTCATTTTCATATACGGACTGGGAAAGAGCCGCCAACCGGCCAAAACCAATCTGATTTTCAGGATCTCCTTTTAGATAGACTCGACCACCTTTTATGGCCATATAAGTTTTGGGCCGGTTAAAATATTTTGCTGCTGTCTCCAGAATCTGATCCCTTAGCTTGAGAGAAACATTGTAAGCGCATTTTCCGCTCACATAGGTGACTCGGCTGGCAAAGGTTCCGGTGTCATAGGGGCTTCTCTGGGTATCAGCCTCCAATACTTTTACCATGTCAATGTCCACATCAAGAACTTCCGCTACGATCTGCATGAAGCTCCTAACAGTTCCGCAGCCCTGGTCATGACTGCCCGTGTTTAAAATAAAGCTGCCATCCTCGTTCATCTTTAAAATCATGGAAGAACAGTCCTGGATTTTTCCGTAGAACCCGTTGACATGGCCTCCGCAGGCCAGCCCTGCTCCCCTTGCATACCGACCCTTTTTCCCAGATTTCTTTTTCTTTTCAGACCAATTAAACGCCTCGGCTCCCAAGGTAAGACATTCTCTTATCCGTGCATTGCCAAGAGAGAACCGGCCCAGGCGCTCTTCATCATAGGGCTTTACAAGGTTTTTCAATCTAAAAGAAATTGAATCCATGCCCAGCTTTCTGGCCATGTTTTCCACATGGAGTTCAAATCCTGTGGTGATCTGTGGAGCGCCCCACCCTCGAAAGCCTCCTGCTGTGGGGGTATTGGTATAAACAGTTTTGGCTTTATAGCTAAGGTTTGGGATATCGTATGTCCGGAAGAGTTTTTTACCCGCAGCAATGGACAGATCTACGCTGTTGGCAAGATAACTGCCGGCATCAACAATGGCATTGACTTGTGTGGCAAAAATCTTACCGTTTTCATCAACTGCTGACTCCATCTCCATCTCCATTGCTGTTCCCGTTATGGTACTCAGAATGGAATCTGTTCTTGAATAGCAAAGTCTTATATCAGATCTTGTTTCTTTCGCAAGAAAGGCTGCGATGAGTTCAAGAATAACATGCTGCTTTCCTCCAAAGGATCCCCCCATAGTTGTTTTAACGACCCGGAGAGAACAATAATTCATACCCAGAAATTGGGCCACGACATTTCTCACGGCAAAAGCGCTCTGACAGGGGGTATAGATACTCATTTCATCCGGCATTTCGTAACGGACAAAGCAGACATGGGGCTCCATGGCACCATGGTGAACCTTCTGGGTGGATATGGTATCTTTGAATTTCAGGAAAGATTTCGCTATTATTTCAGTGGCTTGTCCAACATTTAGTTCCTTTGTGTCAATAAGGTTGCCGCCTTCGTGGATGCACTCCCCATCATCATGAAGCGCCTGTGTCGTTGATACAGCAACGGGCAGTTCATCATATTCAATTTCAATCAATTTAAGGGCTTTTTCTGCGACAACCTCCGTTTCGGCAACAATTCCCGCCACTCTGTCACCAACAAATCGAACTTTATCCGTAAAAAGCCGTTCGTCTTCCTTTAATTCCTGGCCTGCAAAAAAATGATAACTGTTGAATTTTTTTGCAGGGGAATTTGCGTGGGTGAATATTTTCACTACCCCTTCGAGCTTTTCAGCTTTTGAGGTGTCGATAGATCTGATATGAGCATGGGCAACCGTGCTGAACAATATCTTTGCATACAGCATTCTGGGTGATTTCATATCTCCTGCATAAATCTGCTCGCCGCATGCTTTTGTGACAGCATCTTGAATGGGGTATGTCCGGCCGATGTATCTGTTTTTTTTAATCATCATCTCTCCATTATGGCGTTGGGGGCTATTTGAAAAATTTTGTTTGTCCCCTTTTTACTGACAATGCATATTATGTTTTAGCAAGTAATATGCCATATTTTCTATCCTTAACAGAATATTTCATAGTCAGATACCAACAAACGGAGAATACAGTTTTTAAAAACCTTTTTACCTGTCGCAGATTAATTTTTCCTTGATTAGTATTTCCATTTGAATTATATAGAACGATAGACAATGCCATGTAGAAGCAATTATTTATTGCGCAATCTTTTATTGCATAAAATACAAAAAAATTCAGTTCGAATGATTTCCATGAGAGAGAGAAATGAGTCTTAATTTTAAAAACCTAAATTGTTTTTTCGAACACAGTGAGACCGGTTTCATACTTGTCAAAGTTAAGTCATCTGAAACAATTAAGGCCAAATCCGAACTTCTTTTTATAAACAACTCGGCCAAAAAAATGCTCGGCATAACTAAACAACAAAACATCCACCTACCTGAATTTATTGATGACGGGACAAAAAAAGAAAACAACACAACACTTTACAAGTCAATAAATGGGCGTCATTTGCGGGTCGAGATTTTAAGTGCCTTTCAAGTTTCCCCCGATACTCACCTTGTCCTGCTCAATGATATGACAACATATGTGGAAAAGGACGAGCATACCTTAATTTTGACCCATGTTTTAGATGCCGTACATGATGCTGTTTATGTGATCGATAAAGATGGCAATGAACTATTTTACAATCAGAATATTAAACGATTTAATGAAACAAATCGCACAAAAATGCTGGAGGAATTGAAATCCGTATTCAGAACAGGGAAACAGACTAAGGACAAGTACCTGAACTATACAACCATCGACGGGACACAGATAGACATTCTTTCCAGTTATTTTCCAGTTGAGAAGAATGGAGAAACAATTGCGGTAGTAAGTATAAATAAGTTTATTACAAAAATTCGCAGATGGTTAAACAAAGCCATTGACCTGCAAAGTCAAATAGATGAATGTGCATTGATAAGCAGTGGAAAGATTAACGGTACCCGCTATCAATTTGATGATATTTTAGGAGATACGCCTAAATTTAAATCCACCCGTAAAAAGGCCATAAAAGCATCTTATAGTTTTGCCAATATCATCATCCAGGGAGAAACCGGCATTGGAAAGGAGTTGTTTGCACAAAGTATCCACAATGAAGGGAAAAATGCAGGCAAACCGTTTATTGCAGCTGTTTGCTCGGCCATTCCAGAATCATTACTGGAAAGCACGTTGTTTGGGACCAAAAAAGGTGCATATACAGGATCGGTTGACACAATTGGCTTATTCGAGCAGGCCAAGCAAGGCACCCTATTTCTTGATGAAATCAATTCAATGCCGCTACACCTCCAGCCGAAGTTGCTCCGCGTGATTGAAGAAAGAACTGTACGACGGGTTGGAGGCTCCACTGAGCGCCCGATCAAATGCCGCATAATCAGTGCAACAAATGAAAATTTAATGGATTTAATTAACAATAATAAATTCCGCCAAGATCTTTTTTATAGGCTTGCCGGCATCGTTATATCGATTCCTCCTTTGCGAAAAAGACCGGATGATATCTTTCTTTTAACGAATCATTTTCTAAAACAAATGAATAAACTATATGGGAAGAAAATCAAAAGCATTTCAGTGGACCTTAAGGCAATTTTCAGACATCATCGCTGGCCCGGTAACGTCCGTGAGCTCTTACATATAATCGAGGGTGCATACAATAAAGTTGAAGATGAATATATTTTAACGCCCAATCACCTTCCTGATTATTTCCAGCCCAATATTAATAAAAAACAAGAAGCTAAACCTTTGAAAGAATATCACCAGGATATGTCTCATTCCTCTCTTCCTGAACGGCTTCGAAAAATGGAAAAAGAATGGATACTATCAGCATTAGATGAGCATAACGGAAATGTCACTAAAAGTGCAGAAACTTTAGGAATTCAACGTCAAAATCTCCAGGCGAGGATGCGGAGACTAAATATTGCTAAAAAACTGTCTTTTGAATAATATTTTACCGTTTTAAGTCTGCCTAATGATTTGTTCTTCCCGTGGTCGATTTTTTTATTGGACCCCAAAAGTTATGACAACTTGCAATAGGACTCGCCCAATGCCTAATTTAAAATTCCATGAAAATAAAAATTATTGGATTGTTGAATTCGAATACAAGTCATTAGTCATCAGCCAACAGGGGTGCCTGTCACCCTGAGAACTGACTTCTCTAATAACAGGTCTTTTAGATCTCATATGGCGTAGATATGCCTTTGAACATATTCATATCATCTATTATTACTTTGGAAAAAATTCATTTGCATTTGCTTATTGAAACAAAGATGGAATGAACATTGAAACAAAGGGAAAATAGGTAACTAGCAACACTACGATTATATTTGCAAGTAAAAATGGCAGGATTGTAATACTGATTTTTTCAATGGCTTCCTTGGAAATTATTGATGCTGCAAACAAACAGCATCCTACAGGTGGTGTCGCCAGGCCTGTGATCAGGTTGATACACATAAATATACCTGCATGTATTGGGTCAATCTCCAGCATCCTAAACAGAGGCAGGAAAACGGGGGTTACAATCATAATTGCCGGAGCGCTGTCCATGAACATTCCCAGTCCGAATAGCATAACATTTACTAAAAATAACAACAGATATTTATTATGAATATTATCCACTAAAAATTGAGCAAAATGCTGAGGTACCTGCTCATTTGATAAGGCCCAACCGAACAATGCCGCTGCAGCAATAATTATGGATACGCTTCCGGTTTCAATGGCTGAATCTTTAACTACGCCAACAAGTCTTCTGGGAGTTAATGTTCGATAACCAAAAACTGCAATAAGCGCTGCATAAAAAGTTGCAATAAGCGCTGCTTCTGTGGGAATAGCAATGCCGAAGATAGTACTGCCTAAAATCATAATCGGCATAACTAAAGCGGGGATGCCATTTCTTAAAATTTTAACACCTTCCAGAAAAGGTATCCGCTCTGTTCTTTTAGGAAAATCTGCTTTTAACCCTATAATTTTTACAACAAGCATCTGGGATAATCCGACAAGCAATCCGGGAATGGCACCTGCCAAAAACATATCACGAATCGAGACTTGGGCGATGGAACTGTATAAAATAAACATCAGGCTTGGTGGTATAATTGGCCCCATGGTAGATGAAGCTGCCGTTACAGCAGCACTGAAACGTCTTGAGTAACCTTCTTTTACCATGGTAGGGATGAGAACAGATCCTATGGCGGTTGTATCGGAGATAGCTGTTCCGGTAATTCCGCCGAAAAACATACTTACCACGATGTTGACATAGGCTAAGCTACCTTTTAACCTACCCACAAACAAATCAGCGACACGAATTAAATGGTCACTAATTTTTGCCTCTGACATGATTTTTCCAGCCAGAACGAAAAACGGAATAGCCAATAAAATAAATGAGTCAAAAGACCTCAATATCCTCACAACAATAATATTGAAGGGTAAGTCGGTACCCCAAAAATAAATCAGAGTAGAAGCCAACAATGCGTAGGGTATAGGTATTCGTACTAACATTAGAAGGGCAAAACAAATTAACATCAATATAACATATGTCACTATTACCTACCTCCACATGAAAATGATCTTTTTTAAAAGATATAAAAAAATTATCAAAAATCCTATCGGCACTGCCAGATAAACGATTCCCATAGAAAAGTTCATTAAAACAGGAGAATTTATTCCCCACATACCAATCGCATATTTTGTGCCGTTAACGATAAGCAGGCCGGAAAGACCCATTACAACGATATAATGTATCAAATCGAATAGTTTTTTAATGGATTCGGGCATTTTATAGTAAAAAGATTCAATGGTTGCATGCCCGTCCAACATATACGAGACTGCACTTCCAATCAGTACAATGTATATGTAGAGATATCTTGCTATGGCATTTGACCAGGATATTGGCTGATCCCAAAAATATCTCATTGTAATGCTTGCGCCCATCAGTAAAGTCAAACCAACAAGTAGTATTGTAAGGAAAACATTGCTGACTGTTTTGATCTTCTCAAGAATCAGATCAAAAGTTGCTTCTACCAACCTGTCTTTTTTGTCATAGTCCATAACAATTTCTCTTTATCTGGTTTTTATTCCTATCGAGCATTCGTCTTACCACCCTAATCCATGTTGTTTTTTCAAGCTTTGAAATCGGCTAACCCATGGTCATGATTTATCGGGTTTTCAGGGCTCAGGCCTTAAAGCTACCTGTTGAATTTTTCTACATTGCTTTAACCCGACAAACCATTCCCCAAAGGTAAATCCCTGGCCAGAATTTTTAAAAACAACTCAAGGCCGAATGCCGGTTATTCTAAGGTCCTTTTTCCCTTAAATGCTTCTGGCAATCTCTCTTTCGGATCTAACAACTGGATTGCATCGTACCAATCTTTCCAGTGAGGACTTTTTTTTAAACCCCATCTTTATTACTTTAAAAATATAAGTAATTGAAAAAGCAAGTACTATCACAAAATTCAGTGTAAATTATTCGGCGTAAATTGATTTGTCGTTTGCTATATTAACGATCTTGCGATTTGTTAAAGTCGACAAACCAATTCGCTTCAGGAGTTCTTTTTGCTTAGTGGTTGGCTTGGTTAGGCTAAATTTTTTTTGCTTAATATTTTTTACTTCGAGGTAATTCAATTTACATTTAGACGATTCTTTGAAAAGTTTTTGATTGGCAACAATCTCACCAGACTTGTCGCCAGCATTGTCATGAAGACGTATTGTTAAAGTCCTATTAATCAAATAGGCCAGAACACAGATTGTGTAATGAGCCTTAACATGATCTTCTGTCCATACAAATACTGGTTCAATCTTTATAAATGATTTGATCTCTTTAAAAGCTTCTTCAATGATTTCTTTTTCTCGATAAGGTGCGATTGCTTCTTCAGCACAGAGTTTGAATTTTTGATCTTGTTTTTCTGAATGGTTTGTAACCAATAGCCAAAAGCCATCTTTTTTTCCAGCAAGACATCTCTTGCTTTTATCTACCTCAACTGTACCCTGATAGGTGCGTATTTTTTTTCCTTTGTGAAAAACATGCTGTATATCTAATTTAACATCTACGAAACCATTTAATCTGATTTTTTCAAGTCTTTTTTTAAATTTGGTATATGTCGCCTTTCTTTGGCGAGATTTTTTAGCCTCAAGCAATTCCAAGTTTAAATTTTGTACAAATATTTGAAAATTAGCAATAGCTTGTTCTCTTGCTTTACGTTGATCTTTGAATAGCTGCGGATTAAAGCAAAGGATATATCGACGATGCCCATCAACTTTTATCTCTTTGCAATATGTGTTTTTGTTGATTTTTTTAAACCCAGACAATTTATCAATGTCATCATTAATTTTTTTGGGATTTAAATCAGGTAGCGCAGTAAAATTCATTTCGGTGATACGTTCTATCTGATTTTTATCCTTTGCTGAAATATACTTAATGTTATCTCTTTCCAAAAGAGCAAGATTATCACCAGAAACCATTCCACGGTCAAATACAAAGGTTATCTCTTTTATTTTTTCAAGATGAAATTTATTCTTAAGAGTTTCAAGTAGCCAATTAATTGTTGTTGAATCAGCTGTGCAACCAGGAAGAACCTCCCAATAAAAAGGAAGACCTTGTTTATTAACGATCAATGCTAAAACAATGTGGTTCTCATTCACCACAATGAATACAAATCTCTAAATCAGTATCCGCTATGTATTCAGAATGAACCATTAATTCTTTTCGTTCAGTAAGCTTTACTATTTGCAATTCATGGCAACAGCAAGAACAGCAACTACACAGTGCAAAAATTTCGTGGTCAGGCATGTATAAAGCAAGATGGATAAGGCCGCTTTCGTTTGCTTTTTTTAAGATATCAGTAATTTCATCCAAAGACACATAGCGGGCTTTACCCTTTGAAACGAATTTATCTCCAACTGTATTCAGAAGAAAACAGACTTCCAAGGGCTTGTCGCATCTTTTATAATGGGTTCTGCATTCACAATCTTGCACTGCAACTGAATTTGCATTTGTAAGTATCTCCACAACCTGTTCTGTCGGCAATACCCATTGTTTTGCGCTAAGTGACTCTGAAACAGGGATGACTTTTGAAGATGCTGAGATTTGTCCTTTGCTTAGCCATTTATCATAATTGACAATTCTTTTCTCAAGAAAAGGATCTTTTATATATTTTTCTGTCTTCAACCTGCCACCTCTCATTTATTTTTTCAGCCCAACGCCTAAATGAGCTGACACAAAAGCCGCCCAATCCTTTAAATCCACGACAAATCGGCTCGGCTTTTTTGGTCAGCTCTATTTTTTGGTTATGCCATGGGGCTATTTTCGGCTATTATTTCTGAATTTTTTATTGGAATAATTCGTCGCTCAATGTCAGGCCAAATTTTCCGTTTCATCATTCGTAAATCATATTCTGTTTGCAAATTTAGCCAAAACTGAGCTTCGATACCGAAATAGCGCTGCAACCTTAAAGCGGTGTCTGTGGTAATTGATCTTTTTCCGTTAACAATCTCACTAATCCTGTTGGGAGGCACAGCAAGGTCCCGAGCAAGTTTATTTATACTGATAGATAATGTGTCCATGAAATCTTCTCGCAAGATTTCACCCGGAGTTATTGGATCAAGAAGTTTATTCGTATTCATAAAATACCTCAATGGTAATCAACAATTTCAACTTTATGTGCATCATTATCATGCCACTCAAAACAGATGCGCCATTGCTTATTTATACTGATTGCGTATTGTGCTTTTCTATCTCCTCCCAATGAGTGGAATTTATTTCCTGGATTAAGCATCAACCCTTCAAGGCTCGGAGCTGCATGAAGAACCATAAGCCTTTTTCGTGCCTGCCTTTCGAACGATTGAAAACGGCGAACACGTTTATCGTTAAAAAGCTTTTCCGTATCTCGGCAGGCAAATGTTTTAATCATACGTGTATAGTATTATGTGGGACGTAATATGTCAAGCATGGGATTTAGAAACGGATAGGCATAACGGTTGGGTAACGGGCAGCAAGGGTTTCCAGATAATTTGATTGAAGTATATTCTTTAAAACTACTGCAGTCTTTAAAACGAAGCAGCCCCTTGCTGTCCGGTTCACCCGCTTGTTGGGCGATTTAATCCTCTATGTGGTGCCATTGCTCCTCCGGCAAGCCACGAAGAAAAAACGCTACCTGATCAAGACACCCCTGCGCCTCTGCCCATTCAATGTGCTCTTTAAGACGAGCCATTTTCAATATTGCTGGCGTGTCCCACCATGCAGCCAATATGAGGGGTAGCGATGGCTCCCAGCCAGCACCCTTTCGTTTCTTGTTTGGCAGCATTTCATAGAGTTGCTGCCATTGCTGTGGTTGTGGGCAAACTCGATTATCCTTCTGCGCCTCTTCTAATACCTGCTCTATAGTTTCCATGTCTCTTTTCCAATTATTACATTGGATATTCTCCACTCCGTTTTGCTGTTTCTGGTGAAGGCACCACACAGAGATCAAGGCGTTTCAGCCTTTCCCCTTCTACCTTAGCAAGAACTATCCCCACGAGATTGGATTTATCATTTTGCGCCAAAATCACACAAGGTTGTTTCCTGCCATAAGCTGCAACAGTTCCCATTTTTGCATAGACCATAGCATTGGCGCGAGTGATTGTCTGAAGCTTTGGAACGATGTAGCCTATAAATTCTTGCTTTGATTCAAGAGCCTGAAAAACATTTTGCGATTCATACACAAAATCATCTGCAAGAAGGTTCTCTATTGGCTGGATATCCAGTGTATTCATCATCCTTGCATAGGCTTTCAGTGCATCAAATTCTGTGAATCCCACGGATTGCCCTCCTATTACGCTTGGGTAACGGGCAGCAAGGGTTTCCAAAAAAGTTAATTGAAAGCATATCATTCAAAAGTTTTTTCAACCTTTAAAAAGAAGGAGACCCTTGCTGTCCGGTTCACCAGTTTGTTCGGCCATTTACTTATCATACTTTTTATACCGCCCCCATTGATACAAAAGGTGATCTAAATGAAAAGGGCTCATCTCAAGTATGTCAGCAATTTTTTGTGACAAGATAAAATGTTCTTTAGAATTTAGCTTTTTACAGTCATTGAAACCCAGCAAAGCTGGAAATTCTTTCTTGAAATGATGGTCAACTTTAACAAAACGATCACATCCAATATCTTTCAGAAAATCACAGATGAGAGCCGTACCCACATTGTAAATTTGTTGTGGAAATTCTGACACATATTTCCAAATTTCTTCCCCTGGACTTTTGTTTATATTTTCCAATTCCAAATAAAATTTTTCAATACCAAATTCAAGGCGTTTTCTCATCTCATTTGTGCCGTCTAATATCACGGAAATTATTCTTGGTTTGAATTTATTTGACTTAAGATCATATTTTTCTCTTTGTTGTATATTGGCAGCAATATCATGAAGTTTAAGGGGGAACCAATTTTGATCGTTAAGAAATTCATCTTCGGAATAAATTATAGCCAAACAATTTGGTAGCATACTCGGTGTTGGGATACTCCCAGAAATTGATGACAAGTATTTCCTTAATGGGGCGTATGTAAAGCAACAAGTGAAAAATGTTTTCATTAAGTCAGGAATATCTTTGGGCCGTTTAGGGATATCCCATTGTTCAAAAAATGAAATAATGCATTTCCTATCGAGCTTATCCATTTCAAGATCTTGATCATAGGCGAGTTTTATTAATTTATCTCGCCTATGCATCAATTCAGAATGGACATCTTTAATTTCGTTTCGACTTATATGTTGAGTAAATTTTGAATTGGTCATCTATGTATGCCTTTGTGTTGAGTAGTATTTTGGAGGCCGAACAAGAAGTTTACCAGTTTTTTTTCTGCCTTTCATTCAATTCTAACAAACAAGATAACACCTAATCGGCTACCAAAAATATAGGGAGATTACAATGATATTGTTGAAAAATTGCCAATTCTTAACAGGATAACCCCCGAAATAGTCATGATAAACAGAAACCGTATATACTCACCATATAAAAATCAGCTTTATAGGAAAATAACATTCCTGTCTAAAAATCTGCTACAGGGAGGTTTATACATAATCTACTTGATTTGAATGGATTTTGGACTTGAATTAAATGGTTTTGTTTTCAGGCTGCCAAAAATGGTTCAGATTGTCGGCCATGGTTCTGGTTTTTACTGACGCCTCGTGGCATCATCATGCAGTGGTTCTCATTGCCGGGACCGGTCTATCTCCAAAATAAATGTGGGTATGTCTTTGATCCAGGAGGTGTGTTTTTTGGTCACTGTTGGCTGTGCTGACAGGGCTGATTTTATATGTTCTCCCGGACTTCTTCCGATAGATTTAATCGTTGGCGTATTTTTTCATAGGAGACAAATCGGCCCCTTCTGGCGGAGGGCGTTAAAAATGATACAAGTTTTCGTTCCATCATTTTGGGATGAAGATCCTCTGATATGGCAAGCACCCCTTCTAAAACAATTTTTTGAAGAAAAAGTTCCTGGAGGGTTCTTTCTCTTATGTTTGCGGCAAAGGGGAGAAAGATAAAGTTTGCCAGCACGATACCATACAGGGTTGATGTGAGGGCCACCGGGATGGTGGACATGATGATGGCTGAATCCCCCTGACCTGCAAGCATACCAATGAGTCCCACAACACTTCCCACAAGACCAAAGGAAGGGGCGACATCGGCCATGGTTTGGAGGACCCTTCTGGTTTCTTCTCTCCTCATCTTGAAAAAATACATCTCGGAAGTTAAGGATTCTCTGATTTGTTCCTTTGAAAATCCATCCACCAAAAGCCCCAGTGCCTGACGCAGAAAAACAATGGCGGTTTCATCTTCATCATCCTGGAGGGCCAGCAGTCCTTGTAATCTTTTTTTCACAGACAGATCAACCAGAATTGAGACAATTTCGTTGGGGCTTTTGATCGCTCGTCCATAGGATGTTTTTAACACCTTGAAAAGGATTTTGATCCGGGTTGTGTTGTAACTGAGAAAGGTGGCCCCCAAGGTGCCGCCGATGATGATCAGAAACCCTGATAAATTTACATAAAGGCCTGTATTGCCATGGATCAAAAAACCTGCCAGGAAAAGTGATACGCATATTATTATGCCAAAGATATTTTTTTTTGACTGTTTAAAAAAAGAAACCCAATCTGATGCAAACATGTTCTGCCTCAAATAATTTTGTGATCCACTCGTATATGAAAATTGTATAGTGAAATCTTGTGTTTAATATTCTTGCTTGGTTAAAATCAGTTCAACCCGCCGGTTAAGCGATCGGTTATAATTTGTATCATTTGATCTGACCGGCTGGTGATAGGAGTGGGCCGTTATATAAAGTCTGTTTTCGTTAACATTGCATTTTTCTGTTAAATACCGTGCCACCATCACAGCTCTATGGGAAGAAAGTTCCCAGTTGGTGGGATAGGTAACAGAATCGCTGGGTGTATCATCGGTGTGGCCGGCGACATTTATATAATATTCATTTTCGTTCAGGGCCTTGGCAATCTGGTCCAATTGATACCGTGCGCCTAATTTAAGGTCTGCACTCCCCGAATCAAATAAAAAATCACCCGCAAGTATAATTTTAAGGGCATTGCCATTGATCAGGTCTGCACTGATGTTGTCATCTATCAACACCTCTTTGATGGCCTGTCGTGTCAAGTCAAAAACATCCAGAGACTTGCTTTGGGTGTTGACATTTATCACCCCGCCTGATCCTTGTTCAGCCAAATTGCTTTTAGCAGGACCCAATCCGAATTTCATCTCTTTGTCACCCGCCTGGTAAAGGTACATGACAGCAAAAAAGATAAACATGGTCATCATTAAATCTGCCCATGAAACTGCCCATCTGTTTTTTTGATTCTCTTCCGGACAAGAGAAAATTTCGTCGTGAAAATCAAAAAGGTCATTTGATTCAAGGAATTTTTCTGATTTTTTTTTCTGCGCTGATTCCATGGTTTATATTTTCCTGGAAGGTACATTAATTAGGGCCACTAGGATTTTTGTTCCCATAAACACGGTTTTAACCCATTTATTTGGGTATTTTGCAATATGTATTCCCGAAGTGAAATTAAATAAAGATATATTTTCTAATCCCTTTATTTTATAGATGATATCCAAAAAAAATATAGGGCTTATAGGGGGGAGGGTAAAATAAATAGCGCTGAAGATGTGAGAAAAATATTTTATCTATATTTTATCTATATTTTATCTATATGGGGGGGTCGACAATTAAAAAGGGGCCTTGCTTATGGGTCAGCAGGCCCCTTTTTTTTAACGTTAGCAGGCCGTGTTCAGGCAGATGCCGGCTCGATATTGATGGCGCATACCTTGAATTCCGGTATTTTTGCGGTGGGATCAAGCTCTCCGTTGGTCAGCTCGTTGGCCGCCGCATTGGCAAAGTGGAAGGGAATAAAAACGGTTCCCTCAACCGCTTTGGAGGATACCTTGAGTTTGGCTGTTATTTTGCCCCTCCGGGAGGAAACGTTCACCATGGCCCCGGTGTTAAGGCCTAATTTTTTTACGTCCTTGTCTGATATTTCCACAAAACACTCAGGTGAAAGTTGATTGAGGCCGTCGCTTCGCATGGTCATGGTACCGGTATGATAATGGTATAGGACCCGGCCTGTTGTGAGGATATAGGGGTATTTCTCATCGGTCAGCTCGGCCGGTGGTGCATGTTCAATGGCATGGAAAAATCCTTTCCCCCTTGTAAACTGCGCTGTATGGAGGATGGGGGTTCCCGGATGCGTTTCATCGGGGCATGGCCAGTGAATACCGATTTTATCGATCCTCTCCCAGGTGATTCCTCTATAGGACGGGGTCACAGCTGCAATCTCTTTATAAATCTCATGGCTATTTTCATAGGTCATCGCATAGCCCATCCGGCTGGCAATATCACAAATTATTTCCCAGTCCCGGCGAGCTTCTCCCGGTGCGTCCACAGCTTTCCTGACCCGCTGGACCCTACGTTCTGTATTGGTAAAGGTGCCATTTTTTTCAGCAAAGCAAAAGGAGGGCAATACCACATCCGCCATTATCGTGGTCTCTGTTTCAAAAATATCCTGGACCACAAGAAAATCCAGGTTGGAAATGGCTTTTCTGGCATGGTTCAGGTCCGGGTCTGATATCATGGGGTTCTCTCCAATGATAAACAGAGATTTTAAATCACCGCTATGGGCTTTGTTGAACATTTCTGTTGCCACAAGCCCTGGCGTGGGGCTCATGTCTAAAACATTCCAGGCCCGCTCTAAATTTTTTCTGACATCATCATTGTTTACTGGCTGGTAGGCCGTGAATACATTGGGCAGGCCCCCCATGTCACAGGCACCCTGGACATTGTTCTGGCCGCGCAAAGGATTGACGCCGCCACCGGGCTTGCCCAAATGGCCGCAGAGCATGGACAGGTTTGCCAGGGATTTTACATTGTCTGTACCGCAGGTGTGCTGGGTAATGCCCATACAATAGAGAATGCTGGCAACAGGGGCCGTGGCAAATTGTCTGGCCACTTCAATGATATCTTCTTCTTTAATACCGGTGATGGCTTCAACATACTCGGGCGTATATCGTTCAACGGTTTCTTTCAGAGCATCAAAGTTTTCAGTTCTTTGTTCAACAAAACTTTTATCCTGGAGATCTTCTCGGATGATGACGTGCATCAACCCGTTGATCCAGGCGATGTCGGTACCGGGAAATGGCCTGAGCCATTGGTTGGCATGATCTGCCAATTTTACCCGCCTGGGATCGATGAGATAGAGTTTTTTCCCTTTCAGAACTGCTCTTTTGACAAAACTGGACAATACCGGATGGTTTTCCGTGGTATTGGATCCGGTGACAAGGATCAGATCGCTGGTTTCAATATCTGCGATGGTGTTTGTCATGGCACCACTTCCAAATGCTGCAGCCAGACCGGCTACGGTAGAGCTATGTCAGAGCCTTGCACAATGGTCTATATTGTTTGTTTTTAATACGGCCCGGGTGAATTTTTGTGCCACATAATTGTCTTCATTGGTCACCCGTGCTGAGGTGAGAACGCCCAGGGCGTCTGATCCGAAATTTTCTTTAATGGCGGTAAATTTGTCTGCCACAAGTTGCAGGGCTTTGTCCCAGGAAGCTTTTACTTGTTTTCCGTCTTTTTTAATGAGGGGATGGGTCAGGCGGTCCTTGGAACCAACAAAATCAAATCCGAATCGACCCTTAACGCAGAGGCTTGCATTGTTGGGGGGTAAGTTTACATCTGCCCCGTCAATTTTGACAATCAGGTTGTCCTGGACAAAGATATCCATCTGGCACCCCACCCCGCAAAAGGAACAGGTGGTCCGGATGGTATGGGTATCCTTAAACCGGTCATCCCGGAATGCCTTGTCCGGGATCAGTGCGCCCACTGGACAGACCTGGAGACATTCGCCGCAGAAAACACAATCAGAATCCTTGAGAACAGCGTCATTATGGGCAATGATTTTAAGATCTTTGCCGGCATATCCAAATTTAATGGCATTGTTGACCTGGATTTCGTTGCAGGCCTTTACACAGCGGCCACAAAGGATACACCTTGAAAAATCCCGGATAATAAAGGGATTGACCCGTTCTGTTTCATACTGGCAACCGTTTAAGGGCATTCCCTTTGTTTTGACCTGGTATCGATAGGCTAGATCCTGGAGTTCACAATCTCCCCAGGCAGGACACAGATCCTCCTTGCCGTCGTCTTTTAATACGCCCAATTGAAAGGAAGTCCAGTCAACAGTATCAAAATTGCGAATGGCACAATTATGGTTTCCCGATGCCAGCATACGGCTGATATGTTTCTTGCGGGCTTCTATGACCCTTGGAGATTCGGTGAAGATGACCATGCCGATGGCGGCCTTGGTCGCACAGGATTCCACAAGATCATCTTCTCCCTTTATTTCAACAAGACAGACTTTACAGGTATTGGTTGGAATGGTGTTTTTTAAATGGCAAAGGGTCGGAATATCAATCTTATTCCGTTGCGCAATGCTAAGAATTGTTTCACCAGGTTCAAAGGTCAGACTATTTTCATTTATTGTTATAATATTCTTTTCCATGGTTTTTTCCTACGGATTATTTTATAACAGTTTTGCTCGATTGCCCCGGACAACGGTAATTAACTACCGTATCAGCTAACTATTGTCAATTAACTATTGTCAATGTGACAGATAAAAAATAATTTTATTGATATGGTTGACTTTTTATTTTCCCGAAGGGTATACAGTAATGGACGATTTATAGATAAAAAGCTAGGTAAACAAAATTGCACACCATAATAAGGATATATAAATGTTTCAATCGATTTTAATGATGGGTGGATTGGGGATTGCAATCGGAACTGTTCTAGTGATTGCATCAAAGGCGTTTTATGTATATGAGGACCCGACGGTGGTCGCAATTGACGATGTCCTTCCCGGTGCCAATTGCGGTGGGTGCGGATTTCCTGGTTGTAATGCCAATGCCCAGGCCATTGTTGACGGCTTGTCCGATGTAAATTCGTGTGTGGCGGCCGGTGAGGATGTGGCCATGGCCATTGCAGCGATCATGGGCGTTTCCGTGTCTGACAAGGAACCTGAGTTTGCACGTTCGGGATGCACCTATGGCAATGCAAAGGCAGACTTAAATTATACCTACCAGGGGGTTAGAGATTGCCGGGCGGCCACCATGCTCCTGGGGGGGATGAAGGTCTGTAGAATTGGATGCCTGGGACTTGGCACCTGTGTGACGGCCTGCCAGTTTGGCGCTCTTTCCATGGGAGAAGATGGGTTGCCCAAGGTGGACCAGGAAAAGTGTACCGGCTGTGGTGCCTGTGAAAAAATCTGTCCCAAAAATATTATCCGACTTACATCCGTGACCCGGAGAATCATCCGGGAGTATACAAAAGAAGAATGCGTAACCCCCTGCCAGAGAGCTTGCCCTTCGGGTATCAATATTAAAGAATATGTCCGATTGATAGGGGAAGGGGATTATCACGGCTCCCTCCAGGTGATCAAGGAAAGGATGCCATTTCCAACGGTGATCTCCCGGATTTGTCCGGCGCTTTGTGAGTTTAATTGCCG